>Ga0187892_10009100_pt1 | contig 13231 bp, 12 predicted proteins | sample MA1701073metaG_FD_139345 | JGI IMG/M metagenome (GOLD analysis project Ga0187892, IMG submission 139345) | Bio-ooze microbial communities from a basaltic lava cave in the Kipuka Kanohina Cave System on the Island of Hawaii, USA - MA170107-3 metaG ...
CCCTCGACCGGCTGCGGGAAAGGCACGCCTCCGAGGCGTCGATCGAACGCCGCCGCGCGGAGCGCAAGGCGGAGGACGAGGAGGCGCTGCGGCGCTTCCGAAACGGAAAGCCGGGCGAGCCCCGGTCGGGAGAACCCTGATGGCGGACGAAACGAAACGGAAGCCGTTCTGGGCGCGTGCGCTCCTCGTCGCCGCGGGCGCCGCCGTTCTCTTCACGGCGGGGCTCACGACGACGCTCGCCGTCCGGGGAAAGCTCGGCGCGTTCCTGGCGCCGATGCTCGGGATGCCCGAGGCGGTGGCGGGAGTACCGACGACGCCGGAAGGCGGCGCACCCCCGACGGGAGCGGCGACGTCCGGTCCCACCTTCATCCTTCCCTCCCCGTTCTCCTCCCCGGAGGCGAGCCTGCTGCTCGACGAGCTCGGATCGGCCCGGGACGAGGCGCAGGTGCTGCGCGCGAAGCTCGAGCGCGAGCGACACGACCTCGAGTTGATCCGCGCGGATCTCGACCTCCGATGGGACGAGCTCGACCGCCGGGAGGCGCTGATCGAGGAGCGGGAGAAGCAGCTGCAGGCGAACGGCGCGGAGCTCGGCGGGCGGGGTCTCGCTCCGGCTCCCGCGGACGAGAAGGCCCTCAAGAGCCTCGCCGAGAGCGTCGAAAAGATGAAGCCGACCGAGGCCGTCGAGGTGCTCCGGAAGATGCCGGCGAGCCGAGTCGCCGAGATCCTGAAGAAGATGAAGGCGCGCGAGAGCGGGCGCATCCTCGAGGCGTTCGATCCGGAGTTCGCCGCCGAGATCATCGCGGAGACGCTCGGCGCTCCGAATCCGCAGAGCCCCCCCTCGAAGCCGTGAGCCCCGACCCCACCCCCCCCGCCGCTCCGAACCCGGAACCGGCCGCGCCCCCTCCCCCGAAGAAGAAGGGGAAGGGGAAACTCTACCTCCTCCTGAGCGCGGCGCTCTGCGTCGCGACCTCGGTGATGATCGGGGTCGTCGCCGTCCCCGGAGGGGCCCCCGCACCGGAGGGAGGGGAGGAGGGGGAGATGGCGCACGCCAAGCGCGAGACCGTCTACATCGACATCCCCGACCACTACGTGAATCTCCGCGGCGGCACGAACCGGCGCATCCTCAAGGTGCAGGTGTCCCTCGTCGTCGAGACGGCGAACCCGACCGCGGCGAGGGATCACTTCCAGAAGATCCTCGCGCACGTGAAGGACCTCCTCACCGTCGTCCTCTCCTCGAAGCAGTACGAAGAGATCGACACGTTCGAGGAGAAGGGAGCGCTCAAGGTGGAGACGCTGGCCGAGCTCAATCGGAGCCTCCCTCTCCTCCCCGGTGACAAGATCACGCAGATCCTGTTCCCCGAGTTCGTCGTCCAGTGAGCGAGCCCTCGACGACGGACAAGGGCGTGGACGCGCCGGCCGCCGCGTCGGAGGCGCCCCCGGTCTTCGGGGGACGCCGGCCGCGGAGGGTCGCGCCGAGCGTCTCCCCCGTCGACTTCCGCAACCCCTCCCGCCCGACCGGCTCCAAGCTCGCCGCTCTGGAGGAGTTCGCCCGGGGCCTCGGCGGTCGGCTCGCGGGCGCCTTCTCGGGGCTCCTCCAGGCGAGGATCCCCGTCGAGGCCGGGTCCGTGCGGTCGGGATCGTTGCGCGACCTCCTCCGCGACGATCTCTCCCGGGCGACCGCTCTCACCGGGCCCGGAGGGGCGATCGGCGCGTGCCTTCTCGACGATGGGCTCGAAGAGCATCTCTCGCTGCGCCTCCTCGGAGTCCCGCCGGTTCCCGAGGAGGAAGAGGCGACCGGGGAGACGGCGTCGACGCCGGAGTCCGAGGGGGCGCCGGCGGAGACGGAATCGCCGCAGGGACTCGAAGGACGGAGTCCGGCCCCGAGCGAGGCGAGCCCGGCGAAGCTCGAGCGCACCCCGATGGTTCGCGCGGCGCTGCGCAGCGCGATGAGCACGGTCCTCGAGGCGACGAACGCGGCGCTCGCGGAATCGGGCGGCGGCGGCTTTCGGCTGCGCGAGTCGGCGGGGATCCCGGAGGCGACGCTCGCCGAATCGGAGCCGGCCCATGCCTTCGACGTCGTCGTGCGAGAGGGGAAGGCCGGCGGGAAGCTCGCCTTGGTGCTGCCGGAGCGCGCGCTGCGGTCCTGCGTCGAGGCTCGGGATCGGGTCGAGCCGCCGACCCCCGATCCGGCCGCGGCGAGGCTCCTCGAGTCCGTCGTCCGCGGCCTCGAGCTCGGCGTGACCGCGAGGCTCGGGGAGGCGGAGGTGAGCCTCTTCGACGAGATCCTCCACCTCGAGGTCGGAGACGTCCTCGTCCTCGATCGGCGCCTCGGCGAGCCCGTCGAGCTCCTCGCGGGGGGGCGGACCCTCTTCGAGGGGCACCTCGGCACGGCGCGCGGCCGGCTGGGCATCCGGCTCACCGCGAGGTCGCAATAGCGAACCCACAGGGAGGAACCCATGGCGGACCCGAAGACGGATCGACCGGAATCTCCCGCGACGGCGACGGCGCCCGCGCCCGCGACGAAGGGAACGGGCGGAGCGCCCCTCGGCCATCTCCTCGACGTCACCGTGCCGGTCACGGTCGAGCTCGGCCGCAGCCGGCTCTCCCTCGAGAACATCCTCCGTCTCGCGCCGGGGGCGGTGGTGGAGCTGGAGCATCCCGCCGACGCCCCCGTCGACCTTTTCATCCACGGGAAGCGGATCGCGAGCGGGGAGATCGTCGTCGTCGACGACTACTACGGCATCCGCATCACCTCGCTCGGCTCTCCCGAGGCGACGAAGTAGCGGTCTTCGGCTCTCGCTCCGGAGGGACGAGCGGTGAACCCCGAGCTCCTCGAGAAGATCCTCTCGAATCGGTCGCTCCCGACGCTGCCCCAGGTCGCCCTCGAGGTCGTGCGGCTCTGCGCGCGCGAGGACGTCTCGCTCGACGCGATCGGCGCCCTCGTCGCCCGCGACCCCGCGCTCTCCTCGCGCATCGTGCGGATGGCGAACTCCGCCGTCCTCGGAATCCCCCGCGGCGTGCGGAACATCCCGCAGGCGGTCTCGCGGCTCGGGCTCCAGAGGGTCCGTGTCGTGACCCTCACCTCCTCCCTCGTCGACGGGTTCTCCTCGCGCCGCCTCGCCGGCTTCGACAACGAGAGATTCTGGCGCGACGCCCTCACGACGGCGCTCGCGGCGAAGGCATGGACGCCGCGGGCCCGTTTTCCGGATCCCGACGAGGCCTTCCTCGCGGGGCTCGTGCAGGACCTCGGCGTGTTCGGCCTCGCCGCGGCGCTCGGGAAGGACTACTCCGCCCTCCTCGCCGAGGCGAACGCCTCGGGGGTCGAGATCGCGACCCTCGAGGAGGAGCGGCTCGGGATCTCGCACGCGGAGGTCTCGGCGGGGCTGCTGGCCGCCTGGAGCTTCCCCGAGCCGCTCGTCGCGGCGGTCCGCAGGCACGTGAGGGGGCCCGAGGAGACGCCGCCCGGAAACGACGTCGATCGGATCTCGGCGGCCCTCTTCCTCGCCGAGCGCGTGCGGCGCGCGTTCCGCGCCCCGACGCCGGCGGTCGTCGGGGACCTCGCGGCGGTGGCCCGCCGCCTCCTCGCCGTCGAGAAGGAGGAGGTGAGCACGATCCTCGGAGAGGTCCAGCGGAGCCTTCGGGAGACGGCCGCGACGATGCTCGTCGAGGTCGGCTCGGAGGAGGAGATCGAGACCGCGCGGCGGGAGGCGCAGGAGCTCCTCGTCCAGCTCTCCGTGGCGAATCTCGAGAGAGCCGCCCGATTCGAGCGGGAGAGGGACTCCGCGCGCGAGGAGGCGAGGATCGATCCGCTCACGGGAGCGTTGCGCCGCGGCCCCCTCGACGAGGCGCTCTCCGAGGCCCTCGGCGCGCGCCGGGCCGCCGCCCTCCTCCTCTTCGACATCGACTTCTTCAAGCACGTGAACGACCGCCACGGCCACCCCGCGGGAGACGAGGTGCTCCGCGCGACGGCGAGGACGATCTCGCGGGCGCTCCCCGAGGGGACGACGATCGGGCGCTACGGGGGCGAGGAGTTCCTCGCGATCCTCCGGGACGTCTCCCTCGAGGAGGCGGTGGAAGCGGCGGAGGACGTCCGGCGGAGCGTCGAGCGAGGGTCCGTGGAGACCGGGGGATCGACGGTGCGCGTCACGGTGAGCGGAGGTCTCTGCTGGGTCGCGCCCGGAGTCGGTCTCGATCCGGCGTCCGCGTTCCGGGCCGCCGACGCCGCCCTCTACGACGCGAAGCGCTCCGGTCGCAATCGCATCCGCTGCGCGACCTCGACCGCCGCGCGCGACCGCTCCCCCTCGCCGAAGTCGTAGCCGCGGGGCTCTCCCCGCCCTTGAAGGGGATGGGTGTTCCGGTAGCCTTCCGCGGCTTCCGGACGAGGGCCCCTCGTGATCAAGGAATTCAAGGCGTTCGCGCTCCGCGGCAACGTCGTCGACATGGCGGTCGGGATCGTCCTCGGCGGCGCCTTCGGCAAGATCGTCACGTCGCTCGTGAACGACGTGATCATGCCTCCGATCGGATTCGTCCTCGGCAAGGTCGATTTCTCCGACCTCTCGCTGCGAATCCCCGCGGTGGAGGGAAAGACGGTCGACATCAAGGTCGGCGCCTTCGGGAACACGGTCATCCAGTTCCTCATCGTCGCCTTCGCGATCTTCATGGTCGTGAAGCAGATGGAGCGGTTCCGCAAGCCCGCCCCGGCGGCCGCCCCGACGACGAAGAACTGCCCCTTCTGCGTGAGCGCGATCCCCATCGAGGCCAGGCGCTGCGCCCACTGCACCTCCGCCCTCGAGGGGGCGTAGCCCGAGGGTCCGATGCTTATGTCCTTTCGAATCGTCGTCTCCACGCTCGCGTTCTCTCTCGCGACGGCTGCGGTCGCCGCCGCCGACGAGGTCGTCTTCACGAACGGCGACCATCTCGCCGGGACCATCGTGCGCCTGACCGGCGCGAAGATCGTGCTGAAGACGGAGCTCCTCGGCGAGGTCTCCTTCGCCGCGGGCTCCGTGCGGACCTTCTCGACGGACGCTCCCCTCGAGGTCCATCTCGCGGACGGCACGGTGATCCGCGCGCCCGCGGAGGCGGCCGAGCCGGGGACGATCCGGCTCCGCGAGGCCGGGGCGCCCTCGCCTCGCGTGGTCCGCCTCGAGGACGTTGCGGCGATCAACCCGCCGGTGCCGGGCGTGAAGTGGTCGGGCTCCGCGACGGTGGGCGTCACGGTGACGCGCGGGAACTCGGACACGGAGTCGGCGAACATGAGCGCCGAGGCCGTGCGGCGCGCGGAGAGGGACCGCTGGACGGCCCAGGCGAACTACCTCGCCGCCCGCCAGGACGAGAAGGACGACGACGACCCGACGACGGAGGAGGGCCGCACGACGACGCAGCGAGTGATCAGCGGATCCCTCAAGTACGACTACTTCTTCTCGAAGAAGATCTACGCCTACGCGGGGGCGAAGGGGGAGAAGGACCGGCTCGCGGACCTCCGTCTCCGCCTCAACGCCTCGACGGGCGCCGGCGTCCAGTGGATCGAGACGGACGAGGTGAAGCTCTCCACGGAAGGCGGTCTCGGCTGGCTCGCCGAGTACTTCGAGGACGGGTCCGAGAACGGGACGCTGAGCGGGCGCTTCGCCTACGCGTTCACCCGCCAGTTCGGGGAGGCCGTACGCCTCTTCCACAACTTCGAGGGGCTCCACGGCTTCGACGACCCGCACGACTTCCTCGTCCAGACGGACGCGGGGTTGCGCTCGAGCCTCACGAAGTCGATGTTCTCCGAGGTGAAGGTCGTCCTGAACTGGGACTCCACGCCCTCCTCGGACGCCGAGCGCACGGACGTCCGCTACATCCTCGGCGTCGGCTTGAAGTTCTGAGGCGTCCCCGCGGAGGCTCGGTAGCCTCCCGGCGTCACGCCGAGGTGGCGGCGGAACATGCGGCAGAAGTGCGCGTGGTCGTAGAAGCCCGCCTCGAGGGCGATGGAAGCGAGCGGAGCGTCCGACTCGCGGAGCCGTCGCGCCGCGTGCTCGACCCGCAGGCGCCGGAGGTAGGCGCCGACGGAGCAACCGTGGTGGCGCCGGAAGGCGCGCGCGAGACGCGAACGGGAAACGTCGACCCGAGACGAGAGTCCGCCGAGGGAGAGCGCGGCGTCGAGCTCCTCGTGCAGGATCGCGACACACTCGCGGAGCCATCCGGGCGGAGGACCCGGCTCGACGCGCGTGTCGCGCAGGAGGGGCTCCTCCCCCTGCTTGAAGAGGATGCCGGCGGGGGTGCAGTCGTAGTCGGTGCCGGTCACTCGGACCCGGAAGGCGCCTCGCCGCACGAGGGTCAGGGCCGGGTAGCGGTGCTCGTGCAGGTCGAGGACGAGCCCGGGTCGATGGACCACGTCGAGCACCGACACCCAACCCAGATCGCGCTCGCGACGGACTTGCCCGAGCGTCGCGGCCTCGAGTCGACTCTGCATCGCGGAGGAGTATACGGAGGAAGTTCCGTCTTGGACGGGCCGCACCTTCTCCGGTCGCCCGCGCGTACAAGACAGATCTCGAGGGCGTGTGCTCTCCTCTTCCGGCCATGACGATCCCTCTCGGACTCCTCCTCGCCCTCGGGACTTCGCGGGGGGGGGCCCCGGAGGATCTCGGCGCCCGGGTGGACGCGGTCTTCGCCGACTTCGACCGCCTCGACCATCCGGGCTGCGCGGTCGGCATCGTGCGCGGCGGCGAGCTCGTGCTCGCGCGAGGCTACGGAGCGGCGGATCCCGAGCACCGGGTACCTTTCCGCCCGGACACGCCCTCCTACGTCGGCTCCGTCGCGAAGCAGTTCGTCGCGCTCCTGGTCCTCCTGCTCGAGGCGGAGAAGAAACTCTCGATCGAGGACGAGCTCCGCAAGCATCTTCCGGAGCTTCCGGATTACGGCGAGACCGTTCGAGTGCGACACCTCCTCCACCACACGAGCGGCCTGCGGGACTACCTGGTGCTGGCCCAACTCCGGGGCCTCGTTCCGGCCGAGGACCGACTCGAGCGAGGCGAGGCGCTCGACCTCGTGTTCCGGCAGCGGAGCCTGAACTTCGCTCCGGAGGAGCGCTTCTCCTACAGCAACACCGGCTACCTCCTCCTCTCGGAGGTCGTCGAGCGGATCACGGGACGTTCCTTCACCGAGGTCTCCGGCGAACGCCTGCTGCGCCCGCTCGGCATGGACCGCTCTCGCTTCCTCGAGACGTTCGAGGGGCGGGAGACCGGCGTGGCCCGGGGGTTCCGTCTCGACGACACCGGCGCCCTCGTTCCTGTCCTCGACCGCTTCCATCGACTCGGACCGGGAGGGGCCGCGACGCGCGCCGAGGAGGCCGCCTCGCGCCCCGTCCCGGCGCCCGAGCCGGCGCCGCGATCGCTTCCCGACGTCGCGGGAACCTACGTCGGCGGTCGGCGCGCGAGCTTCTTCCGACTCTGGATCGATCGCGACGGGCTCCGCGGGGCGTACGGCTCCGGGCGGTCCTTCGCGCTGCGTGCGCGGGGATCCCGCCTCTTCGAGATCGCCGACTCCCCCGGCGAGACTCTCTCCCTCGTCGTGGAGGGGCGAGACCGGACGGTGGCGCTCGAGTACCGCGGATCGCCCGCGGGATCGCCGTCTCGTTTCGAGCGCCGCGACCCCCTCACGGAGGAGGAGGCGGGCGCCTTCGTGGGCGAGTACCGCAGCGAGGAGCTCGATGCGACCTGGCGGATCCGATTCCAGGGAGGTTGGCTCCGGGTCCTCGTCGAGCGACCGGCCGTCCGGATCCTCTTCGACGAGCTCGTTTGGCTCGGGTCGGACATCCTCACCGACGCGCGCGACACGTTCTTCTCGTTCCGCCGCGAAGGCGACGGGCGAGTGAACCGGCTCGTCGTCGACGACCCGCGCGCCTCGGGCATCGTCTTCGAGCGGTGAAGGCGGAGCCTCATCGCGGCGGGCCGACGTCGATCACGACCTCGACGCGCGCGTCGCGACCCGGGACGATCTCGACGTCGACCGTCGACTCCGGCGCGAGGGAGACGAACTCGGCGGAGGTCTCCGCGTGCCCGCGGGGGACGCGGAAGAGGACGCGGTAGCGGCCGGGCGCGTAGGTCCCGGCGTAGAGGAGGGTCGGGTCCTCGGGCGCCGGCGGGATCTGGTCCATGTTCTCGAAGCCCCAGAGCCACGGGGCGAACGGGCCGAGGCTCACGAGGCGCCCCCTCTCGTCGCGGATCTCGCAGAGGCCCGCACCCCATCCACTCCTGTCCAGCACGCGCCTCCTCTCCTCGGCGATCGCGACGGCGCGGACGTAGAGATCCCCTCCTCTCTCGATCGTCACCGCGACGGCCTTCGTCTCTCCCCAATCGAGGTCCACGCCGTCGAGCCGCCCCGCGCCCCAGCCCTTCTTGAAAGCGAGAACCTCGTATCGGCCCTTGCCGAGACCGAGGACTTCGGTGCGTCCGTCCCCTCCCGTGGCCGTCGTGTAGAGGCTGCGGATCAAGAACTGCGTCGGATGGTCGACGTCGCGGCGAAGCGCGACGACCGAGGTGCTCTCGAGAGCGTTCTCCGCCTCGTCCCGCGCCGTGACCTGGAGCGTCGCGGGAGGCCCGAGCAGGATCTCCAAGCCCGACACCCCTTCGTCCGCCGGTCCCACGGTGACCGGAAGCCACGCGTCTCCGTAGGCCGGGGGAGGGAATGGGCGATGGAATCCCGGACGCACGGCTTCGTCGGAGGTCTTGGATGCCACCAGGAGCCATGCTCCGGGGAACACAGCCTTCGCCGCGAACCGCCCTCCACGATCGCTTCGTGCCTCCGCTGCCGAGGCGAGCATCCAGCCCCACGGGACCTTTGGAAGAAGCAGGCCCACCTCGGCGCCCGCGATCGGACGCCCCGACCCGGCCTCGAGGACTCGCCCCGCGACGACCCACTCGCGCTCTCCTTGCGAGGGGGGCTTCGCCCCGACGGGATCCTGAATGCCCGCGAGGCCGACGCCCACGCCGAGGACCGCGCCGATTCCGAGCACCATTCGCCGCGCGCCTTCCGAAGACTGCAGGGGACATTCTATCGCCGAACGGGGGCGGATTCCTACACTTTCGCGCATGCGTTCCACACGGCTTCTCCTCGCCGGAGTGCTCCTCGCGGGCGCCTGCACGACGGTCACCCGGCACGCCGAGTTCGACCTGATCGTGTCGGGTGGCCTCGTCTACGACGGGAGCGGCGGCGCGCCGTTCCGCGCCGACGTCGGGATCCGGGGCGATCGCATCGCGAGGATCGGCGACCTCCGGGGCGCGAGCGCCCGGCGGGTGCTCGACGCGGGCGGGAAAGCCGTGTCGCCGGGCTTCGTCAACGTCCTGAGCTGGGCGGTGGACTCGCTCCTCGTCGACGGGCGCGCCCTGAGCGACCTCCACCAGGGAGTGACGCTCGAGGTGTTCGGAGAAGGCTCCTCGATGGGCCCGCTCACGGACGCGATGAAGGAGGAGATGGTCGAGCGCCAGGGAGACCTCCGGTTCGACGTCACCTGGACGACGCTCGCGGAGTACCTCGAGCACCTCGAGCGGCGCGGCGTCTCCCCGAACGTCGCCTCCTTCGTCGGCGCGACGACGGTGCGCGTCCACGAGATCGGCTACGAGGACCGCAAGCCCACGCCGGCGGAACGGGTCCGCATGCGGGATCTCGTCCGCCGCGCGATGGAGGAGGGCGCGCTCGGGGTGGGGTCTTCCTTGATCTACGCCCCCGCCTTCTACGCCGGGACCGAAGAGCTGATTGCGCTCTGCGAGGTCGCGGCGGCCTACGGCGGCCGCTACATCACCCACATGCGGAGCGAGGGGACGCGCCTCCTGGAGGCGATCGACGAGGTCGTGCGCATCGCGCGCGAGGCGAAGATCGGCGCCGAGATCTACCACCTCAAGGCCGCGGGCGAGGCGAACTGGCCCAAGATGGACGAGGCGATCCGCCGGATCGAGGCGGCGCGCGCGGAGGGCCTCGACCTCACGGCCGACATGTACACCTACGTGGCGGGCTCGACGGGTCTCGACGCGGCGATGCCTCCCTGGGTCCAGGAGGGAGGGCACGACGCCTGGGCGGAGCGTCTGCGCGACCCCGCGATCCGGGAGCGCGTCGCGCGGGAGATGAAGGCGGCCTCCGACGAGTGGGAAAACCTCTACGCGGCCGCCGGAGGGGCCGCGGGCGTCCTCCTCGTCGAGTTCCGGGAGGAGGCGCTCAAGAAGTACACGGGGAAGACCCTCGCCGAGGTCGCGCGCGAGCGCGGCGCCTCCCCGGAGGAGACCGCGATGGATCTCGTCGTCGAGGACGGCTCCCGCGTCGGGTGCGTCTACTTCCTGATGTCGGAGGAGAACGTCCGCAAGCAGATCGCGCTGCCCTGGGTCTCCTTCGGGTCGGACGGGGGCGCCCCGAGCCCCGAAGGAGTCTTCCTGAAGTCGATGCCGCACCCCCGCGCCTACGGGAACTTCGCGCGCCTCCTCGGGAAGTACGTCCGCGACGAGAAGGTCGTTTCGCTCGAGGAGGCGATCCGCCGGCTCACGACCCTCCCCGCCGAGAACCTGCGCCTGCGCGAGCGGGGCCGGCTCGCGGAGGGGTTCTTCGCCGACGTCGTCGTCTTCGATGCGGAGACGATCCGGGACCACGCCACCTTCGAGGACCCGCACCGACTCGCGACGGGCGTCTCCCACGTCGTCGTGAACGGCGTCGTCGTCCTCGAGGACGGCGTGCACACCGGCGCCACCCCGGGCCGCTTCGTCCGAGGCCCGGGCTGGAAGGGCGCGGAATAGTTCGCGCCCCGCGCGCCGTTACCACGGGACGGCATCCTCCTATGAAGTAGTCCACCCGCCGGTGGTCTCGCGGGTCTCGCTCCTCGATCCGCGTGATCCGCCCCCGTCTCCTCCCGCTCGCCTCCGTCGCCGTCCTCGGACTCGGGGAGTCCGCGCCGCCGGGGGAGGACCGACCCTATCTGGCGGAGAGCACCCGGGAGATGGCCGAGCGCCTCTCGGAGATCGCGGAGGGCCTCGACTCGGGCATGGCCGCGTTCGGAGGCAGCCCCGTCGCGACGTTCGAAAAGGCCCCGGCGCCGTCGGACCCCGGCGAGAGGATTCCCTTCGAGGCCTCCTGGGGTGAGGCCCTCCTCTTCGAGGGTCGGAGCGAGGAGGCCGTCGCGAAGTTCGAGGGGGCGCTGCGAACCCTCCGCGCCCTCCCTGGGTTCTCCGCGACCTCCGAGGAGTCGATCCTTCGCCTCCTCGCGAGCGCCTACCTCCGGCTCGGAGAGCAGGAGAACTGCGTCGGCGACCACAACATCGACTCGTGCCTCCTCCCCATCCGCGAGAGCGGGGTCCACCGCTTCCCGCGCGGCGCCCGCGCGGCGATGGAGATCTACCGGAGCCTCGCCGAGGCGCATCCGGAGGATCTCGGATCGCGCTGGCTCCTGAACCTCTCGGCGATGACCGTCGGGGAGTATCCGGACGGCCTCCCGGAGTCGCAGCGCATTCCGCCGAAGGCGTTCGAGTCCGAGGCGCCGCTCGGGCGCTTCCTCGATGTCGCGCCTCGCGCCGGGCTCGACGTCACCGGTCTCTCGGGGGGATGCGCCCTCGAGGACTTCGACGGCGACGGGGACCTCGACGTCATGGCGTCGTCCTGGGGACCCCTCGATCCGCTTCGGTACTTCCGGAACGAGGGGAACGGGACCTTCGCGGAGCGGACGGAGGCGGCGGGGCTGACGGGACTGGGCGGCGGGCTCAACCTCGTCCACGCCGATTTCGACGACAACGGGTTCGCCGACGTGCTCGTCCTGCGCGGGGCCTGGCTCGGGGCGCGCGGGCGTCATCCGAACTCGCTGCTCCGCAACAACGGGGACGGGACCTTCGACGACGCGACGGTCGCCGCCGGGCTCGTCGGGGAGTATCCGACCCAGACCGCGGCGTGGGCGGACTTCGACGCGGACGGCCGGCTCGACCTCTACGTCGGCAACGAGTCGACGAGCGCGGCGCCCCACGTCACGCAGCTCTTCCACAATCGCGGCGACGGCACCTTCGAGGAGATCGCTCCGCGGGTCGGGCTCGCGGGAGTCGCCTATGTGAAGGGGGTCGCCTGGGGGGACATCGACAACGACGGGCTCCCCGACCTCTACCTCTCGACCCTCTTCGGGACCAATCTCCTCTTCCACAACGGGGGCCCCCGCGGCGCGGGGGGGTGGGGGTTCCGCGAGGTCGGGGAGGAGGCGGGGGTGCGCCTCCCCGACAACAGCTTCCCGGCCTGGTTCTGGGACTACGACAACGACGGCTGGCTCGACCTCTTCGCCGCCGCCTACCCGGTCGGGATCCTCCGGGGCGACAAGAACGAGGTCCCGAACGACTACCTGGGGCTCCCGACGACGGACGAGACGCCGCGCGTCTACCGCAACCGCCGCGACGGGACGTTCGAGGACGCGACCCGCGCGGTCGGGATGGATCGCGTCACCTACACGATGGGGAGCAATTTCGGCGACGTCGACAACGACGGCTGGCTCGACGTCTACCTCGGGACGGGGGCTCCCCCCTACACGGCGCTCATGCCGAACCGGATGTTCCGCAACGACGGGGGGCGTAGGTTCCAGGACGTGACGACCGCGGGCGGCTTCGGCCACCTCCAGAAGGGGCACGCGATCGCCTTCGGGGATCTCGACGATGACGGGGACCAGGACGTCTACGCGGTGATGGGCGGCTCCTACGTGGGGGACGTCTACCCGAACGCGCTCTTCGAGAACCCGGGCTACGCAAACCGCTGGATCACGCTCCGCCTCGAGGGGACGCGCTCGAACCGCTCCGCGATCGGCGCGCGCGTCCGGGTCGTCGTCCAGTCCGCGAAGTCGGGCGAGCGGACGATCCACTCCGTCGTCTCGACGGGCGGAAGCTTCGGGTCCTCGAGCCTCCGCCAGGAGATCGGGCTCGGGGACGCGAAGCGGATCCTCCGCGTCGAGGTCGACTGGCCCGCGAGCGGGGAGAAGCAGGTCTACGAGGGCCTCGCCCTCGACAGCACGTGGCGAATCCGGGAGGGCGATCCGGTCCCCCACCCCGTCGACTTGCGCCCCTTCTCGTTCCCGAAGGCGGGCGGGGCTCACCGCCACCACTAGCGGGAATACCGCACCGGGAATACCGCACCCGCTACGTTGCTCAGAAAATAGACGGGGTGGGCTCCGGCTTCCGGATCAGGCCGCGGGCTCGAGGGTGACCCGGTAGCCCTGGCGCTCGAGGGCGCGGATCGCCATGCGGCGGGC
>Ga0187892_10009101_pt1 | contig 13228 bp, 7 predicted proteins | sample MA1701073metaG_FD_139345 | JGI IMG/M metagenome (GOLD analysis project Ga0187892, IMG submission 139345) | Bio-ooze microbial communities from a basaltic lava cave in the Kipuka Kanohina Cave System on the Island of Hawaii, USA - MA170107-3 metaG ...
ACGACCACGACCTTGCCGAAGACCCGCCGCTCCTCGAGGTGGCGGTGGGCGTCGGCGGTCGCGGACAGGGGAAAGACGCGGTCCAGGACCGGACGCAGCCGGCCCGCCTCCACGTGCTCGAGCACCTCGATCAGCTCGCCCCGGCTCCCCATCGTCGAGCCGAGGATCGAGAGGCTCTTGAAGAAGACCAGCCGCAGGTCCGACGTGACCTCGTTGCCCGAAGTCGAGCCGCAGATCACCAGGCGCCCGCCCTTCGCCAGCGCCCGCAGGCTCCCGCGCCAGGTGTCCGCGCCCACGTGGTCGAGCACCACGTCCACGCCCCGCTTGCCGGTCAGGCGGCGCGCCTCCTCGGTGAAGTCCTGCGCGTGGTAGAGGATCACCTCGTCGGCGCCCAGCGCCCGCGCCCGCGCGGCCTTCTCCTCGGCGCCGACGGTCGTCAGCACCCGCGCGCCCCAGAGCTTCGCGATCTGGATCGCGGCGCTGCCGACGCCGCTCCCGCCCGCCTGCACGAGCACCGTCTCGCCCGGCCGCACCCGCGCGCGCTCGATCAGCATGTGCCACGCGGTGAGGAAGACCAGCGGCACGGCCGCGGCCTCCTCGAACGAGAGGCGCGCCGGCATCGGGAGCGCGTTCACGCCCGGCACGACCACGAACTCCGCGCAGCCGCCGTCGCGGCTCTCGCCCAGGATGCCGTAGAAGCGGCAGAGGTGGTCGCGTCCCGCGGCGCACTCGCGGCACCGGCCGCAGGAGAGGCCCGGCGCGATCACGACCTTCTGACCGCGCTCAAGCCCGGGGACGCGCGCGCCCACCTCCTCGACCTCGCCCGCCACGTCGCACCCCGGCACGAGCGGGAGCGGGTACTTCACCCCCGGGATGCCGCGGCGCACCCAGAGATCGAGGTGGTTGAGGCCCGCCGCGCGCACCCGGACCAGGACCTCGTCGGCGGCGGCCTTCGGGGCCTCGCGCTCCTCGAGGCGGAGCTGCTCGGGGCCGCCGTGCTCCCGGAGGACGATCGCCCTCACGGCCGGCTCAGCGCCCCTTCCAGGCGGGCTTCCGCTTCTGCAGGAAGGCGGCGAGCCCCTCCTGCATGTCCTCGAGCCGGCAGAGGTCGCTCTGGTAGAGCGCCTCGACCAGGTCGAGCGCCTGCTCCGGGTCGGGCGCCGCCGCCGCCGCCCGCAGCGCGCGCACGGTGGCCTTGAGCACCGCGGGGCTCTTCTCGCGGAGCGACGCGACCAGCTCGCGGACCGCTTCGTCGAGGCGCGCGGCGGGGACGACCCGGTTGATCAGGCCCCAGGCGTGCCCCTCGGCCGCCGTGAAGTTCCGTCCGGTCAGCACCAGCTCGGCCGTGCGCTTCGCGCCGATCGCCGCGCCCCAGCGCGCGATCGCCACCGGCGGGTAGCAGCCCACGTTGATCTCGGGGAGCGCGAGCTTCGCGTCGTCGGCCGCGACCACGAGGTCGGTCGCGAGCCCCAGCTCGGCCCCGCCGCCCAGGCAGGCGCCGCGGATCGCCGAGACCGTGACGGCCTCGAGCCAGGTGAGCTGGCGCAGCACGGTGTGGAAGGCGCGGAGCATCACTGCGACCTTGTCGGGCGTGTGGTCGGCGATGTCCACGCCGGCGGAGAAGGCCTTCTCGCCGTCGCCCTGGAGCACGAGGATCGCCGCGTCGCCGACCGCGCCGAGCGCGGTCCCCAGGTCGCCCATCATCTGGAGGTTGATCACGTTCAGCGGCGGACGGCGGAGCGTGAGCGTCGCGACCGGGCCTTCGCGCGAGAGCGTGACGAGCTCGGCCATGGCTACTGCCCCGAGAAGCGGGGCGGCCGCTTCTCCTGGTAGGCCGCGAGCCCTTCCTTCGCGTCGGCGCTCAGGAAGAGCTGCTGCTGGAGCTCGCGCTCGAGCGCGAGGCCCTCGGAGAAGGACGCCTCCGCGCCCGACTGGACCGCGCGCTTGATCCGGCCGACCGCCAGCGACGCGCGGCCCGGCGGCGCGAACGAGCGCGCGTACTCGAGCACGCGCTCCCACCAGCCGGCCTCTTCCCAGAGCTGGTTCACGAGGCCGAGCGCGTGGGCCTCCTCGAACGCGCAGGTCTGGCCGGTGGCCATCATCTCCAGCGCGCGCGACTTGTTGACGAGGCGCGCGAGGCGCTGGGTGCCGCCGGTGCCGGGGAGCACGCCCAGGTTCACCTCGGGGAGGCCGATCTTGCCGCCGCCCTTCCGCGCGATCCGGAGGTCGCAGGCGAGCGCGACCTCGAGGCCGCCGCCGACGCAGTGGCCGTTGAGCGCGCCGATCACGAGCTTCGGCGTCTGCTCGAGGCGGTTCAGCGTCTCGTTGGCATGGAGGCAGAAGCTGTACTTGAACTGCGGGGTGACCGTCGACAGCATCCCGATGTTGGCGCCGGCGCAGAAGAACTTCTCGCCCGCGCCGCGGATCACGATCACGTGGACCTGGTCGTTCATGCGCGCGTCGAGGATGGCGGCGTCGAGCTGGCGCATCATCTCGTAGCTGTAGGTGTTCGCGGGCGGGTCGCAGAGCTCGAAGACGGCGACGGGGCCGTCCTTCCGGACGTTCACGAGCGGGGCGGGCATGGTGGGGCTCCTCGTCTCCCGCGGACCGCGGGGGGAGAGAGGATAGGCCCGGGAGCGGGGGATGGCAAAGGGGTGGGAGAGCCCGGACCGGGGCACGCTATGATCCCGCGCATGGACGGCAGCAAGGAGGCTCGCTCCGAGGATCGGCGTCGGACGACCCCGCCTCCGAGCCGATCGCCCACGCAGGACTTCGCGCGGGGAGCGCAACGGGGCGACCGCGACAGCTTCGAGGCCCTCTATCACCGTCTGTCGCCCGCGGTCTTCGCGTGGGCCAGCCTGCGGGCCGCCTCGCTCCTGCGGGGCCGCCTCGCCCCCGAGGACCTGGTGCAGGAGGTCTGGTTCCGGGCCCATCAGGCCTTTCCCTCGTACGACCCGGCGAAGCGGCCCTTCCGGCGCTGGTTCTTCGGGGTGGCCAAGAACGTGCTCCTGGAGATGGTCCGGCAGCTGCACCGCATCCGACACGTGCAGCCTCCCGAGGGCGGGACCCCGCAGCGGGGGCGCATCGAAGGGCAGCCGACGGACGCCACGAGCGTCACGCGACGCGTGTCCCGCGCCGAGGCTCTCCGGTTCCTGGAGGAGGTGCACCGGCTCTCCGAAGGCGACCGCGAGCTCCTCGTCCTCTGCGGGCTGGAAGCCCTGACCTGCGCGGAGGCCGCTGAGCGGCTGGGCATCGCCGCCTCGACGGCGATCAAGCGGTGGCAGAGGCTCCGGGAGCGGCTGCGCGAGAGCCCGATGGCGGCGCGGATCCTCGAGGACCAAACCTAGTCTAGTCCGACAGCCGGCGATAGTGCTCGAGGTATTCCTGCGCCGCGCGGCGGGCGTCGAAGGGCCAGAGCTTCAGGTGGCCCGCCAGCGTCCCGGTCAGGATCCGGCTCCCATCGGGGCTCCACGCGGCGTCCAGCACGCCGCTGCCGTCACCCCGGATGACCGAGACCAGCCGCCGGTTCCGGACATCCCAGACGCGGACCCGGCCGTCCCACGATGCCGTGAGGGCATGGCGGCGATCCGGGCTCAGAGCCAGGCGGGTGATCGTGCTCGTGTGACCCGCGGTCCTCGGGATCCTCATGAAACTCGCATCCTCGTAGGGCACGGGCCGGGCCAGGTCCAGGAAAGTCAGCTGCCCGAAGGAGAAGTCCACAAGGAGCGCGGTTGCGTTTCCTTCGTCCAGGGCCAGCGGGCCACCGAAGGCGCTGCCCGATTCGTATGACCATTGACGCCAATCGTCCAATTCCCAGGTCGCAAAGCTCGAGTTCACGTATGAGGCGTGGAAACGGTCTCGCGAGACGTCGAAGCCCAGGCCATAGGGCTGATAGAAGCGCACGGAGGAGTTGTCCGTGATGGGAGGCAGGTCCTTGAGAAGAGCGCCCGTGCCCAGGTTCCAGACCTTGATCGTGCGGTCGGCGCCTCCCGTCGCCACCCAATTCCTTCCTGCATGAAAGGCCGCGGATCGGATCGGCCCCTCATGGCCCGAGAACTTGCGAATCCGCTTCCGCGTGGGAATCTCGCATAGGATCGCCTGGCCATCCTTTCCGATCGTGAACAGGCGATTCCCGCTCTCCAGGATCCAGGCGTCCAGCACCGGACCGAGATGCTCGCGAAACTCTCCACGCAGGGCCTTCGTCCGGCAGTCCCAAAGCCGCACCGCCCCATCCTCGCCGGCGGTCAGCGCCAGTGTCCCGTCCGCGCCGAACCGGGTCCGGGTGAGGTGCGAACCATGCTCGATCCGGTCTGGGGCATCACCGGTCCGTAGGTCCCAGAACAGGACCGTTCCCTTCGGGTCCTGGAACCCGCTGAGAACCTGCTCTTCTTGCGGATGGAAGGCCACGTTGAAGATCCGGTCCGGCGCGTTGGAGACGCCCAGTTTCTGGACCGGATTCCGATCGAAGCGCCATAGATTGGCTCCGTCATCGCCGATGGTCAGAAGGCGCTTCCCCGTTCTCTCCCAATGAAGCTCATAGGCGTGGACCGTCGGTGAAGTCCCGGTGCGGAAGGGGGCCGGCCGCCCCTCCGCGGTCTCGAACAGGCAGAGGGCCCCATCCCGCTGCAGCACGGCGAGCGTCCGGCCATCAGGGCTGAAGGCGGCCCGGCTGGTGATGCGTCCGTGGGAGATCCGCAGCAACTGCACGATCCGGTTCTCCGACCAGTCCCAGATCTCGATTCCACTCTGGACCGGGACCAGGAGCGCTCCACTCCGCGGATCGAAACCGGTCCAGTAGAGGTAGTCCCCCGCAGTACGTTCCCACAGGATTCTCCCGCTGGACGCATCCCAGACGAGAACGCGCCCTCTCATGGTCCCTGCGGTGATCCAGGGGGAGGATGGGTGCCAGCTTGCCGTCTCAATCTCCCCTCCGCCCAGGGTCAGAGCCGCGAGCTCCCTGCCACTCGCGACCTCGAACACACGTAGATCACGATGGGTCTGCAGGTGGCTGGTTCCCGCAAGCGAGAGGAGGAGAACACCTTTCGGATCGAAGACCAGGTGTCCGCACTGGGGAGGGAGCCGCGTCGCCAGGAGGCTCACATCCCCTTCGGACAGATCCACCATCACCAGCCGGCCCTGCGCGCTCCCGGCGGCGGCCCATCTGGCGTCCGGAGAGAAGGCCAGGGCCGTGATCGGGCCGATGTCGAGGTCGGGGCTCCAGCGCCAGGTTTCCTTCCAGGGGCCGACCTCGAAGAGCGCGAGCGCGCCGTCCTTTCCGCCGGTCAGGAGCCGGGAACCGTCCGGTGTGATCGCGAGGCGGGTCGCCGCGAACCGTGGAGACTCCGGGGTCGCCCAGGTATCGAAATCCGTGACGCCCGCCTTCCCATCCTTGAGCGGCCGGATCACGAAACGACCGAGCGGATCGAGGACCGGGAGCGGTCCGCCGTGCAGGGGGACCGAAACCTCCTGGTGGCAGTCGTCCAGGATCTGGCGTAGGACCTCGTCCACTTGTTCCCGAGGAGTGCTCTCGGCGGCAGCCAGAGCCTTCTCGAGCGCATCGATGGGGTCCTGATCGAGCCGCTGGACCGCGAGGAGCGCGTCGCTGAACGCCCGCACGCGACCGCGGTCGACATGGCTCTGCCACCCCAACCAGGACACCAGCAGGAACGCGATCCCGAGCAGCGCAAGGGACGAAGAAACGACGGGGTGGCGCTGCGTCCAACGAAGGAGGTGCAGGCGCAGCTCCAGCGGCCGCGCGCGGACCGGCTCGAACTCGCGGAAGCGGCGCAGGTCTTCCGCGAGCTCCAGCGCCGTGGGGTAGCGCCGCCGGCGGTCCGGCTCGAGCGCGGTCTCGATCACGATGCGGAGGTCGCGGGGGAGGTGCGGGTTGTGCTGCTGGGCGGGTGACGCGGCCCCGTCGAGGATGCGTCGCTGGAGCTCGAGCGGGGTGTCCCCGGTGAAGGGCTTGTGGAGGGTCAGGGCTTCGTAGAGGACGACGCCCAGCGAGTAGACGTCCGTGCGGCGGTCGAGCGCCTCCGGGCGGCCCGCGATCTGCTCGGGGGACATGTAGGCCGGCGTCCCATGGACGAGGCCCGTCATGGTCAGGGGCGCGGCGTCCCCGGAGGAAGCCTCCGGACGCGCGATCCCGAAGTCCAGGAGCACGGGGTCCCCCTCGGGCGTGATCATGAGGTTCCCCGGCTTGAGGTCGCGGTGGATGACGCCGGCCTCGTGCGCGGCATGGAGCGCCCGGGCCGTCCGCTCGATCCAGCGCACGACGCGGTGGATCTCCTCGGACGCGTGGGGCGGACCCTCCCCGGCCCGGCGCACGTCGAGGACCCTCGCGAGGGTCTCCCCTTCGACGAAGCGCATGCAGATGAAGGGGACCCCGGCCTCCGTCCCGGCTTCGTGGATGGAACAGATGCCGGGGTGCTCCAGGCGCGAGACCAGCTCCGCCTCGCGGCGGAACCGCTGGAGACGTTCGTCGGACACGAACCCGAGGTGGGGCGACAGGACCTTCAGCGCCACGCGCCGCCCGAGCCGCGTGTCCTCCGCCAGGTAGACCGCCCCCTGACCTCCGCGACCCAGCTGGCGGATCAGGCGATAGCGGCCGACGCGCGGGAGATCGGGAGCCTCATCCGCGGACGGAACCGCGAAGGGAGGCGCCGCCACGTCCGCCTCCTGGAGGCGCAGGTACTCCCGGGCGATCGTGTCGGCGTGATCGGGAAAGCGCGCGAGGTAGTGGGCGAGGGGGAGCCGGTGGCCGGCGTCGCGGTCCCTGAGGTACTGGTCCACGAAGTCGAGGACCAGGGAGGAATCGCCGCCGGGAGGAGTCCGGGCTTCCGACATGGGCAACCACCAATCCTGCGGCGACCTCCGGTGTTTGGGCCTCCGGGGAAGGCGGACACTCTCGCGTCGCCGCCCGGGGATTGCAACTCCCCATCCCGGGCGTCTCCACGGCACCCGACCGGTGAGAGCTTCCGGAATCCTGTCCACTGCCGGGGGCGGTCTCGTCAATCCAGGGGTGCGCAGGAGGAAGGGGTCGTCGAGGAAGAAGAGGGCCAGGGGAAACCCCGGGAGCACAAGGCCCTTTCGTCGAAGGAGCGTCCTGGCGTGATCTTCCGGATCTCCGAGTCGGAAGCGATTGGAGGAGTTCGACCGATGAAGCACTTGCCGTTGATCCCCCTTCTCTTCGCGGTCCTGGCTTCTCGGGGTGGAGCCCAGCCGACCTGCGCGGACATCTGGAACCTCGTGGGATCGGGAGGCCCCAGCTGGCGTTACAGCACGGCAATGGCCGCGGACACGGGCCGTTGGGTCGTCGTCCTCTTCGGCGGGTTCTCCACGGGGGTGGGCTTCGTCTCCGACACGTGGGAGTGGAACGGAGCGGCGTGGTCGCAGCGCAGCCCCGCGACCATTCCGCCTCGCCGGGCGCTCCACGCCCTCGCCTACGACGCCGCCCGGTCCAGGACCGTGATGTACGGCGGGCGCAGCACCGGGCCCACGCTCAGCGACACCTGGGAGTGGGACGGAACGAACTGGACGGAGATCGTCGCCGGGGGTCCAGGGCCGCGGAGCGGCCATGCCATGGCCTATGACCTCGTGCGCCGGAAGACCGTGCTCTACGGCGGAGGCAACGGGCAGACCTGGGAGTGGGACGGGACGACCTGGACCCTAGCGTCCTCCGCCGGACCGGGCTCGCGGACCTTGCACGCCATGGCCTACGACCCGGATCGCGCCCGGATCGTCCTCTTTGGCGGGCAGGGCGGCGGCGGGCCGATGGGAGACACCTGGGAGTGGGACGGCGTCGCGTGGACCCAGGTTGCGACGACGGGACCGCCGGCCACGGATGGACACGCCCTGGCCTTCGACGCCGCATGCCGCAAGGTCGTCCTCTACGGGTCGGCCGATGGCCGTACGTGGTTCTGGAACGGAAGCGCCTGGTTCTCGATGCCCGCGGGGCTCGGGCTCCGCCGGGACCATGCGATGGCTTTCGATCCCATGCGGAGCCGCGTCATCCTGTTCGGCGGCCGGCTGCCCGGCCAGATGGTCGGGTTCAACGATCTCTGGGAGTGGTGTTGTCCCTGCGACGACGAGGCGGCCCGGGTCAACGCACAGGGCGAGCCGGTCCTGCCCCGGGAGACGGAGCCCGGGTCGGTGGTCGACGAGCAGATCGAGGAAGACCGCGGCTTCGTGAGCGAGATCTACTCCGCCTTCGACACCAGGACGGACACCTGGTACCGGGAGTTCCCCTGCGAACCGTCCACCGGAGGGACCATCCCCCCGCAGGCCTCCAACCCCAACCTCCAGCAGCAGCTCATCGACGCCGGCATCGTCGGAGTGACCCCGCAGGAGGTCTACGATTCACTGAAACAGTGGGAGGACCTGATGGAGTCGGTGGCGCAGAACGAGGTGAACCGGTTCACCACCTCGGACCGCGTCGCGGGACCGTACACGGCTCCGGCCGAACCTGCCTGCACGAGCCCGCTCGAGGACTACGTCTTCGGAGGCCGGGACATCGTGTTCGTCCACGGCCTGAAGCTCGAACACATCGGCCGCCGGCTCCAGCCGAGCCCTCCCGCCCGATGGCAGTTCCCCGGGCCTCCCAACTACAACGGCTGGACCCTCAACCCGGACTACTACAACGCCGGTGGCTACTACCGGGACGTCGCGACGGGGAACTGGCAGGATCACATCCAGCGGTTCCTCACGGACCGGGGAATGAAGAACCGCTACCTGGTCGTGGCCTATCCCTGCGACGAGCGCCTCGAGGTCGGCGCCTCCGCGATCCTCACGCAGATCGCCGATGCCATGCGCACCGGCAGGAACGTGGTCGACCCCCTGAACCCCAACGGTCCGGCCCCCACCAATTTCGGGACGCCGAGCTTCGTCGTGATCACCCATTCGACGGGCGGCATCGCCACCTCCGTCGCGATGGCGGCCGCCGCCCTGCATCCCAACCTCGGCGCGGCCTACATCCCGCAGCACTGCAAGGCACACATCGCCATTCAGGGAGCCTTCTCCGGCTCCCGACTGGCCACGGCGGCCATCGCTCTTTCCGGTTACATCGCCCTGGTCGCGCCTACCTGGCTCTGCCCCCTCGCGGTTCTCGGTCTCGGCATCCTGAACGAGACCGGAGGACCGCTCCCGGCCTGCCCCGCCCTCTTCACGACGTTCGCAAACAGCGTGCTCGTGGACCTGGTCCCGATCATCACGCAGCTCAAGTGGGGCGTCGCGTACCGCGACCAGTCTCCCGTGCGGACTCTCACCCTGGTGGGGGGCCACCCGACGGTGCTCGCGCCGCTCAAGTACATCCTGCATCCGGGGCTCGACGACGGAGTCCTCACGATCAACAGCCAGGTCGCCAACCCCGAGAGCACGCTCTTCTGGCCTTCGGGTTTCCTCCCCAATCCGCCCGGCCCGATCGGCCTCGCCCGGACCTTCGACATGGGCCTCTTCCTCAAGCGGAGCCAGCCGATTCGAGCCGTCGGGTACTTCGTCGACCAGCGGATCGATCCGCTGCTCAACCCCCTGTTCCTCCTGGCCAATCCCCTGGGAGTCGCAGCGGGGGCCACGCCCTACGTGTCCCCCACCGGAATGGTGCAGCCGGTCTTCCTGAAGTATCCGTCCCCCTTCGATTCGCTGCGGCGGGCGCCCAACCACTTCTCGTTCCTGCAGTCGGCGGCCGACCACTTCCGGGGGGCTCGCGTGTTCGTGGACTATCCCGACTACCGCCCGAGCTTCGGCGAAGCCTGCGACGAGGAGACGCGCGTCATCACCGACCCGGCCGTCTACACTCCGTACCCGAACCCCGTCTACTCGGGACCACCGTGGAACATCGACGGCCAGTCCCTCCTGACCGAGTCGAAGGTCCCCCGGCTGAAGGAGATCGTCCGCGGAAGGAAGGTCCGGTTCCGGATCTTCGGCCAGAACAAGACCTGGTGGGTGTGGAAGCGGCGCTACCACGTGCTCGACGGCTGGCAGATCACGCACCAGCTCGACTACGTCTACCGCTCCGTGCTCTCCGAACGCGTGAACGACTGCATCCCCGACCCGCGCTTCCCAGGGCACGCGGGCGGCGGAATCCCCATCACCGCCACTCCGGCGCGCCTGGGGCAGGTCTTCTGCGTCAGCTTCACCTCCCCCTTCCCCCCTCCGCCCGCGAGCCTGCTCCTCATGAGCGCGGTGCGGTCGCAGATCCCGCTGCCTCCTCCGGCCCTGTGCGAGCCGGGCGATCTCTGGGCCTTCCCGCCCCTGTTCATCCTGTCGGGAGCAACCAATCCGGCGAGCTACTGCTTCGGGATCCCCGCCGAACCGTCGCTGCCGGGGGTGGTCCTCTACTTCCAGGGCGCGATGTTCAACCCGCCGCTCGGCTGCTTCCGGCTGACCGACGCGGTGCAGGTGACGATCCGCCAATGAGTGCCTGGGCTTCCAGGAGATCGCGAGGGCCGCGGGGGCGCGCGCTCCCGCGGCCGCTGTTCACGTGTGGAACAGAAGCCCCGAAGCCGACCCTTCGGCGGGTCCCCCGATGGGGGACCCGCCGATTCCCATCCAAGGCCCGTCTATCCGAAGAGCTTCACCTCGGCGCGGGCTCGGCCCTCCGCGATGTGGAGGTAGCCCACGGAGCGCGGCAGGCGGAAGCGGCGCGGGCCGGCGCTCCCGGGGTTGAAGTAGAGGACGCCGTCGCGCTCGGCCACCAGCGGCTGGTGCGTGTGGCCGAAGACCACGACCTGCGGGCGCTCGCGCTGGATCGCCTCGCGCACGTCGGAGGGCTGCGCGACCACGTCGCCGAGGTCGTGCAGGATCATCACGCGGACCTCGAAGAGCGTGACCAGCAGCGCGGGGGGCAGCTCCGTCAGCGTGGTGTCCACATTCCCGCGCACCGCGTGCACCGGCGCGATCGCCTCGAGCGCCCGCAGCACCTCCATCCGCCCCACGTCCCCCGCGTGGAGGATGCGCTCGACGCCGGCCAGAAGGCGGAGCGCCTCCGGGTCCATGAGGCCGTGCGTGTCCGAGATCACCCCGACGAGGCTCATCGGAAGTCGAAGCGGAAGATCAGGGTGTCGCCGACCCGGCGAAGGTCGGACGGACGATGTTTCTCCAGGAAGTCCACGACGCGCGCCGCCCCTTCCTGGTCCGTGCCGTACCAGTCGAGGTGGACCAGGACGTAGCGGAACCGGTGGCGCAGGAGCTCGGCGCGGTCCTCCTCGATCGCGGCGGCGTCCGGGTCCGGCGGCGGGTCCTGGAGGCGGCGCACGAGCGGCGAGCTCTCGAGGAAACGCAGCGTCTGCGGAGAGACGCGGGTGAGCCCGCCCCGGACGACCGGTCGTCCATGGATGGTCTGCCCGAGCATCGTCAGACGGTCCACGTCGTGGTTCCCGAGAGGGAGCTCGAAGACCGCGAAGTCGCCGGCCTCCGCCGCCACCACACGATACGCCTCCCCGCGCTCCAGCGCCGCCATCGTGATGCCGGGATAGACGAGACCGGGGAGCCGGGCCGTGAGGAGGAGCCCCGCCCCGGCCGACGCGGCCCAGCGCCACCGCGGCCCCCGCCGCCAGAGCGGCGCGATCCCGCGCGCCGCCAGCACCGCCGCAGCGAGCAGCGCGAGCGTGAAGAACGAGGCCGGGTACCGCGACGCCTTGAGCGGCGGCAGCAGGAGGCCGAGGAGCTGCGCGGGCATGGGCAGCTTGTGCCCGGCCACGACCCGCCACGGCCCGAGCGCGAGCACCAGGCCGAGCACCCCGAGCGCGATCCAGACGCCGCGCCCCCGGCGGATCGCCCCGGCGACGACGGCCGCGACGCCCGCGAACGCGAGCAGGAGCTCGGGGAGCGCCGGGCGCGGGCCGGGGTCGCGCAGGCTCTCCAGCACCGTCCGGTAGGGGACCCCCAGCTGACGGTCGAGCGGGACCGGCGAGGCCTCGCCCGGGAAGAGGCGGTAGAGCGGAGGCGCCGCCAGGTACGCGAGGTTCCGCAGATCGGGCGCGAGGATCAGGTTCCAGTCCGTCGGCTGCCCCTCGAAGTCGAGGGCCGAGCCGACGTCGAGCGCGGGGTTGTCGCGGAGCTCCCGCGCGGCCGCCTTGAGTGCCGGCCACGCCGCCGCGACCAGCGTGGCTCCCGCCAGGATCACGAGGAGCAGGAGGCGGCGCCAGAGCGCCGGCCGGCGGATCAGGGCCGGGACCGCCAGCGTGGCGCAGAGGATCGCGAGCTGCAGCGGGACGTGGTGGTCGGAGACCAGGCCGCCCGCGAAGACGAGCCCGAGCAGGATCCCCCAGGCCGGCCGGCCTCGGAGCCCGCGGAGGAGGGCCCAGCCGCCGAGCGGCAGCCAGAAGGTCGACAGGTAGTGGAGGCGGGGGAGGTGGAAGAGCCGGAAGGGCGCGCACGCGAGGATCAGCGCGCCGAGCAGCGCCCCCGGTCCGCTGCCGGTGACCTCCCGGAGCAGGAGCCAGGCGGCCCAGCCCGTGGCGGCGAAGGTCGCGACGGCCAGGAGCTGGGCGGCGGCCGCCGGGGCCTCCGGTCCGGTGGAGCCGCCCAGGAAGGGCGCGGCCAGGAGGCCGTAGAAGAACCCGAGCGGCGTGAAGAAGAGCCCGGTCCCCTGGGGGTGATAGAGGAGCGAGGTGTGGAAGGGGTCGGCCCCCTGCTCGAGCGCGTGACGGACCCACCAGAGGTCCCAGAGGATGACCTGATGGTCCCGGAAGAGGTCGCGCGGCACCCAGCCCGATACGCGGAGCGCGTGGAAGACCAGCGGGTAGGTGACCAGGACCGCGGCGCCCGCGAAGAAGAGGAGCGCCCCGCCTTCCCGTAGCGCCGCCGCGGCCCCCGCGCGAAGCCGGTGGGCATCCATGGAGGCGGCGGATTATAGCCTCGCTGGTACACTCGGCGGCGATGTCTCGTTGGCCCGCCGCCCTCACGCTGACGCTCCTCCTCTTCGGCCTGCACCTCACGCGTGTGGCGCCCCCGCCCGAGCCGCCCGTCGAGGCGGCGCTCCGGGCGCTCGGCTGCGCCCGTCCCACCGGCGCGGCCTCCGCGCCGCTGCCGCCTGCGGTGGCGCGCGCGATCCGCGCGGGCTGGGAGGCCTTCGAGGTGCAGCGGTTCGAGGACGCGCAGCAGGCCTTCGTCGAGGCGCGCGACCGGGCGCCCGGGTCCGGGGAGGCCTGGGTCGGGCTCGGCGCCGCGTGGCTGGCGCTCGGCGTCCGGGAGCAGGGGATCGACGCCGTGGAGCGCGCCGTGGCGCTCG
>Ga0187892_10009103_pt1 | contig 13227 bp, 6 predicted proteins | sample MA1701073metaG_FD_139345 | JGI IMG/M metagenome (GOLD analysis project Ga0187892, IMG submission 139345) | Bio-ooze microbial communities from a basaltic lava cave in the Kipuka Kanohina Cave System on the Island of Hawaii, USA - MA170107-3 metaG ...
AGCCCCTCCGTACACGGGTTTGTTCAAGAAACTCCGTGAGGCCTCACACGCTCAGTTTGCCAGTGTAACCCGAACGCGACCGTCCGGCAAGACTAACCGCGGTTTAGATGCGATAGCCCTGCTCGGCTACGCAGTCGGCGATCGGCTGCTGGTCGAGGTCGCCGCGCGCCTGAACGACGTGCTCGGCCGGCCCTCGGCTGGGGCCCCCAACGCCGATATGTCGGCGTGGGGGTCGCCTGACGCGACGCCCGCGCAGCGCGGCGCCTTCCATCCTGGAGAAGCCGCCCGCATGGGCGCGGACGAGTTCGTCGTGCTGCTGGAGGGACTGCGCCGGCCGAGCGATGCATTGGCGATCGCCCGCCGCATCCAAGAGGAGTTGGCCCGGCCCATGCGGCTGGGCACACGCGACGTGAGCATCGGCACCAGCCTGGGCATCGCACTAGCCGGGCGCGGAGGCGTGCCCAACGCCGGGCTCTCCGCGTTCGGGACCCCGTCCAACGCGGATGCGAGCGACTGGCTGCGCAACGCCGACATCGCCATGTACCACGCCAAACATGCTGGCAAGGGCCGATGCGTCGTGTTCGACGCAGCGATGCACGCCGAACTGATCGCCCGCCTCGAGCTCGAAGGCGCGCTCCGTTCGGCGCTAGCGCTCAACCAGTTGGATATCGCCTATGAGCCCATCGTCTCACTCGACACGGGTCGGATCATCTCGTTCGAGGCGCTGATGAGGTGGGTCCATCCCGCGCGCGGACCCATTCCGCCGGACCAGTTCATTCCACTGGCTGAGGAGACCGGCGCGATTGTGCCGCTGGGTGAATGGATTCTGGCCGAAAGCTGCCGCCGGCTGCGAACATGGAATGCGGTGCTGCCCCACGACCAGCGGCTGTCCATCAGCGTCAACGTCTCGCGCACCCAGTTGGCCGATCCGAGCTTTGTGGCCGACGTCGAGCGGATCCTGCGCGAAACGGACGTTGAACCGCAGCACGTCAACCTCGAGATCACCGAGAGTACGGTCATGTCGTCGCTGGCCCCTATGGAGTCCCGGCTGCACCACCTGAGCAAATGTGGTGTCCAATTGCACATGGACGACTTCGGGACCGGCTATTCTTCGTTGGCGTGCATGCACCGTCTGCCGTTCGACGTGGTCAAGATCGACCGGTCGTTTGTCATGCACATGGAGCGTAGCCGCGAGTTCTCGGCCATCGTTCACGCCATCGTGACGCTGGCTCGCAACCTGGGCCTGAAGGTGATCGCGGAGGGGCTCGAAACCGACGATCAACTGGCCCAGGTGCTCGCGCTCGACTGCGACTATGCTCAAGGCTTCTATTTCTCGAAGGCGCTGAATGCCGCCGCGGTTGAGGCCCTGATTGACTCCGGAAGCTTGACGTGTGAGGCCGGCACTGGCGGTCCCGGGCCGCGATTGGAATGTGGCTTCGATCCCCCTACCAAGCCCGCTTGCAATTCGCTAGCATAGGTCAGCCGGAGGGCTTATCTATGCGCTGTAGCACCCGCAAAATCGCTACCACTTGTCTCATCTCAACTCTGCTGTCATCGCAGGCGATGTCGCAATTATCGACGACGCCGGGCCGTCCCGAACGCATGGACGACCCGCCCGGCCGTCCGGCGACCGTGCCGGGCGATCGGCGCGAGTCAGCGCCAGGCGGATCGAACATGCCACTGAGCGTGCAGGTCAACGTCAATGCGGATGGGCTCAACATCGTGGGCGACGCAGCCAATGAGCCCTCCATCGCCATCGACCCAACCGATCCCGACTCGATCGTCATCGGTTGGCGTCAGTTCAACACGGTGAGCTCGAACTTCCGCCAGGCCGGTTATGGCTATTCGATCGACGCCGGTCAATCCTGGACGTTCCCCGGAGTGCTGACGCCCGGCGTGTTCCGAAGCGACCCCGTGTTGGCGGCCAACTCAGGCGGAATGATTTTCTACTACACGCTCCTGGGCTCGCCGGATTTTTTGTGCGAGATGTTCATCACCGGCGACGGGGGCCTGACGTGGAGCGATCCGATTCCGGCCTTCGGTGGCGACAAGGCTTGGATGACCATCGACCGGACTGGCGGTGTCGGCGAGGGCAACATCTACATCTCCTGGAGCACGTTCACCGGCCCCGAGAATTTCACCCGTTCGACCGATGACGGTGTGAGCTACGTGCAGCCCATCGAAGTACCCATGGGGGCAGTCTTTGGGACGTTGGCTGTCGGCCCGGAGGGCGTCTTGTATATCGCCGGCATCGATGCGCCAGCCTCGATGAACACGGATTTCGTCGTGGTCCGCTCGACCAACGCCCGCAACGCCGCTGAGGAGCCGCTGTTCGATCAGGTCACCCCGGTGGACATGGGCGGCGCGCTCACGCTGGGCGCCGGTCCGAACCCCGCCGGATTGCTCGGACAGGTGTGGGTCGCCTGCGACACGTCGGGCGGCCCGAACCACGGCCACGTCTACCTGCTCTGTTCGGTGAACCCGCCCGGTCCCGACCCGCTCGACGTCATGTTCTCGCGCAGCATGGACGGCGGCGTAACGTGGAGCGCGCCTCAACGGCTCAATGACGACTCGTTGACGCGCAACGCCTGGCAATGGTTCGGCACGATGTCGGTCGCGCCGAACGGCCGAATCGACGTCATCTGGAACGACACGCGCAATGACTCATCGACGACGTTCTCACAGGTGCACTACACCCAGTCCGTGGACGGCGGCCTGACCTGGCAGGCCAGCCGCACGATCAGCCCGCCGTTCAACCACTTCCTGGGCTACCCCAACCAGAACAAGCTCGGCGATTACTACCACATGCTGTCCGACGACGAGGGCGCCAGCCTGGCCTACGCCGCCACGTTCAACAACGAGCAGGACGTGTACTTCGTCCGCATCGATCCAGCCGATTGCAATGTCAATGGCGCCGACGACGCGCACGATATCTCTGAGGGCGTCAGCGATGACTGCAACGCCAACGGTCTGCCCGACGAGTGCGAGGCCGATTGCGACGGCAACAGCGTGCCCGACACCTGTGATCTTGCGGCCGGCGTGCCGGATGTGAACGGCAACGGTCTGCCCGACACGTGCGAGACGATCATCGTATTCGCCAACCCGCCGGCCCAGAGCCCGTATGTGCCCGGCCAGCGCTTTCGCGATGTGCTGCAGACCGGCACGACGTCGGTCCTCACCCAGGGTATCGGAGCGGTCGGCACGCCGGCTCAGGGCGGCGTCTCGTATGCCGAGATCATCGTCGAGTTCAGCAACCCGGTCGTTCCGCCGTTGTCTGTCGCGAACGTCACGGTCTCGTGCGGGGCCGGCGGGGCGTTCCTGTGTCCGACCGTTGCCGCCGTCACCGGCTCCGGGGCGGGGCCCTACTCCATCCGCCTCAGTCAGGCCATTCCGCCCAAGCGCTGCACGACGATCCTCTTCCCTGCGGCCGCCGGCGGTACCAGCTTGCAATACCAGTCGCTGCCTGGCGACGCCAATCTCGACGGCCAGACCAACAGCAACGACCTGCTGGCGATCGTCCAGGCGCTCAACAACGGCGCCGCCGCCCTGCCCGCAAACTTCGCCCGCTACAACATCAACCGCAGCCCCGGCCCATCGCCCGTCAACACGCAGGATCTGCTTCGGCTGATTCAGTTGCTCAACGGCGTCAACACGACCGAGGCCTTCAACGGCGACACGGTCGCGCCGTGCCCGAATAACTGACCGCGGAAACCTGGTTCCTGAAACCTTTGTACGCCGCGAGTGTCTAACGAGGCAGGGCGACCAGCTTGGCGCGGCATACCCAACCCTTCGGGCCTGGAGCGCCATGTTGTGTTCGGAGAACCGGCCATGCGAGCTTTGAGCACGCTCCCGAGCTTGGCTGCAGCGGTCCTCGCACACTGTCCAGCGCAGGGGGCCGATGTGAACGACCTGATCCGTGTAGCGGTCTTTGAGATGACCGCTACGGATGATCCGCGAGTCAGCGGTCGCGCTGCGAGCGACTTTGTGGCGCTCGCCCTGGCGCAGACCGGGCACGTCGAACTAGTCAATCGCACGGCGCTGGGAGCGATCGCCCAAGAGCACAAGTTTGCGCTGGCCGGCGTGGTCGACGCGCCTACGGCCGTGCGAGTAGGCCGATTGGCGAGCGCCGACTTCATCGTAACAGGCGGGATCTATCGGATCGGCAAGCACACATTAGTCGTCGTGCGATTGACCGAAGTGGAGACCTCAATCGAGCATCTGGTTGCGGGCGAGGCGGGGCTGCGTGAGGGTCCTGCGGCTGCGCTGCAGCGCGCTCTGCAGCCGCTCCTTGGGAGGGTTGCCACCCTGCGCCGCTCCGCGCCGCCGGACGACAGGCGATTCCTGGACCTGCGCAAACGGCTGAGCCGTCTGACCGAGAAGCGGGTTGCGGTGATTATTCAGGAAGCGCATGTCTCGCGGCGTCTGGCCGATCCTGCCGCGCTGACGCGCATCAGTGCTCGACTTACGGAACTAGGCCTGCCCGTTGTGCGCGTATCGGCAGCGTTGCTACCGAGCGACTTGGATACGCTGCACAGAACCGGCCGACTGGGTGAAACGCCGGTTGACCTGTTGGTGATCGGCGAAGCCGTCAGCGAGTTCGCGGCGCGTTTGGAGGGCATGGTGTGCTGCCGAGCGCGAGTCGAGCTGCAACTCTTCCCGATACCGGGTCAGACGTTGGCGTCAGCCGCCTCGGCTACGGCATCCGGCATTGACTTGGCCGAGTCGATCGCGGCGAAAAGCGCGGTCTCGTCTGGTGCGGATGCCGCTCTTGCCATTCTTCTCGAAACATGGCTGCAGGACCGAGCGGAACAGGCACAGCCGTGATCTCATGCGCTCTGCTCGCGCGGTCGGAGGTGATCACAGGTGAACCCATTCCGACTTACCGTGCCAGGCAGATGCGGCCCCACTGAGCTCATCTTTCCCGTGGTAGCCGTCGTCACCATCCAGCCTTGCGGCGCGGACACGACGTGCGCCGTTCTGACTGCTGATCAGGCCGAGTTCTTGGAGGCCTCATTGATGCCACAAATCGAGCGGCGGCTGGCCGAACTGCCCGGCGTAGCGATCCTGAACCGCACCGATGTCAAGAAGCTGCTCACTGAGCATGCCATTGCCATTGCCAACAGCCCCGCCGCGCACGAATCGGGGAAGAGCTGGGGGCGCATTCTTCGGGCAGATCTGCTGGTGATTCTGACGGTGCAGTCGAGGGCCGAGGGTCGGGTTGTCGATGTAGTCTTGCTCGAGACGGCGCACGGGTTGAGTCTGGCACGAGACATGTTCGAATGGGACGTTCAAGTCGACCGGATGGCTGAGCTAATCGCAGGCCGAGTTCAACAGGCCGTGGAGCGCATGCGCGGCGGTCTTCGCCACGTTTTCTGCGTTCCCCCCTTCGAGTCCGCTGACCTGATCGATGACTTCGCTTATCTCAAGCAGGCGTACCGACATGTGGTCGAGGCGGCCATCAGGGCGCTGCCCGGCGCGGTCATCGTCGAGCTCGACCATGCCGACCAGGTGGCGCGCGAGCTGGCGCTCAGCGCGGGCCCGACCGGCGTGCAGCGCGAGGCAGCCCTGCACGTGCGCGGGAGATATCGGCATCGCGGCCGAGGCGCGGATCGACGGGTAGACCTCGAGATCGAGCTTCACGAGCCTGGAGTGAAAGTGAGTGTCGAGCAGGCCGTTGACCTTCTTCCCGAACAGGCAGCACAGGTTGTGCGCCAGTCCGTCTTGAAGATGGCGGCCGAAGCCCTTCAAGCACCCGCGGCCGGCGTGGACGGTCGCCCACTAGAAGCGGAACTGCTTGAGGAACGCAGTCGCGCGTTTCGCCTGGCCGGCGACTGGACCGCCGCCATCGATCTGGCCGAGGCAGCCGTGCTGATGGCACCCGAGCGCGCCGAGAATCACTTGCGCATCTTCGACGCGTGCGGGCGGCGGCTGGGTGTCGTGCGTGCAGAGCGGTCCCGTGCCGAGCAACGACACCACCAAGCGGGTCTGCCACTCGAGGCGTTTGTTCCCCCGGTCGCCCGCCGCCAGTGCTTGAGCTACGTCCTGCTCGGGCTCGAGCACCTGGAACGCTACCTGCATCGCGAGAACGTGACACAGACCGCCAGGACACTCATGTCCGGTTTTTGGGGCTACGCGCAGCCTGAGACGTATGGCTACGATTGGAGTCTTGACCCGGAGCGAGTGCGCGAACTCCAACAGCAGGCCAACCGGATGCAGGTCGAAGTGATTCTCTTCGTGCTCGAACAGGACCGCGTGGGTGACCGGCACAATCTGCACGAGCTCAGCCAACTCGCCGCGGACGCCGCGCAATACCAGCGGAAGCTGTCCTCGCTCGATACGTATCTGCACACGGTTGAGCGCCTCTTGGCAGCACTCGGAAACTACGACGCGTTCAATGAACAGTGTCTGTTGGTCGCGAGGACGCTGCCCGTCGCGCGAGAGGACGGGAGTGCGTTTGACGCTTTCCTCCGAAACCTGGAATCATCACCGGACCGGACGACGCGATTGCTGCCACGCTTCGCGCGGGTCATCCTAGGGATCACGCAGGCCGACGATGGTCCGGCGGCGCAATCTGCCCTCGACGCACTGGTTGAAGAAGCATTCCCAGGCAAGCAAGTTGGGGCAGCCCAGCGAAGTTCAATCGATTTGGCGCTCTATTCCTGCCTGAAGCGAGTGGGTGGGGCTGTGTCGCATGGCGGCCCGGGCGCGCGTCCGACTTCGGCGCGTATGCCGGACCCATCGGCGGGCGTGCCAAGCGCACCGGTTGAAGCCGCCAATGAGGGCACACGGTTCAGCGCAATCAAACTCCAGGCAGGCGACGGTGAATACGATTGCCAGAAGTTTGCGTTCGGCGGTTGGGTGGCCACATCCGCGCCGCTCGACGTCATCTGGAATCACCGCGAGGTCTATTCGATGACGAGCCCGGGCAGGATGGACGCGGTCCAGCCGGCCGATGGGCACCGATGGCCAGGCGTATGCGATGTGCAGTGGGACGGGCGATATTTCTGGATTGGCTGCCAGGAGGAGATCGGTCGTGTGCATCTTCTCGACAGTTCAACACTCCGGGTTGTGGCCGAGTTTGACGAGTGCGACGGATTGCCACCGACAACGCACGGATGCCGCGTCGCCCCCATCGCTCCTGGCACCGCACTGGCCGTAGGCGCCTTCGGCCGAACTTGGATCGCCAAGCTGTCCTACGACGCGGCGGCGCCGGCGTGGGAGTCGGAACAAGTGGACATCCTCCACGAAGCACGACGACTACCTAGCGACATGGAGGATTCATGGAAGCAGTCGCGTGACGTGGAACTCGCGTTCGAACCGACATTTGCGGTTACCGTTCAAGCCGACGTGCGACCCATCGTGCTCATCGGGCGCCAGTGGAGACACTCGATGGGCTTCGCTACACCCATGATCGTCGATCCTGCCGCCGGACACGTGAGGCTTGTCGATAAGTGGCCATTCGCGGCGAGACCAAAGCCTGCCGGAGATCGTGTTTATCTGGTCCACTCGATCTTGGATGCGACGCAAGTGAGGCCTGAGGTCAGACTCGAACTCGACTCCGCCGAGCCGCCCGACTTCTTCTATCACGCCATCGGCTCGCTGACACGGCCTTCTATCACGGGTCGCGAAGGCATCCGTGATTTGTATGTAGACGGAAACTACGTCCATGTCGCCGACGGCGCATGGACGACCTTCGACCTGAAGGCATACCGCGCGATCCGAAGCGTTCCGCTGCCAGGGCAGCACGCGTTCGGGATTGTGAAGTCGGGAGTGCTGGGCATGGTCTTGTATGGGTCGGACGGAGTCTGGCAGGTGAGCTTCGACGATCCGGCGAACCCGGTGCCACCCTCGACATCGAAAGGGCCATGAAGCAACTCAGCGTCCAACGGCTTAACGGCTTTCCCTGGTGCGTTTCTGGCCTTGGCGAGCGCCGCCATACGCAGTAGAATCACGGTCCTTGGAGCGAACATGTCATTCCCTGCACGAATAGCGCTGACGTGCACACCGTTGACCTGGGTCGCAGCGACTTCTTTGGCTCAGCCGATTCCGCCTGAATTGCGCACCGGCGGCATGTTGGTGAGCGACCAGGGTCTGGATGCGGTCTATCGCTTGGTCGAGCTGAGCGGCGATGACGACGCCGACGACCCGGGTGAGGTGACGGTCTACTTCGACGCGACCAATCAGTCCGGCATCGGCGCGACCACGGCCTCGGTCTTCAGCATCTTCGCCTCGGCTTGCGGCGAAGTGTTCATTGCCGACGGGGACAGCGACCGGGTCTACCGCCTGGTCGACCGCAACGGCGACGGCGAGGCTCAGGATGTCGGCGAGGCGACGATCTGGTTCTCATCGGCCAATGCCGCCGGCCTGACGCTGCCGACGCCCAATGGCGTGACGCAGGATGCCGCCGGGGCCACCTACATCACGAACGCAGGGACCGGAGCACTCCCGGCCGACTACGTCTTGCGTACGATCGACTTGAACGGCGACGGCGACGCGGAAGACGTTGGTGAAGCGTCCGTGTGGATCGACCTGACCGCGCTGCAAACATCGAGCTCTTCGGCGTTCGATATCGTGTTCGCCGGTGACGTAGCGTACCTCACCGATCTGCTCGGCGGCGATCCGGATGTGGTGCACCGCGCCGAAGACGCCGACGGCAGCGGCGCGATCGAAGCTGACGAGCTCACCACATTCATCGATGACAACAACGCCTTCGGCGTGCCGGTCGGCATTCCGCTGGCGTCGGATGGCCTCAGTCTGTACGTGGCCGAGAACACGCCGTCCGTCAACCCGCAGACGGTCTATCGCCTGACCGACCTGAACTCCAGCGGCACGATCGATATGGCCACCGAAGTCGAAGTCGTCTGGAGCGAGGAACTCGTCCCGGCCCCGCTGGAGTTGAACACGCTCTTTGCGATCGCGGTCGGACCGGGCGCAGAGCTGGCTCTGACTTCGTCCGGCTCCGACGCTCAGGACAATATTTTCCGACTGGTCGACCTGACGGCCGATGGTGATTTCCTTGACGAAGGCGAAACGCTCGCGTGGGTCACGGGCAACGGGGCCGCCTTCGCCGAGCAGGCCCGCTCGGTCCAGTACATGCTGCCGCCGACGGCCGTGGGCATCGTTAGCGCGAATCCGCCGCTCATCAGTCCCTACTTTCCGTCTGGTTCATTCATGGATGTGCTCGACACCGGCACGGGGCCAGTGCTCACCGCCGGCATCGGAGGCGAAGGCACGCTACCCCAGGGCGGCATCGAGTACGCCCCCATCACTGTGACGTTCACGGCCGCTCCTTCGCCGGCGCCGGCTCCCTGCACGATTGCAGTATCGTGTACCGACATTCGGGGCAACGGCGACGGCGATTGTCCGCAGGTCACCGATGTCACCGGCACCGGCGCTGGGCCGTATCAGATTTCGCTGAGCCATCCGATCCCGGCGCGCGAATGCACCACGTTGACGTTTCTCGGCGTCGATCCGGAGCAACGCATCCAGTATCGGTCGCTTCCAGGTGACTCGAATCTCGGCGGCCAGACCAACACGCAGGACCTTTTGACGCTTGTGAGCGACCTCAACAGCGGGGCCGCACTCAACCCGAACAACTACGCCCGCTACAACATCAACCGCAGCACCGGCGTTAACCCAGTCAACACGCAAGACTTGCTTCGCATGATCCAGCTTTTGAACGGCGTTCTGACGACCCAGGTCTTCAACCAAGCCAGCGTGGCGGTGTGCCCGGAGTGAGGTGCTATCATGGCTTGAGCGGCGACGTTTGGGCTGCCAACGATTGCTTGAGAGCGAGGCACTCTGCGACGTCGGCGCGATACTCAGCCGCGGATTCCTTTCGACCCCAGGCCTCGAAGAGCACCGCGAGGCGTTCCACGTCTTGGCGTGTCCGTTCGCAGGCGTCGCCGTGTGCGTTCCGGCGATGCTCGTAGCAGTCGATCAGGAGCGGTTCGGCTTCCTCGTAGCGGCCCTGGGCCGTGAGCACTTCGCCGAGCCCGCCGCCCGCCGCCGCCAGCGGACCGCGGCCGATCGAATCGAGCGACTCACGGACTGCCAAGCATTCGCGCCAGGTGCGCTCAGCGCCGATCGCATCGCCGCGCGCGAGCTGCACCTCCGCCATCGTCGCTAGCACCTCTGCGGTGTCAGCCCGCCCGTCATCGCCTGCCGAGCGGGTGATTGCCAGCACGCCATTGAGCAGCGCTTCGGCCGCCTCCGGTTGTCGGCGGCCCTCGACTTCGGCCAGCACACGGATGTCGTCGAGCAGCTTTGCTCGCGTGTCTGCCCCGACACTTGTCAGTGCCCCGACAACGCGCTCCACGTCGAGCTCCGCGGACTCATCGCCTCCGAGGCGGTGCAGCGACATCGCGACGGCCGAAAGTCCGCTGTCATCCTCGGGTGACTCGCCGGCCAGTATCCGGCAGCGCAGCTCGATGGCCGCAACCGCGTCGGCGCGGGCCGCAAGCACGTTGCCAAGCTGCAGATGGGCCGTGGCGCGGCGGTGAAGCAGCGCGTGCGTGCGCGACTCGCCGTACGACCGGTGCACCATCGGGATGGCTTCGTCGAGTGTGGCGACGCATTCGTCATACAACCCGACGTAGGCCAGCAGGAACGCGTAGCCATACAGGCACTCGACGTAATACGGGTCGTCCTTGGCGTCACGCAGCAGGTGAAGCGCTTCGCGATACATTGGCAGCGCTTCGCGCGTGCGCGACTGCTTGTAACGCATGTAGCCGTAGTTGTGCAGGCAGCAGGCCAGATCGCGCGGGGCTGCATCGGGCAAGCGCCGATAGAGCGCCAGCGCCTCGTCGAACAACCTCGCCGCCTCATCCCAGCGGGCCGGCGGCGTGTGGAAGAGGGCATAGGCCAACCGCATGCGGCTCTCGGCCACGTCGGGGTGTTCCTCGCCGTAAAGCTGGCGGCGGATCGACAGGGCTTCCTGCTGAACTGCGACCGCTTCCGGATCGCGTCGATTCGACAGCGCCGTCCCCAGAACGCTCAGGCACGCGGCCACTTGCGGGTGACGATCGCCCAACACCTGCCGCTTCAATTCGACGGCGCGGCGCAGATGCGGCAGGGCCTCGCTCATCCACAGTGAGCGAAGCGTGCGGCCGATCGTGAAGTACACCTCGGCCGCCACCTCCGGCTCGCCGGCCAGCTCGCGCTCCGCCCGGCGACCGGCCTCGTGCAAGGCGTCGATCAGCGTCGTATCGGGCCCGCGCTGCGCCGGACCGGCGCCGGCCAGCGTGCTTTGCAGAAAGTCGCTGACCCGCTGAGCCACGTGCCGCGCCCTGGCCTCGTCCTCCTGCGCACGGGCGGCTGCGCGCTGCCGCTCGGCCAGGCGCGCCGCGAGCACCGTCGACACGACGCCGAACGCAACAGCCACCACGAAAATACCGGCGGAAAGGGCCGCGGCCGTCCGATTGCGGAGCATCATCTTGCGGAGCACGTACCAGCGGCTGCGCGGGTGCGCCAGAACCGGTTCGCCGGACAGGTAACGCTGCAGATCGCCCGACAGCGCTTCGACCGATGCGTAGCGGGCGTCTGGCTCACGAGCCAGCGCCTTGAGCACGATGGCATCGAGCTCGCGATCGACGGCCGCCGACCGGCTCGACGGACGCGGAACATCCGACACGCCCACGACGCGCCGCGCCTCGGCCAGCGTGCCGCCACCGCCGTACGGTCGGCCGCCAGTCAGCAGCTCGTACAGGATGACGCCCAGCGAATACACGTCGGTTCGAATGTCGATGGCCGACGGGTCGCTCAACTGCTCGGGCGAAGCATAGATCGGCGTACCCACAAACTGCTCGCCGACCTCCGTGGTCCTCTCCGTGCCCTCTGTGCCCTCTGTGGTCAAAACCGTCGCCAGTCCAAAGTCCAGCACGTGCGGCTCGCCGCTTGCGTCGACCAGGATGTTCGACGGCTTCAGATCGCGGTGAATGATGCCGCGCTGGTGGGCATGATGCACGGCCTGACACACCTTGATAAAGGCCCGAATGCGTTCGCGAACGCCTTCTTTCGACGACGGCGCCCCGCGGGCCCAGGCATTCAAGGGCCTGCCTTCGATCCACTCCAGAATCAGCAACGGTTGCCGCTCGACGACCTCGACGCCGAACACGCGCACGATGTTGGCATGCCGAAGTCCCGCGGCCGTGGCGATCTCGCGCTCGAAACGCTCGCGCGCGCCGGCCGAGGCAAGAGCTGCGGACCGAAGGCGCTTGATGGCCACGTCGCGGCCAGTCCCCGGCTGGCGCGCGCGATACACGACGCCCTGCCCGCCGCCGGCGATCTCCTCGATGATGACGTAAGCGCCCAGCGTGCCGAGCGTGCTGCACACGTCGGCGGCGCGGAATTGCTCCAGCCAGGCGTCGTCGGGACCTTCCAGGCCGAACGGCGCCAGGTCTTCCGGCTCCGCCGGCCCGGCCGCCTCAGGCTCCCGTACGGACGTGTTGAACGGCTCGTTCTTCATCGCGTACCTGCTGAGCGACCAGAGCGGTCAGCCTCTCGCGCAGCCGCTGCTTGACCTTGCGGACCGCCTCGGGCGTCAGTTGCAGCGCCGCGGCGATGTCGGCGGGAGCCTGCCCGGCCATCAGGCGGTTGAACACGTCGACGCTGCGGGCGTCAGCCGATTCGCGCAGCGTACGCAGCGCGCGGCGGCAGTGATGGTGGACCCACTCTTCTTCCCAGCGCGCGTCGTCGGTCTCGCCCGTTCCGGCTGTCAGCGTCGACAGCAGGCCGGCGTCGATCAACGTTTCGGTGGCCGCGCGCCCATGGATGCGGCGCTGCACGGCGTGCCGCACGGCGCGGCCCAGATAGGTCCGAAATCGCCCGCGGCCCGGCTCATAGGTGAACGTCGGCAGCGAGCGGGCCAGGTTGAGCAGCACGATCTGGCGCACATCTTCGGCGTCCTGCAAGCGCAGGCCGCAGCGCCGCCCGTAGCGCACGATCAAGTCACCGTAGGCCGCCTCAAACTCGCGCCAAGCCGCCTGATCGCCAACGTTGCGCACGCGGAGTAGCAGCGAAGGATGCGTCGAAATGGATGGCATCGTTGCGGTCGCCCCTGGGCCATTGTTCCGAATCCGCCCAATCGATGCAAGTCGAATGGCTTACTAGTGCTTACTTGCAATAGTATACGATATATAGTAGGCTGCCTGGGCAGGAGGTACAACCTATGCCCAGGATGGCGAAACGGATCGATCGCGGCATCGACGAGCGTCGCGAACTGGAGGC
>Ga0187892_10009104_pt1 | contig 13226 bp, 12 predicted proteins | sample MA1701073metaG_FD_139345 | JGI IMG/M metagenome (GOLD analysis project Ga0187892, IMG submission 139345) | Bio-ooze microbial communities from a basaltic lava cave in the Kipuka Kanohina Cave System on the Island of Hawaii, USA - MA170107-3 metaG ...
TCCATCTGGGCTCTGGGTTCTGTGCTCTGTGCTCTCATCAGTTCTTTCAACGGGCTGTTAGCGCCGCGTGTGTGATCAGCTACCGAGCCGCTCGATCAGCCCGTTCAGCTGTTCGAGCGAGAAGTAATCGATCTCGATTCTTCCGCCGCCGTTGCGCTGTGGCACGATGCGAACCTTGGTTCCGAAGGTCTCGGTCAGCCGTTGTTCCGCCGCCAGCCGGTCGACGTCGACGGGCGCACCGAAACGCGCCCGTTTCGCGAGTCGTTCGGTCTCGCGCACGCTTAGCCGCTTGGCTATAACATGGCGTGCCATCGACAGTTTCTCCGATTCTGAATCTATGTTCAGTAGGGCTCTGGCATGCCCGGCGCTCAGCTCTCCGCGTTCGATCTCGGACTTGATTTCGTCGGGCAGCTGCAGCAATCGAATGGTGTTGGCGACCGTCGAGCGATCCTTGCCGACACGTGCGGCGATCTCGTCTTGGGCGAGCCCAAACTCATCGACAAGGCGCCGGTAGGCGGTGGCCTCTTCGATGGCGTTCAGATTCTCGCGCTGGATATTTTCGATCAAAGCCAGCTCTAGTAGCTCGCCGTCCTTTGCGTCTCTCACCACCACCGGGACCTGTTCGAGGCCGACGCGTTGAGCAGCGCGGAACCGACGTTCGCCGGCGATGAGCTCGTAACCTGTGCCGGCGCGGCGAACGAGCAATGGCTGGAGAATGCCCTTCTGACGGATCGATTCGGCGAGCTCTGCAATGGCCTCTTCGGAAAATTGCTGTCGAGGCTGAAGGGGGTTAGGGCGAATCGCGGAGAGAGGAACAAGGTTGCTGGACGATTCACCATCCACCTGTGCCTCGGTAAAGGCGCCAGGAATCAAGGCCCCTAAACCCCGCCCCAATGCTCTACGTTTTGCAATGATTTCCATATGTTAACTCCTTGTCTCAGAAGTTGGTAGGCTGGAGTCAGCAGACGCGATGATCTCACGGGCCAAGGCGTGGTATGCAAGCGCACCGCGTGACGCCGGATCGTAGATTACGGCCGGGATGCCGTGGCTCGGTGCCTCACTCAAGCGTACGTTTCGGGGGATGATGGTCTCGAAGACGTCATGGGGAAAGTGCTTGCGAACCTCTTCCACGACTTGGTGGCCAAGTCCGGTGCGGCTATCGAACATCGTCAAGACAAACCCCTCGATCACAAGTCCAGGGTTCAGCCGTTTTCGGATCAGCTCGATGGTCTCCAAGATCGCGGTCAAGCCCTCGAGCGCATAGTATTCGCATTGCAGGGGGACCAACACGGAGTCAGCGGCGGATAGGCCATTGATCGTGAGCAGTCCGAGTGAGGGAGGGCAGTCGATCAGCAGGTACTCATAGCTCGTGCGTACTGTTTTGATTGCTTCCGCCAAGCGGTGCTCACGAGCAATCATGGGAACCAACTCGATCTCAGCGCCGATCAAGTCCCGGCTCGATGGCAGCAGTGACAAGCGCTCGACAGCGGTTGCGCGGATCGCCGCCGCGGCCGACTGGTCACCGATGATGACGTCGTACGCAGTGGCGGCGCCGTCGAAACGTGGGCTTCCAACGCCGCTGCTAGCGCTGGCTTGGGGATCAATATCGATCAGCAGGGTCGAATGACCGGCTAGGGCGAGGCAAGCCGCCAAGTTGACGGCGGTGGTCGTCTTTCCAACGCCGCCCTTCTGATTTGCTACGCAGATGACCCGTCCCACCGCCCCACCCCGAGTACTGTTGGCGTGGATGGCGTCTATCACAGGTCTCGCAGGGTGTTAACAGCTCGTTGAAAAATGGCCCGAGCACGGGACCTCCAAACACAGATCACAGAATCCAGAACCCAGATCACAGACGCGGACCCTCCAAGAAGAGGCCTTTTGTCTGTGTTCTCTGATCTGGGAGCTGTGTTCTGTACGATGTGTCGACTGGTAGCTAAGGTGTTTCACGTGAAACAGCCCCTGACGGGGTTGCACGAAACAACAGGAGCCTGCGCTTCACACCACCCGGCAAGGCGTAGTCGACAACGCTGGGGTCGGAAAAGCCTGGCGTGACCGGTTCGGGGTCGTTCCTGGGCCCCTTCATGGCGATCGCCAGACCGGAACGGGTCAACAATGCAGCGCTCAGTTTTAGAAACCGATCGAGGGATCCAAGAGCCCGCGACACACTGACGTCGTAGCGCTGACTCCCAATTGTCTCCGCTCTGTCTTCCGCCACGTCGGCATTATCGAGGCGCGTCTCGCGGATAACAGTGCGCAGAAAGTTGGCGCGCTTGCGGCGCGACTCGATCAACGTGATCCGAGCCGTAGGACAGGTGATCGCCAACACGATTCCAGGGAAGCCGGCGCCGCTGCCGATATCCGCTACGCGCGCACCATCGGGGATATGCGGCGTCACATAGAGCGAATCCATCAGGTGGTGCTGGATGATCTTTGGTGCTGTATCGGCAGTAGTGAGTGAGAGCCGCTGGCGCCAGAAAAGCAGTGTGTCCAGGTAGGTCTCAAACTGCTGGAGGCGCTCCTGGGATAGCCGGACGTCGAGGTCGTCAGCGAGTTCCGTGAGCTGCCCGAGCGCGGCCGTGCGTTGCAGGGAGTCCACTACTGGAATGAAAAATGGCGGACCGGGAACCGAGAACTGAGAACCGGAAACCCGCCGATGGTTTTGCACGCAAATTCTTCCGAGCCCGTGCCCATGCCCATGCCCGAATTTGCGCCAATTGTGGCGAACCCCCGTTTGGGGGATTGTCGATAAACGCACGCTCGCCCTTCGACAGGCTCAGGGTGAGCGGAAAAACCTCTGCAAAAGCGGACCAACAACCGCTCAGGCTGAGCCCGTCGAAGCCGGGTTTGCCCATGTATCGACAGTCCCTCAGGCAAGAGGCGCGAACCTGTCCGGTTACGAATTTTCGATTCCCGGTTTTCACTCTCCATCTTCGGAGGGCTCCCGGACTCTACACCCGTGCTGAACCCCGCTTGAGGTACACAGCCAGAAGTGAGATTGCCGCGGGAGTCACACCGGGTACGCGTGCCGCCTGTCCCAAAGAAACAGGGCGGATTTTCCCTAGGCGCTCGCAGGTTTCCTTCGACAGACCCCTCACTGCATCGTAGTTCAGGTTCGCAGGGATCGGTGCGTCTTCCAGGCGTTTGAAGCGTTCGACAGCATCCTGTTGGCGTTTGACATAGCCGGCGTACTTCACCGACACCTCCACCTGCATGCACACGTCGTGTGGGAGCGGGCGATGTTGGTCGTTTTCAGTCAACAGCGACATGAGGTCGGCGTAGGAGATCTCGGGGCGGCGAAGCAACAGTGCCAGCGTCGATGGTTGAGTGAGCTCCGCCGTACCCAATTCGCGCAGGCGCGTGTTGATATCCACGCTCGGAGTGACCGCTGTACGGTCGAGGCGCTCAACCTCCGCGTTGATCATCTCCGCTTTGGAAATCGTTCGTTGGAACGTGTGGTCGTCGATCGCACCGACCCGATGGGCCACGTTCGCCAAGCGAGCATCGGCGTTGTCCTCACGCAGGAGCAGACGATACTCGGCTCGCGACGTGAACATTCGGTAGGGCTCTCCGCCGATGCCTCGTGTGACCAAGTCGTCGATGAGAACACCGATGTATGCCACATCGCGAGCCAGGATCAGCGGTGGCTCTTGACGACACCAGCGAGCGGCGTTGATACCCGCTACGATTCCCTGAGCCGCGGCCTCTTCGTAGCCGGTTGTACCGTTGATTTGGCCAGCATGAAAAAGGCCCGTAATCAGCTTGGTCTGCAAAGAGGGCAGCAGCTGCGTAGGGTCGGCGTAGTCGTATTCGATTGCGTAGCCAGGCCTCATGATAGTGGCGGCCTCGAGGCCCGGAATCGAGTGCACCATCTGGATCTGGATATCGAGTGGGAGGCTTGTTGAGAGGCCGTTTGGATAAACTTCGACCGTGTCGCGCCCTTCCGGCTCCAGAAAGATCTGGTGCCGTTCCTTTTCGGCGAACCGCACAACCTTGTCCTCGATCGAGGGACAATAGCGAGGACCGCGGCCCTCAATGCGCCCGGAAAACAGTGGTGAGCGATCCAGACCGCTGCGGATGATTTCGTGAGTGCGGGCGTTCGTATGGGTGATGTGGCACGGGATCTGGGTCTGCGTGATGCGCTCGGTCGAGAAGGAGAACGGGATGGGCGGGTCATCGCCAGGTTGCGCCTGTAGAAGAGAGTAGTCGATCGTGCGGGCGTCGAGTCGTGGGCAGGTCCCGGTTTTCAATCGCCCGACCTGAAAACCCAGCTCCGTGAGCTGCTCACTTATTCCCGTCGCAGCGAAGTCACCAGCGCGGCCAGCGGCGAGATTCTTTTCGCCGATGTGGATCAGGCCGTTCAAGAACGTCCCCGTGGTCAAAATCACGGTCCGCCCCGCGATGCACTCGCCCATCTGCGTCTGCACACCGCGCACCGCGCCCTTTTCGATCAAGAGCCGCTCGACGCTTCCCTGGTAGAGCGTCACACCCGGCGCACTTTCGATGCGTTGCTTCATCCGCAGCCGATACTGCGCCTTGTCCGCTTGCGCACGCGAGGCCCGCACAGCGGGGCCTTTTCGCGTGTTGAGCTGGCGAAACTGAATTCCGGTATCGTCGATGGCCCGAGCCATCTCACCACCGAGAGCGTCGACCTCCTTCACCAAGTGGCCCTTGCCGATCCCCCCAATCGCTGGATTGCAGGACATCTGACCGATGTGGTCGAGGTTCAGGGTGATCATGAGGGTGTCGCAGCCCATCCGTGCCGCCGCGAGCACGGCTTCGATTCCGGCGTGGCCCGCGCCGACGACGATCACGTCGAAGCATCTCGAAAACGGTCCCATGGCCTCTCCGTGTTTCACGTGGAACGCCTCACTTGCCAATACAGAAGTCCCTGAAGATCTTGTCCAACACGTCCTCGTTGGTAACGAGACCGGTGATCTCGGCCAGACGATCCATGCTGTCCTGCACATCGACTGCGACGATGTCGGCCGGGCGCCCGTCGCGCATCGAGGCGTGTGCGAGTTGGAGGCTATTGAGAGCCTTCATCAAGGCATCATGGTGTCGCACATTCGTGACGACGATACCATCATCAACTGGTGTGGAGCTCGTCAGACGGGCCGCGATGGTGCGCCGCAGTTCAGCCAAGCCCTGCAGCGCCTTGGCGGAAACTCGCACGACCGGGGCGCCGTTGAGCAGGTCACTGATCGCCTTCGTGGCGAGCGTCTGAGGCAGATCAATCTTGTTGAGCACAGCGATGGCCGCCCTCTCCCGCAACGCCTCAGCCAGCGCGCGGTCCGCCGAATCAAGCGTGCTCGAGGCGTCAAAGACGGCGAGCAGCAAGTCAGCGGCATCGATCATCGACGCGGTGCGTTTGATCCCGAGATCCTCAACCGGGTCCGGGGATCCGTCGTCGCGCAAACCGGCAGTATCGGTGAGGATGACAGGGAGCCCGTCAACGTCGACAGCCTCTTCGATCGTGTCGCGTGTCGTCCCGGCGATCGGCGTGACGATCGCACGATCCTCGCCAAGTAACGCATTCAGGAGGCTCGACTTGCCGACGTTGGGTTTCCCCACAATCACGACCCGTGCACCGTCGCGCAGGACCTTACCGTGCTGATACGAGAGCAGCAGGCGTTGCATCGCACCGAGGCATTGCTCACTTAAGACCAGCAGCTCATTCGCGCCGATGGTGATGTCCTCGTCGGAGAAGTCGATCTGTACCTCCAACAGGGCCTTGAGGTGGAGCAATTGTTCCCGGATGCGGTCGAGGTATGCGGATAGCTCGCCCCCCAGCTGTCGCGTTGCTGACGCGGCAGCTGCACCGGTGCGCGCCCGCACCGCATCGATCACCGCCTCCGCCTGCGTGAGGTCGAGCCGGCCGTTCAGGAAAGCGCGCTTGGTAAATTCGCCGGGTTGGGCCAAGCGCGCGCCGCGCTGCAGAACGTGCGAGAGGACTTCGCGCAGGATCACCGGGCTTCCGTGGCAGTGTAGCTCGAGCACGTCTTCACCGGTGTAACTGCGCGGCCGACGCATGACGACGGCGAGTCCATGATCGATCGCGGTACCGTCGGCTCGCAGTACGGATCCGACATAAAGCCGGTGCGAATCCCAGGTGGTGTGGTTCCCGTTGCGGAGAAATGTCTGGTCGGCAATCGACGTCGACAACGGTCCGCTCAAGCGCACGACACCGATACCACTTTGGCCTGGCGCCGTCGCGATTGCTGCGATGGTATCGTCGGCATACATGGAAAACACCGCGCCGACGTCTCGGGCGAGACTCTACGCGTCGCCGCGCGCGGCTCGGCCACCCTCCGGAATGATGATCAACTTGCGATAGTAACCCTTGCCCGAGCTGCGTGTCGTGAGGGTGCGGTCCCCTTGGAGGACCATGTGGACGATACGTCGATCGCGCGGGCTCATCGGATTGAGCGTCACCTGTCTACGCTTTTTCTTCGCCTGATCCGCCATGCGTCTGGCGAGATCCTCTAGCGTGGTGCGGCGCCGCGCGCGATAGTTTTCAGAATCGATCGAAATGCGCGTCGCGCTGTCGTCACGACTGACGACGCGGTTGATGATGTACTCGAGCGCGTCGAGCATCTGTCCACGGCGCCCAATCAAGATACCGCTGGCGTCACCGCTGAGCTCCAGCGTGGCGCGGTCCGCTTCGACGCGCGCCGTGACCTCGGCCGTTACGCCGACCCGCTGAACGATGTCTGCAAGCACCTGGCGCGCACGCTCCACGAGGGCACTGTCAATCGGCGCGGCCGGAGGCGCAGGCATCGTCGATGGCTGGCGGGTTGTGGTCGCCGCTCTGGCTGGGGGTGCCGGTCTCGCAGGGGGGGCGGGAGGCGGTGAGCTGCGTTCGGATGAGTCCTCGGACCGGCGCACTGCAGGACGCTCGGGAGCCGGCTCGGCGGGGGTGTCGAAGAGATCGGCGGAGAGCGGCGCACGCAGCGTCGCTTTGACGCGGGCCTTACGCCCGCCCAGGCCGAAGAGTCCGCGCGTTGCGTTGCTGAGGATTTCAATTTCCACGCGATCGCGTGTGACCCCCATGGTGGTGAGGGCAGCGTTGATGGCTGCGTCGATGCTGTCGCCCTCGGATTCGACGGATTTCATGCAGGCTCCCTAGGTGGCGATTCGGGTCATGTAATATTGCTGCGCGATCGTCAGCACGTTGTTCACGAGCCAGTAGAGCACCAATCCGGCGGGGAAATTGACAAACATGAACGTGAACATCAAGGGCATGATCATCATCACTCGCTGCTGTGCGGGATCGCCAGCAGCCGGAGTCATCCACTGCTGTATGAACATGGTGGCGCCCATCAAGAGCGTCAGCACTGGGATGCCGGGATGCTCGACGAACGGAAGCTGAATCGACCCCAACCGATCGGGTGCAGAGAGATCGTTGATCCACAGCATGAACGGCGCATGCCGTAACTCGACGGCGTTCTGCAATGCCTGATAGAGGCCGATAAACACCGGGATCTGCAACAGCATAGGGACGCAGCCGCCCAGGGGATTCACCTTGTGCCGGCGGTACATCTCCATGATTTCCTTGTTCATTTGTTCCGGGCTGTCTTTGAACTTTTCGCGGATCTTGGCCATCTGCGGCTGCAGCTTCTGCATCTCGCGCATCGACTTCATGCTCTTGTTGGTCAGCGGGATGAACAGAATCTTGATGATGACCGTGAGGAGGATGATGTCGACGCCGTAGTTGCCGGTAAACCGATGCGAGAACTCCAAGCAGTAGAGCAGCGGCAACGCGATGAAGCTGAAGTAACCGAGGTCGACGGCGCGCGTCAGGCCGCGCCCGACTTTTTCCAAGGTGTCGAGGTCCTTGGGGCCCACATAGACGTCAAGAGGAACGTCGGCGGCGTTGCCGCTCAGCGGGAAGAGCAACATCTCCTCGACCGTATGGTCGCGGAGCTTCAACCAGAGCCTGTAGTTGCGTCCTTCGACGGGTGTGGCAGCAGCGAGGAAGTAAGGTCCAGCATATCCGACCCAGGAGAACTCCCCTTTTTCCAGGATTTTTCCATCCGACAGACCGTCGAAGGGCTCCTCCTGCAGCTTGCGTCCATCGATATAGAAGGCACGGTCGAATATGACTTGTCCACCTGGGCTGGCCAGACTGTCGGCGCGTTTGATCCAGGAAACCCCCAGCTCCGAGTATTCGGTGGGCACGTTGGCGGCGGCGATCTTGGCTTCAAAATCGTAGTGATCGCCGTGAAAGGCGAAGGTTTTGCGAAGCGTCATGGGGCCGGATTGCCAGGCGAACGCGACCGTGCCCGCCTGGTTGCCAGTGAGGTTCAGATCCGCACCCTCGACGGCGTAAGCAGCACCCGCGTCACTGATTGTGCCGCTGCCGCCGCGAACCTCAACGCCGAATGGCAACTCACCACCCTGACCCGGAATAACGGTCTCCTGCGGCGGGCTCGCAGGGTCGACTGAGCTCCGGTGCTGCTTCAGCGTCAGGCTCTCCAAACGGGCTCCGGTCGACACCAGGACAGCCCGGTAGAAGTCCGTTTCTACTGTCACCCGGCGCTCGTCAGCCAGCGGGGCCGGGGGCGGCGCGGCGACATGTGGCGCCTCTTGCGGAAGAGGGGCCGAAGGCGCGGCTTGCGTCGGGAACTCGTCGAGCGGTGAACGGGGCTTGGGAGGGTACCAATAGGCAATGCCGTATTGATAAGCGATCAAAATTACGATCGAGATCAACGCAGCGATGAGGGCCCGTCGTTCCATGCAGCTAGCAGCCCGTCAGATTTCCAGGCGAGAAGAGAATAGAAAACAGGAAACGGGAAACCGGAAACTCAATACCGGTCAATTCCCCCCACCCAGCCTCATTTGCCGGTTTCCAATTTCCTGTTTCCGGTTTCCTGTTTTTCATTCTCGTAGACCTACGCCACCGGGTCCCACCCGCCCGGGTTGAAAGGGTGGCACCGCGACAAACGTTTGATTCCCAACCAAGTCCCTCGGCGCACGCCATGCCGACGGACGGCCTCTGCCATGTATGCGGAACAGCTGGGCGCAAACCGACAAGAGGGTCCCAGAAAGGGCGAGATCGTTGCCCTGTAGAGCCACACCAGCGCCTGCACCATCTGCGCGCTGCGTGCGCTCATGCTGTGCCGCACCAGACTGCGGCGAGATTCACCCTGCGACATCAATCTTGAGAGCCCGGCCGAGTTCCGTCTTGACGGTTGTGTAACTTGCTCGTGCTGCTGTGTTGCGACTAATTACCAGGACGTCTTGTGGGGGCTCGAGACGGTGCCGATAGTGTCGGAAGAACTCGCGGATGAGCCGTTTGACGCGGTTCCTGGTTACCGCATCACCAACCCGTCGACTGACCGTGATACCGAGCCGTGAGACCCCCGTACGCGATGGCTCGGTCAACACCACGAAACACGCCCCCGCACGCCGCCGCCCCGACCGCTGTATTCTCAGAAATTCCGAGCGCTTACGGACGCGAGCGGAACGCGGAAAGCGCCGGCTTGGGGCGCGTCTCACCCGGGTTGCTTGGGCGGTATGGTCACCGTCAGGCGCTTGCGTCCCTTGGCGCGCCGCCGCTTTAGAATTTGTCGGCCGCCCGGAGTCGCCATGCGAGCCCGAAACCCGTGCGTTCGTTTGCGTCGTCTGTTGCTCGGTTGATACGTTCGTTTCATCGATTCCTCTCGACGGTGGGGCTGTGCGCTTCATGCCCGCTGCCGACCGACTGTGGCCGATGTGGCGCAAAGGCAAATAACAACCACAAGGCCGTTAGCGTGTCAATTTCGTCGAGCCTTCCAAGGCGCCAGCCTTACCGCCGGCACAGTCCGCGTGTAAGGATTCTCCAGGGTTTCGAGAAATCCCAACGTCTGTGTTCTGAGAGTCTGGGCTCTGGGTTCTGCCCTGCTCAGCCGCTGCTGATGTACGTGGCGAGCTGCTCGATGATGAACTCCTTCTCGGAGATCACCGCCTTCACCACGTCGCCGATCGATAATACGCCGATCAGTTGGTCATTCTCGAGAACCGGCAAATGACGCACCCGCTTGTCCGTCATCAGCGCCATGCACTCGTCCAGTGATTGGTCGGGGCGCACGAAGACCACTCGCGACGTCATGACATCCTGGACTGGGGTGTCCTTTGACGCCTTCCCCTTGAGAATGACTTGGCGGGCGTAGTCGCGCTCCGTGAAGATACCAACCGGCCGGTCATCCGACATGACCATCACGGCGCCGATTTCCTTCTCCGCCATGAGCTTGAGGGTGTCGAAGACGGTTAGGTCTGGTCTCACGGACCATACAGCATGCCCTTTGACTTTGAGCACGTCACGGACGCTTTTCATTCGTCCCTCCCACGAGAGCATGTCGAGAAGCGGGCTGGAACACCGAACGCCGATTACAGATCACAGACTTCGACCGAAAGCCATTTGGTTTCGTCCGTGTTCCGCCCTCCGCGGTCTGCGGTCCTGCAGGTCTCGGTATAGACGTCCGTATTCTTTCACCGTCGGGTGAGCCGCTCAAGACGGAACCGCTGAGTCGGGCCCCAAAATGCGGCGGTGTCTTGAGTGGCGCCCGATGCACGCTAGGAGAAGGGTGCCGGCTTGGAGCAACGCGACACCCTGAGGAGCGGCCCCAGCGCCAGGAGAGTCATGCCCTCGCGACGCGTACCCGATCTGCGGATTCAGGTGTTGGGTCGCTACGATCGACCCTGGGGGCCGGAGCGGCCGATCTTCGGCAAGGTACGCTACATGAGCTCGGAAAAACACCGCTCGCAAGCTGTCGGTCAGCAACTACGTCCGGCGCTATGCGCCGCACGCGTCGGTGCAGCCGCCCTTGCCCTCCGCGCACCTCTAGTGGTGCGTGGCCCGCTCACCCGCGGGCGAACGGGTCGTCGAGCACGAACAGCCACGAGCCGTCGGCCTGGCGCCGCACGATCTCGATGGCCCTCCCTTTCATGTCGACGGACTTGCCATCCGGGCCGACACCGGTGGCGGTCCAGTCGTTGTAGAGCACCGCGAGGTCGTTTCCGGCCTTGGCCGTCTTCGTGATGTGCATCTTCAGCTTGGGTTTCATCGCCGCAAACCCAGCGATTGCCTCGCGCACTGCGGCGGCACCGGTAACCAGCGCGCCAGTCTGCGGGATAAACGTCGCCTGCGGCTCGTAGAGCCCGACAACACCGTCTACGTTCCCGGCGTTCATATGCTCGGCGAATAGACGGTCAACATCCTCTGGAGTGCGTGCGCTCATCGTTCGTTCCTCCTGCATGGGGCTCTAGGGCATTGCTATAGCATGACCGGCCGTTCCCGTGATGCGCAATGTGACGGCGAAACGCGTCTGTGTACAGCGGTCCGAGGTCGCGTATCGGCTTGCGGGGGAGATCAAAGTGCCTATAGACAGTGTCCATGTCCACAAAGAGTATTCCAGCGGGAGCCTTTAAGCAGGGATGCTTGCGCATTCTCGATGAGGTTGCGGAGACCCACGGAGAAGTAGTGATCACCAAACGCGGCCGGCCCGTTGCCAAGCTGGTTCCGGTCCAGCCGGAGCGTGAACGGGAAGCGAAAATTCTGGAACGATTGCGCGGGAAGTCGCGCATGCTCGTCAGCGAGGGGAGTTTCTACGGCCGATGACGGCGGAAACAGGGTGGGACGTAGAGTTTGTGAAACAATCGCGCAGGGGGAAGGGGACAGTCCCCCTAACCATCCGGAATCGCGAGGGGGACTGTCCCCGTTCTACGCGCGCGGGCAGATTCTTCACAAGCTCGTAAGACCATGAGTCTTGATCGCTGCTGGTTCTCGTCGTCCGTCCATTCAGACGCCGTGCTCGTCGATGTGCTGGATCATGTCGAGAAGCATCTGCAAGGTGACCACCAGCGACTGGGGGCGGACGCGGTCGATGGTGTCGAGTCGGGTGTGATAGTTCGGGACCAGGTGCACGATGTCCTGACAGAGCAGCAGCACCGCGGGCACGCCGGCGAGCGAGAAAGTCGAGGCGTCCGTGCTGCCGAAGGGAACCACTCCACCCCGGATCGACCATCCGTTGCGCTTGGCAATGTCCTTGGCCAACGCTACCAGGCGAGGATCATGGCGAGTACCGGTGCTCACTTCGCGATGCACCACCGTCAGGTGACGCTCGTCGTACACGCCGTCGACGAAGAGGCCGTAGGTCGGTAGCGCTTTGAGCTCCGCCAAGTGGGCCGCCACGTATCGCTTGGCACCGCGCAGCCCGGCTTCCTCGGCCGCTGCTGCCAGCACTACGACCTCGGTGTGCGCCAATACCGGTGTCGCGGTGCCATCCCGACCATCGGCGAGCGCTTTTGCCAACCCCGCCAACACGCTGATGCCTGCGAGGTCATCCATCGCGCCCGGCACGACCGAATACGTGTGAAAGAAGAGGTTCAAACCGACGAAGGGATACAACCCGAGGCACACGTAGCCGATGATGTCGAAGACGCGCGCATCGGCAGCCGCGGTGCCCGCCATGACTTTGGCCGCACCGCCGACAAGCGGCACGAGGATTGCGGCGAACGCGATGACCATGATCGGCACGCCGGCGGTCTTGAGGAAGTACCAGAGATTGAACTCGTAGGCAGAATCCTGATGGGCGCTGACGACAACACGTTGGCGGACCTCGGCTCGCGGCTGGATGACTGCAACGACGTTTTCACCCTCCGCCTCCGGAAACAGCGGATCGACAAACTCGCGATAACGGAGCAGCTCGAGGACGATCGCTGCCGAGGATATTGCTGCCAGGATCACGCACAGCGGCGGCCACACCCAGTAGAAGACAGTGGCCGCGAGATAAAGCAGCGCCGAGAACGGCACGAAGCCGAGGAACGCCTTCGGGTGACAAGTGAAGCGCTCGACGCGCACCTCGTGCCCCACGCCGCGCCAACGCTCGGCCAGTAGCTGACCCAACCGGCGTTCGTTGTCGCTGCACGATTCGCGCGGGCCAATCTGCCGCAACACGCTGGCGATGAGGTCATACATATACTCGCGGTAGGCATCAGCGCGCATAGCGCGCGTGATCTGACGTATTTCGGTACCGAAGGAAAGGGGGACGAGGGTGAGTGGTGGGTCAAATTGATGTTCGGCTCAGGTGACGCCGCAACTCGAACTGCCTCAAGACGGGCGGTCTTGTCAGCCCCGGTAGGGGCGACACTCACGAGCCAGGGATGCAGCCCCTGGGCGAAGCCCCATAAGCGTTAACTTAGCATCCTTGTGTGGCTGGGCTGAGCCACGCCGAAGGCGTCGTGCA
>Ga0187892_10009105_pt1 | contig 13225 bp, 17 predicted proteins | sample MA1701073metaG_FD_139345 | JGI IMG/M metagenome (GOLD analysis project Ga0187892, IMG submission 139345) | Bio-ooze microbial communities from a basaltic lava cave in the Kipuka Kanohina Cave System on the Island of Hawaii, USA - MA170107-3 metaG ...
ATCTGTGAGGGAAGAGGGCCCTGTTCTGTGAGGTTCAACCGTTTCGTCCATCGTGGTCACCCGGAAATCGATTTCAGATTCTGGTCGTCTGCGTTGAGCGAAGAGTACACGCAGTCTGCGACAATGCGGTGGCAGGCTAGTCTCGATGTCTCTCTTCTGTCAAGAGGGTTCCCCTTAAGAACGTCCCTATGCTGGGCTTCCGCTCGCGTGCCGACGGTGAGGAGGGCGACGCGGTGCTCTCGTTCATGATGGTTGGCCGAAAGTGGTTGATCATCAGTGATGATCAGGGGACAGGAGTCCCGTTGCAAACCCAAAAGGGCTTATGTTACCGTCCGGCTTCAGTTATTTTTCTCCGTCTGCCTCCAGCGCGCACGGAGCTTTCCGCAGCGGAGGGGAGCGCAGAGAGACGGATGGTCCCATCGTCTAGCCTGGCCTAGGACGGAGCCCTCTCAAGGCTTAAACACGGGTTCGAATCCCGTTGGGACCACCATACTTCCTCTCCAGCTTTCCGTGCGTTAGCGACTCTTGGTTGAGGAGTCGCGTCGTCGGCCAGGTGTCCATAGGACAAGTTATAGGACAAAAGGGCGGTGTGGAGGAGAACCACGGCGTGTCGGAGCTGTTGATTCCACCCGTAGCCGCCGTGTGAGTAGCGGCTCGTCATCGCTTCGCCGCCGAGCTGATCGGTCCCCATGCCTCGGAGTCGATGGCCCAGCAGTGCGGCTCGCACCTCGAGCGGCACGCCAAGGTTCTGCAACCACGTCGCGAAGGTGTGGCGCAGATCGTGGAAGTGGAGATCCGTCACTTTCGCCTCGGTCGTCAGGCGTCGCCAGAAGACACTGAAGGCGGCCGCGGTCCAACGCCTGAAAATTCTGCCGTCCACATGGGCGACGTCACTGCGTAGGGCCTCGTAGGCCGCCGGGTTGAGCGGGAGTTCGCGGGGTGTCTGCTTCAAGCGACTCCGTGGTGGCGGCAGGATCAACCACCAGCCGTCATCGCGCTTCCGCATCCAGGTTCGATCGATCTCGAGAATCTTGGCCTCACGCAGTCCTGTGTTGAACGCGACGGTGACGATTCGCCAGAACTCCGAGGGGTCATACTCGTGCGAACCGATCTTCTTCAACCGGCGCTCGTCGGCTTTCTGTTTGATTGCCTTGAGTTCTTCCTTCGTGGCAACCCTTTCGCGGTTGGCAACGTCAGGAAGTTCCACTCGCTTGAGCCGGTTCTTGTCGAGTTTATCGAAGTCGACAGCGAGATTCAGGATCCGCATCAGCACCGCCCACTCGCGCCGGATCGTCCAGGGCGCGGCCTTCGCTGCCAATCGTGCGGTGATGTAGGCCAGTCCGTCTTCAGCGGTGAGCGAATCCAATCGGCGGTCGCCGAAGCGCGGGAGCAAGTGCGCCTCGATGATGGATTCCGGCCGGGCCAGGTCACACAGTTTCTTGACCCGCATGGTCTGCCAGTAGAACGGCAGGAACTCGGCAAACGTGATCGAAGCCGCGCGAGGGGCAGGGGACTGGTGTTCGTTCCGTTGAATCTTGGCGATCATGGCGATCGCGGCCTCGTCGGCTTGTTCCGGGGTGAGGTTGTAGCCCAGGAGCGGTCGGTATCGTTTCCCCTTCCAGCGGACGTAGAGATCGAACGCGACGCCTTTCTTGGTGTGTCGTGTGGTGATCGAGTAGGACACGCGATGGCCTTATCGGTAGCGAGCGCTGCGATGATAAACGGCCGGCTGCGAAATATCCACGACGTCGCGCCTTCCATGATCGGGAGGGTCCATGATGGCCGGCGATGAGGCCGAGTCCACCTCGCCGTTGCCGCTGATGCGGCCTTGCCTGAGCCAGGCTTCCAGTTCCTCCTGATCAAACAGGATCACCCGCGATCCCGGCCGGCGATAGCGCGGAATGTCCTTCCGCTGGTAGAGGCTCGAGCGGGACAGCCGCAAGAACTCGGCGGCCTCCGCAACGGTCAATGGTTTCACGCCGTCTCCTGTATGTGTGAGCGCAGTGACGGCCAATCGAAGACCAGCACTTTGCCACCTGCCTTGAGGCGATCCACTACCCGCTCGCCGACTTGCTCAGTCAGCAAAGGCATATTGAGATTGCTGATGAGAATCGTAGGAAGCCTCCGATCGTAGCGGCCGATCACAATATCGGTGAGGTGGACACATTCAATTTCCTCCAACTTCTTCACGCCGATTTCGTCCACCACCAGCAACTCTGGCAGACAAAACTGTTTCAAAACCTCCGTCTCGGTCGTCGGGCTATCACGTCGCCAGGTCTCTCGGAACAGTCGGAATGCCTGAGTCATGGAGCAATATTTCCCCGTGCGTTCTTGTTGGAGAAACGCGTTCAGGATGGCGCAGCCGACGTGTGTCTTTCCGGCCCCAACCTGGCCAAGCAAGAACAACCCCGCGATGCCCTTGCCAGCGACCTCGACGAATCGTTTGGCCGAGTTGAGAACTTCATCTTGGCCCGCAGCCCACACAGGGAATGGTGCGAGACTGGCCTGTCGAAAGCGCATCGGAATCCCCGCCTCAATTTGAAGAGAAGGAAATTTGCTGCGTCGTCTCTGTTGTTCCACGAGATGATTCTTTGCTGCAGTCTCCTCCTCGCAGCGCGGGCACTCTCCGATGAAGAGAGTTTCCCCATCTAGCTGTAGCGGAGTGCGATGCAACGGCATATCATGCCGAGGGCAAACCGTTGGCCCCTCAGAACACACCCGCTCGGTAGTCTTGCTTTCCAAATCCGGTTCGGGGCAGCTCCTGTTTCTCATTGGGTCGCTCCTTTGTCGTTCGCTGCTCAGGCTCAATCCAATCGCGCCAGGGTTCATTGCCCTGGCCGGTCCGTAGCCAGCGGTGCGCATCCTTGATGCCGATGCCCCTCTGAACCATCTCACTTGCGGCGTAGTTTTTCACGGCGATCAGCACGAGGGCACGGTCTTCAGGTGTGAGCTGGCGAAACTTTGCAAAGGCTTCTGTTCTCCCTAGTCGCTTCCCATTCCGCGCGGGATAGCAATTCCACCATCCTTCAAACTCCTGTCCGACCGCAGGAGGCATCTTCTGCTCTTGTTCTTGCTTCTGTTCCTGCTCCTGCTCCTGCTCCTGAGATGGCGAACGTTTAGGGGAACGTTGGGGTGAACGTTTCGCCAACGTTTGGGTGAACGTTTCAATGAGATCTATTGAGAGGTAGGCCGTATTGCTGGAAAACTGCTCAAGGAGAGGCGTTTCAGGTAAATCGTAGAGGTCTTTCAGATTGCCGATGATGTTGTTGGCATTCTCCGGTTGATTATATTTCCACCAGGTGGGGAGATAGAGTACGCGAGCCTCTGGATCCCACTCCCAATGTAACGTCTGACAGACCTTCCCGAAACCTTTGCGGAACGTTGGGGGTAACGTTCCCAGATCCTCACACGCCTTGCCGGGAGAGAATGAAAAGAGCCCAATTCGATTCGATTGAGCAGTGAGAATGTAGAGAGCGATGCGTTGTTCGTCTGCTGTCAGCCGGCGGAACTTTTCGTCGGTCCAGATGCGCGGATCGATCTTTCGGAAGCGAGCAGCCATCCTAGATGGTTCTCCGTCGAAGGGTGTCGTTGATGGACGTGGGCTTGAGGTGAGGTCGAGTCTCAGGTAGGATGTGAGTCACGCCGTTTCACTCCTCTTTTGTTGCCGCGCTCCCGGGTTGGCGCTCGGGAGCTGGCGTCTTCGCTAGTAACCCATCAACAAAAACCGGAGTCCCATCTCCGTCGGACTGGAAGAAGCCCGATAAGGCCGAAAGCCATAGTGGGCGAGCAGGAGATTCGAGGCGCCGGTCAACAGCGTCTCGCCAGCCAGCATATCGGCCTCCAGCTGGGTGTATTGCCCGCGTAAACTAAAGTCCCGGGCCTGCACCCGATAGCCCCAGGCCTCCCGCGCGGCATTGTTCTTGATCGTCATGGCATCGAGCTCGCCCAGATAGGCGGCGTTCGCTTGGACATCGAGCGCCGAGTCGGCGTTGATCTCGACGCCCTGGCCGGCCAGCGTGGCTCGTTGGCTGCCGATCACACTGCGGGTTTCCTCCCGGCGGCGAGTGGCGAGGACCTCCCCACGCGCAATGACGTCCTGCGCCTGATATTCGGCGACCCGGCTGTTGTACTCGAGCAGCTTCCGCTGCGTGGCCCCGGCCTGATGCCGGCCGAAGGCGCTGAACAGCGTCCCGATGATCGAGATCGCCGCCATGCCGGTCCCAAAGCCGCTCACACCGACCCCGCCGCTTGCCGACGCCGGCGCCGTGGTGACTGGAATCGCCATGAGTTAGCCTCCTACTTCGCCGTTCGGTGTCAGTTGTTCCTGCGCGATCGCTGCAACGATGCGTCTTGCCAGCGCTGGGTCGAACGCGCGATGCCCGTTCAAAATCTGGCTCAGCGTTGTGGGGTGCATCGACAGACGTGCTGCCACGCAATATGCCCGCACGCCAGCGCGAGCCAGCGCGGCGCGAAGATCTCCAGCCGTAATAGGCACGGATCTATTTGCGTGCGGTGCATCAAGCATGATGCGCATTATCATCGATGTTTAGGAAAGAGGGTATAGAAGGACATGGAAGGATATGGAAAGACCTGGAAGGAAAATCACGAAGAACGGTCTCTACGGAGCTGTCTCGCCTTTGCGGTGTTTCTCAAGGTAGCTGATGATTGCGTGACCGGGAATCTCCCAGGGTCCTTTACGTCCTCGTTTCTTCGCCCCCGCCAACGTTCCGTTCTGGATGAGAGAATTTTGAACGTATTTCTGCGCCCTGCTTAGAAGCTTAGCTGTCTGAGCGGTGGAATACCACTTGTTAGGATTGACCTCCGAACCGTCTGGCATCGGACCTCTGTCGATTTTCTCTGCCATCTGCCTCTCTCGGTGAAAGCCATGCTTCCGCTCAAAACCTTCTACTGTTGATCGTGGAATAAAAACCTCCCTAGCTTCCTTCGGCCGCTTCCATTCTTTCTGCGAGAAGGGAGGGCTCCAGAGGTTCGCTATTTCGTCTGGCCCAATGGTGTACGATATCTCTTCGTCTGCTGCCTTTGGGTTTACGTCTTGGAGTTCCTTCAGCCACCACTTCGGAGGCTTGGCTAGTTTCCCATCAAACTTTCTCACCTTCTCAAAGCACTGCTCTGTATCCTTTCGGATCTTGTCCCGGTGCTCTTTGATCTTGTTTCCATAATGTTTGATCCAGAGCGACTGATCGAAATAGAGATGGCGAGTTATTGGGGCACCGCCAATTTCCTCAACCACGATGATGTACTTGAACCGGAGTGTCCGGAGCAGCTCTTCGACATAGGCCTCTGTCTTGCTCCAACGGTCGGCCACTTCTTTAACCGTGAATCGGTCCTGTTCGGGGAAGGCCATGAGTCCCCTCCTGTCGGGGTCCTGGTAGGAGACGGAAGGCACGGCGACCAGGATCACGCCGCCGGCTGGGTCATGAGGCCAGCCGTTGCCTTCCAACAAGAACCTAGATCAATGCGTCGAGTCGTTTCAAGTCAGGTGGAGTAGGTTGCTCGACTCGTCAGACTCCACACGTGCCGCGGCGGCCGCCGCCACGTCCTCCGTGGAAAACTCATGGCCCCAGCACAGGTGGACGGTTTGGACGCTTTGGACAGTCCTCCCCTAAAAAAGGGACCTCGTGGTGCAGACGTCTGCGCTGTCCGTCCTCATTGACTCAGCTCCTTCGATTCTCCCTCCTCCGTGCCGATAGCCAGTCGTGACGAGGCCGGCGCGTGCTGCAGCGCAAGGAAACGATCCGCTTGCCGTTGCAACGCGCGATCCACGGCCTTGGTGTTGAGCCGCGCGTAGATGCTGGTGGGCGTGAGGCTCCGATGGTTCAGGACGTTTTGAATGGTCGGCAGGTTCTCGCCATCGATCGCGAGGTAGCTGGCGCACGTGCGCCGCAGGTCGTGGAGACGGACGTCGTCGAGCCCCCACCGGCGCCGGATGACGGCCCATTGCTTTTCCACGTTGGTCACCGACCAGGGCCGACCGTCCTGCCCCGGGAAGATCCAGTCACTCGTCCGCGGCAGGGCCTGCACCGCTTCCATGACTTGCGCCGGCAAGGGCACGAGCTGGGCGGTGCCGGTCTTGGTCTTCGGTTTGCGCCACAGGCGCGTCCCCTCGTCCACGTCCGTCCACCGCATGCAGCGCGCTTCGGAGCGCCGTGCGCCAGTGAGCAGGAGGACGAGCAGATAAGCGCGCGGTTTGGCCGGCAGGTGCGGAAGGCCCGCCATGACCCGGTGGAGCTCGTCGACGGAGAGGAACCGCTCCCGTGGCACCTGGGGAAAGCGCCGGATCCCGGTGGCTGGATTCGCGGCGGTGACCAGCTCCAGACCGAGCACCCAGTTGTAGAAGCTCCGGAGCAGCGTGAGCGCCTTGTTCGCCTGGCCCGGGGTCTCCGCGAGGCCCAGGTACCACGCGTGCACCTCCTTGCGGGTCAGCCGCTCCAGCGGCCGATCGGCCCACGGCTGCCAGAACTGGCGGTAGATCCGCTCGAAGTGCGCGCGGGTGGGACGGTGCTTCAGGTGGTGCACCGCGTACAGGCGGGCGCCTTCGCCGACCGTCACGGGCTGTGTGGCGAGATCGCGGAGCATCACGGTGCGCAGTTCCCCTTGCGCGAGCTCGGCGAACAGGGGCTCCCTCGGCCGAGCCGGCCGCGCGTGCGGTGGCACGCCCCCCGGTGGCCACGCGCGGTAGGCGTAGGCTTGCCGGGGTTCCCGCTGACGCATGAGGCGCGTGATTTCACCGACGGGCAGACCGCCCTGGGCGAGCCGCACGCCGCACGTATGGCGGAGATCCTTCCACGTGCACCAGGGAATGCCGGTCCGGTGGACCGCCGTCACCCACCGGCCGGTATAGAAGGCGTGGATGTTCACCGGCCGAAAGGGATTCTGGGGATCCGGGAAGACCCACATCGACGGCGGCTGCTGGGCCCGGAGGTGTCGGAGGATGGCCACGGCGGGCGGCGCGAGCCGCAGAAGCGACACGGCGCCGGTGGTTGCATGCGGGAGGAGCACGGTCGCGCGGTCGAGATCCACGTCGCGCCACCGGAGGGTGAATTGCTCCGATTGTTTGAGCCCGGTGAGGATCGCGAACCTGACCCACAGCGCATACGGCGGGCCGAGCGCGCCGCAGAGCGCCCGCTCTTCCGCCTCGGTGAGCACGCGCATCGGCGGCGTGCGTTCCTTCGGGAGGGTCATGCCCGCGCAGGGGTCCGCCGGGAGGTAGCTCATCAGGGTGCACCAGGCGCAGACACGGCGGAGGTAGCGGAGATAAAAGGCGACGGTGGACGGGCTCCGGCCGCGAGAAGTCAGCCGCTCGAGCGCGACGCAGATTCGGTCGGGCGTCAAGGCTGAGACCGGCTCCCTGCCCAGGTGGCGGATCCACCAGCCGGCATGACGCCCGTCCTCTCGACGCACGTGTTCGCCGGATCCCTGGCGATATCGGTCGATGAGGGTCTGGACCGTCAACGCTCACACCGCTTTCAACGGTCGGGACGCCGGTGAGGCGTCGCACCGCGACCACACCACCCGGACCACGTAGGCGGTCGGGTACCTGGGCTTGACTTCACGAAGCTCCTGCTCCGCTTCCTCTCTCGTGGGCTTGGCCGTGTCGAGCGTTTCCCACGCCCACTCGGGCGAGGAGTAGCAGACCTGGTACATGACGAGGGTTCGTTCCATCTCGGGGACTCCTTTCTGGGGCGGCTATCGCGCGCGCCGGCCCGTGTCCCTCCGGTGGCGGAGGCGCTCGGCGGCGAGGTAGTGAAGCCGCAAGAGATACTCGGTGGCCGTGAGCTGCAGCCATTTGGCGGTGGCGGCGATGTGCGCCTTGTCCGAGTCCGAGACCCGGATCTGCATCTTCTGTCGCTTGGCCAGCACGGATTCTAGCCGCGCGGGGGTCAGCCGGCGGAAGCTCTCGGTCACGGCCCGGAAGCGATCGATCGACGGTGCTCGTTTCTTCTTCATGCCACCTCCCGTTGTAAGAGACTGTGAATCACCTTGGCCGTCCACGTGCGGCCGTGCTTCGTCGGGATCGTTCTCGCGGTGAGCGTCGCGGCGATCTGCCGCAGGGACAAGCCCTCGAGTCGCAGCGCGTGGATCTCGGCCAAGACCCGCTGCTCCTCGGGCACGGGAACCAGGCTCGTGCCATCGGGGGCCAAGGTGAACCCATACGGCAGATAGCGGCTGACCCGGCGGCCTTGCCGACGGAGATGGGCCATGGCCGTCTTGGTGCGCTCGCTGATCTGGTCCCGCTCGAATTCGGCGAGGACGGCCAACATGCGGAAGATCATCTTGCCGGCCGCCGAGGTCGTATCGATGCGTTCGCTCAGGCTGACGAGGTCGGCGCCGTGCTTGGCGAGCCGGTCACTGATCGCGATCGCGTCCTTGGTGGACCGGGCCAGCCGGCTGAGGCTGTAGACCACGAGCGCAGCCTTCGTGCGGCAGGTGTCGGTGAGGGCCGCCTGAAGCGCGGGGCGGTTATCCGATCGGGCTCCGGAGAGGCCGGCGTCGACGTGCAGGGAGGCCAGGGTGTAACCGTTGCCCTCGCACCAGGCCCGGATCTTCGCTTGCTGAGCCTCGAGGCTGACGCCCTCGTGGGCCTGGAGCTCCGTGCTGACGCGGCAGTACCCGATGGCAGAAAGAGACTTGCTTTCGGTGATCTGATGCGGTAGCATATGTCATGACTGTAATACTCCCATGCGGTAAGTGTCAAGGGGGGATCATGCGGTCGGTCGATTCCAAGGGAACGGTTGGGAACGGGCCTTGTCGTTCCCGCGTCTTTCCCCTAGAATCGGTCGCGATCGGACGCGGCCACCCTGCCAGGAGGTGACCCATGCCACTGCTCCTCATCCTGTTTCTCTTCCTCCCCAGTGTCACGTTCGCCCAATCCGGATTCAGCACGGAGGTCGGCGACACCACCTTCTACTCGTTCGATGGCGTGAGCGGTTCGCGGGAGTCCGTTGGGCCCACCGACTTCTACAGTTTCAGCGACGGCTCGAGCGCGATGCGCAACCGAATCGGGACCACCGACTTCTATTCCGGCTCCACCCCGAGCTTGAGCGGATCGACGAATCGGATCGGTGGCACGACGTTCGGCACGTGGCAGGATGGAAGCACGAGCAGGCACCAGTCGATCGGGGACACGACGTTCCACAGCTTCAGCGACGGGCGGAGCTGCACGAGCAGTCGGGTCGGGGCGAGCACCTTCACGAGCTGTTACTAACATCAGGGAGGCTAGCTCGCTTAGAGCCAGTGCAGCCGGCGTGAAGGAACGTCAGGCCGGTGCAGAGATCCACCGCGAGGTTAGGCCGTCGTCGTTCCCGAGGTCGTGACGCGACGGAAGAAACGTCAGGGGTTAGCGAGGAAATCGAGACTGTACCGAGATGCTGCTCCACCCACCAACAGGAATGGCGCACATCTTCACGCCGCCGGTCCGGTCGACTGCTATGTGGGCAACACAGCCTCTCTTCCTCTCCCTCTCTTTAGTTCTCGTCGTTCTGCTTTCAGGCTGTGCATCGGGTAGCCCTATAACAATGCCTGGTGTGCAGGTGGTGGCACTAGAGAAGGTCGCTTGTTGCCAGTATCTGGACACTGTGTATGGCACGTCCTCTTGGTACGGGCTATTCGCGGAAAAAGGCATCGAGAATGCTCGAATTTCAGCCTTTGAGAAAGCTCAAAGCTTAGGGGCTACGCATCTCGTGTGGGAGCCCATTCCTCAGAATTCCAGTTCATCGTCGGTAGCAGGCAAGGCATACCTGTGTGCACAGTAGTAGCATTCCTCCTTGGGGTTTATTGGCAGACGGGAACATGAGAAACTTGGATGAGTTGATCCGTGCCATAGATGCATGAGTAGGCAAACTAGACACTCTGGACAACCTCCTACTAAAAAAAAGGAAGCGGGCCAGCATCAGCCGGCTGCCGCATCCTCGGTTCCTCCCAATCAACTCTACGACCCGATGCTGATTGCCTCGGCGCTTGAACGCTCCCGCGGCATGGTCACCGCCGCGGCGCGCCTGCTCCACTGCAGCCGGCAGACGATTTACAACGCCGTCCAGGCGTATCCCGAAGTCAAAGCCGCCCTCGAGGATGCGCGGGAGCTCCAGCTGGACATGGCGGAGCTGAGACTCTTCGAGGCCATCGACAAGGGCCAGGCCTGGGCGATCTGCTACTACCTCAAAACACAGGGCCGGAAGCGCGGCTACATCGAGAAGGTCGAGCATGGTGCGGATGGACTCACGCTCGAGCAGCTCGTGCTGCTGTCGCAGAAGATGGAGGAGGAACAGGCGCGGGAGGCCGGGCATGCCTGAGTAGCAAACACGCTCCGCGTGCGGCTGAACCCGAGCGTTTGGGTAGCGAGAGGAAAGGTTATGGAATACGCGCAGTTCACGTCGGACATTGAGGTTTGTCTGCGGGTGGCGGTCCGCGACTGCTTCCCTCGAACATGGGATGAAGATCACATAACTCTGAGTCTCACGGAGCGTCTTCAGAAGCAATTCCGGAGAGTCGAAATTGATGACCTCGATCGGCACTATCACGTTTCTTGGGACGCCTACAAGATGACCGGCCAGGCCGAACAGAGGTTTGGTGATCTCGGCGTTCTCGTGTCGATGCAAACTTGGGGAGGAGAGACGTTAGAGGGTGTGGGTCTTCTCGAAGCGAAGAGGCGCGATCGTAATTCCAGTCGTTTCAAGGCAATGAAACCCTCGCAGTTGCGACGGCTTCACAACAAGACGCGGAACTCGCAGCTGCTGTTATACGACTACGACCAGATTTCCGGGTTCGAGGACAATCTCCACGCCGCTCATTGTTGGGCTCGGCTCGGTGCTCCAATCTGGCGTGTGCACCCGAACTTCTTATCGTCCACGCCTTACTCACATGCGGTAGTTCTTCCCATCGGCACAGCGCTCGAGCTGAAGCCAATCACCACGGATCTCTATAAGTTCTCCTTACCATTCTCGCACCAGCTCTGCGGCCGGTACTTGCGAGGCTTTGATCTCGAGACTGAGCCGGATATCATCGAGGCAGTGAAGGGTGTCTCGGACGAATGGGGTGGCCCCTCTTATCTCTGGGTACTCTCTGTCTCAACCGGACTCGAGCCTCCGCCCGTCCAACTCAATCCTGAGGTGTATCGACCTATCGATTAGCCTCGCCGCCCAACAAGGCCTACACCCGACGCGGCCCGGCCTACGGATTACCCAGAGGAATCTTCTGAGGATGGAGAAGAAGTGGAACAGACGACGCGATCGGCGTTAACGTTGCGGGTGGGTCGCTGGACTGTCTCCGTTTCTCCATGTCCCGATCAAACACCTTAGCCCGGTAGGCGGCAAGCGCCCGCCGACGTTCATCCGCATGCCAGCGATTGCGACAGTTCCCCGAGCAGAAGCGTCGCCAGTGACGGGTCGGACTCAACGGTCCGCGGCAGTGCACACATTGCCCCGTTTCGGGTTTCACCGGTGTGTGGTCTCCGTCATGGGCATTCCCCTTCACCCCCGTGGAACGTCCCCTCAGAAATGCGTGTCATGCATTCGTGGGGGCATCTTGATCTTCTGTGTGCTGTGTGATACCGACGAGGAGGCAGGGAACGACGACGCGCCGAGCGTTGTCCTATATCGGACACGGATTCTGTAACTCGTTGGAACTCCTTGTTACTCATTGGAGGAGTCCGAAGAATCATCCTGTTGTTTTTCTTCAGTTTCGTCTGTCCTCTCAAGGCTTAAACACGGGTTCGAATCCCGTTGGGACCACCAGCTTGATTTTATTGAGGTTTTAGGCTCCGTGTTTGAGGAACATGCGAATGTTCCTCGAACATGGAATTATCGTCGCGTCGAAAACTCGCCAGCATCAGCCTCGCCGGCTCTTCGTAAAACGACACGGCTTGTTTCAGTTGTGCCGGGCGAATCATCGTGTAAATCTGTGTCGTGTCGATCCGCGCATGGCCGAGGAGTGCGCGCACTTGCTCGAGGTCGTGTCGCTGCTCCAACACTTCCATCGCGACGCCGTGTCGGAGATCGTGTGGCTTCAACATCGGATAGCCGATCATTCGCCCATAGAGCTTGCACAACCGCCAGATGTTTTTCCCTGTCATCGGCGCACGATGCTTCCCAATGGACCGTCGACCCCACACGGACCAGAAAAGCGGAGTCTCCGGTGCTAACGTCGTGACGGACGGAGTGACGATTTGTTCGACGTAAGCATGCAGATACCGCATGACCGATTCGGGCAACGGGATGTCTCTCGTATGCCCGCCCTTGACCCGGACCCGACGCAATCCCCACAGCGCATCCAAGTGTCTGGCTTGGAGTGTGGCCACCGACTGTCGACGCATGCCTGTGAAGCGCAGGATCAGGAAGATGGCGACATCACGCGGCCGCTGCCGGCTTCTAGCCGCTTCAATCAGCGCATCCATCAAGGCCGGTGTCGGCACCTGCTTGGGCGGCTCGATGCGATGCGGAGGCCGATCCATCCCGGCGATGGGATTCGCCAGTAACGCCTCGCGCTTCACCAGCCAGGTACAAAAGCTGGACAGCGTCGATTGTCGAATCCTGATCGTGCCAAGCGTGAGGTCACGTACGGCCATCTCATCCATCCAGTCCTGAATCACCGTCTTTGACAAGTCCGAGAGTCTCGCGACTCGTCCGAAGCGCGATCGCCCGAACACGAGGAACTGCTCTAAATTCCAGCGATAGGCCTGCACCCCTCCTTCCGTCTTCCCTCGCTGTTTGAGTTGGTACTGACAAAACTGCTCCACCAATTCCACTAACGGTCGGGTCATGACAGTCCCTTTCCGGTCCCTGCCACAACTACGACTTCGCCGGGAGACAGTATGCGGAGGCACCAACCAGCCGTCAAGCGGCTTCTGAGGCACCAAGGCAGTGTCACTTGCTATAAGCTCGGCATCCATGAAATCCAACCAATCGGGGGAGTCTTACGACACCCCCGTACCCCCAAGATGCGCCCGCGTGTCCGCCGGCGTAAGGTCTTTCTTCTTTCGTCGCGCCTTCTTGACAAGCTCCCGATGCCGCTGTCTCCACCGATCGGCTCCTTCAACAATGGCCCCTTGCATCCAATTTTCTCCTCCGGGCAACGCGCATAAGGCGGCGAGCATCGGGGCAACTGAGCGAGCGATCCAGCCCTTGACCCGCTCCTCATCCGTTTCTTCTTGCTGTACTGACAGACGAGCGTTCATGAAACCCCTGGTCAGAGATTCGTACCACGCCAGCCG
>Ga0187892_10009106_pt1 | contig 13223 bp, 10 predicted proteins | sample MA1701073metaG_FD_139345 | JGI IMG/M metagenome (GOLD analysis project Ga0187892, IMG submission 139345) | Bio-ooze microbial communities from a basaltic lava cave in the Kipuka Kanohina Cave System on the Island of Hawaii, USA - MA170107-3 metaG ...
ATCCAGGTGGCGGGAGCTCAGACCTTGAGCTTCCACCTGGGGCGCCGCGAGTGCACGATCGACCTGGAAAAGGACGTCCCGCCGGTGGACGTCGAGCGCGCCGAGACGCTCGCGAACATGATCGTCACCGACAACCGGCCCGTGCTGGCGGGCTTCTACGCGCCGGAGGAGGCGAGGAAGCTGCCGCTCCGGAAGCCCGCGCCGCAGGAAGAACGCATCCGCGTCATCACGGTCAAAGACTTCGACTGCCAGGCCTGCTGCGGCACCCACCCGCGGACGACCGGGGAGGTCGGCGTCGTCTTCGTCCTGGGGGCCGAGCGCCAGAAGGGCGCCACTCGGGTCTCGTTCGTCTGCGGATTTCGCGCGCTGACGGAATCCCGGGAAAACGCGCGCGTCCTCAAATCCCTCACTGGAAAGCTCTCCACCAACCGCCAAGAGCTCGACAAGGCGGTGGAGCGGATCCAGGAGGAGTCCTCGGCGGCGCGACGGGCCTTGAATGGAGCGGAACGGAAGCTTTCGGAGTACTTGGGAAAAGAGCTGGCCGCCCGCGGGAAGGTCGTCGTCGAGCTCTTCGAAGGGAAAGGGATCGAATACCTCCGCGGCGTGGCGACCGCGATCGCCGCCCATCCCGGGAAAGTCGCGATCCTGGCGGGGACGGGCGAAACGTCCAGCGTCGTGCTCGCCCGCAGCGCGGACCTGTCGCTGGACCTCCGCCCGATGTTCAAGGACGTGCTCGCGGCCGTCCAGGGGAAGGGCGGCGGCACGGCGAATTTCGTCCAGGGCGGCGGACCGGGCAAGGACGCGCGCGCGGCGCTCCGGGTCGCCGAGGAAAAGATCCGTGCGAACCTTGGCGGCTAGCGTCGGTTTAAGCCTGGCGGCGGCCGCGTGTTCGGCCGTTCAGGCGGACCCCCACGCCGTGCCGCTCGACGCGCTCTCTGAGAATCAGCGACCCCGGGTGGAGCACGTCCTGGCGGACCTCGCGGCGGTCGTGCCGCTCGAGGCCAGCGCCGTCAAGAGCCGGCTGGACGTCTACGATTTTCTCCTGGACGAAATGCCCTTCACCGGCGGCGTGGTGCGGGAGCTGAACCGCGGAAACTGGGACATCTTCCGGGACCGGGAGAAACCGGACCGGAACGTCTTCTACGTACTCGACCCCGATGGAATCAGCCTTCGATTCGAGCTGGTCCTGAGGGAAGCGACCCGCAGGATCTACGTGTCGAAGGGCCATTTCCAGATGGGCCTTTTCGGGACGCTCGTGGGCAGCACCGTCGTCGTCCTCCGGACGGTCCCGCGGGACGGCGTGGTGGAGACCGACGCGGTGGTGTACGTCCGGGTGGAAAACGTCGCGGCCGCGTCGCTGGCCAAGGGGTTTCGGCCCATTCTGGAAAGCAAGGTTCGCGACAAGTCCGGCTACTTCATCCGGGCGGCCAAGTGGGTCGCGGAGGAGACGGCCGTGCGGCCGGACTGGATCCACCTCCAGGTGAACGGGTCCCGGCACGTGGACGCGGCGGTCCTGGAGGAGTACCGGAAACGGTTCGTGCCCAAGTAGGGAGTTGCCCCCCACGGGACGGGCGACTATAATGCGGTGTCACAAAACACCCTGGGTGTTTTGTGACGCTTTGACAAGCGGGCTGTAGAGGACGGGGCGCGGGCGATCGCTTCCGGCGCGAGCCGGGAGAGGAAAGTCCGGGCTCCGAAGGGCAGGGTGGTCGCTAACGGCGACCCGGTCCGAAGCGCCACTGGCGCCCGGGCCGAGGGATAGTGCCACAGAGAACATACCGCCGATGGTCCCCGCAAGGGGACTCAGGCAAGGGTGAAAAGGCGGGGTAAGAGCCCACCGCTTCGACGGCGACGTCGGAGGTCCTCCTCCGCGCGGCCGAAAGGTCGCGCTACGGAGGATCCTTCTAGTCGGCGCCGAAGGGCGCCGGCGAAGAAGGACACGGAAAACCCCACCCGGAGAAAGGCCGAATAGACGCGCGCTTCCCGCCATCGCGCCGACCGAAAGGTCGGCGCTTCGGCGCGGCGAGGGTGGCTCCGCCCGAAGCGTTCCGTAAGGAGCGAGCGCGCTACGGGTAGGCCGTTCGAGCGCCGGCGCAAGCCGTCGCCTAGATAGATGATCGCCTCCGGCTGAAAGGTCGGATCCAGAACCCGGCTTACAGCGCCCCGTCCTCCGCAGCCCGCGTCCGAGGTGCCGAGGAAACGTCGATGAACGCACTGATCGCGGCGCTCCTGACCGTCCCGGCTGTCGCTTCCTTCGACTCAGGCCTGATGGCCCTCGCTCAGGACAAGCAGGACGACGAACGGACCCAGCGCATCCTCCAGCGAATCGACAAGGAGATCCGCGACTCCCATGCCCGGCTCCGCGAAGAGCTTCGCGCCATCATCCGCGCCGAGATCCAGAGGCTCCCCGCCGCCAAGCCCGCACCCGCCCCGGCCCCGGCGCCGGCCGAGAAAAAAAAGCCCTACCTGGGGATCCTGGCCGACGAGTTCACCGATGCCGAACGGAAGGCGTCGGGCGTGGCCGGGGGCATCAAGGTCGCCGAGGCGCGCGGACCCGCGCAGAAGGCGGGCCTCCGCCCCGGGGATATCCTCCTCGAGATCGATGCCGAGCCCGTGAGCGAGGAGCGGATCGGCAAAATCCTTGAACGCTACAAGCCGGGCGACGAAGTCAAGCTCACGATTCTCCGCGACAAGCGCCGCGAGAATTTGAAGCTCACCCTGGCGGAGCGCCAAGACTAAGATCTCCTAAACCCCGAGCCCATCTGGGGATCTCCACTTATCTCCAGATCTCCTACAAAAGGGGTGTGGCGAGCCGTCCGGCCGATCGATATAATAGCCGGAGTTCATGGTTACTCAGAGCTTCTACACGCCCCATCAGGCCGCCGAAGTTCTCGGCTGCAAGGAGGCCGAAGTCATCGACTTCATCAAGAACGGCCAGCTCAAGGGGCAGTACATGGCGAACATCGCCAACTACGTGATTACGCATAACGACCTGCTGTCTTTTCTGAAGGCGACGCGCGACTTCAAGACGATCCAGAAGATGTTCACGAGGCGCATCATCCTCGTGGACCGCGACCCGAAGGTGCAGGACATCATGAGGATGGAACTCGGACGCCAGGGATTCGAGGTCCGGGTGGCCACGACGGAACGCGAGGTCGCCTTCCTGAGCGAGGAGATTCAGCCCGACGTCATCTGCGTCCACGCGGGGGCGACGACGCGCGAAAAGGACCCGGTGCGGGCGAGCCTGGAGCGGGCCCGCAAGATTTACAGGACGCACATCATTCTCTATCATAATTTCGCGCCCAACTTCGCCGGCAGCCCGGAAGTGGCCGGCCAGCTCAAGGCGGTGAACGCCGACGTCGTCGTGGCCACGGACCGGGGTGTGTCGCCCCTGGTGGAGGCGGTGCGCGCACGATTCGGATTGAGCAAGACGAGCGGCAGCGGGACGATGAAGCGGAAGCCGTTGCCCTGAGGCCCGCTCCAACAGGGCGTTTCCGAGGACGTATAACGTTTGCACGGGAAAAGGATCTCTCCTCCACGGAGGTTCTATGAAGTTCACCCTCGCGCTCCTCTTCGGCGCCGCCGCTTCGGCCTTCGGGGCCGCAGCCGTCCGGGCGCAGGACCCCGATAAGGAAGCCGCCAAGAAGAAAATCCTCGAACAGGTCGAAAAACGCCTCAAATCAGAGGAAGAAAAACTCCTCAAGGATCTCGAAAAGGTGATCGAGGAGGAGCTCGGCGGGAAAAAGGTCGAGCCGCCCAAGCCCGTCCCGCCGAAGGCCGAGCCCGCGCCCCCCAAGCCTGCTCCCGCGCCCGCCCGGAAGGCCCGCGGGTACCTCGGCATCAGAGGCGCCGACCTGTCCGACGACGAAAAGAAGGCCCTGGGAATCAAGGGAGGCCTCAAGATCACCGAGGTCGTTCCCGACGCCCCCGCCGCCAAGGCCGGCCTGAAGGTCGACGATGTCCTTACGTCCCTCGACGGCCGCGCCATCGACACGTCGCAGGACGTCCAGGTGATCGTCGGGGCGGCCGGCCCCGGCACGAAGCTCAAGGCGGAGTACCTCCGTGAGGGCAAGAAGAACACGGCCGAGATCACGCTCGCCCGTAACCCTCAGGACCCGCCGGAGGAAGCTCCGAAAAAAGAAGACCCGAAGGCAGAGGATCTCCGGGAGCGCGTGAAGAAGTTCCTACAGAAAGAAGAGCCGCCCAAACAGGAGGAGCCCAAGCCGAAGCCTCCCTCGGGCGACGCCGAGGGCCCGTTCGCACTCGACGAAGAGATGTTCGACCAGCTCAAGGGGCTCCTGGAGCAGTTCGGCATGGAGCCCGACCAGTACTTCGAGAAGGGGAAAGACGGGAAGTACCGCCTGAACTCGGAGCTGCGGGACCTGTTCAAGGGTCTGAACCTCGACAAGCTCAAGGACCTTCTCCCGGGCGGGAACAAGCCGGCGCCAGAGCCGGCGCCGAAGAAGCCCGAGCCGCCCAAGAAGGTCGAGCCCAAGGCCGAGCCGAAGCCCTCGGCGCCCCGGGCGTGGCTGGGCTTCCAGCCGGAGGAGGTCTCCGAGGAGCTGCGCGCCCAGCTCGATCTCGAGGACGGCGTGGGCCTCCTCATGGTCGACGTGATCCTGGACGGCCCTTCGCACAAGGGGGGCCTGAAGAAGAACGACATCATCACCAAGATCGACGGCAAGCCCGCCAAGGGACTGGCCTCCCTCGACAAGTTCATGGAGTCCGCCAGGCCCGGTCAGGAGGCGACTCTCACGATCCTGCGCAAGGGCAAGGAGCAGACCGTCAAGGTCACGCTGGGCGAAAAGAAGGATTGACCCGGGGTCAGCCTCTGCCCGAGGAAGGCAGCGGTCTCCGCACAAGCCGGGACCGACTTTCGGAATCGTCTCGTGGTCTGGGGTTCGGACGATTCCGAAACTTTAAGAAATCTTCCGAACCCCAAACGACGAGAAGATTTCTTGCCGATTAACGAATCAGGCTGATGAACTCCAGCAGGTCGGCGGTTTCCTGAAGCGACAGCCCCTTGAGCAGGCTCTCCGGCATCGCCGACACCTGGCTCGACACCATGTTCCGCAGGTCCTTCCGGAGCACCGTCACGTCCTCCAACCCCGGCCTCCGGAGCGTCACGCTCGCCGCGCTCGCCGAGACGATCACGCCGCTCAAGATCTGCCCGTCGGCCGTCTCGATCAGGTACTGCACGTACGCCGGCACCACCGAGGCGGACGGGTACAGAATGTTCTTCAGGGTCTGATCCTTCGGGTGGTCCTTCACGCTGGTGAGCGCGGGGCCGATCGCGGCGCCCTCCTTGCCGAGTTGATGGCAGCTTAGGCAAAGCTTGCGAAAGGGACCCTCCCCACGCGCGGCGTCCGGCTTGAGGTCGAGCGCTCCCTTGAACTCGTCGAAGAGCTTCGGGTCGGGCTCGGCCGTCGCGAGGACCGCCTTGGCCTTCTCGGCGACGTCCTTGTCGGGGAAGGAAAGGAGCTGCGCGCGCTGGGCGCTGTCGATCGCGTCGCGCGCGATCTCGCCCTTCTCGACGGCCGCAAGGAGCGGTCCCAGCCGGTCCTTGCGGCCGAGCGCCACCTGCATGGCCCGGGAACGCACCGCCGGCGTCAGTCCGCGCCAGCGCTCCGTCAGGACCCGCATGACGGCGGGGTCGGCGTGCGCGTCGAGCGCGCCCAAGGCGGCCAGCTGAAGCGGTTCCGGCTGCCGCGGGCCCAGAAGCTCCGAGAGCGCGTCCGAGACCTTCGCGAATTCGCCGGCGCCCAGCGCGGACGCCGCCTGGACGCGCTCGGGGAGGGGGCGGGCGTCGTCCCGCGCCGTGGCGAGGGCCTTCTCGACGGCGGCGCGGAGCTCCTCCTCGCTCAGGATCCGGACAAGGCCCGCGAGATCCTTCGCGGCCTCGCTCTTCTCCGCGAGCCGGCGAAGCGCCTCGCGTCCCGCGGTAAGTTCGACCGTTTTCCGCCCGCGCTGCCGGATCCCCGCCGCCACGCCGCGCAGGATCGGCTCCGCGCGCCCCCTCTCGGCCAGCCCGATCGCCGCGCCGATTTCGCGCGCGTCGAGACGGGCGCCCACGAGCTTCGCCAGGTCCGCTACGATCGGTCCTTCCGCCAGCTGGAGGAGCGGCAGGGGGTCGTCTCCGACGGAGCTCAGGATCGCCGCCCGGCAGGTGGAGTCGTTGCCGTCCTGCCGGGAGAGCGCGGCGAGCGGCGCGGTCCGCACGGGGGCGGGAATCTCGCCCAGGCTCAGCGCGAGCTGGAAGCGGACTCCCCGGTGGTCGTCGCTCGTCAATCCGATCAGGTCCGCCGCCAGGCCGAGCCTGCCTTCGGCCATCTGGATGGCGTTCTCGCGCACGCCGGGGGCTTCGTCCCGCAGCGCGCGGGCGAGGGTCGCGTCATCCAGCTTCCCGAGGGCATGGAGGGACCAGAGCGCCTGCACGCGGGCGGCGGCGTGGGGACTCTGCGCGGCCTTGCGGATTCCCTCCACGTCGGCCGCTTCCGGCTTCGCCAGGATGAGGCGCTGGGCCGTCGTGCGCCACCACGCGCTCGGTCCGGCGAGGTGGCCGGCCAGCTCCGCCGGGGTCGCGCGCCCCAGGGTCGGCCGGGTCCAGGCCCAGCCGGCGCTCTTCACCCGGTAGATCCGCCCCATCGTGCTCCCGGCCCGCATGCCGTACTTCTGGAGGAGCGGGATCGGGACGTTCGACCAGCCGTCGCGCGCGCGGTACTCCGGGTGCTCGATGATCAGCCGGTACATGTCGACCACGTAGAGCGCGCCGTCGGGGCCCGTCTCGCATGCGACGGGGCTGCACCACGGGTCCGTCGAGGCGAGGAATTCGCTTTTCTCATGGCCGCGAGACGCGGTAAAGATCGGCCCCTCGCCGCGGAGGACGTCCCGGTGCACCACGTTGCCCACGGCGTCGCAGACGAAGTAGCTGCCGTGGTACGCTTCCGGGAAGAGAGGCTCGCGGTAGATTTTCGGCCCGCAGGTCGCCGTCATGTAGTCCTGGCGGAACTCGATCTCCCAAAAGCCGCCCTTCAGGTCCTTCCGCTGGCTCCACTCGGCGGAGCGCTCCACGCGCCATGAGCGCGCCTCGGAAACTTTGAAAATCGGGGCGATGCTCTGGTGGTCCGAGATCTCGCGCGTGAGCGGCGGCGCCGCGAGGAACGGGTTGCGCGCCAGGTACCGGTTGGGCAGGACGACCTGGATGACGTGCCGCGCCGAATCGCTGAAGAATCGCCGTCCCCAGTCGTCCATGGTGAGGCCGAAGCAGCTCGACTGTCCCGAGACGGCTTCGAACTTTTTCTCGCGCGGCTTGAACCGGAAGTCCATGTTCTGGGTCGAGAGGACCGTCCCCGGGTCGTCCCCCCAGCGCAGGGGCGTGTTGCCGCGCCCGCGCGCGTAGATCCACCCGTCGATTCCCCACTGCAGGCTGTTGACGCGGTAAAGGTCGTCGGTCGTGTCGAACCCGGTGAGGACGACCTTGCGGACGTCGGCGTGTCCGTCGCCGTCGGTGTCCTTGAGAAAATAAATGTCGGGGGCCGCCGCGACGAGCACGCCGCCGTCGTAGGGGAGCACGCTGCACGGGGCGGGGAGGGCCATGGCGAACACCGTGCTCTTCTTCGCTCGGCCCTGGTCGTCCAGCTCGATCCGACGGATCTGCCCTTCGGGGAAAGGGCCGAAGCCCCCGGGCGTGCGGTTGACGGGGTAGTCGAGCATCTCGGCGACGTAGAGGCGGCCGTCCTCGTCGAAGGCCATCGCGACCGGGTCGACGCAGTGGGGCTCGGCGGCGGCCAGCTCGACCTCAAAGCCGGGCTGGGTCTTCCAGGCCTTGACCCCTTCCTCGGGAGACAGCGGGAATCGGCCGTCCGGCTTCTTGGGGAGTTCCAGGGGGGCCAGCAGCAGAGCCGCCAGAACGGGAAAGAGAGCTTTCATAGGAACCTCTGTGCCTCCGGTCCTGCCGTCGTTTCCGGCGAACCCGGGATCTCCCTACTCTACTATTCCTCCGTTCTTTTGGGCCAGGAGGATCGTTATAATGTCAGGAACTTCCGTCCTAGCCCGAATGCCGAACGTCGAAGAAGTGGCCCTGATCCGGCGCTGCCAGGGAGGCGGCGAAGACGCCTTCCGGGAGCTCATGGACCGCTACCAGCGCCGCACCTACTGGATCGCGTTCAACATGGTCAACAACTACGAGACCGCCAAGGAGATCTCGCAGGAAGCGTTCGTCCGCGTCTTCCGGAACATCGCCCGGTTCGACGTCCACAAGAATTTCTATACCTGGCTCTATCAGATCGTGGTCAACCTCTGCATCGACCACGTCAGAAAGGTGTCGCACGCCCGCACGGTGGACCTCGAGATCGTCGGCGGCCTTCCGGACCCGGGGCGGCGCGACCCGTCCGACGTGGGCGAGCGCACCGAGACCCGCCGGCGCGTGCATGGGGCGCTGGACCGCCTGCCCCCCAAGTACAAGGCGGTGCTCACCTTGAGGGACATTCAGGGCTTTTCCTGCGAGGAGATCGCCGAGATCGTGGGCTGCACCAACGCCACCGTCCGCTGGCGTCTCCACCGGGCGCGCAAGCTCTTCAAGGCCCTCTGGGAGAACAAGGGCGTCGAGATCGGCGACGAGGGCGACCCCGGGGAATCGTCCTTCTAGGGTCCGTCTGAAAACAGGGGGTATGACAAAATCGTCAGGCTATATTGTCATACCCCGCGTCATTCGATGGGGGTATGACAATATAGCCTGACGATTTTGTCCTATCCCCGCCTCAGACGGACCCCGGCTGTGTCTTTCAGACACAGCCTAACGCGGGGCGCCGACGCCGCGTATAACCGTTATCAGGGACCGGAGGCAAGATTCATGGGTTGTGAGGACATCCGCGACCTCCTGGCGCTGTACGCCGGGGGTGAGACGCACGAGAACGAGCGCATTGCCGTCGAGGCGCATGTCGGCCTCTGCGCCGCCTGCGCACGGGAGCTCGACCAGTATCGCGAAATGCGCGCGACGCTCGGCTCGCTCCGGGAGGGCGACGTGCCGACCGGGATCTGGAAAGGGATTTGGCAGGGGGTTCGCGAGAGCCTCTTTCCGCGCCGCGCGTCCCGCGCCCTGGGGTGGTTCGACGCCGTCCTGCGTCACGCGGCGGTCCTCATGGTCGGCGTGGCGATCGGCGTAGGGGCCTATTACGTTCAGCGGGACTTCGGCGGCGCCCCGTCCGCGAAGGCCCCCCTCCCCGCGACGAATACGGAAGGCACGGTGCTCGTCTCCAACCCGTCGGGACTGGCGGGGGGGCTCGCGACGGACGCTTCGACGTTCCGGCTCGAGCTGATCCCTCCCACTCGGCCCTTCGTTCCGCAGGCCCGGCCGGAAGGGAACGCGTACCTTCCCCGGGTCGAATCGGTCCAGGTGGACGGCGATAAGGACTTCTAGAGCGATCGAAGTGGTGATGAAAACCCTGACGATCCTGGTCACACTCTACACCTGCCCCGCGCAGGCGGAGCAGGAGAGAACTTCGGGTCCGGCCGGCGAGACCACGCTCCAGAGGCTGGAGCGGGAGATTTCGTCGGTGATCGAGAAGGTCCGCCCGTCGGTCGTGAAAGTCTCCGCGGCGGTCCCCGTCGAACCGGACAAGACGCCCGAGTGGCTGACGCTGTCGGGCGTCATCTACAGCCGCGAGGGTCACATCGTGACGGACGCGTCGGGCGTCGAGTCGGCCGGCGAAATCAAGGTCACCTCCGGCTCCCGCGTGTTCAAGGCTCAGCACGTGGGGTCGGACCGGCGGACCGGCGTCGCCGTCCTCAGGGTGGCGGCGGGGGACTTGAAGCCCGCGCCGTTCGCGCCGGAAGCTTGCAAAACCGGCTCGGCGGCCATCGCCGTCGGGAACGCCTTCGGCGGGAGCCCGGGCGGAAGCTTCGGCACCGTGGGCGGCGTCCGCTGCACCATCGTGGTTTCCGGCCGGCGGTACGACGACATGATCCAGATGACGGCCCCCGTCCAGCCGGGCGACTGCGGCGGCTACGTGGCCGACTCCAGCGGCCGGTTTATCGGACTCGTGCACTCCGTCTACGCCCCCGACCCGGCCGGCGGCGACCTGGCGGAGAAATTCGGGAAGGCGGCGCGCGACCTCCTGGCGACCGGGGCGCGCAACGTGAGTTTCGCGACCCCCTCGGATTGGGTCCGTTTCTCCGCCGACCGGATCATCAAGCACGGCCGGATGGTGCGGGGCTGGGCGGGTCTCTCGGCCCGGCCCCTCGACGAGGCGGCCCGCGCCCAGCTCGGGCTGCCGGAGGGCGAGGGTGCCGAGGTCGTGCGGGTGGACCGGGAAGGGCCCGCGGCTCGCGCCCGGCTGGCGCCGCGCGACGTCCTTCTGACCTTCGACGGCCAGCCCGTCCGCGACCTGGACGACCTCCAGTGGAAAGTCGCGCGCGTCGAGCAGCCCAGAAATGTCAGGATCACCTACCTCCGCAACCGCGAGCGCCACGAGGCCGATCTTCGCGTGGAAATCGATCCTCAACGGTAGGAGGCCCCTATGGAATTGCTGCTTTGCCTGATGGCTTTCCAGGATCCGCCCAAGGCGGACCTCGAGAGAACGAAACTCTTTGTCTACGACGCCTCGAAGGGAATGACCCTGCGCGTGCGCGACGACGGAAAAGTGGAGCTCAAGGTCACCGAGGAAGACAAGGACGGCCATAAGTCGACGCGGACGTACGCGGCCGACAGCGCCGACGAGTTCGCGCGCAAGCACCCGGACGTCGTCCGCCGCCACGCGCTCGACCGCTACCTGCCTTCCACCGCTCCCGTGGCGCAGAACGAATTCGAACGGTGGTGGGATGAGTTCAAGAAGCAGCGGGCCCCGTTCCCGGAGTTCAAGGACCCGTTCGAGGACCCGGACTGGGAGAAGTGGATGAAGGACCAGCGCGAGCGGATGGAGGAGTTGCGCCGCCTGTTCCGGCGTCCCGGCGTGGAGCCGGCCCCGCCGGCGCCCGCGCCCGTCCCGGGGCCTCGCGAGCCCGGGGGCCGCGAGTTCGGAATCTCGCTGGAAAGCGTCGGCGAAACGCTCCGCGACCAGCTCTCGCTGAAGGAAGGCGAGGGCGTCATGGTCACGGAGGTGAAGCCGGACTCGGCGGCCGCGAAGGCCGGCCTGCAGAAGCACGACATCATTCTGAAGCTGGACGGGAAGGCGGTGGCGGACAAGTGGCAGTTCCGGCGGGACGTCCTGGCGGCGCTCGCCAAGCCCGAGTTCGAGTTGGACATCGTCCGGGGCGGCAAGCGCGAGACGATCAAGGCGAAGACGGGCGTTAAGAAGGAAGAATAGGCCCATGTCGAGAACGGTGAGATCGGTCCTCCTCGGAGTCACCTTGGCGGCCGGGGTCGTCGCGGGCCTGGGGCTCGGGCGCGTGTTCGACGGCCGGGACGGCTCGGCCCACGCCGCCTACGCGCTCGTGGAGCCTCCCGCGGCGCTCGTCCACCTGCAGGATTCGTTTCACGCCGTCGCCTCGACGGTCATGCCCTCCGTCGTCCATATCACCACCCAATCCGGGGAGCCCGGCGACATGTTCCAGTCCATGGGCGTCGGCTCCGGCGTCATCGTCAGCAGGGAGGGGCACATCATCACGAACAACCACGTCGTCGACACGGGCCTCCAGCGCGTGCCGACCCTGCGCGTCCGCCTCTCCGACGGCCGCGAGTTCTCCGCCAAGGTCCTCGGCACGGATCCCGAGACGGACCTCGCGCTCCTCAAGATCACTCCCAAAGGGGAGCTCGTCCCTGCCGCCTTCGCCGACTCCGACAAGGTCCGGCAGACCGACTGGTGCCTGGCGATCGGGAGTCCGTTCGGCTACAACCACACGATCACGGCGGGCATCGTGAGCGCCAAGCACCGGCGGGCGGAGCTCTCGCTGCCCTACCAGGACTTCATTCAGACCGACGCGGCGATCAACCCCGGCAATTCGGGCGGGGCCCTGGTCAACCTGCGCGGCGAGGTGATCGGCATCAACACGGCGATCGTCTCGGAGACGCGCGGGAACGACGGCGTGGGCCTGGCGATCAGCTCCAACCTGGTGAAGTGGGTCGTGGAGCGCCTCCGCAAGGACGGGCGCGTCCGCCGCGGGTACCTCGGGGTCGTCCCGCTGGACTTCGACGCGCAGCTCGTGGAGGGGCTCCGCCGCGACTACAACTTCAAATCGATGGAAGAGCTGCTCGAGTTCATCGGGCTCAAGGACCCGAGGGGAGTTTTCATCTATACCGTCGAGGAAGGCACCCCGGCCGCCCGCGGCGGCATGAAGGAGAAAGACGTGATCCTGGAGTTCAACGGAGAGCCCGTCGCCGGCAAGAGCGACATGTTCTTCAAGATCGCCAAGGTCACTCCCGGCACGACCGTCACGCTCAAAGTCCTTCGCGACAAGAAGGAAAAGGACCTCAAGGTCGAGGTCGGCGAGCGCCAGCCCGTCGACCTGCGGCGTCCCCGCCGGCGCTAGCGAACGCGCAAGTAACACGCGTCGAGGGGTTGGGTCATAATCCTATGAGCCTCCTCGCGGCCCTGGCGTTCGTGACCGTCGCCGGTCCCGTCCCGCAAGTCAAATACCCCACCCGGCCGGGAGACCGTCAGTTCATCGTGGATGAGGCGGGTCTCCTCAAGCCGGAGGATGCCGCCGAGGTGCGCCGGCTGGCGGACGACGTGCTGACGCGCAAACGCGCCCCCATCGTCGTCGTCACCCTCAAGTCGCTCGCCGACTACGGCGCTCAAGGCTGGGCGATCGAGCGCTACGCCATGAACCTCATGTCCGAGTGGGGCGTGGGCTGGGCGGAATGGAATCACGGGATCCTCCTCCTCGTCTCCGTGGCCGACCGGAAGGCGAGGATCGAACTGGGAGGGGGCTGGGGCCGCCGGAAGGACGAGGACGCGTCCCGGATCATGGAGCGCGTCGTCGTCCCCCGCTTGCGGGAAGGCCAATTCAGCCGAGGGGTCGCCGAAGGGGTCAAATCCTTGCACGACATGGCGCTGGGCCTCGGGGCCCCGCCCGGCGGGGGGATTCGCGACCGGATCCCGAGACCCACCGGCCGGAGCGGCTGGCTTTGGATCATCCTGGTCATCGTCGGGATCGTCGTGATCGGGTCCATGCTCCGGGGTGGACGAAGATTCGGTCCGGCCGGAGGGTACGGGTCCGGATCGCCCGGCGGTTGCGGAGGGTGCAGCCCGTTCGGCACCGGATGTCTGGGAGGGTTGCTCGGCAGC
>Ga0187892_10009107_pt1 | contig 13222 bp, 12 predicted proteins | sample MA1701073metaG_FD_139345 | JGI IMG/M metagenome (GOLD analysis project Ga0187892, IMG submission 139345) | Bio-ooze microbial communities from a basaltic lava cave in the Kipuka Kanohina Cave System on the Island of Hawaii, USA - MA170107-3 metaG ...
AAACCGCATGAAGAGCAGGAGCACAAACGTGGACTGCCCGAGCGGAGTGAGTGCGGTAAAGAGGGAGAAGCCACAGAAGGCGAGTGCCAAAACTTTCCGTCCGCTCCAGCGGTCCGCGATCACGCCACCGGGAATTTGCAACAGTGCGTAGCCAATCAAAAAGGCAGAGAAGACCAGTCCAAACTGGCCCTTATCCCAGCCCGTCTCCTTCATAATGACCGGTGCTGCCACCGAAATGTTCACGCGATCGACATAGTTGATCACGGTGCTGATGAACAGCAACCCGACCATGTTGTAGCGAACCGGCCATGCCACGGGTCCCCCTTTTTTGCAGAGAAGTTGCTGGAAAGCAAAGAGTTAAGAATTAAAGGAGAAGAATTCTTACGTTTATCCTTCTGTTTCTTTCACTTGTCACTCTTCATTCTTAATTCTTCATTCTCTTAAAACATTTCTTTCGCCAGTTCGTAGTCGCCGCCATCGTATGCTATCCGTTGTGTGAAGCGCAATCACACCTCCCTCTTTCTGCACATTACTTATCCGAGCATGTATAGGATGATAGGAACCCATAGGCAAATAGATAATCTCGATGTGATTCATAGAGAAAATTATTATATTTCACGGTGATTTCTATTGCCCAGACAAATACTCGTAGGGAGAACATCCGCAGTGGTTGTAACTGGAGAAGCCAATGGCCCATTGCCAAGACTGGTCAGGATGCCCACGCCTGGAAACTGCACGGAAGTTGCAAGCCGACATCCCGAAGACCGCTTCCGATTGACAAACGCCAGGCAATCGGAGTAGTGTCCCGTGCCGGTAGAGGGGATTTTACCGGCTACCATAAAAATAAGGAGGGTTGTATGGACACGCGACGATGGAAGCGCTCGACGATGGTAGTTCTCTTCTCTGTCTTCGTTAGCGGAATGGCGCTCTTTCCCCGTCTGGGAGTTGCTGCGGACAACCTGGTCGAGATGCAGAAAGATCACAACCAGTGGGTCCTGCCCGCACAAAACTATGCGTCTCACCGCTACAGTGAGCTGAATCAAATCACGACGAACAACGTGAAGAACCTCAAAGTTGCCTGGACGTTTTCCACTGGCGTCTTACGCGGGCACGAAGGATCTCCCCTGGTCGTCGGCGAGACGATGTATCTCGTCGCCCCTTTCCCAAACCTCGTCTATGCGCTCGACCTGAGCAAACCAGGGGCTCCGGTGAAGTGGAAATATGAGCCCAAGCAAGATGAAGCAGTTATTCCTATCGCCTGCTGCGATGTGGTGAATCGTGGGGCGGCGTATGCCGATGGCAAGATCTTCTTCAATCAACTGGATGCCCATACTGTTGCCCTGGATGCGAAGACTGGAAAGGAACTGTGGAAGGTCCAACAAGGTGATTTCAAACAGGGCCAAACCCTTACATCCGCACCACTGGTGATTAAGGATAAAGTGATCACTGGTATCAGTGGCGGGGAATTCGGTGTCCGCGGCTTTGTCACCGCCAATGATATTAACACCGGCAAACAAGTTTGGCGTGCGTACAGCACCGGACCGGACTCTGAGGTGCTGATCGGGAAAGACTTCTCTTCACCGTATCCCTCACATCAGGGTAAAGACCTTGGCGTATCCACCTGGAAGGGCGAAGAGTGGAAGAGAGGAGGGGGAACGACATGGGGATGGTATAGCTACGATCCCGAACTGAATCTCTTCTATTATGGTACTGGTAATCCTGGGTCGTGGAATCCGGATCAACGCCCAGGGGACAACAAGTGGTCCATGAGCATCTTCGCACGGAATCCTGACACGGGTGAGGCAAAATGGGCGTATCAAATGACCCCGCACGATGCATGGGATTATGATGGCATCAACGAAAGCGTGCTGCTTAATCTCAATATTGGTGGCACGACGCACAAAGCGCTCGTTCACTTCGACCGTAATGGATTTGCCTACGCGATTGATCGCACGAACGGAAAAGTATTGCTCGCGAAGCCCTTCGCGCATGTGAACTGGGCCGAAGATATCAATTTGGAAACGGGTCTGCCCATTGAGAAAGCCGACAAGCGGACCAAACAGGGAACGAACGTCAAAGACATTTGTCCTGCGGCGATGGGAGGTAAAGACCAGCAACCCGCTTCTTATTCCCCCAAGACAAAACTCCTGTACGTTCCGACGAATAACTTGTGTATGGATTATGAAGGGACTGAAGTGAATTATATGGCCGGCGTGCCTTATGTCGGCGCGGTCGTGAAGCAGTATGCTGGTCCAGGTGGAACACGCGGTGAATTTATGGCGTGGGACCCGGCGACCGGAACGAAGAAGTGGGGCATCAAGGAGAAATGGTCCGCGTGGGGTGGCGCACTTTCCACGGCTGGCGATGTCGTTTTTTATGGAACGATGGATGGATGGTTCAAGGCCGTTGACGCGCAGAGTGGCAAGGAATTATGGAAATTCAAGGTGGGTTCAGGGATCATTGGTTCACCGATGACCTATCGTGGGCCTGATGGGAAGCAGTATGTGGCGATCCTCTCAGGGATTGGAGGATGGTCCGGTCTTGTCGTCGCAGGGGATCTGTCAACCGAAGATCCGACGGCAGCATTAGGAGCAATCGGTGCTTTTGCTGATCTGGGCAAAGATACGAATAAGGGCGGAACGCTTTACGTGTTTGCGCTCGATGGTGCGGCAAAACAGGTAGCGAAGAAATAACGTAAGCGTTCAGCTCTCAGCTTTCACGAGTCAGCTTTTGAAGACAGAGATAGAGCAAGGAGATAGAGATTTGAGATAGAGACAGAGAAGGAGGGCGGAGTGGGCTCTGTCTCTCCTCTCTGTCTTTCTTTGAGGCCATTTCTGTCTCTTCTCTCTATCTTCAGGAGCTGAAAGCTGACGGCTGATTGCTGAATGCTTACGAAGTAGCAAAGATTTCTTCGTCGCCCCTGGCTCCTCGCAATGACGGCTCTCACTAACTACCACATGTCCTTTGCTTCGCTTAGTCACATTGCCCTCCTATTGATTCTCCTTGTTTTTACTCAACTCGCATGGGGTAATGAACCACGTAACAGCAATTCTCAGTTTCGTGTCTGTGCGGACCCCAACAACCTTCCGTTTTCCAACCGCAACCAGGAAGGCTTTGAGAACAAAATCGCCGATGTACTGGCCCGTGAACTAGGACAGCATGTCGTATATACGTGGTGGCCACAACGACGGGGCTTTCTCCGTAATACTTTACAGGCTGGTCTCTGTGACGTGGTTATGGGGGTTCCGGCGGGGTACGATCCAGTCTTGACAACATCACCATATTATCGCTCGACGTATGTCTTCGTGTATCGCAAAAATGCTGGCTACCAAATCGCTGCTTTTGATGATCCACCTCTGCGCACGCTCAAGATTGGTGTCCATCTGATTGGCGATGACTATGTCAACAGCCCACCAGCACATCTCCTCAGCACCAAAGGGATTGTAGAGAATGTGGTTGGGTATAGCGTCTATGGTGATTATGGAGAAGACAGTCCACCGGGGAAGATCATCGCGGCGGCCGCGACTGGTGAAATCGACGTAGCGATTGTCTGGGGGCCGATTGCTGGATATTTTGCGAAGAAGCAGAAGGAACCGCTGACTATCGTTCCTGTTCCTTCCGACGTAACCTCCCCGTCTCTCCCATTCTCCTACAACATTGCGATGGGGGTGCGGAAAGGGAATGAAGAATTGCGCAAGAAACTCGATAGGCTGTTACAACAGAATGAGTCATAGATTCGTAAAATTCTAGAGGACTATGGAGTTCCACTCGTACAGGACTAAGAGATGAGACCAGAAGAGAGAAAGCAAAAGGCAAAAGCAGTTGTCAGTTGTCAGTTGTCAGTCCCTAGCACCCAGCACCCAGCACCTAGCACCCAGCGCCGCGTTTGGATCTTGACATTTGTCCTTTATCTTTTGTTGGAGGTCTTCAATGCGACGTGGGCGCAGCAGAACGGCAGTGCACCGAAGAAGAACCCCTACACTGGCAATGCCGCGGCCATTGCTGAAGGTCAAGCGTTGTACAAGAAGATGAACTGCTATGGGTGCCACGGCATGCAAGGGGGAGGAGGAATGGGGCCGAGCTTGATCGACGAAACCTGGAAAGCGGGCGATGGGTCTGATCTCAATCTGCTCGACCAGATTCAGAACGGCAAAGGGCAGATGCCCCCTTACAAGACCATGGTCAACGATGATCAGGCGTGGAAATTGATCGCCTTCATTCGCAGCCTGTATAAAGGTGACCCGAAGAAAGTCAAATGGTAAAGAGAATCGAGAAACGTATGGCCTACCGAATCGTGTGTGTTTTGATGACATGGCTCGTGTGCGAAGTAACCCACGCGCAAGAATTCAAGGCGTGGGTCTACACCAAACTGCCAGACACACCGGAAGGACTCGCTGTCGATGCGGGAGGCAATCTTTATGCGACCCTGTTCCATATCGGAGAAGTTGTTCGCCTCGAAGCTGATGGAACGTACACTCATGTTGCCTGGGTACCGTCACGAGAAGATAGTCGAAAGGGACGACTGATCGGGTTGGACGCCGACAAGGCTGGCAATATCTACGTCGCCTATAAAGCTAACTCCCAGTACGACAGCTCCGATGATCCGCATCATCCTGCCTGTAAAGACGCAACCGATACAACCTCGGGTGTCTACAAAATTGAGGCAAAAACTCAGGCTGTCACTGCCATTGCGACTCGCGGGCAAGGGTGGCCGATGTGTTTCCCCGATGATGTGGATATTGACGATGTCGGGAACGTCTATGTGACCGATTTGACCTATGCGGGGATCTGGAAGATTACTCCCAAAGGGAAAGTGACGATGTGGTCAGACCATCCCTTGTTGAATTGGTCCCCAACACCCTATTCTGGGTTTCCGCTTGGGGTCAATGTGTTGGTGCTCGACAAGCAGCAGAGAAATATCTATGCGGCAACGGATGGTGATCCGATGGTATTGCGCATTCCGATCAAGAAAGACGGGACAGCGGACGAACCGATTGTGATCTCTCGCGGGCACAGCCCTTTTGATGGCATTGAGCTTGATGACGACGGGAACATTTATCTGTCGGAGATCATGCGGAACGAGATCATGGTGCTCTCTCCCGATGGTCGCCAGCGCATTATCATTGCCAATAAAGACAACGCGCCACTCGATAACAATACGAGCCTGGTTCTGCACAATGGAGTTCTTTACACGGCAAACCTGGGGTTCGCTCATCCCAACAAAGAAAATGCCGACAAGACGGTTGTTGCTATCTCAGGATTTCCTAAACCGAAAAAAGGGCTTAAGGAACAGACGACACAACCGTAAGAGGAGGACTGCTATGCAACAGAAACGGTGGGCGTTGTCCCTCCCGCTCGACAGTTTCACTTTAGCCGAACATCCAGACATCATCCGTGAGATGGAACGTCTTGGATACACCGACGCCTGGTCGTTCGAGGTTGATGGCACGGACTGTTTTTCCCCGCTTGCGGTGGCTGCAACTGTCAGCAACATGCGACTGGGAACGGCGATTGCCAACGTCTACACCCGTGGGCCAGCGACACTGGCCATGAGTGCGGCGGGAATCGCCGAACTTGCGCCGGGACGGTTTTGTCTTGGCATCGGGGCTGGGTCACATCCAATTGTGGAAAGTTGGAATGGGGGGAAGTTTGTCCATCCGACCGTGCGAGTACGGGAGATGGCACAATTCTTACGCAAAGCTCTTGCTGGGGAACGAGTGGTTTTCCACGGTGAGACTTTTGCCGTCGATGGGTTTCGTTTGAGTCGGCCACTCTCACAGCCTGTCCAGATTCACGTCGCCGCTCTCCGGCCCGCTATGTTGCGCGTGGCCGGAGAAGTCGGGGATGGTGCGATTATCAACTGGCTCTCTGCTGAAGATGTGAAAAAGGTTGTTCCTGTCGTGCGCGAAGCGGCAACGAAAGCGGGACGTGACCCCAATGCGATCGAGATTACCGCGCGACTATTTGTCGGAGTTGATCCGCTGACGCCGGAATCTGAGCTGGGCGTACGCCGACATATCAATGCCTATCTGAACGTGCCGGTCTACAAAGCGTTTCAAAAATGGCTGGGACGAGAGTCTGAGTTAACCCCGATGTGGCAGGCATGGGACAAAGGGGATCGGAAGGGCGCGGTAGCGGCGGTGCCAGAGCATGTCATGAATAGCCTCGTCCTGCGCGGTTCGGTGGACGACCTCCGTGCTCACGTCCTCCGCTACATGGAGGCCGGCGTTAATACCGCCTTTTTGCAACTGCATTCGTTTGAGACCGATCCGGTCAAAAAACGCGAGTCGTCGCTGCGCGTCCTGCGCGCGTTAGCCCCAGGCAAATAATGAAAGATATGACTCCAGAACAACCGAGAGACAAAAAGGATGAAGCTTATGCCGCGAACACTCAACAATCTCCAAATTGCTCAGTATCAGCGTGACGGCTTCTGTTTTCCGATTCCAGCCTTTTCTTCTGCTGAGGTCGGTGATCTTCGCAGACAGCTCGAAACCTTCGAGACGCAACAAGGCCACCCGCTGCAAGGAACGCAGCGTATCAAGACCAGTTTGCTGCTGACGTGGATGGATCGTCTGATCCGTGATCCGCGTATTCTTGATCCCGTTGAAGACTTCATTGGCCCCAACATTTTGTGTTGGGGCGTCCATTTCTGGATCAAAGAACCGGGGACTGCCGAATATGTCTCCTGGCACCAGGATCACCAATACTGGGGTCTTGATTCCGCTGAGATCGTGACATCATGGGTCGCCTTGTCTCCGGCGACGGTCGAAAGTGGATGCATGCGTATGCAGCCCGGGAGTCATCAAGTACATCTCCCGCATCACGATACCTACAACAAAGCTAATATGCTGACGCGTGGACAGACGATTACCGCAGGTATCGACGAAGCCAAAGCCGTCGATATCGTTCTCAAGCCTGGGGAGATGTCGCTTCACAATGTGCGGATTGCCCATGCCTCAGGTCCGAACCGCTCAGTCGATCGCCGAATTGGTGTTGCTATTCGCTATATGCCGCCACAGACACGTCAGCAGTTAGCCGAGTGGGATAGCGCCGCGTTAGTCCGCGGCGAGGATCGCTACGGTCACTTTGTGCACGAGCCCAGTCCTAGCCGGGACTTCGATCCTGCTTGCGTCGCCTTCCACGAAAAGACCATGGCGAACCTACTCTCGTTTCTCTACAAAGATGCGGCTGGACAGCGGAAGGCGGAGTATCAAGAAACCACGGCTTGAGGGAGGTGGGAATGCATGATGGCTGCGGCAGGGAGTGGACCTGCGGCAACCAGTTTCTTCTTGCGCGGATCAACGACAAGATTCAACCCTTCAAGTGTTCGGGCTCCCAGAAGGAGCAAATCTCCTTTTTCGGCGAAGACGACTTCGTCAACGGTAAAAAACTTATCTAAACGAATGATTGCAAAGTCAACGCTACGTGTCACCTGCTGTCCATTGGCCATAGTGAATAATAGGTCCTTTTTCTCTCGTTTGATTCCGATCTTCTCAAGTGTCATGGCGGGAACCCAAGTGTATTCGTTGCCGGTGTCTACTAATATCCGAGACACGATAACAGACTTGGTGCGGTCAACGACATTTTCGACTTTGCAGCGCGTGAAAAAAGTTCCCATCGGATTCACTGTACATGAGCGACAATACCGGCAAAGTCCCCATCGAGAAACTCTTGCCCTAGTGTCGGTGCATAGATCGCTGAGATCGACCCATCGAGATACAGAGCGTCTGGACACCCCAACGTATCGCGAAACAAGGTCGCAAACTCGTAGAGATTAATCGGCACTAAAGAAATTGCGAACACCACCTGATTATCCTGGGTGACTCCGACGCCGTTCCGAATGTAGAGGCTCAACGAATCCGGGAAGAATTTGGGATGCAGTTTACCTTTGGAGACTAGCAGCGGACCAGATTGCGTGGCGATGTCCGGTTTCACTTTGAGTTTCGCGTACGTCACCGTATCCACAACCGCCGCTTTCTTGTTGGTAATAAAAAAGACCCCATTGGGTTTGAGAAAAAAGTTTCCCCAACCTTTAGCGTTGTTGAGCGGACGCAGGATGCGGCCATCGTCTATGTGTAATCCGAGCGGTGCATACTCGGTGGAAAAGATTCCGGCGTTCATGGCAAAGACGAGTTGTTGTTCTTGGGTTGCTAAATAGTCGCGCAGGCGCCGGAATGAACCGAAGCGGTTTCCTTGTGGGTCTTGCCAAAAGAGGCGGAGCTGATCCTTCTGCGGATCGATCCGATAGACGAGATAGTTGTGGTGATGCTTCTGAACCGTTTCGGCCGCGCCCGCCCCTGGCCATGTCCAGAACAGCGCAGAGGCAGTGAGTAACCAGTTCCGTGTCTTGAGGAGGAGAGAAGAAAGAGCCATCCCTTAATGTTCACTCAACAACGATCCGAATCCGTACAATTTGTCAAGAAATCCACTTGTTCGGTAGGCATGCCACAGCGTGGCAGTGTTAATGGCAATAACTCGTTTAACAGATCGCAATGACTTGATACTTTAGCTTTTCAGACGGCTGTGTGTCCTTTTCGAGTTGTAGTCCGCGTCCTGCACATTGTAAAGCTGTTGACCATGCAGCAACCTGTTTCTCTTGCTGCTCTCTTCGTAGGCAGTATGAGTTTAGATGGTTGCATGCTTTCTGGCGCATCCACCGAATTCGTAAGAGTTGTTACGAGTTTGGCTTCTTTTATGACGACCGCTGTCCTCGGCACATCTTTTGCTCGCCTGGGGATGACCCGGCCGTCGGTGGGAAGGTAGCCGGTTGCAGGGTTGAAGGAGGATGTTGTCGCGCATGAGGAAAGCAGCACCGAACTCCGTCCGGTCCTTGTCGCGCCGTCAATTCCTGAAGGCTTCAGGGATGACGGCGCTACTCGCCGGTCTTCCTATGGGATGGCTTGGCCGCGTCTTTGCCGATGATGCGCCTGAAACACCGCAGATTCGTATTGGCATTATCGCACTCACTGATTGTTCTTCAATTGTCGTTGCCTACGAAAAAGGGTTTTTTAAGCAACACGGACTGGACGTGACAGTTTCCAAGGAAGCCTCGTGGGCGGTGATCCGCGACCGCCTGAGTTTGGGGGAGAACCAGGCGACCCACATGCTCTACGGTATGCCCTACGCCTCAACCATGGGGCTGTTTGGCGCACCAAAGAAACCCATGATCATTCCCTTCGCCATCAATCACAATGGCCAGGGAATCACCTTGCATAGCAAATACCTCAACCAGGGGGTGAAACAACCGCAGCAGTTGAAGCCCATGGTCGAGGAGGGAAAGCAAAAAGGGAATCCGCTCATCTTTGCCATGACTTTCCCGCCAGGGACGCACGCGATGTGGATGCGTTACTGGCTAGGTGCGGGTGGGATCAACCCCGACAAAGACATTTCGCTCATCACCATCCCACCGCCGCAAATGGTGGCCAACTTAAAAGTGGACAAAATGGACGGCCTGTGCGTGGGCGAACCATGGAACGCGCGTGCAATCTTCGACAAGATTGGCTACACCGTCATCACCAGTCAGAAAATCTGGAAAGACCACCCAGAGAAGGTCCTTGCCTTCACTGAGGAGTTTGCCGAGAAAAATCCCAAGACTGTGAAGGCGACCCTGCGCGCTATGATCGAGGCCAGCCAGTACATCGACAACCTGGAGAACCGGGAGGAGGTGGCAGACATCGTCTCTCGGCCGCAGTACATCAACTGCCCCAAAGAGGTCATTCTCGGGCGGCTGTTGGGCAAGTATGACTATGGCAATGGCGGTCCGATCGAGGAGGACCCTGATTACATGACCTTTTTTGACCGACATACCAATTTCCCCTGGAAATCACACGGGGTGTGGTGGCTCTCACAGTTCCGTCGCTGGGGGATGGTCAAAGAAGCTCCAGACTACCAGAAAATTGTCGATCAGGTGCACCGTCCTGATATTTATCGGGAAGTTGCGAAGGAGATGGGAAGCGCAACCCCAACCGAAGACGTCAAGCCGGAAAAACTCTTCGACGACGTTCCGTTCGATCCGACGAAACCTGATGAGTACGCAAAATCGTTTTCCGTTCACAATATTGTTGCTGTGTAAGGAGAAGGCCCAATATGGTTGATGCACGCCGTCTTATGGATCGGCTCCTTCCCTTTGTTGGGGTTGGAGTCATTATCGTGCTCTGGGCGGCACTCAGTGCTACGGTTGCGCCTGATTTACCCTCACCGCTGCGCAGCTGGGAAGAGTCAAAACGGTATATTCTCGAACCCTTCTTCAAGGAAGGAGAGATGAACCAAGGCATCGGTCGGCTCGCCCTTTACAGTCTGACGCGAGTGGCGCAAGGCTATCTCCTGGCAATTGCACTTGGTACCCCGTTAGGGTTTCTACTCGGTCTTTCCCGTGGATTCACACAAGCGTTCGATCCTCTCATTCAGATTCTGCGTCCGATTTCTCCGCTTGCCTGGCTCCCGCTGGGGTTGATTCTCTTCCAGCGTTCTGAACCGGCGGCGCTGTTTACGATCGCGGTGTGTGCCATGTGGCCGACGGTCATCAATACCGCGGTTGGTGTCCGCAACATTAACCAGGATTACCTCAACGTCGGACGGGTGTTGCGGCTGTCGCGGTGGCAGATGTTGACGAAGATTATTATTCCGGCAACCATCCCGTATCTCTTCACTGGCTATCGCTTAAGCCTCGGAATCGCCTGGCTCGTGATCGTGGCAGCGGAAATGCTCACCGGCGCGGTTGGGGTTGGGGGCTTCTTGTGGCAGGAATATAACAGCCTGGTCTACTCGCACATCATTTTGGCGATCATCACTATTGGTTTGATCGGCTACCTGCTGGACCGGTTGATGAGCATCGCCGAACTCCGGTTTCAGAGGTCCTAAGCCATGCCAGGAGACACGCAACACGACGAAAGGTCCCCTTCTGTCTCGCTTCCAGGAACACTTCCGCCGCTGCTTGAACTGCATGAGGTGGAAAAGAGTTTTCCTGGACGGACCAAGCCGGTGCTGACGCGCCTGTCGGTGTCCATCCCTGAAGGGCAGTTCGCGACGATTGTGGGATGCTCAGGAGCGGGCAAAACTACGCTCATCTCCCTCCTGGCGGGGCTGACCACACCGAACCGCGGTGAGATTCGTTTCGCTGGTAGACCACTGACCGAGCCAGATCCGGAACGAGCGGTGGTGTTTCAGAACTACTCGCTCCTTCCGTGGCTGACCGTCCTTGAGAATGTGGCGTTGGCTGTTGCTGCGGCATTTCCTGAACGGAACCGTCGTGCCGTGAAGGATTATGCGCAGTATTTCGTTGATCTTGTCAAACTGACGCCGGCAACTAACAAGCGGCCACGGGAACTCTCTGGTGGGATGCGGCAACGTGTCGCCCTAGCGCGGGCCTTGGCGATGGAGCCTCGCCTCTTGCTCCTTGACGAGCCGCTCAGTGCGCTTGATGCCCTCACTCGCGCAACGCTGCAAGACGAACTCGCTCGCATCTGGAGTGAAGCGAAAACGACGGTGATCATGGTCACGAACGATATCGACGAGGCGATCTTCCTTGCCGATCGGGTGTATCCTTTGACACGTGGGCCGGCCGCAACTCTGGGCCAGCCGATCGACATCTCCTTACCGCGTCCGCGCAGCCGTCAACGTCTCAGCCTGGTTCCTGAGTATCAGCGTGCCCGTCAGGCGATCGTGCGCTTTCTCGAAGGTGAGAAATATAGTGAGCAAGAAACGGGGTCTACTGCAGAGGCCCCCCTCCAGCCTCTCCTCCGTCCCGTACTGAAGCCTGAGGGATGAAGTGTATGAACGGAACATCACCTATGGCCCCGTGGATGATTGAATTGTGGCAGTTGCGGAAAGAATACCCCACGCCGACAGGCCCTGCAGTTATTGTCAAAGATTTCACCCTGAAAGTCCGTGAAGGGGAGTTCATCTGCATTATTGGTCACTCCGGGTGCGGAAAATCTACTGTGCTTTCAATTCTGATGGGTCTCAACGAAGTAACCTCGGGGAATGTCGTTGTCGACGGCAAGGAAGTGACCGGCCCAGGGCGCGATCGTGGTGTAGTGTTTCAGTCTGCCGCCCTCCTGCCGTGGATGAGCGTGCGAGACAATTTGCTCCTCGCGATCGAACCGCAAGGTGGGGCACAGGCGTACGAAGAACGGTGTCAACTAGCCGACCGTTACCTGACCCAAGTGGGTTTGGATGGCCTGGGCGATTGCATGCCAGACGAACTGTCCGCTGGCATGCGACAGCGCGTCGGTATTGCCCGTGCCTTTGCCGTCGAACCGAAAGTGCTGTTGCTGGATGAACCGTTTAGTCTGCTCGACGCCCTCACTCGCTTCGAATTGCAAGATCAGTTGGTGCAGATTTGTGAGCGTACCCGGAAAACCGTCATCATGGTCACGCACGATGTAGATGAAGCCCTACTCCTCGCTGATCGTATTGTGATGATGACCAACGGCCCAGCGGCAACCATCGGCGCCATCCTGCACGTGCCGCTCCCCCGGCCACGCATCAGAGGCAAAGTGCTTGAGCATCCATCTTACTATCTCGCGCGGGATAAACTCCTGACCTTTTTAGAAGCAGGCACCCCACCCGAAGACACCCAGAAAGGGGAGGATGATGAGGCGGGTCACCCAGTATTTGCTGTTAGTGCTTATTAACACTCTTCCCACGACCGTTGCTCCTCCCCCTGTTCAGAGCGAGGTCGTTCTCTCGCAAATTTCCCCCAAACTGTCGATCAGTGGCAGTCTCCGGCTCCGTGGAGAGTTTTGGGGGTGGTTCGAGTCTCAAGGGCCACAGAACAGCAACTACAATTTCTTCGGTTCGGTTGCGCGTAGCGCAGTGCAATGGAAAGACGACGCCTTTGACGTGTTCATCGAAGGACAAAACTCATCCCTAGTCAATCTGCCCGATGACTCTGTGGCACCGGCTCCACAAGGGGCGCTTGGTCTTGGCGCGGTGTATTATGCCAACAACCGCCGTCGTAATGACACCAGCATCTTTCTCAAACAAGCTTATCTCGTCCTGAAGCATGTAGGAGTTGAGGGCCTCCTGCTCAAGGGGGGACGATTCGATTTCTCTGAAGGCAACGAAGTGCTCACTAAAGATCCGACGCTGGATTGGTTGAAAAATGTGCGGATCTCGCAACGGCTGATTGGCCCTTTCGGTTTCTCTCATGTCGGGCGTGCCAATGACGGGGCCTACGTGGCGTTCACCCGTGGCCCGGTGAATCTGACGGTTATGGCGT
>Ga0187892_10009108_pt1 | contig 13222 bp, 9 predicted proteins | sample MA1701073metaG_FD_139345 | JGI IMG/M metagenome (GOLD analysis project Ga0187892, IMG submission 139345) | Bio-ooze microbial communities from a basaltic lava cave in the Kipuka Kanohina Cave System on the Island of Hawaii, USA - MA170107-3 metaG ...
GCCCGAGCCGCTCGAGCATCCGGTAGAGGTGCGCGCGCGCGATCCCGATCGTCTCCGCCGTCCGCTTCACGTTCCCCTCGTTCTCCGCGAGCTTGCGGGTGAGGTAGGCCGCGTCGGCGGCGTCGCGGTACTCGCGGAGCGTCGCGCGGGCGAACACGTCGCCGTAGGGACCCGCCGCCGCGGCGGGGGTCGATGCGCGCAGATCCGCGAGGTCGGCGGCGGAGATCTCCTCCCCCTCGACGAGGACGACGGCCGCGGAGACGAAGTTCTCGAGCTGCCGGACGTTGCCGGGCCAGTCCTGGTGGGCGAGATACGCCTCCGCCTCGGGGGTGAACCGCCGCGTCGGGAGCCGGTTGCGCCGGCACGCGCGCAGGAGGAAGTCCCGCGCGAGGACGGGGACGTCCTCGCGGCGCTCCCGCAGCGAGGGGACGCGGAGCGGGACCACGGCGAGCCGGAAGAAGAGGTCCTGGCGGAACTCGCCCGCCTCGACCGCGGCGCGCAGCTCGCGGTTCGTCGCGGCGACGACCCGGACGTCGAGGGGGCGCGGCGCGCTCGCGCCGAGGGGCCGCACCTCCTCCTCCTCGAGGACCCGGAGCAGCTTCGCCTGGAGGGGGAGGGGCATCTCGCCGATCTCGTCGAGGAAGAGCGTCCCTCCGTTCGCCTGCTCGAAGACGCCGGGACGGCGCGCGGAGGCCCCGGTGAACGCCCCCTTCTCGTGGCCGAAAAGCTCCGCCTCGATGAGGGTCTCGGGGATCGCCGCGCAGTTCACGGGAACGAAGGGGCCGGAGGCGCGCTCGGAGAGGAGGTGGATCCGCCGCGCGACGAGCTCCTTCCCCGTCCCGTTCTCCCCGGAGAGGAGCACGCGCTCGTCCGTGCGCGCGACGCGCTCGATCGAGTGGACGAGGGCGGCCATCGCCGGGGAGTCGCCGAGGAGCCGGACCTCGCGGTCGATCTCCTCCCGGAGCCGGCGGTTCTCCCGCTCGAGGTCGAGGGTCCGCAGCGCGCGGCGGACCGCGAGGAGGACCCGCTCGGAGTCGAGCGGCTTCTCGAGGAAGTCGAACGCCCCGCGGCGCATCGCCTCGACCGCCGTCGGGATGTCGCCGTGCCCCGAGATCATGACGACCCCGACGCCGGGGAACCGCTCCCCGATCGCGCCGAGGACCTCGATCCCGTCCTGGCCCGGCATCTTGATGTCGAGCAGGACCAGGTCCGCCGGCGACCGCTCGAGGGCGGCGAGGGCCTCGGAGCCCCGGCTCGCCTTCTCCGTCTCGAACCCCTCGTAGGCGAGGAGGTCGGCGAGGGTCTCGCGGATGTCCGGGGCGTCGTCGACGATCAGGACCTTCCGGCGGGGACGGGCGGCGGACACGGCCGCCGCATTGTCGGAACCCGCCGAAGGCGGAGCCAGGGGGCGTTGACGCTCCCCCCCGCCCGATTATCATGCGATTGCACCCGGCGGGTTGTCTGGATGCGAGCTCTCCCGCCGGAGCCCGCTCCGCCCCCTCACCCAGGAGTCCGTGCCATGTCCCGAACCGCCGGGGTCCTCTTGTTCGTCGTCGCCTCCTTCGCCGTCCCGCTTCCCGCGCAGGACGCGACCTCGCTCTTCAACGAGGGGGTCGACCTCCTCCGCCGCGGCCGCGACGAGGAGGCGTTGATGAAGTTCCAGGGGGTCCTCGCGCTCGACCCGAGCCGGGAGGACGCCTACCAGCTCTTCACCCAGACCGAGCACGCGATCTGGCTCCAGATGCTCGTCAAGGGAGGGGAGTGGGAGCGGATCTCGAAGCGGATCATGGACCTCGCCTCGATCGAGCGGCGGGAGAGGCAGGACGACGCGACGGAGATCGCCGCGCGCATCGAGGAGATCAAGACGGGCGATCTCCGGGCGCGGCGCAACGCGACGCTGCGGCTCTCCGCCGAGCACGGCGAGTACGCCGTCCCGTACCTCGTCCGATCCCTCGCCTCGATGGACGACCCCGAGTTCCGCGTGACGGCGATGCACGTCCTCGTCGAGATGGGAGGGGACGCCGTCCTCCCGCTCCGCGAGACGCTGCGCTCGGACAACGAGGCCCTCCGGCGCGCGTCGGCGTCCATCCTCGGGAGGATCGGGGATCGCCGGGCCGTCCCCGCGCTCCGCGTCCTCGCCGAGGGAGACCCGGTCGCGACGGTCAAGGCGGCCGCCGCCGAGGCGCTCGCCGCGATCCGCGCCGGCTCGGGCAACTCCGTCGCGGCCTTCGTCGAGCAGGGGGAGGCTTACCTCGCCCGGAACCCGTCCGTCCTGCGCGAGATCGACTGGTCCGACGTCGTCTGGTCCTGGGAGGGGGGACGCCTCGTCGCCCACCCCGTCCCGAGGGCGTTCTACGCGTACGAGATCGCGCGCCAGGCGTTCCACGACGCCCTCGCGCTCGATCCCGGCACCGCCGTCGCGATGGCGGGGATCGCCTACTCCTACGCGGCTCCGCTCGCGGAGCTCGAGGCGCTGCGCGCGAGCGCGGCGGATCTCTCCGCGATCGAGGCCTACGTTCCCTTCGTCGAGGCGGGCCGGGTGCCGATGCTCGCCGCGGGCCCCGAGATCCTCGACGGGGCGCTCCGCCACGCTCGGACGCGCGGGGACGCCGCCGTGTCGGTCGCTCTCCTCGACGCGATGGGGGAGGCCGGGAGCGTCTCCGCCGGCGCGGTCGACGCGCTCTCGGACGAGGATCGCCGCGTCCGATACTCCGCGGCCATCGCCCTCGCGACGGCCCTTCCGCGCGGAGGTTTTCCGGGGTCGGAGACGGTGGGCCCGATCCTCGCCGAGGTCGTCGAGCAGGAGGTCGTGCGAATCGCCCAGCTCATCGACGAGAGGGCGGACCGCCGCGAGAGGACGGGCCGCGCCCTCGAAGCGGCCGGATTCTTCGTCGTCCCCTCGCCGGGCGGGCTCCTCGCTCTCCCGCGGCTCCGGCGCTTCCCGGGCGTCGACCTCGTCGCCGTCTCGGCGACCCTCCAGGATCTGACCCCCGACCAGCTCATCGACGAGGTGCGCGAGGACTTCCGGACTTCGGGAGTCCCCATCGTCGTCCTCGCGGAGGAGGCGGACGCGAGCCGCGCCGAGGAGCTCTACGGGGCGAAGGTCCAGCGCATCGTCTCTCAGCTCGACGCCGCGACGGCCTCGGAGGTCGTCTCCGAGCGCCTCAACGCGGACCGGGAGCGGACCCTCGAGATCGCGCACCGCGCCGCGCACGCGCTCGAGGGCGCCGACCCCGAGGCGTACGGGCTCGCCCGCCTCGCCGGGACGATCGCCGGCGCCCTCGCCCGGCACTCCGCGGAGGTCAACGTTCCCCTCCTGCTCGCGCTCTCCCACTTCGCGGGAGCGGCGGAGGTCGCGCCGATCGCCTCCATCCTCGCGGACGGGGCGCGAGCCGCCGACGAGCGCGTCGCCGCCGCGACGGCACTCGGCGCCGTGCTCGCCCGCACCGGGGCGAGCCCCGCCGAGGCGTTCGAAACGCTCCTCGCCGCCGCGAAGGAGGGGGATCTCGCCGTCCGGACGGCGGCCGCCGCCGCGCTCGGGCGGTGCAGCCTCGGCCTCGACGCCCGCGCCGGCGTCCTCCACGACGTCCGCACGGACCTCCGCCCGGGCGGGGGCGACGAGATGGAGAAGGACGGCGGGATGGAGTCGGACGGCGAGGGAGGCTAGCTTCTCTCCGCCCGCGCTCCCGCGCGCGATCCCTACGGCACCGCGACGGGCCCGAGTGGCTCAACGGTAGAGCACCGCTTTCGTAAAGCGGGGGTTGACGGTTCAAATCCGTCCTCGGGCTCCATTTCCAGGAGCCATCGCCATGACGTACGAGACGACGAATCCCCCGGGCGCGAAGAAGCTCCTCGACGGCGGAGAAGGCTGGATCTACGTCGACGTCCGCTCGCCGGAGGAGTTCGAGGCGGGCCATGTCCCCGGCGCCCGGAACGTCCCGATCGCGACGCGCGGCGCGGCCGGAGGCATGGAGCCGAATCCCGGCTTCCTCGCCGCGATGAAGAAGGCCTTCCCACCCGACTCGAAGCTCGTCCTCGGCTGCGCGGCGGGCGGACGCTCGATGCGCGCCTGCGAGATGCTCGTGGCGGAGGGCTACCGCAGCCTCGTCAACATGCACGGCGGCTTCTCCGGCGCCCGCGACCCGCTCGGTCGCGTCGTCGAGCCCGGGTGGTCCGCCTGCGGTTTCCCGACGGAGTCGGGCCGGGCCGCGGGACGGTAGATCGCGCTCAGGAGGCGCGCCCAGGCGGTTCGACGAGCGCGCACAGCAGCGCCACTCCGCTCGAGAGCACTCCCTCGTCGACGCCGAAGGCGGGATGGTGGTTCGGGGCGCGGATTCCCGCCGCCTCGTTGCGGGTGCCGAGAAAGACGAAGGCGCCAGGGACGCGCTCGAGGTATCGGGAGAAGTCCTCCGCCCCGAGGACGCGCCGCGGCTCGCGGACGACGGCGCCCTCCCCGAAGAGGGCGGCGGCGACCGCGCGCACCTTCTCGACCTCCTCCCGATCGTTCACCGTGACGGGGTAGCCCCGCTCGTAGGCGATCTCCGCCGCGAGGCCGTGCGCGGCCGCGATCCCCTCGGCGGTCTCGCGAATCCACGCCTCGAGGCTCTCCCGCAGCGCGGGGTCGAGGGCCCGCGCCGTCCCGAGGAGCTCGACGACTTCCGGGATGACGTTGAAGGCGGTTCCGCCGTGGAAGGAGCAGACCGAGACGGCGGCGGGCGTGAAGGGATCCGTGCGGCGCGAGACGATCGTCTGGAGGGCGCCGACGAGCTCCGCCGCCGGCGGGATCGGGTCCCGCGCGAGGTGCGGCGCCGCGGCGTGCCCTCCGCGGCCCCGGAGGCGGATCGCGAACTCGTCCGCCGAGGCGAGCACCGATCCCGCGGTCGCGCTCACTTGGCCGGCCTCGAGATCGCCGAGCACGTGAAGCCCGTAGACCGCCGCGACTCCCTCGAGCGCCCCCTCCTTCACGAAGTCGATCGCGCCTCCGGGGAAGCGCTCCTCCGCGTGCTGGAAGAGGAAGCGGACGCTCGATCGCAGCCGCGGCTTCTCCCCGGCGAGGAGGCTCGCCGCGCCGAGGAGCATCGCCGTGTGCGCGTCGTGTCCGCACGCGTGGGCGACCCCCTCGTTGCGCGACGCCCAGGGCGTGGCGCACCCGTCGGGCATCCGCAGCGCGTCCATGTCCGCCCGGAGCGCGATCCGCCGCGGGGCGCCGGGCACCTCGAGGTCGGCGAGCACCCCCGTCGCGCCGACCCGTCGGGGGCGCAGCCCGAGGGCCTCGAGCCGCTTGGCGACGACTTCGGACGTACGGCGCTCCTCGAACGAGGGCTCGGGATGGGCGTGGAGGTCCCGGCGCAGGGAGACCACCTCCTCGGAGACGGATCGGGCGCGGGCGAGCCAGTCCATGGGACCTTCCGGGATCGCGGGACCACCCGGTATGTTCTCCTCTCGTCCTCCCGAGGCCAAGCGCTTGGAGCTCTCGATCCGCCGCCCGACCCTGATCGGGGTCGTCCACCTCCTTCCCCTCCCGGGGTCGCCGCGCCATCGCGAGCCGATGGAGGGGATCGTGGAGCGGGCCCTCGCCGACGGCCGCGCGCTGCTCGCGGGGGGGATGGACGGGGTCCTCGTCGAGAACTACGGCGACGCCCCGTTCTTCCCCGAACGGGTGCCGCCCGAGACGGTCGCCGCCCTCGCCGTGTGCGCGCGGGAGCTGGCGCGCGCGCTTCCGTGCCCCGTGGGAGTGAACTGCCTGCGGAACGACGCCCGGGCCGCGCTCGGGATCGCCGTCGCGGCGGGGGCCTCCTTTATCCGGGTCAACGTCCACACGGGCGCCTACACGACGGACCAGGGCATCCTCGAGGGGAGAGCGCACGAGACGCTGCGCGCTCGCGCGGCGCTCGCTTCCGAGGTCAAGATCCTCGCCGACGTCCACGTGAAGCACGCCGAGCCGATCGGAACCGAGCCGATCGGCCGGGCCGCGCGGGACGCCGCCGAACGCGGCCTCGCCGACGCCCTCGTCGTCACCGGTCCGGCGACGGGCGCCCCGGTCGATCTCGCGCAATTGCGCGCGGTGCGCGACGCGGTCCCCGACCGCCCCGTCCTCGCGGGAAGCGGCGTCGACGCCGCGAACGCCCGATCCGTCCTCTCCGTCGCCGACGGGGCGATCGTCGGGAGCGCCCTGGAGGAGGACGGGCGCGCAGGCAATCCCGTCGTCCTCGAGCGGGTTCGCGCCCTGGTGAGCGCCGTACGGGAGCCCGCCCGCGGCCGGCGGCCGACCTCACCTCGGCGATCTTGATACTCGCGTCACGCGGTAGAGGTCGCCCCCGCCGAACCGCTCGATCTCGAGGCGGGAGAGGAAACCCGAGAGCCCGGGGAACTCCGCCTGGTGGCGGACGAGACGGGCGTCCACGTACACCGTCCGCTCGGGGCCGGAGACGCTGTCGACGAGGAGCCCGACCGTCTCCGGCGGCACGGGACCCAGTCCGAGGGCCTCGGCTCCCGCGACGCGCCGCGCGAGCCGGGCGCGGCCGGGACCCTCGGCGAGAATCAGCGCCGGTCTCGCGACCTCCCCCTTCACCCTCTCCGCCCAGGCCCGGTCGGGGTCGTCTCCGGCTCGAACGCGCTCGGGGATCGCGAGCGCCGCCTGCCCGACGAGGACGGCGACGAGGACGACGGCCGTGCGGCCTCGCGTGGCCCGAGCCAAGGGGAGGGCGGCCGCGAGCACGAGGAACGGGTAGAGGACGAGCGTGTACATGCCGTCGTAGGGAGGAGCGAGCGCGGCGAGCAGAGCGACGGGAACGCCCGCGCAGAGGACGCTCGCCGCCACGCCCCCGGTCCTCTCCGGCCGGTGGATCAGAGCGAGAGGGACGAAGAGGGGGAGGAGTCCCCACGCCGGAAAGAACTCCTCCTCCATCCGCAACCCGAGGAAAGAGGGGTGCTCGAGGAGGGGGGGCACCCCGCGGGGCACGAGGCGGGAGACGAACGAAGGCCTGGCCCACTGGGCGCCGAGGACGAGCCAGAGGAAGAGCCAGAGCGCGGCGATGGCCGCCGCCGAGCCCGCCGATGCGAGGAGCCAGGAGCGGATCCGCGGACTCGCGCCCGCGGGCCGCTCCTTCGAGAAGGCGAGGAAGAGGAGTCCGGGGACGAGGAAGAGGGAGGAGAGGTGGCCGAACAGCGCGACGCCGGCCGCCGCGGTCGCGGCGAGGGGAGCGCTGGGTCGGGAGCGGTAGGCGAGGAGAGCGGCGAGCGAGGAGGCCGCCGCCGAGAAGACGTGGATCTCGACGATACCGGAGTGGAGCCAGACGACGGGGGAGAGCGCGGCGAGGCCCGCCGCCGTGCAGGCGACGCGGGAATCGCCGACGACCTCGAACGCGAGGAGCGCGGCGAAGAGGAAGGCGCAGGCTCCCGAGAGGACCGAGAGGACGGCGAGGGTCGTCTCCGGCGACACGGTTCCGAAGAGGGAGAGCCCACGGTGGAGGACGTTCGCCGCGAGGAGATAGCCGACGTGGATGTAGAGGACGGCCCCCTCCTCGAGCTTCTCGACGAGAATCGGTCCGTCGTGGATGTACCGGCCCGACCAGGTCGCCGCGTAGAGGAGGCCGAGGATGGACGCGATCCAGAGGGGAGCGCGCTTCACGGGGGATCGCCGGGGGAGATCGGTCGCCGTCTCAACGGTCGCCCCACGATAGCCCCGTCGACGTCTTCGCTGCATAGAATGGGCTCGTGCGGGCCGGCAGAGACTCTCCCTCCAAGAAGCGAACCCTCCTGCGCGCGCCGTCGAAGACGCCGCAGGAGCACCGCGCCCGCGCCCCTGCGTCCGTCCGCTTCGCGATCCTTACCGTCAGCGACTCCCGCTCCCCGGAGACGGACCGGGGAGGGGACACCGCCCGGGATCGGCTCGAGCGCGCGGGGCACCGCGTCCTGCGGCGCGTCCTCGTGACGGACGACGCGGAGCGGATCCGCGTCGCGGTGGGGGAGGCGCTCGAGGACGCGGAGGTCGAGGCGCTCCTCCTCACGGGCGGCACGGGCGTCGCGCCGCGCGACGTGACGGTGGAGGCGGTGGCGGACCTCCTCGAGAAGCGGCTCGAGGGGTTCGGGGAGATCTTCCGCTCCCTGTCCTTCCTCGAGATCGGGCCGAGCGCGTTCCTTTCCCGCGCCCTCGCGGGGACCGCCCGGGGCCGCGCGGTCTTCGTCCTGCCCGGCTCCCCCGCCGCCGTCTCGCTCGCGATCGACCGGATCGTCGCGCCGGAGGTGGGGCACCTCGTCGCCGAGCTCTCGAGGCCCGCCGGCCGCCTCCCCGCTGCCGGCCGCGGAGGCGCCGGGTGCTGAGGGGAACCCCCGTCTCTCCGGGCGTCGCGCTCGGTCGCGCCCTCGTCAAGGACGTCGACCTCCGCCAGATCCCCGTGCGGACGGTCGCCGCGGAGAGGGTCGAGGACGAGCTGAACCGGTTCCGCGCCGCCGTCGAGGGGGCCCGGCGCGAGCTCTTGGAGCTGAAGGCGAGGTTCAGCGCGCGGATCGAGGAGTCCTCCTCGAGGATCTTCGACACGCACCTCGCGTACCTCAAGGATCCCGTCTTCATCTCCGACGTCGAGAACGCCGTCCTCAACGGGGCGATGAACCTCGAGTCGGCGATCGCGAAGGTCATCTCCGACTTCGATCGGATCTTCAAGCTCGTCGAGACGGACGTGCTCCGGGAGCGGGCGATGGACCTGCGCGACGTCGCGATGCGCGTGCTCCGCCACCTCGAGCCCGCGCCCGACGCCCCCGCGGGCCCCGCCGAGCGCACGATCCTCGTGACCCGCGAGCTCTCTCTCGCGGAGATGTTCTCCCAGCCCGCGAACGCCTGGAAGGGGATCGTCACGGAGGAGGGGGGCGTCGCCTCCCACGCGGCCATCCTCGCCCGCTCGCTGCGGATCCCCACGGTGCTCGGCGTCGAGGGAATCCTCGAGAAGGTGAAGGACGGCGATCTCGTCCTCGTCGACGGCACCGAGGGTGTGGTGCGCGTGAATCCCGAGGAGCGCCTCATCCTCGAGTACGAGGAGACGGCGGCCGCCCCCGTGGTGGAAGAGGCGGACGCCGACCTCCTCCTGCGGCCGGCGCAGACGGCGGACGGGACGGCGGTCGCGCTCCTCGCGACGTGCGGGAACCACGCCGAGGTCGACCGGGCGAAGGCCCTCGCGATGGAAGGGGTCGGCCTCTACCGGACCGAGCTGCTCTACCTCCTCGACCGCCGCCTCCCGAGCGAGGACGTCCTCGCGGAGCACTACGCGAAGGCCGCCGACCTCGTCGCCCCCCGCCCCATCTCGTTCCGCCTCCTCGACCTGGACGCGACGGCGCGCCTTGCGGACCTCCCAGGGCATCGGGACCCGAACCCCGCGCTCGGGGTCCGCTCCATCCGGATGCTCCTCGCGAACCCCTCCGTCTTCCGGCCGCAGCTCCGGGCGCTGCTCCGCGCGAGCGTCGGGCGCAACGTGCGGGTCCTCGTGCCGTTCGTGACGGACGTCGAGGAGATCCGGCTCGTCAAGGAGGCGCTCTTCCAGGAGCGGTGGGACCTCCAGAAGGCGCGCACCCCCGCCCGGGAGCGGCTTCCCGTGGGCGCTCTCGTCGAGACGCCGGCGGCGGCGCTCGCGATCCGGGACCTCGTGCGCGAGGTCGACCTCGTCGTCGTCGGACTCGACAACTTCATCCAGTACATGCTCGCCGCCGACCGCGGGAACGCCGCCGTCCGCGACCGCTTCGCGGTCCCGCATCCGGTCGTCCTGCGCGCGCTGCGCAAGGTCCGCTCGGTGACGGACGAAGCGGGGATCGAGTTCGATCTCGCCGGAGAGGCCGCCGCGATCCCGGAGCACCTCGCGCTCTATGTCGGGATCGGCGCGCGCCGCTTCTCGATCGCTCCCGTCCACCTCCCCGAGGTGAAGCGTGCGCTCGGCCTCCTCGACGCGGAGGCCTCGCGGCGCCTCGCCGCGGAGGCCGCTCGCGGTTCGGGGCCGCGGGCCATCGAGCTCCTGCTCGCGCGGCACGACGAGGCCTGACGTGGAGTACTGAGCCCGTTACGCTTTTTTCAGATCCTCGTCGGACGGCACCGAACCCCTCCGCTCTCGTCGCCTCCCTTCGGCCCGGTTCGGCGCTCGACCGAAGGCGGGGTTCGCAACGGTCGCTCACCGATCCGGCCTCGCTGAGGAGAGGCTCCGATCCTAGAATTGGTGTTCCCCCCCCGAGGCTTGGTGAGTCGGAGGGCCGTCGGATGGCTCGTACGCGTTCCGCGTGGTTGGGGTTCGCGCTCGTCGCGGCCGGCGGCTTCGCCCCGGCGACCACGCAGGTCGAGAGCGAGGTTCGCGAGGTTTCCGACCCGATCGGCGTCCGTCACCCGACCGGGCCGATGGTCTACGTCTGGTACGACCGCTTCGGGTGGAAGTATGCATGGGCAGCGGTCGTGTCGCCCGGCGCGACCTGGTGGTTCGACAGCGCCTCGGTGACGGCGATCGCGTGGCACTTCGGTCGATCGGACTTGATCGTTCCCGTCGAGGCGGTCGTCGGCGCCAAGACGTGGCCTTTCCTCCTCGAGGATCCCGCGGAGCGGCGAGCCGTGCTCGCCGTCACCGAGGAAATCCGGGAGGCCTGGGAGGCCGACGGCGTCCTCGAGTTCTGGTGCGGGGGAAGCCCGGTTTTCGAGCTTCGCGCGCGGCCTCGGTCGCTCCGGATCGGGCCGGAAGGGGCGTCGTTCACAGTGGGGGAGCGCTCCTCGGCGTTCGTTCCCGGTTCCCGCGAGTGGGTGGTCGTGTTTCTGGACGAGATCTCGGGAGGGCGGGTCCGTCTCGGCGTCCGCACGGCACCGGGCGCAATCCTGGCAGTCCCTCGATCCGTCGGCGCCGAGGACGACGTTACCTTCGGGATCGAGGAGGAGGAGTACTCGATCCGAGTCGAACGTTTGAGGACCCGTCCGGACGTCGGCGGCTCGGCCGACCTCCGCGTGAGGAGACGCGATGGGCGGGCCTCGCCGGGGTGGGGGCATGCGCCGGGCGAGGCGGGTCGCCCCGGAAGCGGTGGGGACGGCCAGGGTGAACTCCCCTTCCACGCGCCGGAGGCGGCGTCGGCGGACGTCCTCCGCGCAAAGGTGCTCGAGCTGATCGAGGCGGAGGTGGGCTCCGCCCTCCAGGAAGCGCGACGAAGCCGAGAGGATGTCCGGCGGGGATTCCGCTGGATCCAGGGATTCGCCTCCCGCGGGGACCCGCAGGCCGAATCCCTCTCGGTGATCCGGGTGCGGATCCTCCGAGCCGGTCCGGCGATGGAAGTTCTATCCGAGCACGCGGCTCCCGGCGTCCGGGAGTACGGCCTCTTCCTGGCCCGACGATCCCCCTTCCCGCAGTACGTCGAGGCGCAGGTCCTCGAAACCCACGCGGTCGGGATGGCCTATTACCCTCGAACGCTACTGGGACGAAGGCACCCGACTCGATTGCGCAGCGACCTGCGGCCGGGAAAAACCGTGGAGCTGTCCGTCCAGAGGGGGACGGGCGTTTCGATCGAGAGGGGGGACCAGGGACGGGAGTACTGGCTCGTGATCGCCCCGCCGTTCTCCCGCCACTTCCTCCCGGCGCTGATCGGGGAGGGCGGGCGGTCGGCCGTCCTCTTCGCGATGCCGGTGAGGAACCCGTGAATGGAGAGCGCGGGGATCCGAACCGCGAGTCAGCGCGCCGGCCCGTGCACGTGCCGGGGGTAGTGGGCGGAGAGCGCCTCGGCGAGCACGCGCGCCACGAGGCGGTTCCCCGCCGGCGAGTAGTGCGCGTTCGGCGCGAAAAGCGTGTCGAGATCCTCGGGCCTCGCGTGCCGGGAGAAGCCGTCCGCCAGATCGATCGTCTCGATCCCCGCCGCGGCGAGCCGGTCGAGCATGGGGCTCCAGTACTTGCGCTCCGAGCCCCACATCCGCTCGAGGTCCCGCCGCATCGGGAAGAAGACGACGACTGCGCGCTCCGCGCCGTCCGCCGTCGCCTCCCGGACGAACGTCTCGAGGATCTTCTCCGTGATCCGGAAGGGGGGCTCCTCCGTGTGAGCGTAGAGCCGCGGGATCCGCTTCGCGTCGAGATCGCCCACGAGGAGCGCGAGCCGGGCCAGGGCGGAGAGATGGAGGGGATGGTGGAGGTTCCAGGCCGTGGGGTGCGCCTCGTACCAGTCGTCCCCCGCCCCTACCCTCTCGAGGAACCCGCCGCGCCCGAACGCGGCGCGGTACTCCTCCTCCGAGGAGAAGGGGTTCGGGAGGAGATCGAGCCGATCGCCGTCGAGCACGAATCGGGGCTTCGTCCGGACGAGCCCCGTCCTCGGGTCCCAGAAGGGGCGGAACCGGTTCACGTTGCGGCCGACGTTCTCGAGGAGGAGTCCGACGAGGACCACCGAGGGGGAGAATCGCCGCCCGTCGCGGCGGTAGCGCAGGAGCGACTGATCCGTTCCGTACCCCGGGACGCCGAAGTTCAGGACCTCGAGCCCCTCCCCCCAGGACTCGAGGAGGGCGGGCCACGTCGCCGCCGTCGGGACCTCGTCGCAGTGCGTGAAGGAGTCGCCGAACGCCGCGATCCGGAGCACGCCGCGACCGGGCTCGAGTTCGTACTCCCGGTCCGAGCGGATGGCGGCGCCGTTCGTGCGCGCGGAGCCGTCGAGGGAACGGCCGTGGGGAGCGAGGGTCCACCCGATGTCGGCATCGAAGACGGCGTAGGGGGGATCGGAAGGCGTCGCGGCCGCGACCGGGAGGGGGGCGAGGCGGTAGGGGGGCACGGGGACCTGCAGCAGCCGTCCCCCGAAGAGGAGGACCACGCGGGCGCAGAGGTCGAGGAGGACGACCGCGATGGCGCCGGCGAAGAGGCGCCGCAACGGCCGGAATCGCACGCCGCGCGCGACACTGCCGGGCGACGGGCCGGGGGGAGGGAGGCTCACCGTGGGCCCGCGCCGAGCGCGTCGACGGCGACGGCGGCCGCTCCGCCGCCGGATCCGGAGACCTCGAACACCTCGGCCATCGCACGCGAGACGACCTCGGCGATGCGGCGGCTCGGACAGAAGGCGGCGACCGCCGATCCGCTCCCGCTGATCGTCGCCCCCAGCGCGCCCGCCCGATGCGCGGCTTCCACCACGCGAGCGTACTGCGGGATGCGAGGGGACCGAAAGGGAACGTGGAAGGCGTCGCGCACCCCGCGTCGAACGAGATCTCCCTCGAGGGTGCGCAATCCCTCGAGGAGGAGGAGGA
>Ga0187892_10009109_pt1 | contig 13221 bp, 17 predicted proteins | sample MA1701073metaG_FD_139345 | JGI IMG/M metagenome (GOLD analysis project Ga0187892, IMG submission 139345) | Bio-ooze microbial communities from a basaltic lava cave in the Kipuka Kanohina Cave System on the Island of Hawaii, USA - MA170107-3 metaG ...
ACTGTGTAAGGCTTGTGTCAGCTATCGCAGGGGTGGGCGGAAGTCAATAAGTCCTTGAGTATTAGTGGTTTACTTCAACTCGCCGGATGGCTAAATACGGTTTTGAGTCTGCCGTGTCTGCCATTTCACCACTGGGCCGGGGGCGGCGCGTTCGCGCCGCCAGTTTTTCAGTGTTTAGTTTTTAGTGTCTAGTTGCGCAACCTTTGCCAGAACGAAATGACGCCGAAGGCCACCGCAACTATTCACTAAACACTAAAAACTCGAAACTGGCTTATTGAACCGGTTCCCGAGGCTCCAGAAAGGTCTCCTGCGGCCCTTTGGCCTCACGCGCGCGGGCTTCCTGGTGCTGACGCACTTTGGCGAGAGCTTCACGCGCCAGCCGGCGTTGCGTCGGGTCTTCGTCCTTCTCCGAAATCTTTTCCAACGGCGCCGTCGCATCGGCCGAACCGATGTCGCCGAGCGCGTAGATCGCCGTGCCGCGCGTCGCCGGGTCCAGGTCGCGCTGCAAGAACTCCGCGATCGGGCGCGTCGCCGCCGGATCGCCGATCTTGCCGAGCGCCGCCAGAATGCGCTGCTTCATCTGCGTTTCCGTGGTCACCAGGAACAGATGCTGCACCAACACCGGCGTCGCCACCGTCGCCTTCATGTCGGCCAACGCCTCGATCGCCTTCACCCGCACACGCAAGTCCTTGTCGCCGATCGCCTGGATCAGGAACTCGAAGGCTTTCGAATCGTTGGTCTCATGCAACCCCTTCACCCCCTCCATGCGCTCGAGCACGTCGTCACTGCGCAGCTTGCGCACCTGCTCGTCGATGTTGGCGCTGCTGCTCGACTGCTTCTGGTAGCGCTGGCGTACGTCGTTGCTCGAGATCTGGGCGACCGCAGGTAGAACCGCGCCGAGCGACATCACCCCTGCGAGAATCGCAAATCTCAGAAGCTTACGCAGTGGAATAGACTTACTACACATGAACCGAGTTCCGTTCGAAGCCGAGTCGGACCGACCCAACGCGCGTCCTGAGCCTTGCCGAAGGGGGGAGCGGTCGACATGGAAGACGCCGGGCGCAGCCCTTAGGATTCCGCTTCCGTGAAGCGCACCATGATCCAGTCGGCCATCTCGTGTACGCGATGCGGCGGCGGCTGTTGCTGGTTCAGCTCGATGACCACACGCAACTCGCCGCCGGTGCGCGATACCATCACCTGCCGGACGACCGTATCACTCTGCGGCAGTACTCGTTCGGGCAAATCGGTGTCACCCTCCGGCCCCCAAGCCTGAACCGTGATCCGCGCCGGATCCGACGAGCTCGAGTAGCGTACCAGCGTCGGCAGACGGGTGAGCTGCAATAAGATGGCGCGGTGGCCGTTCGACGTGGCGACCTGCAAATCACGCAGGTTCACCGGCGCTTCATCACCGACAGGTGCGGCCGTCGGCGCCGCCAGCTGCGAACATGCCGACATCAGGAAGGACAAAGTCAGGCAAAATACAAAGGGTACCCGGTAACCGGTAACCGGTAACCGGGGTGAACGCGCGCTTTTCGGAAACATGATCACGTCAGCTGATAGCTGATCCATGGGGTGGCAGCAACTCAGAGTTCGGGGTCGGGGTTCAAGGTGCGGGGTTCGGGAACAAATCACTTACGGCCTTTGGACCTCGGACCCGGAACTCCGAACGCGGAGCGTAGACCCTTCCTACTTTGAATCCCGGATCCCGAACCCTGAACCCGGGCCGCAGGCCCCTTGTCCGGATACGGACACAAATCGCGAATCACGCACTCGGGGCAATTCGGTTTGCGGGCGTGGCAGACGCGGCGGCCGTGTGCCTGGAGCAAATGGCAAAGATGGGTCCAGTGCCGGCGCGGAACAAGCGCCGTCAGATCGGCCTCGATCTTGTCGGGGTCCGTCTGCTTGGTAAACCCCAGACGTTGCGACAGGCGGCCAACGTGCGTGTCGACGCCGATCGCATCCTGCCCGAATGCGTTGCCGCGCAGGATGTTGGCCGTCTTTCTGCCGACGCCGCGCAAGGAGGTCAGCTGTTCGAGTGTCGACGGCACTTCGCCGCCGAAACGTTCGATCAATTGCTCGCTGCATCCCTTCAGCGCCTTGGCTTTGTTGCGGTAGAAGCCGGTTGAGTGGATATCCTTCTCGAGCTCTTCCTGCGGTACGCGCACGTAGTCGCGCGGGCCACGGTACTTGTCGAACAGGAATGCGCCAGTGATTTCGTTGACCTTGTCGTCGGTACATTGCGCCGCGAGAATGAGAGCACAGAGCAGCTCGAACGGGGTCGTGAAATCGAGTGCGAGCTTGGCGCCCGGATGTGCCTTGTCGAGGCGCGAGATGATCGTGACGGCGCGGATAGTGCGCTGTTCGCGGTTTGCAGGCTTTCGGGCGGCCACGCGTCGAAGCAGGCTACTTGGCGGACGGCTTCTTTTCAGCCGGCTTGGCGCCAGCCGTCGTACCGCGCGGCTCGGAAAATGCGGATCGCTGCTTCGCTTGTTCCAGCAGCGCTTCGCGCACCGTGGTGACGAGACGCGACTTCGATTGGACCCGTCGTTCGATGCCGCGGAATTCGTCGAGCGACATCTTGTGTGGCTCGAGGGCATCCTCGAGCGTCAAACTATGGTCCAACTGCATGGCGCTGTAGACGGCGACGTACGTCTGCAGTTGCTCGTCCGAGACATCTTCCGGCTCCGCTGCGGGCGACTCCGCGGTGTCACTCTGCGCGATCGGCTCGGGGGCCTCGTGCGACGTGTGGGACATGACGCTGAAGGCGCCCAGCAGGACAGGAATGGCAAACAGGATGACTCGTCGCATGTGCTTCGCCTCGTGGAGGGACATTTCGATCCTGACCGTCGACGATCACAGTGTCAACCCGAGCACGCCCCCCGAAGCTTCCGAGCCAAGGCGGGTCAGAGGTCCTTTCGGAACCAGATGTCCTCATGCCCGCGTGGTTTTCCAGGCACGACGGCGATGCGACGGTAGCCGAAGCGCGGGTAGAACTCGGGCGCTTGAAACGAATGGGTAGCGATCAACATATACGCCGCTCCGCGGGCTCGGACTTCGTCTTCTGCAGCGCGCAGCAAGCGGGCGCCAATGCCCTGGCGGCGCAGAGCCTGATCGACCCATAGTGTCCGCACCTCGCCATAACCACCCCACGTCCAACCCCACAGTCCGGCGACGATCGCCTCTTGGGCGTCGCGCACCAGAATGGCAAGCTTGCGCCCGTCGGCGTAGCCGGTTTGCGCGACGTTGAACTCGTAGATCCGTTCATCGAGGAAATCGATGTCGCTGAGCGTCGGATCGTCGGTAATGGTGAACTCCATGCCTGCTCCTTTGGGCCGATGACGTTAGGCGCGGCGCCGCAACGCTCAAGATCGCCGCAACAAACGTGCTACAAGAACTGCTATGCTCGCAACCCGCGTTGCTTCGTTGGCACCACGGATCCGTAAGTTTGGTTCGAAGCTGAAGCAGAGCGACCCGACGGAGAGCGGTCGACATTGAAGACGCCGGGCGCAGCCCGAGGAGATGACGATGGCGATTTCGGAGTACCTGCGGGACTTGCGTAAGAAGATCGGCACTGACCTCGTGCTCGTCCCATCGGCAACAGCGCTACTGGTCGACGAGCGCGATCGCGTCCTGCTGGTCCTGCATTCCAGTCGCGGTCTTTGGGTCATGCCCGGCGGCGCGATCGATCCGGGTGAAAACCCGGCGGACGCGGCGGTGCGCGAGACGTGGGAGGAAGCCGGCCTTCACGTCGAGCCGGTGCGTGTCGTCGGCGTCTACGGCGGCAACCGAGTGCGCTACGCCAACGGCGACGAGGTCGAGTACGTCACTACCGTCTTCGAATGCAGGGTGCTCTCCGGCACCCTGCGACCCGACGGCGAAGAGTCGCTCGACGCGCAATACTTCGATCGCAGCGCGCTCGACTCACTCAATGTGGCACCGTGGGTACTGCGCATCGTGCGCGAGGCGTTTGAACGGAGGCCTGGAGCCGCGTTTGTGTTGCCGACCTGGAAGCCGGGGGAGTGATCGGTAATACGTGACATACGTGATCGGTGATCCGCAGGCCCCATCCCGGTTTGGTCTACCGACCACCGATCACCGAATACTGACAACCGACGCCCTCCTTGCTCCCGCCGTCACCGGCGTGTTACTCGCGCCCTGAAGCGTGGAGAACTCCAATGTCGCTCAGGAAGGCCCTCGTTGCGTTGTGCTTGCTCGCGCTACCCCTAGCGGGCGCCGCGGAGCTGCCACCCGAGTCGCCCGGCGCGATCGAGAAACTCTCGCCGCCGTTCGATGCACATTGGGTGTGGGTCGCCGATCTGGTTCTCGAACGTCTCGCTCTGGTCGACCTCGACAGCGGCAAGTTCCTCGGCCTCATCAACGGCGGCTACGGGCCGATGTCACCGCAGTTCGGCATCGAACGCGGCGAGATGTATCTGGCCTCGACCTATTTCTCGCGCCGCGTTCGCGGCACTCGGACCGACGTCCTGGAGGTCTACGACATCGCCACGCTGTCGCCTGTGGGCGAAGTCGTCGTACCATCCAAGCGCGCGACCGATGCTGTCGCCCTGGGTCATACTGCGATCACCGACGACGACCGCTTCGTGGCGGTCTTCAATTGGACACCAGCGACGTCGCTCAGCATCGTCGACGTCGTGCAGCGCCGCCTTGCGGCGGAAGTCACCATCCCCGGTTGCAGTCTGGTCTACGCCGCCGGCAAACGTCGCTTCTTCTCGTTGTGCGCCGACGGCTCGGCACTGGTCGTCACTCTGAATGACGACGGCAGCGAAGCCGGCAAGAAACGCACGCAGCCATTCTTCGATCCGATCAAGGACCCGGTCACCGAGAAGGCCGCGCGTTACCTCGATCAGTGGATCTTCGCGTCCTTCGAAGGCTTGGCGTACACCGTCGACGTGTCGGCGGAGGAGATGCGTTTCGAGCCGCCATGGCCGTTGGTGAACGACGCGGATCGAAAGGACTCGTGGCGCGTCGGCGGGTTGCAGCACCTCGCCGTTCACGAAAAGACCGGGCGCTTGTACTCGATGGTCCACCAGGGCGAAGCGGATACACACAAAGAACCGGGCACCGAAATCTGGGTCTACGATTTGAAGGATCACAAACGCCAACATCGCATCGAGCTGCTCAATCCGGGAATCACCGTGTATGGATTTCCAATCGACGTCGGCGCCGGGTGGATCTGGCCATTCAATGGTCTTTTCGAGTGGGTGCTGAACAACTTCGTCCCGGCGGGAGTGACGCATATCGAGGTCACTCAAGACGATCAGCCGCTCCTCGTGACCAGCTCGCAGTTCACCGGTTCGCTCGGCATCTACAACGCCCTCGACGGCACCTTCATCAAGCGTGTGCAGCCGGTGGGCTGGACGAGCGACACCATCTTCGCTCCATGGAGCGGGCGGTGATGACTCTCACATTGGATCCGGCGATCCATATCAGCTTGCGCACGGCGTTGGCACTGTTGTTCGTCACCGCAGCGATTCACAAGCTACGCGATGTCGCCGCCTTCTCGCACGTACTGAGGAACTATCGGCTGCTTCCGGACGTTTTGACGCCGATCATGGCGGGGATGTTGATTGCTACCGAGCTGGGGATTGCCGTGACGTTGCTGTTGTTCTCGGCGAGTGATGCCAGCTTGGCGGCCGCCGCTCTGCTCGCCACCTATGCAGGTGCGATCGGCATCAACCTCGCACGCGGCCGGCAGCACATCGACTGCGGCTGTGCCGGGCGTGCGCAACGACAGTCGCTCAGTCGCGGACTCGTACTGCGCAACCTGGTCCTGTGTGTGGCCGCTCTGGCGACGGCGTTGCCGCCGGCGACGCGGACACTTGCGTCGTTGGACGGGATGACGATCGCCGGTGCGTTGGCCTTCCTCTGCCTGATGTACGCTACTGTAAACGGCTTGCTGGCGAACGCGCCGCGGCTCAACGCAGTTGCTGGTACTGGAGGAGTGTCGTGATCGAGACCTTGATCGTCTCGAACGTTGTCCTTTGGATCGCTGTGGTCGCCTTGAGCGCTACGGTTTTCGCGCTGGTGCGCCAGATCGGTGTGCTGCACGAGCGCGTCGCGCCGGCGGGGGCGCTGATGGGGCGTCAGGGCCCGCGCGTCGGTGATCCGGCGCCGATCGTACAGGCCGTCGATTGGTCGGGAATAGCGTACACGGCTGGTGGGGTCGATCCGGCTGGACAGAGCACGCTGCTTTTTTTCCTCTCGCCTACCTGCCCGGTGTGCAAGGAATTGTTGCCGGTGCTCGACTCGGTCGTGCGCGCGGAAAGGCGGCCATTGCGACTGGTCTTCGTCAGCGACGGACCACGTGCCGAGCACGAGACGTTCGTGCGCACGCACAAGCTCGACGCCCGTCCCTACCTCCTCTCCACCGAGCTCGGTCTGGCTTACCAGGTCGGCAAGCTGCCGTACGCGGTGCTCATCGATGCTGGTGGCATCATTCGCGGCAAGGGCCTGGTGAACACGCGAGAGCACGTCGAGAGCCTCTTCGAGGCGATGGAACGCGGGGTGGAGTCGGTGCAAGAGTTTTTGGGACGAGAACGCGAGGCCCGAAAGGTCGCGTGAGCGGAATGGCGAGGCTAGCACGCGCAGGCGGCGTCGACCGCCGGGAGGTGAACCTCCCGGCTGAAACAGCCAAGCCGGCTGAAGGCGGCTCCCCAAGCCGCCGGAGGAGTTGATGAACACCTTCGATCGATTCGTAACCCGTTTCACTCGACGAGTCGCCAGGCGGAGCTCGCGGCGCAGCTTCCTGGCCAGGCTCGCCGGAGTGATCGTCGGCGCGTCGGCGCTGCCGGTCTTGCCGGTCGCACGCGGGGCTGAGTCGCCGGCGCGGCAGCCCGTAGCCGGCGAACCGGATCCGTCGACTCCGCAAGGCGACCCCGGCAACTGTGACTACTGGCGTCACTGTGCCATCGACGGTTTTCTGTGCAGCTGCTGCGGTGGAACGATCAAGTCGTGCCCACCGGGAACGGAGATGTCGGCGGTCACTTGGATCGGGACTTGCCGCAATCCGGACGACGGCAAGGACTACATCATCTCGTACAACGACTGTTGCGGAAAGCATGTCTGCGGTTTGTGCTATTGCCACCGCAACGAGGGCGACAAGCCGATCTACTTCGCTTCGCGCGCCAACGACATCAACTGGTGCTTCGGCACCGAGAGCGTGGTGTACAATTGCTCGACGGCGATCGTGCTGGGCGTGGCTACCGAAGAGGGTTGAAACCGCCGATGGACGCTGATGAACGCAGATAGGGTCCGTCGATCTGTTGTGCTCGGTGCGTGTCTCTGCCTGCTTGCGGCCGGGACCGCGGCCGCCGATTCGCACGCCGACTACATGCTCCACTGCCAGGGTTGTCACGGACCCGACGGCAGCGGTGCGCCCGGCGCCGTACCTTCGTTCCGGAATCACGTCGCCAAATTTCTTCAGGTACGTGGTGGACGCGAATACCTGATCCGGGTACCGGGCGTGTCGCAGTCGGAGCTCGACGACGCGCGTGTCGCCGAAGTCCTGAACTGGATCGTTCGCGAGTTCGACGCCGAACGATCAGCAAATGCGCCGCCGTTCACCGCGGCCGAAGTGGCGCGCTGGCGGCGTCCACCGTTGGCTGACGTTGACGAGGTTCGTTCAGAGCTGCTGCACGCTATCGAGCATCCGTGAAGCGTGGCGCCGTCCTGCGCTTCACGCTTCACTCTCTTAAGGCAGGAATCCCATATCGAAATTCGGCACGGTCCAGTAGTCATCCGGATCGCCGCCGTCGAGTGGCAACACGGCGAGCGGGTCGGGCATGCCGAGCCAGTGCTTGAGCAGCGTGCCGTAGACATCGCGCATATCGGTGGTGCGATGGTGATCGGTTGCCGTCTGCGAATAGACCGTATTGCCTTCGTCGTCGAGGGCGCCGCTGTTGATGTTGGCGTGGTTGCCGTAGATGCCGCCGTCGACGGTGCCGCCGATAACGAACATCGGTCCCTGGCTGCCGTGGTCGGTGCCATTGGCGTTCTGCTGGATGCGGCGGCTGAACTCACTCCAAAGCACGATGCAAAGCTTGTCGGCGACGCCCATGTCGACACAGTCGTTATAGAACAGTTCCATGGCGTTGCCGATCTCAGACATCAGGTCGGCGTGCCCGCCGGAGGCGCCGCCCTGGTCGGCGTGCGTATCGAATCCGCCGATCCCCACCTGGAAAAAGCGGGCGTCGACCTTGTTCTGCTCGACACCGTAGATCACCTTGGCGACTTCGCGCAGCTGATACGCAAGCCATGTATCGTACGCGCCGTACTGCACGTCCCACGTCGATCGATCGGTGGTGTAGTCGCCATCGAGGTCAGCGTAGTCCCGGGTTGCCTCGAGGGCCGCCAAGCCGCTGTTACCAATGTAGGATTGAATCCCGAGTGAAGCGGCGCTGGCGGAGGAGTACAGTGCGGAGAACGCGGTGTCGTGATCATCGATGTCTTCCCAGTAATCGTAGGGAAATCCGAAGCCGCCAAGGGACCAGAATGTCAGGATACTGGTGGCGTTCGTAGAGAATTCGCCGGCAACGGTGCCGCCAATGTTGACTGCGGGAATGTCGGTGGCGACGTAGTTTGCCGCCAGGTAGCGGCCGAGCCAGCCGGTACCCTGGCCGGTACCGAGGGGGTCGCCGGTTTCCCACTTGCGCGACGACTCTTCGTGCGACAGGTTCGGCGCCGGATAGCCACAGTTCTGGATGACGGCGACCTTTCCGAGATCGTAGAGATTCTTGAGCCCGCCGAGCCCCGGGTGCAGACCGAGGGGGGTTTGGCTGTGGAAGTCATTACCGATTGACAGGAGCGACGTCCACGGGAGACGCAGGCCGCCGCTGCCCGTGCCGCGCGCGCCCTCGTAGGCGCCACGCAACCCGCCGGATGTCCCGTTGGATATCGGCGTCACCGTATTGAGCCCGTCGTTGCCGCCGTTGAGATTGCAAACGACGAAGTAGCGATCACCGATCGTATCGGCGAGCGCCTTGCGAATGAACGGGTTGCCCAGCAACCCGGGGCCGAGGAAACTGCCGGCGGTTGCAAGTCCGGCACGTGAGAGAAACTGTCTGCGTGTGATCGCCATGGGACGCTCCCGATCAGTGGGTCTGGTAGACCGGCGATTGCAGCACGAGGCTGAACAAGCCGTGCAACTTGATGTTGCGGGTGTCGTAGTCACTCAGGTCGAGCGGTCCGGGTCCGAGATAGTCGACCAGCGCCTGCCGCTCGGCGGCAGTCAACTGACCCGCCATGCCGAGAGCCTCGAGCACAGCGTCGACGATATCGTTCGGCTCAGACAGCTCCAGATCAACCAGCTTCTGCGGGCGAAACGAAGTGCCGCCGCCGTCGCGCGCGGCGGTGGCATCGCGCATCAACCCGATCCGGGCGAGCAAACTCGCGCTGCTGATCCAAGCGGTTTCGAGATCCCAGCCGAAGACGCTCGGCGGCTCGAACAGCTCCTGCCCCATGCTTTGCAGATGACCGATAGCGTCTATGTAATTGCCGCCGGAGACGTACTGATAGCGGCCTTTGGTGCGCACTCCGAGCGTACGCAGCGTGCCGGCGAAGAGATCGGCAGGCCACTTGACGGAGCGCCGGGTTCCGGTCACCGGGGACTCCATCGTCACGTAGAACTCATCGTGGGTGAACAGCGCCCGCAGGTAGTCGGCTATTTCGAAGTTCGGATCGAACGAGGACGACTGCACCAGCTCATCGATGACGGCGACGTTGGGACCGGAGTATGCGAAGTACTCGAACAGCCGCCGTCCGATGTAGCGCGCAACCGTATTCTTCATGGCGCTGTCTCGGTGCTCGAAGATGATGTCGATGACCTTGTCGATCTCGGCTTCGCCTTCACCGTCTTCGGTAAAGTCGCGGCCGTTGATACCGAACCGACCGGTGTCTTTGAAAATCACTTTCGGACCACGTTCCGAGTAACACACTGCGTAGTCGTGGTTGCCGACGGCGTAGAAGTCGTCACAGTTGTTGCCACCGTCGAGATCGCCGTCGCCGCCTTCGAGATAGGCGTTGTACCGGTCGTCGAACGTCCAACCGGTGAACGCGCGCGCGATCTGCGTGATGTCTGCCTGCGTGTAGTTGGGCTGACCGCCGGCGTCGAGCACGCCGAGCGTGAACAGCTCCATCAGCTCGCGCGCATAATTCTCGTTCGGCTGGAAGCGGAAGTTCTCGTCGGTATCGAGGAACACCATCATCGCCGGATCTTTGTTGATGGCCTTCATCAGGTCCTTGAAGTTCCCTATGCAGTTCATGCGCAGCAAACGGTTCTGCCGCGTCATGAGGCGGACATCCTGGACGGTGGCGTAGTTGGTGGCGAAGTGGTCGTGCCAGAAGAGGACGAGCTTTTCGCGCAGCGGCGCGGTGGTCGTCACCATCTTCTTGATCCACTTGGCCTGAGCATCGTAAAGCTCACGGCCGCGCGGCTCGAAGGTGCTGAGGCGGAAATCGTACAGCAGATCGACTGCTTGACCGCGCGTCAGCCCGGTGTATCGATCAAGCTCCCGTTTGGTAAAGCCGAAACCGGTGCGGCGCAGAAAGTGCCGCGCCTCGGGTTCCTGGAGGACTGTATTCTCGTCGCCCATCCCATTCTCCTCAAAGCCCCCCTCCCCTCCGTCCCGCTTATCATCGGCGCAACACTCATTCCAGGAAATTTTTGCCTTTAGCGGTTTGGCTTCCGAACCCAACCCCCGTACCCGGAACCCCGCACCCCGAATTTTCACCTTCCCCTACTCGCCGGCCTGTGTTACTCGACCCGCATGCGCGATGGGAAGCGACTCTATCTGCGCCTCGGCGACAAGGTGATTCACCGCGACTACGGTCAATGGGGTGAGGGGGTCGTGGTCGAAGAGATGACCTCGAGGCTGGACGGCGGTACCTGTCTGGTGCGCATCGACTTCCGCGACGGGCGTCAGCGAACCTTCAGCAACGACCTCGACAACAATACCTGCTGCTACTACTTCGGCCTGCGCAAGCAGCTCGAGCTCGACTGGGAGACCGAAGCGCTGCCGCGCCGGCGACGCCGGGCCCTGCGATAGGTCGTCGAATGAGCGTTCCGGTACCGTTGGACGAGCTGCGCGCCGCGCTCACGGAACGTGGCGCCAGCGCCTATCTGCTCACCGTTTCCGATGATGTGCGGCCGCACGCCGTGAACGTGCCGGTGCACTGGGAAGGCGATCTGCTGGCGCTCGAAGTCGGCAAGCGCAGCGCCGCCAACGCCGGCGCGCGCTCATCGGTATCGCTGCTGTACCCGGCCCGCGGTGACGGCGACTACAGTCTGATCATCGACGGAACCGCCGCAATCGCGACGCGCGAGGACAGCCAGTGGATCTTGATCACGCCGACCAAAGCCGTGTTACACCGCCCCGCGGCGGCACCCGATCCAGCTTCAGCGTGCGGCGCCGATTGCGTTCCGCTCCTGCGCGATTCACAAAATCGGTGAAGGCATCGGCAGCCTTCACGTTTAAACTTGCAGCGACGCCACGCTCCGCAGATTCTCCACAGTCCTCGCACAAGCCATCGCCGCTTCGGCTCCCTTGAGCTTGAAGTGGTCGTGGAAAAATCCCTTGTGGGTGTCGTGCTCGTGGTAGCTCTGTGGCGTCAGCACCAGAGAGATGATCGGCACCTCGGTCTCCAGTTGCACGCGCATCATCGCCTCGATCACCGTCTCGGCAACGAACTCGTGGCGATAGATGCCGCCGTTGACGATGAACCCGGCAGCGACGATCGCCGCGTAGCGGCCGCTTTTGGCGAGCATCTTCGCTTGCAACGGAATCTCGAGGCTGCCCGGTACTTCGTAGATGTCGATGCGCTCCGCCGGCACGCCGAGCTCTGCCATACGCGCGACGAATGACTCACGGCCGGCGTCGACGATGTCGCGATGCCAGCACGCCTGAACGAATGCGATCTTCCGATCCCCAACGCTTTGCATGAGAACCTCCTTCGCTGGAACGATCCAGTAACCGACGAGGAACACTGTTGCGGTGCGCGCGAGCTATCTCAATGGGCGTTGGGAACATCGCAGACGTGCTTCGACGGGCTCAGCACGAACGGGTTTTCCACAAACATCAAGACATCTCCGTTCGCCCTGAACTACTATCGCCAAAGTTCTGCGCGCGGCGCGCGAATTTTCTTACCCATCGTCTCACCTCCGTTCGTCCTGAGCCCGTCGAAGGACGTCCGGGGTGTGGCTTTCGCTTGGGTTGCGGGCATCGCCCCGCGCTAGGCTCGTCGAAGGGCGTCCGGGATGTGGCCGCTCTTGCAGGCTAGGCAGAGGCGGACGACCGGTAGGCTGCGCCGCGCGGAATCGGCGCGCCGTGGGCGACGCGCCAGGCGACCGGCACCTCCAGGATGAACGTCGCCACAACCCCGAGAAAGACGAGTAACATCGCAATCCGACCGGACCACGCCTGCAGCGGCAACACCGCGACCAGAAACACGATAGCCAATGCACTCGCTACGAATCCACCCATCGACATTCGCAGAAATTGACGGCTGTCGTTGCGGTCGGAATCAAACTGGAAGAGGAACACCGACAACACACGCTCGGGCAGGTGAACGACGCTCCCAGCCGACAACGCACCGAGAAGATGGCCCCACTCGTGCACCAGGTAGCCACAGTAAGCTGTCATCGCTCCGACTAGTGCCGCGAGAGCGAGGGACCATCCGCCCTCGCCACTCTGCCTCAGCCACGCGTCGATGACCCACACCGCGACGGTCGCCGCCACGACGGCGAGGTCGCGTACGGCACGCTTCCAGGGGATTCGATCTGCAGCGCTTTGCGTCATCGGTTTGGTATCTCTCTATTCCGGCGCAATACGTTCTTTCAATGTTTCGACAACCCGCGCGACTCGAAGAACACGACGTTCTCGTAGCGCACGAGTCCTGCCTCCGTCGCAGTGCGCATCAGCGGCATACGCATGCCGGAGATCAGCATGCGCGGGGCGATGCCCGCAACCCAAGCGAAAGCCCTGCCCCGGACGTCCTTCGACGGGCTCAGGACGAACGGGGGTGAGACCATGGGTGAGAAAATTCGCGCGCCGCGCGCAGAAGTTTGGCGATAGTAGTTCAGGGCGAACGGAAGTATTCTGGTTGAGAAACAAAATCCGCTCGTGCTGAGCTCGTCGAAGCACGTCTCAGCATCCCCTCTCCGCCCGAGACTGTCGATAAACGCCACAGCTCCCTCGATACGGCCGC
>Ga0187892_10009111_pt1 | contig 13221 bp, 15 predicted proteins | sample MA1701073metaG_FD_139345 | JGI IMG/M metagenome (GOLD analysis project Ga0187892, IMG submission 139345) | Bio-ooze microbial communities from a basaltic lava cave in the Kipuka Kanohina Cave System on the Island of Hawaii, USA - MA170107-3 metaG ...
CGATCAGCTCCTTGCCCGTCCCCGACTCCCCGGAGATGCACACGTTCGCATCCCCCACCGCCACCTTCTCGATCTTCGCCAGCACCTCCCCCAGCTGCGGCGACTGCCCGATCAGCCCGTGCGTCCCCCCGCTCCCGCTTCCCACCAGCCGGCCCCCCAGCCCCAGCCGGCTCACCACCCGCCCCAGCGCCGCCGCCAGCTCCGCTTCCTCCGCCGGCCGCTCCAGCCACTGCACGCCGGGCAAGGGCGGGGGCGCGTCCGCCGTGCCGCGTGGGCCCAGCACCACCACCGGGCTGTCGCTCTCCAGGGTGCGCAGCCGGCGGCCCAGCTCCCAGGCCGTCAGGGGCGCCTGCAGGTTCACGATCACCAGCGCCGGCCGGCCATACGCCCGGACCCCCAGCTCGAGCTCAAGCAGCGATCCAAGGAAGTGCGGCTGCCAGCCACGCAGCGGGGCGAGCTGCCCGACGACGCCCGCGAGCTCCAACGACTCGTCGAGAACGAGAACGTTCATGCTTCGAATGCTCCTGCCTAGGTAGCGCTACCGCTACCGTGTGAGACCTGGTTACCGCCACGCTCGACCGCCTGCTCAAGGTAGGCGAGTGCCTGTGACAGGAGGATGGAATCGGTGTGACCGTCGTTCGGAAAGGAGACCTTACCCACGCTGACGGTCAACCGCTGCGCGCGCCCCTCGGGCCCCTCCCGGAACGCGACCTGCTCGAGGCTCGCCCGGATGCGCTCGGCGACCCGCAGAGCATCGGCTCCGGCAGTGTGGAGGAGAATGACGGCGATCGCGGAGGACAGCTGTCCTACGAAGTCGGTCGCCCGCACGAACTCGGGAATCTTCTCCGAGATCGCCCGCTCGATCTCTTCCAGTTGCCGGCGATCGTCGGCGACGTCGGGGCGCAGCAGGCAGACCGAGAAGAAGTCCTGGTATCGAGTGGCGCGGCCCGCCTCACGGGTCAACAGATGGCGGAACGCCTCCTCATGAAATACCCCCGTCTGGGTATCCATGAATTCGCTCACGAAGTCCCTCCCTTGCTCTTGACAGGTTGGTGCTCTCCCCACCCCCGCACCCCGATGCCCCGCTCGATTTCGGATCCATCCGTTGAGCAAGTTTTGCGCCACTGGGGTCCGGATAGCAATGTTTTCGGGAGCGGATGGGCCTTATGGGCCCGTATTCGCTACGGGTTACAGCGGCCGGGTACGGGTAGGGAGGGTGGGAGGACGCGCGGTGGACGGCGGCTACGAGCTACGGAAGCGACATGAGCCGAGGAGCGGACTTAGGTAGTCACCGGGGCAAACGCAGAAAATCATTTCCTACCCGAGCCGCGCTCCGGACGATCGTCGAGCCCGACCTGGCGGATCTTGTAGAGCATCGCCTTGTAGCTGATCTTCAGCAGGCGTGCGGCCTCGGCCCGATTCCACCGGACCTTCTCCAGGACTTCCTTGATCACCGCCTTCTCGGCGGCCATTGCGGCACGGCGCGCGATGTCCTTGAGGCCGAGCTCTTCCTCCGGAACCTGCGGGGCGGCCGCCGGGCTCGGCGCGGGCGCTCCCTCGGCCTTGGGAGCCCAGCGCTTCTCGCTCCGGAGCGCGATCTCCTGCTGGACGAGGGCTTCGGTCTGGAGGACCACGGCCCGCTTGATCATGTTCTCGAGCTCGCGGACATTGCCCGGCCAGGAATAGTCCTGGAGCAGCCGCATGGTGGCCGCGGAGATCTTCAGGGCATCCCGGTTGTACTGCCGGCAGAACCGGGTCATGAAGTAGTCGACCAGGACCGGGATCTCCTCCCGCCGCTCCCGGAGTGGCGGGATCGAGATCGCCACCACATTGAGCCGGTAGTACAGGTCCTCGCGGAAGAAGCCCGTCGCCATGACCGAGAGCAGGTTCTTGTTGGTCGCGGCGATCAGGCGGGCGTCGGACGTGATGACCTCGCTGCCGCCCACCCGGAAGAACTGGCCATCCTGGAGCACGTGGAGCAGCTTGGCCTGGAGCCCGAGCGGCATCTCGCCGATCTCGTCCAGCAGGAAGGTCCCGCGGTGGGCCAGCTCGAACTTGCCCGGCTTTCGGCGGTGAGCCCCCGTGAAAGAACCCTTCTCGTGGCCGAACAGCTCGGACTCGAGCAAGTCGCCGGGCAGGGAAGCGCAGTTGACCTTCAGGAACGGCTTCTCCCGGCGGTCGGAGATGCTGTGGATGGCGCGAGCCACCATCTCCTTGCCGGTACCGCTCTCACCCTGAAGGAGGATGGTGGCGTTGGTGTCGGCGGCCCGCCGGACGATGTCCTCCACGACCCGCATGCGCTCGCTGTTCCGGAACAGGAGGTCGAGGTTCAGGGCCGGCTGGCCGATCGTCCCCCCGTTCGTTCCCTGAGGCGTCAGGACGGCGGGTCCGTCGGTCTGGGCCAGAGCCGCCTTGAAAACGTTCTTCAGGGTAGCGGTGGTGACCGGCTTCACCAGGAAGTCGTAGGCCCCGGTCCGCATGCCCTTGACCACCAGGTCCTTGTCCTCCGCGCTCGAGAGGATCAGCACGGGCACGTCGGCGTTCTCCAGCTTGATCTGCCGGGCCAGCTCCAGGCCACTATCGAGGTGGTCGATGTCGAGGAGGACGATCAGGGGGTGCAGGCTGCCGAGGAGGGCGAGCCCCTCGGCGGCGGTCGCGGCCTCCAGCGAGGAGTAGTCCGCCTCCACGACCGCCCGGACGAGCCCCGCTCGGCTCTCCGCCCGCCCGTCGATGACCAGGATCGCGCCCGTGGTCATGGCCGGGACAGCTCCCGGGGCCTTGACGAACCCGCGGCGGGTCCTGATACTGGCACCCAGCCATAGCCATGCGAATCCTCGTGATAGATGATGATCCGTCGGTCGCCGAGATGATCGCGGAAGCGGTCCGCAGCGTCGGTCACGAATCGCTCGTGGCCCTCGATGGGGCGGAAGGCCTTCTGGTGCTCGAATCGACACCCGTTCAAGGGGTTTTCCTCGATCTCGTCATGCCGGGGCTCGGCGGCCTGGCCGTGCTCACCCGGATCAGGAGTCGCTTTCCTCACGTTCCGGTCGTGATCCTGTCGGCTCATGCCGGGGACGACGAGACTCGGGAGGCCATGGCCCTCGGCGCTTCCGAGGTGATCATGAAGCCTGCCGGACTCGCCCAGTTCACGGAGGTCCTTTCGCGACTCACCCGCTCTCCCGCCGCAGGGTAGGTGCCAGCGGTCGTCCCGCGTGGCGTGTTTTCCTCTTCATTTCCACTTTTGCTTATCTCCATATGAAACGCAATACCCAATCAAGGCAACTCGTCTTGATCCGTTTGAGCAGAACAAGATGAGCAATTTCTGCGCAGCGATTCTCCTCTCGCTTACCGCGCTCGTGATGGTACCCGGCCTCACTGCGGGCGATTCGACGCTCAACCCGCTCCTACTGCAGCAGACACCGGGTACCTGGGCACGGCTGCCGCGGAGCGGTGCCGTTCATCCGGAGCGGATCCCGCGGCATGCCGGCGGCGTGATCGATCCGGCCACTTCCATCCTCTATTTCTTCGGCAGCGACACCCATGGGGATGAGTGGAACAACGAGGTCTGGAGCTACGATCCGGTCAGCATGGTCTGGGCGCAGGCCTACCGGGAAGATGCTCCCGCCGCGTACCGGTATCTCGATGGTCGCAAGACCACCACCACGGGACGCTCCTGGGACTACGATCGATCCGCGGACATCATCGTGAGCCTGTGGCCGGACGATCCCGGCGGAGGGTTCGACAACGAGTCGGGGAAGAGCGGACCTTTCTCGTGGACCTGACCCGCGGCGCGTACCCAGAGGTCCGCCCCGAGCCCGCGCCCCCGTATACCGGGATGAGCTTCAAGGTCTTCTACGACCCCAGGCACCAGGTGCCCTTCGCGGTGGAGGGGAATACCGTCTGGAGCTTCAAGGCTCCTTCTCTTGCGGCCAGCCGGGCCTTTTGAGATGATGACGGCATGAGAATGCTCGTCGCGCTGGCGGCCGTCTGGGTATCGAGTGGGCTCGGGTTGACGTCCCCCGCGATGGCCCAGAGTCCGGTCGAGATCCAGGCCAGCGCCCCCGAGAAGCCGCTGCAGATCCGCATCGTCGAGCCGACCCCGGCCACGCGCGAGGCCACCCGACCCCGGGAAGCGGACTTCTACGGGACGGACGTCCGGGTCCGTCACCAGCCGGCCTTCATCGAGCCCTTCGTCGGGCAGACCCAGGGGGGCACCAAGTACGGGTTCTCGGGGTGGACCTCCCCCTCGACCCCCGTCGGCAGCCTGGTCTCGCAGGAGCCCTGGGCCCGCAGCCCGGGCTGGTTCTCCCTCGGCCTCACGTTCGTCTGGGACTCTCCCCCGGCCGCCCCGATTCGCCGGGTCTCCGACCCCCGCTGAACGGCCGCGCGCGGAGCGCGGTGCGGTAGCCTCGATGCCGCTGCTCAAGGGCAACCTGCATACCCACACGACGTTCTCGGACGGCCGCCTTCCCATCGATGCCGTGGTGGCGCGCTACCGCGGGCTCGGCTACGACTTCCTGGCCATCACCGATCATGACGACCGCATCCACGAGGACTACTGGTTCCAGATCCCGGCCGGCGACGACCAGATGCTCGTGCTGCCGGGAGTCGAGATCGACTACCGGCCCCTCGGCCAGCACGTGGGAAAGGTGACCGGAGACCACGAGACGCTCTACATCCTGAATCATCCAGCCCGTTACGCCCTGACGGTGGAGCAGACCCTGCGACGGATCCGGACGATCACGCGCGACGGCCTGCCCATTCACGCGGTGGAGATCACCGACACCGGGGTGTACCAGCCCGAGTACGACGTGGAGGCGATCCGGCTCCCCAAGATCGCCACCGACGACGGCCACCGCGACGAGGATTTCGGGCGGGCGTGGGTCGAGGTCGAGGCCCAGCGGAGCGCCGACGCCATCCTGCGCGCGATCAAGGCGGGAGACTTCGTGGTCCGCTTCGCCCGCGCCCGCGCGGGCTACTGAGCCGCGCCGATGCTGCGGAGCAGGAGCGGGGTCAGCGCGGGCACCGCCTCCGCCATCAGGTCCGGGCGTCCGCTGTAGAGCCACTGGATCACCACCTCATTGACCGCCCCCAGCCACGCCAGCGTGGCCACCCGGGTGTCCAGCGCCGGGATCGAGCCTTCCGCCACCGCGTCGTCGAGATAGCCCTGGATGAGCATCGCGAAGCGCCCGTGGACTTCCAGGCGCTTGCTCTGATATGCGGGACCGAGGCGCACCGACTCCAGCAGCAGGATGCGGGCGAGCTCCCGGTGGCGGGCGAAGGTCTCGAGCCCGGCGGTGAGCGCGGCCTGCACCTTTCCCAGCCCGCCGTGCGCGCCCGCGATCCCGGCCGCGACCGCCTCCGCGAGCCGGGCCGAGAACTCGTCGACGAGGGCCAGGAAGAGCGCTTCCTTGTTCGGGAAGTGGTGGTAGACGGCGCCCTTGGAGGTGCGGGAGGCCCGCACGATGTCGTCGACCAGAGCCCTGTGATACCCTTTCTCGGCGAAGACCTCCAGCGCCGCCTGGAGAATCTTGTCGCGGGTGGCCGGCTTCGTCATTCGACCCACACTTGGCCCCACATTTGGGAGGTCGTCGCATGCTGATTCGCATCGGTCACAGCCCGGATCCCGACGACGCCTTCATGTTCTACGCGCTCAACGCCGGGAAGGTGAAGATCCCGGGCCTCGAGGTCGAGCACGTGCTGGAGGATATTGAATCGCTGAACCGTCGCGCGCGGACCGGCGAGCTCGAGGTCACCGCGGTGTCCGCCGCGACCTATGCCCTGGTGCACGAGCAGTACCGGATGATGGATCCGGGCGCCTCCATGGGGAAGGGCTACGGGCCGATCCTGGTCGCCAAGGAGCCCATTCCCCGCGACCAGCTCGAGCAGAAGGTCGTCGCCATCCCGGGCAGCCACACCACCGCCGCCCTGCTGCTGCGCCTCTACGTGGGCGATCCGCCCACCATCGAGGTCGCCTTCGACAAGATCCCCAAGGTCGTCCTGGAGGGCCAGGCGGATCTGGGCCTCCTCATCCACGAGGGGCAGATCACGCATCAGCGCATGGGCCTCCACAAGGTGCTCGACATGGGGGAGGAGTGGCAGAAGGAGTCCGGCCTGCCCCTGCCGCTCGGCATCAACGTGATGCGGCGGGACCTCGGCGAGGCCACCCACCGCGCGATCTCCCAGGGACTCCGCGACGCGATCGACTACGCCTACGCCAACGTGGACGAGGCGATCGAGTACGCGATGCGCTACGGACGCGGGATCGACAAGGAGACCTGCCGCCGCTTCGTCCTGATGTACGTCAACGACTACACCAAGCGGCTGGGCGACGACGGCCGGGCCGCCCTCGCCCGCCTCTACCAGATGGCGCACGCGCGGGGCCTGATCAAGTCGATGCCGCCGGTGGACCCGATCTAGATCAGGCGTAGATCTTGAGAATGTCGTAGTCGGTCGTGCGCTGGGCGGGGGTGAAGCCCGCGTCCCGGATCAAGGTCATGATCTCGTCCACGGTGGTCTTGTTGACGTAGTCGGCGGCCGCGTGCACGTTCTCCTCGAAGAGGGTCCCGCCGAAATCGTCCGCGCCCCACGATAGCGCCACCTGCCCGGTCCGCTTCCCCTCGGAGAACCACGAGGCCTGCACGTGGGGGAAGTTGTCGAGGTAGAGCCGGGAGACCGCGAGCATACGGAGATAGGCGTTCGGCCCCTGGTATTGCTTGATCCACTTCTCGAGCAGGGTGTTGCCCGGCTTGAAGGACCAGGGCACGAACGCGGTGAAGCCGCCGTGCTCGTCTTGCAGGTCGCGGATCGCGTCGAGGTGGTCGAGGATGTCCTCCGGCTGCTCGACGTGGCCGTACATCATGGTGGCGGTGGACTTGAAGCCCTGCCGATGCGCCTCGCGGTGCACCTCGAGCCACGCGCCCGGCCCGCCCTTCTTGGGCTCGATCCGCTTGCGCACCCGCTCGGAGAGCACCTCCGCGCCGCCGCCCGGAATGCTCGTTTGCCCGGCCTGCTTGAGCAGGGCCAGCACCTCGGGCACCGGCTTGCCGGCCACGTCGGACATGGTGCGGATCTCGGAGGCGCTGAAGAAGTGCGGGGTGACGGACGGGAAGCGGCGCCGCGTCTCGCGCACCAGCTCGAGGTAGTAGTCCATCGGCAGAGCCGGGTTGTGCCCGCCCTGGAGCAGCACGGTGGTCGCGCCCTCGCGGGCCGCGAACTCGACCTTCTCCAGCACCTGGTCCACGGTCAGGGTGTAGGCCTCCTTGTCGCCGGGCCGGCGGTAGAAGGCGCAGAACTGGCAGTCGGTGATGCAGACGTTCGTGTAGTTCGGGTTCGTGTCGATGACGAACGTCACGCGCCGCTCCGGGACGCGGCGGAAGCGCGCCTCCTGGGCCACGCTGCCCAGATCGAGCAGCGGCGCCTCGGTGAGGAGCCAGAGCCCGTCCGCGCGATCGAGGCGCGTGCCCGCCTCCGCCTTCGCCTGGATGCGACTCAGCACGGCCGGGGCCCGATCTGCCCGCGCAGCCTCACGAACTCGGCGGCCCCCTTCTCCTCGTCGGGGCCCAGCCGGAAGGCGAAGTTGCGCAGATACGACTCGATCTGCGCGCCGGTCCAGCCGAGGTCCCCGCGGGTCGCGGCGATATCGGGCAGCGCCGCCATCCCGCGGTCGAGCGCGGCCGCCAGCGCCTGCTCGAAGGCGCGACGCGCCCGGGCCGGGACGCGGGAAGCCACCGCCCACCGCGCGAAGACGAACGGCAGTCCCGTCCAGTCGCGCCACTCGAGCCCCAGGTCGATCACGTGGCGGGCGCCCGGGCCGCTCGTGAGTCGACGGATCGCCTGGTCGCCGATCAGCAGCTGGGCGTCGCAGGGCTCTTCCGCGGTGACCCAGGCCCTGGGCTCGACCTCGTAGCGGACGGCCAGCAAGACCCGCAGCAGCTCGACCGAGGTCGAGGTCTCGCCGGTGATGCCCACGCGGGCGCCGCCCAGGTCGGACAGTGGCCGGTCGGAGAAGACGAGCACGCTGCGGGCGCCGGTGGGGCAGCCGATGCCGTAGGGCAGGGGCGTCAGCTCGGACTCGATCCGGAGGTAGTCCATCAGGGAGAGCGGTCCCGCGTCGAGCTCGCCCGCGGCCATGGCTTCCCCGAGCCGGCGCGGAATCAGGTCCACGAGCTCCACCCCGGTCAGCCGGTGGAAGAACGGCTCGCAGTTGAGGTACGGGATGCGGCCGACGCGCAGCATGTCAGCTCCACACCTTGACGACGTTGTAGAGCGCGTCGCGCTCGACCGCGATCTTGCCCGCGTCCCGGACCATTCGGAGGATCTGCTCGGTGGCCAGGCCGGCCGGGCTGGCCGCCTGGGCCATGTGGGCGATCTTCTCGTCCTCGAGGGTGCCGTTGACGTCGGAGGCGCCGAAGTGGAGCGCCAGGGAGGCGGTGGCCTCGCCGATCATCACCCAGTAGGCCTCGATGTGGGGGAAGTTGTCGAGGAGCAGCCGCGAGGCCGCGATGGTCCGCAGATCGTCGGTGGGTGGAGTCTGGCGCGGGACGAGCTTGGTGGTCCCGGTCTGGTAGGACAGGGGAATGAAGGTGATGAAGCCGCCCGACGTGTCCTGCTGCTCTCGCAGCCGCAGCAGGTGGTCCACCCGCTCCTCCATCGTCTCCACGTGCCCGTACAGCATGGTCGCGTTGGTCTTGATCCCGAGGGAGTGGGCGGTCCCGTGGATCTCGCACCAGCGATCCGCGTCCGCCTTGCCCGTGAAGTGCAGGAGCTTCTGCAGCCGGCGGGAGAAGATCTCCGCCCCGCCTCCGGGCATCGAGTGCAGCCCCGCTTTCTGGAGCCGGGTGAGCGCCTCGCGGGGCTCGATCTTCCACCGCCGCCAGAAGTAGTCGATCTCGGCCGCGGTGAAGGCCTTGATCTGGGTCTCCGGCCGGGCGTTGTGGATGGACTCGATCAGCCGCTCGAAGTACTCGAAGGGCCAGTCCGGATGGTGCCCGCCCACGATGTGCGCCTCGCGGGTGCCCGGCTTGATCATGTTCAGCACGTCCTCGATCGTGTTCTCGAACGCGCCCTCCTCGCCCTTCTTCCGGGCGAAGTCACAAAAGCTGCACGAGAGCACACATACGTTGGTCGGATTGATGTAGCGGTTGAGCACGAAGAAGACCTGGTCGCCGTGCAGCCGTGACTTGACGTGATCCGCGAGGCGGCCGACGCCGTGCAGGTCGTCGGTCTCGAACAGGGTGAGGCCGTCCTCGCGGGACAGGCGCTCGCCGGCCTGTACCTTGTCCCGGATCGGATGCAGCAGCGGATCCCGGAGTCGCGGCGGGGCGGACGCAGCAACGGCCATTGACCTTCCTCCCGGTTCGAGTGCCCAGACCGACTGGTCGGTCTGAGTCTAGGTCCGGCCCCCCGGCGAAGTCAATGTTCGGGCGAAAAGCGAGGGGATAGGGGCTCGCCGGTTGACACCGGCAGTGCGCGCGCCTAGCATCCCGCTCAGCCAGAGGGAACCTTGGTGTAGCCATGCGCCTGACAACGGGAGGAGGACCTTAATGCAGATCACCGCATTTGCGAGAGCCGTTGTGGTTGCGGCGGTCTCGGCCACCGTGGCGTTCGCGGGCCCGGCGCTCGCCCAGCAGTCTCGAACGCTCAAGATCCAGTCGGCGGTGCCGCCGGCCACCACGACCCAGGACGCCCTCAAGTTCTTCGCCGACCGGGTCGACAAGCTGACCGGCGGCCAGCTCAAGATCGATGCGTTGCCGGGCGGGGCGATCGTGCCGCCCTTCGAGATCCTCGACGCCACCCACAAGAAGGTCATCGATGGCGCCTACGGCATCTCCTACTGGTGGTTCGGCAAGAACAAGGCGGCGACCCTCTTCGCCAACACCCCGGCCGGCATCGCCGGCATGGATGCCATCGACTTCATCGGGTGGGTCTACGACGGCGGCGGACTCGAGCTCTGGAACGAGTTCTACCAGAAGGAGCTGAAGCTCAACCTGGTCGCGTTTCCGAGCATCCCGCCGAGCCCGCAGGCGATGGGCTGGTTCAAGCGGCCCATCAAGGACCTCGCCGACTTCAAGGGCATGAAGTGCCGTCAGACCGGCATCGTGGCCGAGCTCTATTCCAAGATGGGCATGGCGGTGGTCAACATGCCGGGCGGCGAGATCCTGCCCGCCGCGGAGCGCGGCACCATCGACTGCGCGGAATGGGTCGGCGGCGTCGAGGACATGCGCCTCGGCCTGCACACGGTGTGGAAGTACCACTACACGCCGGGCATGCACGAAAGCGCCTCGGTGGCGGAGATCGCCTTCAACAAGGACGTGTGGGACAGCCTGCCCGCGCAGCAGAAGGAGGCGATCAAGTCGGCCACGTCGGAGACCTTCCTGCGCTGGTGGGCCACCTGGCAGAGGATGAACGCGGACGCCATCGCCGAGTTCGTGGAGAAGCACAAAGTCCAGCTGCTCACCACCCCGCCCGAGATCAACAAGGCGTTTCTCAGGGTATGGGACGAGTTCGCGGCGGCCGAGTCGGCGAAGAATCCGTTCTTCAAGAAGGTCTACGACTCGCAGCGGGCCTATGCGAAGAAGGTGGTGCCCGCCAAGCGCTTCATGTTCCCGCCCTACAGCTTCCAGGCGGACCACTACTTTCCGCTGAAGTAGTCACGCCCCCAGACGTCGAGAGTGCGGGAAGGGCGGCCTCGGCCGCCCTTCCCTTTTGTCGGCACCCGTCACCGCACCGCGTGCACCAGCCACAGGGCGATCTGCGGGTAGAGCAGCAGCAGCACGAGAACGAAGACCTGGATCACCATGTAGTCGGACATGCCCCTGAAGATGGTGGCCAGGCTCCATTGCGGCACCACGTTGCGCAGGTAGTAGGCCGACATGGCAACCGGGGGGCTCAGGTAGGCGGTCTGCATGTTGACCGCGGTCAGCGTGCCGAACCAGATCAGCAAGTCCAGCTTGTTGAGGCCGAACTGAAGCTTCTCGATCACCGGCAGGACGATCGGCAGGAAGACGAAGATGATCACGGGCCATTCGAACGGCCATCCCAGGATGAAGAAGATGGCCATGATGAGGACGAGCTTCCACCAGTCTCCCACCGGGAGAGCGAGGAGGGACTCGGTGATCAAGTTGGCCGAGCCGAGCTTGGTGAAGACGGCGCCGAACACATTGGACGCCACCGCCAGGAACAGGACCATGGCCACCGTGACCATCGTGCCCATGGCCGCGTTGGTGGCCGCCTTGAAGCTGAGCCTCCCGTAGACCAGCGCCAGCAAGGCGGCCCCGAACGCGCCGCATGAGGCCGCCTCCGTCGGCGTCGCCAGCCCGCCGATGATGGTGCCGAGCGTGAATCCGATCAGCGCGCTCAGCGGCGCGATGCCCAGTACGATGGCGCGGAAGTAGGGGATGCGGAAGTAGGGATACGCGGCGGCCACCGCCGGCACCAGAGCGGCGCCCGACACCGCGAGCGGTCCGACCCCGAGGGCCAAGGGTGGCACGCCCAGCCGGCCCAGGGCCGCATCCGCCCCGAGATAAACCATCACCGTCATGCAGGCGAGCCCCAGCCCGACGACGGGAGCGCCGACCTTCTCGGTGGTCATGGCGTCATAGGCGGCCTTGCGCTCGTCCATGGTCATGGCGGGCCCGAGCCTCGGATTGATGAAGCTCCGGGCGAGCGTGTAGGCGATATAGCAGCCGGCGAGCAGGAAACCGGGACCGAACGCCGCCGAATAGAGCAGATTGACGGGCACGCCCATGACCGGGCCCATCACGACCAGCATGACGCTGGGCGGAACCAGGATGCCCAGCGTGCCGCCGGCCGCGATCGCGCCGGCCGACAGGCGAGCGTCGTACCCAGACTTCAGCATCATCGGGGCGGCCATGATGCCGAGCACCGTCACCGCCGCGCCGACGATGCCGGTGGCCATGGCGAAGATGGTCGCGGTCAGGATGACCGCCAGATAGAGCGAGCCGCGCACCGGGGCGAGCAGGCTCCGGAGAGCGCCGAACAGCCGCTCCATGAGCCCGGCCTGCTCGGTCATGTAGCCCATGAAGATGAAGAGCGGCACCGCCGGGAAGATCTCGTCCTTCATCGTGCCCCAGATCTGGAGATAGGCCAGATTGAAGGTCTGCTCCCAGCCCAGCCCGAATCCGCCGACGATGAGGGCGAGAAACAGCAGCGTGAAGGAGATCGGGAGCCCGACGAAGATGACCACGACCATGCTGACGAGCATGAGGAATCCGAGGGCCTCGCCGCCGCTCATGGCCTCAGACCTCGATCTTTTCGTGCTTGGTCAAGAACTCGCCGGTTCGCCAGGCCCAGAGGCTCTTCAGGAGCTCGGAGATGCCCTGCAGGAACAGCATGAAGGCCGCCAGCGGAATGACGCCGCGTAGCGGCCAGATGATGGGCGTCCAGGCGCCGGAGCTGGAGCGCTCGTCGATCGAGACCGCGTGGAAGAAGTCGTCGATCGAGATGAAGAACAGCACCGCCATGGTCGGCAGGAAGAGCAGCAGCGCGGCCAGACTGTCGATCATGCCCTTCGTTCGGTCCGAGAACCGCTCCCACAGCATGTCGGTGCGGACGTGAGCGCCCTTGAGCAGGGCCAATACCGCCCCCAGCATGAAGAGGGTCGCGTACGACATCGTCGTCACATCGAGGGCCCAGATCGTCGGCGCCCTGAGCACGTAGCGCGCGAAGACTTCGACGACGTTGGCGAGGATCAGAGGAATGATCACGAGCACGAACAGGTAGCTGGTCACTTCCGTGAACTTGTCGATCGCGCGGATGACGGCCAGATAGCCGCGGGACGGCGTCGGCTTGCGCGCGGAGCCGCTGGTCACCGCGGCCGTGACTGCTTCGGTCCGGTCCTGCGCCGAGGGGAGGGCATGAAGGTTGCGGCATTCTACGTCCGGCCATCCCGCTTGTCCAGATTCCGCGCACCGGGAGGCTGATCGCCCGGAGGGCATGCTATCCTAACGCCCCGTGAGCGCGGATCCGGCCGTCTACTTCGAGGATGTCCCGGTCGGCGAGGAGTACGCCTCGCCCGGCCGCACCGTGACCGAGGCCGACGTGGTCATCTTCGCGGGGCTGAGCGGCGACTACAATGTGCTCCACACCGACGCCGAGCACATGAAGGCCTCGCAGTTCGGCGAGCGCATCGCCCACGGGCTGCTCGGACTGTCCATCCAGCAGGGTCTCCTGGACCGGGTGGTCACCGCCCACGTCACC
>Ga0187892_10009112_pt1 | contig 13220 bp, 13 predicted proteins | sample MA1701073metaG_FD_139345 | JGI IMG/M metagenome (GOLD analysis project Ga0187892, IMG submission 139345) | Bio-ooze microbial communities from a basaltic lava cave in the Kipuka Kanohina Cave System on the Island of Hawaii, USA - MA170107-3 metaG ...
CGACCTTCATCTTGATGACCTTCTGCTCCGTCGTCATCGCCCTTGGTCCTTTCTCCCCTATAGGGGATGGCCACCCAAGGGTACCGTCTCACACCTGTCAGGTTTAATCCTAACTTCTAGACAAGAGATGACCCTCGGCGAGCTCGAACGAAGGCGTCACGAGCGGCCATCAGACCTCGACCTCCCTCCCTTAATCTTCTCGTTTTGACCAGCGCCTGGTCGCCTGGCGGGTCCACAGGCAGTTGCAGCTCATCGCTCCATCAGCCACGCGCCACGGGCGAACCTCTCGCCGTGGTAGCGGTGAGGAGCAGGGCGAGAACGACGGCGAGCGGGCGGGGCCGGGACGACATGAGGGCCTCCTTCCGTTCAAGAGGCGGCGTTCGAGGCGACCGGCGCCACTAAAGCACTCGGCCGTGTCCTGATCTACACTCTAGCCCCCGAGAGGAGGGAGCCATGGCGACCAAGAAGGGCACCGGACTCTTGATGGTCTGGGCGGACGTGCCGGCGGACAAGGAAGCGGAGTTCAACCGCTGGTACAACGAGGAGCACCTGGCCGAGCGGCTTGCCGTGCCGGGCTTCCTCGACGGCGCGCGCTACGAGGCGGTGAAGGGCGGGCCGAAGCACCTCGCGGTCTACGAGCTGGAGAGCGCCGCGGTGATGGAGAGCCCGGCGTACCAGAAGGTCCAGGCCAACCCCACGCCGTGGACCCAGCGCTCCGGGCCTCAGGCGATCGCCACCGCGTTCATCCGCAACATCTACACGATGATCCACCCGCGCGCGGTGACGCCGGCGGCAGCGGCGAGCGGCATGGCGCCGGCGCTGCAGCTCGGGCGCATGGACGTGCCGGCGGAGGTCGATCGCGAGTTCAACGAGTGGTACAACACCATCTACGTGCCGAACTACGAGAAGGTGCCCGGCGTGATTCGCGGGCGCCGCTACCGCGCCGTCGTCGGCACGCCGACCTACCTGACGTTCTACGAGTTCGAGAAGCCGAACGTCTCGGAGAGTCCCGAGTGGCACGCGCAGCGCAACGCGGTGCCCGCGTCCGAGGGCATGCGCACGCATATGCGCCACGCGCAGGGCTCGCCCGGCGTCTACGTCAAGACGTTCGAGCTAGCGCGATGACGAGGCGCGCGACGGGCATGCCGAGGGTCGGCAGGTGTGGGGGGCCATTGCGGGGCTCCCCCCATTCAACAAGACGTTCGAGCTGAGGAAGACGACGTGCCACAGCGCCGGAGCGACGGGAGCCTGCAGCGGACCGCGTCGCCACGGTCACGATCGATCGCCCCGCTCGAAGCAAGCCGCGTGGACGAGGGCATGGCCGCCCATCGCGAGGCACGCGCACCGCGCTTCACGGGGCGCTGACCGATGCGGCCGCGCAGCCGGACCCTGGGCGGACTTGTCGACGAGATGGCGGCGGCGCGTCCGGACGCCGAGGCGGTCGTCTCCCGCGGCGAGCGCCTCACGTTCGCGGCGCTGCGCGACCGGGCCGACGCGCTGGCGCGCGCGTACCTGGCCGTGGGCGTGCGCAACGGCGATCGGGTCGCGATCCTGTTGCCGAACCGACCGGAGTGGCTGATCGCGGCCTGCGCGGCGGCCAAGGTCGGCGCGGTGAGCGTGGCCATCAGCACGTTCTCGACCGCGCGCGAGATCGCGTGGACGCTGGAGCACGCACGGCCGCGGGTGATCGTCACCATGGAAGCGTTCCGTGGCCGTCGCTACCTCGACGCCATTCACGACGTGTGTCCGGAGCTCGGCCGCGCGGCCCCGGGCGCGCTCCGGAGCGAGCGGCTCCCCGAGTTGCGCGCGGTCGTCACGATCGACGAGCAGCGCCACGACGGCATCGACGCCTGGGAGGACTTCCGGCGGCGCGCGGGCGACGTACGGATGACGGCGCTGGCCGCGGCGCAGGCCGCGGTGAGCGCGTCGGATCTCTGCTACATCCTTTATACGTCCGGGTCGACCGCCACCCCGAAGGGCGTGATGCTCGCCCACGGCGGCGTGATCGACAACGGCTTCGCCATCGGCGAGCGCCAGCATCTCACCGCCGCCGATCGCGTCTGGCTCGCCGTGCCGCTCTTCTGGTCGTTCGGCTCGGCCAACGCGCTCCCGGCGATCCTCACCCACGGCGGCACCCTCGTGCTGCAGGAAAGCTTCGAGGCGGGTGAGGCGCTCGCCCTCCTCGACGGGGAGCGGTGCAGCGTCTATTACGGGATGGCGAACATGTCCCGCGCGATCCTCGAGCATCCGGACCGGCCGCGGCGCGCGCTGGCCGCGATGCGCACCGGCCTCACGATCGGTCTGCCCGAGGACATCGCGATGACGATGGAGGCCGTCAACGCGCGGCAGCTCTGCAACGTCTACGGCGCGACGGAAACGTACGGCAACTGCGCGGTGACCGACGCCCACGACCCACTCGAGCGTCGCCTCACCACGCAGGGGCTTCCCCTGCCGGGCATGGAGATCCGAGTCGTCGAATCAGCCACCGACCGACCACTGCCGCCGGGCGAGGACGGCGAGCTCCGCGTGAGGGGCCGGGTCACGCCCGGCTACTATCGCGATCCCGAGCAGACGCGCGCGGGGTTCGACGCCGAGGGCTTCTTCGTCACGGGCGATCTCGGCACGGTCGGCGACGACGGACGCGTCCGCCTCCGCGGGCGACTCAAGGAGATGATCAAGACCGGGGGCATCAACGTGGCCCCGCTGGAGGTCGAGGGCGTGCTCCTCGCGCACCCGGCCGTGAAGCAGGCGTACGTCGTGGGATTGCCGGATCGCGGCAAGGGCGAGGTGGCGGCGGCCGCGGTCGAGTTGCACGAGGGCGCGACGGCGACCGCCGAAGCGCTGACCGCGTTCTGTCGCGAGCGGCTGGCCAGCTACAAGGTGCCGGCGCGGATCGTCTTCAGGACCGCCGACGAGTTTCCGCGCACGGCGACCGGCAAGGTGCAGAAGCCCAGGCTGCGGGAGGAGCTCGAGCGTCCATGCGCGCCGTGATCTGCCGGGCGTGGGGAGAGGTCGAGGGCCTGACGGTGGAGGACGCCGCGGCGCCGAGGCCGGCGCGCGGCCAGGTCCTGATCGACGTAAAGGCGACGGCAGTGAACTACGCCGACGCGCTCATGGTGGCGGGACGCTATCAGACGCGGCCGTCGCTGCCGTTCAGCCCCGGGCTCGAGACCGCGGGCGTGGTCGCCGCCTGTGGCGAGGGCGTGACCCGGTTCGGGCCCGGCGACCGCGTCATGGCGATCCTCGCCTATGGCGGACTGGCCGAGATGGCGCTGGCTGACGAGGTCGAGACGTTCCCCGTTCCGGACCGTATGCCGTTCGACGAGGCGGGCGCCTTCCCGATCGCGTACATCTCGAGCCACGTGGCGATCCGCTGGCAAGGACGCCTCGAGGCCGGCGAGACGCTGCTCGTGCTCGGCGCGGCGGGCGGCGTCGGCCTGACGGCGGTGGAGATCGGCAAGGCAGTGGGCGCCCGGGTCATCGCGGGCGCCAGCACGGCCGAAAAGCTCGCCGTCGCGCGCGACCGCGGCGCGGACGACACGGTCAATTACGCGACCGAGAACCTCACCGAGCGCGTGCAGGCGCTGACGGACGGCAAGGGCGCCGACGTGTGCTTCGATCCCGTCGGCGGCGAGCTCTTCGACGCGGCGCTCTCCGCGCTCGGCTGGGGCGGACGCATTCTCCTGGTGGGTTTCGTCGGCGGCGTGCCGCAGATCCCCGCCAACCGGCTGCTGGTCAAGCACCGTGCCGCGCTCGGCTCGTCGCTCCGCTACTTCCGCTGGCACGCGCCGGACAAGCTGCGCCGGTCGGTCGAAGAGCTGTTCCGGTGGTATCGCGAGGGCAAGCTCCGGCCGTGCATCAGCCACCGGCTGCCCCTCGACCGGAGCGTCGAGGCGATCCGGCTGCTGACGGACCGCAAGGCGCACGGCAAGGTCGTCGTGCTCCCGGACGGGCGCTAACGATGGAGATCCGCGTCCAGGAGCACGGCCGCCACGTCGTCGTCCTGACCATCGACAACCAGCCGCGTCTGAACGCCATGACGCGCGCAATGCTGGGCGAGCTCGGCCGGCTCTGGGACGAGCTGGACCGCGGCTCCTGCCGCTGCATCGTGCTGACCGGCGCCGGCGACCGCGCCTTCACCGCGGGCGCCGACATGAGCGGGGACCTCTCCGCCGGGGAAGAAACGGCGCGGATCGTCAACCACGCCCTGCTCAAGCATCACGAGTTCTCCAAGCCGATCGTCGCCGCCGTGAACGGCGACTGCGCCGGCGGCGGCGTCGAGCTGCTGCTCAGCACCGATGTCCGCGCCGCCGCCCCCCACGCCCGCTTCGGTCTCCCCGAGGTGAAGTGGTCCGTCTATCCGTTCGGCGGCGCGACCATCAAGCTCGTCCAGCAGATCGGCTACGTCCACGCGATGGAGCTGCTGGTGACGGCCCGGTTGATCGAGGCCGCCGAGGCGGCGCGGATCGGGCTGATCAACCGCGTCGTCCCGGCCGAGCGGCTCATAGCGTGGGCGCTCGAGACCGCCGAGCGGATCGCCGCCAACAGCCCGTCCGCCGTGCAGGCGGTGAAGCGACAGATCAGCGCGAAGATCGCGGAGCACGCCCGCGCCCGCGAAGCGCTGGATCAGGAGCTGGGCGACCGGGTGCGGGCCAGCGCGCACTTCCGCGAAGGTGTGTCCGCGTTCCGCGAGAAGCGCCAGCCGCGCTACGAGTGAGCACCGCCATGCGCGGCGTCGAGCAGATCCCGTGGCTCTATGATGCGTGCTGCGCGCTCCACGAGCGTTTCGGCCTCGGGCGCTGGCGTCGCTGGCTCGTCGACGGCGCCGAGGGCGCGATCCTCGACGTCGGCTGCGGCACCGGACGCAACCTGCCGCTCTACCGTCCGGGCGTGCGGGTGATCGGCCTCGAACCCTCCGCCGACACGCTCGCGCGTGCACGTCGGAGGGCGCCCGGCGCGCTGTTGGTGCAGGGCGACGCCGAGGCATTGCCCTTCCGGACCGGCGCCTTCGATACGGTCGTGAGCGGCCTGGTCTTCTGCAGCGTGCCCGATGCCGCGCGCGGCCTCGCCGAGGTCAAGCGCGTGCTCAAGCCGGACGGCGCGCTCCGCATGCTCGAGCACGTGCGGGCGACGCGCGGCTGGAAGGCGCGGGTGCAGGACCGCTGGCAACCGCTGTGGACGCGGATCACGGGCGGCTGCCACTGGAATCGCGATACCGAGTCCGCTGTCGAGCGTGCCGGCTTCAGGATCGCGCCGGAGGGACGTCGCGCGCGCGGCGACATGCGGCGCTTCGTGGCCCACCCCGTGCGCTGACGGTACAATCGAGGCCATGGCCGGGAAGAGCGCGGACGACGATCTCAACCGGTACGGCGGGCTCGCCGAGTACAACCGCAAGCGGCGATTCGACGTCACGCCCGAGCCGCCCGGCAAGGCGGGGAAGACGCGGGGCCGCGCGCTCGAATTCGTCGTGCAGAAGCACCGCGCGAGTCATCTTCACTACGATTTCCGCATCGAGCACGAGGGCGTGATGCTCTCGTGGGCGATCGCCAAGGGCCCGTCGCTCGACCCGAGCGTGCGGCGACTGGCGATGATGACCGAGCCCCACCCGACGGACTACAACGACTTCGAGGGCGTGATCCCCGAAGGCGAATACGGCGGCGGCACCGTGATGATCTGGGATCGCGGCACCTGGGAGCCCGAGAGTCCGGACGTGAACAAGGCGCTCGCCAAGGGCGATCTCAAGATGCGGCTCAACGGCAAGAAGCTGAAGGGCTCGTGGGTCCTGGTCCGGATGCGCGATCGGCAGTGGCTCCTCATCAAGCATCGGGACCAGCACGCGTCCGCCACCGTCGACCTCACCCTCGCCAAGCCGAAGTCCGTGGTCTCGCGACGCGCGATGGCCGGCATCGCTCGCGCCGCCGGGGCCAGCCCGCGCCAGCTCGAGCAGGCGGTCGGCGCCGACGCCGCCCGGCCGGCGACACGTCCGGCGTGAGCGCGAGCGGGTCCGTCGGCGTCCGCCCCATGCTGGCGACGCTGGTGGATGCGCCGTTCCACCAGGCGGGCTGGGTCTACGAGGAGAAGTACGACGGCATCCGGATCCTGGCCGCCAAGGACGGCGCGCGCCTGCAGCTGGTGACACGCAACCTCATCGACCGCACGGCGGAGTTCTCCGAGATCGCCGCCGCGATCGCCCGCCTGCCGGCGCCGACGCTGCTGCTGGACGGGGAGATCGTCGTCTTCGATGCCGGTGGCGTGTCGCGCTTCCAGCTCTTCGGCGCCGACACGCGCCGCAAGCCCGTCTACGTCGTCTTCGACGTTCTCTGCGCGCGCGGCCGCGACCTCCGTCGGCTGCCGCTCACCGAGCGTCGCACGATCTTGGAGAAGGAGGTGCGGCCGGGCGGACCGCTGCGTCTCGCGCGCCGGTTGGCCGCCGACGGTTTCAAGGCGTTCGAGCTGGCGCGCGAGCGCGGGCTCGAAGGCATCGTGGGGAAGGACACGGCGTCGCCGTACGAGACCGGCAAGCGGTCAATGGCGTGGTGCAAGGTGAAGCTCCGGGCCGAGGAGGAGCTCGTGATCGGCGGTTACACGGCCCCGGCGGGCGCGCGCCGTCACTTCGGCGCGATTCTCGTGGGCGCGTTCGACGGCGACGGGTTACGCTACGCCGGCAAAGTCGGTACGGGCTTCACGGCGAAGACGTTGGAGGACCTTGCGCGGCGCTTCCGTCCGCTCGTAAGGCCGACGCCGCCGTTCGTCGATCCGCCGAGAGAGCGCGGGGTGACGTGGCTCGCGCCACGCCTGGTGGCGCAAATCGGCTTCATGGAGCGCACCGGCGACGGCCGGCTCCGCCATCCCGTGTTCCTCGGGCTGCGCGACGACAAGAGCGCCGATGAGGTGCGCTGGACGCCTCACACGGTCTAGCGGGCGCGGATCGCCCTCACGGAGGTGGAGCGGTGTCGCTGCTCGATCCTACAAGAGACCGAGGCGGAAACGATGCTCCAAGGCTCGGTGCGTCGCGGGGCCGCGGCGCGCCGGGGCGGTCAGATCAGAGCTCGATTCGGTCCAGCAGTGCTCGTTGGGTCGGCGACAGCTCGGCCCAAAGCGCAGGCTCATCTTCGAGGAGGGACTGCGCATCCGCCAGGTCCTGGAGCCGCTTCGAGCGCCGGCGCGCGTGATCGGCGCCCGCCCGCAGCTTCTCGTGGAGGAGGTCGACCCGCCGGATCACTCGAAGTCGAGCGCCCTCGACCTCGACCACCTGCGCGCGTGCGATCGCGCCGCCGAGGGCCGGATCGTCGGTGAATTGCACGGGGGTGGCGTCCGGTCCCATCCAGTTCTCCGAGTGGCTGAATCGTTCCCGGAACTGAAACCCCTCGGCCTCGAGCTGTCCCCGGGGAATCTGCTCGCAGCTGACGACGGCGAGGTCGACATCGAGTGTCGTCCTGGGCTCAGCGTGGTGAACCTGGAGCGCAACGCCGCCAATGATCGCCCACGGGACTCGCGCCTCTTCGAGCACCCGCGCCAGCTTTCGGAGCGCCGGTCCCTTCGCCCGTTCCATCTCCCCCCGCAGCCAGTGCCATTGACGGTCGAGGACATCGCCTAGTTCCAGTCCACGGTGAGCCATGGCGCGATCATAGCACGCGCCCCGACGGCTCCCGGGCCGTGGCGACTCCGAATGAGGGCCACACGCGGAATGGCCGCTGGGGCTGCCCCGTCGTCCTCAACGTGCCGCGTCGTTCATCCGGAGACTCCTGAACGCCGCCACGGGTCTGAGGAGGGCGCCCCCTGGACACCCGCCGGCGTCGCCCGACTCGCTTGAGCGAGGCCGCCTACTGACTCCGCTGGGAGAGCAGATTCTGTGGATTGGTTTGATGCGCCGGACGCCCTACGCTGTCGGCCTCATGTGCCGCTGGTAGAATCGCCGACGTGCGGATCAAACACATCGAAGCTGATGCCCTCACGTTCGATCCCAAGGCGCGAGCCCGGTTGGCGGAACGCGTTCTCGAGAGCCGCGGGGACCTCCCGTCGCTACACGGCGGCGACGCCGATGGCCCGGTTACCGCGGTTGCCTCCGCGTCACGACCGAACAGGTTGGCCATGGTTGATGAGATGCGGGGGCTCCGGTATGGTACCGATAGGTACCGATAGAACCCATGCATCGCGACACGTCGGCGCAAGCGCAATGAGTCGTGGCCCACGTATTTTGGCAGTCCTGCTGTTCGGCTTCACGTGCGTTGCCGACAGTGCCAGGGCGGCCGAGTTGGTGCTGGGTCCCCGCGAGGAGCTCGTGCATCAGGCCAAGCCACAGCGCGTCCGTGTTCTGCCCGCCGCCATCTCGGTTGGCCGCGACGGGATCCCCCTCGCCGCCTGGATTACCGCGGAAGGGGGCACCAACAACCTCTATTCTGCGCGCGTGACGGGCGCCGACGCGCGGTCTGTCCGTGTGAACCCCGACGGCATGGTCGTGGACTCACTGTACCAGCCCCCCGGCGTCGCCGGAGGGCCCGCCGGCGAGGTGTACCTCTCGTGGTCGTCACGCCGGTACGGAGGGGCCTACGGGTCCAGGCTTCGGCTTTCCCGCTCCCTCGACGGCGGCCAGAGCTTTGACGGCCACCTCGGCGTGAACGACGATCGCCCGGTCCCCCACTCGTTCGAGGGGCTGGCCGTCGGCCCGGAGGGCACCGTCTTCGTCTCCTGGATCGACAGCCGCGAGAATCCCGACACGGCGACGACCTATTTCGCCCGGATCGTCGATCGGGGTGCCCGGGTTGCCAGTGCCATTAAGCTCGACGCCACGACGTGCGCGTGCTGCCGAGTGTCCGTCGCGACAGGTCCGTCGGAGACGGTCGTGGCGGCGTGGCGGCGCGTGCTGCCCGGCGATATCCGAGACATCGTGGTCGGGGTGTCGCGGGACCAGGGGCGTGCCTTCAGCCCTGCGAGGCTGGTCCACGATGACCGCTGGAAGATCACGGCGTGCCCACGCCGGGGCCCGAGCGTCGCCATGGATGGCCGGGGACGCGTCTATAGCGCGTGGTACACGGAGGGGCCGGACGGCCAGCCGAAGATCCTCCTGGCGGTCGCGCCCGACGGCCGACGTTTCGGCGACCCGGTGCGGGTCAACGTATCAGCCGGCTCCATTCCCGACCACCCCCGGCTCGCGGTGGCTCCCGGAGGGATCGCGGTGGTGGTCTGGTCGGAGGCGACCGCGGTCCGTCACCGCGTGCTGATGCGGTCCTCGACTGACGGTGGCAGGACGCTGAGTCCGGAGCGAACACTGTCGGAGGTCCCGAAGGAATCGGCCGCGGACGTCGCTCCCGACATCGCCGTCACGCCGCACGGGGGGTTCATCGTGGCCTGGCACGAAGAACGCTCCCTGATCGTCAAGACGGTCGTGCAACCCCTGCGTGTGGAGACGCGCTAGCGCGCCCTGAACGTCACCGCGACCCTGCGGGCTGGCCGAGGGCCTCGCGCCCCAGTGCCTCGACGAGCGCGTGCGAGGCACGGGTGTCCCAGGCCCGCGGCCCGAGCGCGAAAGCGGCCAGCCTCCCTCGACGGTCGATGACGAAGCTGGCCGGCAACGCCCGCGCGCCATAGGTGCCCGCCAGCGCCATGGTCGGGTCGAGCACCACCGGGAAGGTCAACCCCCGTTCCTTGATGAACGGCGGGACGATCGTGGGATCCACGTCGACCGACACGGCGACGATGACAAGGCCAGCGTCCTTGTGCTGCCGCCACAGTCGCTCCATGGCCGGCATCTCCGCGAGGCAGGGCGGACACCAGGTCGCCCAGAAATTGACCAACACCGTCTTCCCGCGGTGCTCGGAGAGGCGAAACGTGCCGCCGCTGAGCTGAGGCACCGTAAAATCTTCTGCGGTCTTCCGGCCCGGCGGCCGGACGAGATCGAGCTCCTTCATCGCCGCGTCGAACGACGGCGTCTCCTCTGAGGGCGGCTCGGTCACCGGGCCCGAGGTGGGACGCAGCGCGCTGGCCGGCGCGCCTGGCCCGGATGGCATCCTCGGGGCGACCATGAGCCCCACGCCGGCGAGCGCGGCGAGACTCAGGAGCGTCAACGACACGAACCGTGGCAGGGTCAGCGCCCCTCCGCCAGCAGCGTCGTGAGATCCTGGATCACCACCTTGGGGTCGAAGTCCTGCCCCCAGTACTCGAACCGCTTCATCCCCTGGCGATCAACGACGGACGTCTTGAGCCCGTGGTCCACGATGCTGATGGCCAGGATCTCGCCGTCCGGGCCCCGTTTGGCTCTTCGCTCCAGGGGGATCTTGTACAGGGCTCGGACCCGCTCGATGTCCTCTGTGGTTCCGGTCAGGAAGGACCAGCGGCGGAAGTCGGCCCCGAACTTGTTGCCGAACGCCCTCAGCACCGGCGGGGTGTCGTGGTCGGGATCAATGGAAACGCTCACGATGTGCAGGGCGTCGTCCTTGACGGCCTCCTGGACCCCTCGCCACTTCGCGGTGGTAAGCGGGCATCCGTCGGGGCAGTATGTGAAGACGAAGTTGACGACCGCCACCTTCCCGCGCAAGTCCTCAAGGGATACCTTCTGCCCGTCTTGGTCGGTGAGCGTGAAGTTCCGGGCGGGTCCGCTCACCTCTTTTCTCAGCCACTTGCCTTTGCCGTTGGCCTCGGTCAGCGCGGGGACGACGATGCTCACGAGGAGCGAGAGGACGGCCAGGTGTCTCAGGAATATCGTCATGGCGTTAACCTCACCGTGGGCGTTCCGGGCAGCAGCCGACTGACGCGGGTGGTGATACCGGTGGAGCGGTCGTGGACGAAGACGTCGGTGACCTCATTGGTATCGTCAGGGACGAGGTTGCTGGCGGCCGACTCGAAGGCCACCACTTGGCCGTCGGCATTGCTCTGGGGTCGGGCCGCGCCGCCGCGGAGGGCCTGGGTACCGCCGGTCGCCACGCTGACGCGACTGGTCGCCCCCATCACCCGGTCGTGGACGAAAATGTCCCGGAGGTCGTTGGTGTCCTCGGCGACAAGGTTGGTGGCGTCTGACTGGAAGGTGACGAACCGGCCGTCGGTGCTGATCGAAGGAAACGTACTGTCGCCGCCCAGCGCCTGCGCGCCGCCGGTGGCCACGCTCACGCGGGTGGTGACGGCGGTGGAGCGGTCGTGGATGAGGACGTCGGCGAGGTCGTTGGTATCGTCGGGGACGAGGTTGGGCGCCTCCGAGTCGAAGACGACGTAGCCACCGTCGGCGCTGATCCGGGGGCGGCCAGAGTCGCCGGCGCCCTGGGCGCCGCCAGTGGCCACGCTCACGCGGGTCGTCACACCGATGAGGCGATCATGAACGAACACGTCCGCACGCCGGTTCGTATCCTCGGGCACGAGGTTGGTGGCATCCGACTCGAAGGCGACGTAGCGGCCGTCGGCGCTGATCGAAGGGGAAACGCTGTCTCCGTCAGCCTGGACACCACCCCGACCGACACTCACGCGGGTGGTGGTGCCGGTCGATCGGTCATGAACCAGGATGTGCCGCCCGCCGTTGGTGCCGCCGGGAACGAGGTTTGTCGCACTGGACTCGAAGGCGACATGGCGGCCGTCAGCGCTGATGGCCGGCAAGAAGCTGGGGCCGCCCACGGCCTGGGCGCCGCCCGGGCCGACGTTCACCCGGGCGGTGGTACCGGCCGAGCGGTCGTGGACGAAGATGTCGGTGAGCTGGTTGGTGTCGCCTGACACGAGGGTGGTGGCGTCCGAATGAAAGACAATCACGCCGCCGTCGGCCGTCAGGGCGGGAGCGACGCTGTGATCATTCCCGGGCACGCCGCCGGCCGCCGTGCTCACAACGGTCGTCATTCCCGACTGGCGATCGTGAACCACGACGTTGACGAACCCCCGGGTGTCGCCGGACGCGAGGTTTCTGGCGTACGAGTCGAACGCCACGACGCGGCCGTCGGCGCTGATCTGCGCGCGAACGCTGTGGCCTCCGACGGCCTCGATGGCCTGGCTCTCCGGTGAGGCCGGTGCCTCGCACGGCGTCTGGACCACTCGAGGGAGCGGGACTTCCCTCGCGGCCGGCTTCGCGGGCGTCGCCAGTTCGGCGGAGCCGGGAAGACCAGCGGTGAGGAGGACACTTGCCGCGACGGCACGGACCAACAGGCCCCGACGCTCTGGAGTTCTCACGGAGTGGTTCTCCTATCGGATGGTGAAATCGGCGCGAAGGCCCTTGGATGAGTAAGGCTTCCCGTCGCGATCGAGCATGTTGCATACGAGCAGGTAGGGGCCAGGTACTAGATCGGTGAGGAGTAGCGTATCGTGCTTGCCCGGCCCCAGGGGGCCAACGTGGCCGAGCGCCGCGTGCACGCCGGACTCCACGACCCGCCTCATGACCACCAACTGGTGCGGCTTCTCGTCCTCGTTGGCGACGCGAAAGGCCACGCTCTGGGAAACTGCCTCCAAGCTGCTGACCTCTAGGGAACGCTCCGTGATCCTCACGTCGACCGCCACGACGTTCCGGGGGAGGCGAACAGGAAGCTTCTCGTCGAGGTCGATCTTCCAGCCGCCGTCGTGCTTCACCAGCGCCATCCGGTGCCGTTCTTTGCGCCGGCCATTGATCATGTCCACGTGGGTCGTGACCCGATGTGGGCCCACCAAGGTGTTGGCGAACCCCTCAATCGTGTAGGGGCCGGACTCCGTGAACAAATCGTCTTGGAGCCGGACCGCCTGGGTGATCGGGAACTCGAACGCGTGCTGAAACCCCCGGGGGGTCCAGCCCCCGAGGAATCCCTGGAGATCCTGGGCATTGAAGGCCGCAAAGACGCGCGTGATCGTCTCCTCGACCTGCCAGACCGCGAGTGCCGGTTCGCGCGGAGACTCCTCCAGGGACGGGCCCACCGGTGTCGGGCGCCCGGGGAGTGAGGCGGGGGCTTCCAGTGGCGATCCGCCTTGCCGCGTCTGGGGTCTCCCGGCGACCGGAGGAGCGGCCCGGTTACTCGGCGGCTCACTGTCCGAGCTCCTCTCGGGCCCCGGCCGGCGATCAGTGGCCCACCACACGGCGGCGACGAGCACCATGACCGCCAGCACGATCATGAGGCCCCGCCTGCTGCCTGAGGTCTGGAAGCCGCTCACGGGCATCGGCCTCTAGCAGGCTGCTGAAAAAGGCCCATCTGCGGCGTTGGCTCGGTCGCTCCTCGCTGCGACGTATACCCCATACGCCTCACTCGTCGCTCCCTCGCCGCCTTGCATCTGGACCTTTTTGAGCA
>Ga0187892_10009113_pt1 | contig 13215 bp, 13 predicted proteins | sample MA1701073metaG_FD_139345 | JGI IMG/M metagenome (GOLD analysis project Ga0187892, IMG submission 139345) | Bio-ooze microbial communities from a basaltic lava cave in the Kipuka Kanohina Cave System on the Island of Hawaii, USA - MA170107-3 metaG ...
ATGGGGACCGTTCTGAAGCTCTTTGCCTACGGGGCCGCCGCGGTAACGCTGCTGTATTCACGGGACTACCTCGAGCGGCGCGAGCTGCTGAAGGGCGAATATCTCGTCCTCGCGCTCTTTGCCGTGCTCGGCATCCAGGTCATCGTCTCAGCGGGCAGCCTGCTCACCTTGTACCTCGGCATCGAGATCATGTCCCTGTCGCTGTACGCGATGGTCGCCTTCGACAGGGACGACGGCGTCGCGGCGGAATCCGCGACGAAGTATTTCGTGCTCGGCGCGATCGCCTCCGGGGCACTGCTCTACGGGATCTCGATCCTCTACGGCGTGACGGGGAGTTTCCTCCTGGATGGCGTCGCCGCGTCGGTGGGCCGGAGCGATACGCCGGCCGTCGGGCTGTTGTTCGGCCTCGCGTTCATCGTGGTCGGCGTCGCATTCAAGTTCGGTGCCGTGCCATTCCACATGTGGCTGCCGGATGTCTATCACGGCGCGCCGACTCCCGTGACCCTCTTTGTAGGGTCGGCTCCCAAGATCGCCTCGTTCGCGCTCGCGATGCGCGTGCTGGCCGAGGGGCTCGGCGGCGTCGCGGAGGCCTGGCAGGACATGCTCGTCGTGCTGGCGGCGCTCTCGATGGTCGTCGGTAATGTCGTCGCGATTGCGCAGTCGAACATCAAGCGCATGCTCGCGTACTCGACCATCTCGCACGTCGGCTTCATCCTGCTCGGCGTCCTCGCGGCAAACGCCGCCGGCTATCGCGCGGCGATGTTCTATACGCTGACATACGTGATCATGACGACCGGGGCGTTCGGCGTCGTGCTCTGGCTCTCGCGCAAGGGCTTCGAAGCGGATGCGCTTGACGACTACAAGGGCCTCAACCGGCGCAGCCCCTGGTTCGCCTTCGTAATGCTGCTGGTGATGTTCGGATTGGCAGGCGTCCCGCCGACGGTCGGTTTCTGGGCCAAGCTGCAGGTGATCTCGGCGGTCCTCGACGTCGACCTGACCTGGCTGGCCGCCCTGGCCGTGCTTACGTCGGTGGTGGGCGCCTATTACTACCTTCGCATCGTCAAACTCATGTACTTCGATGAACCAACGACGAGCGGTCCGCTTGAAGCGAAGATCGGCGTGCGTCTCGTGTTGAGCATGAACGGACTGGCGATCCTGGTGCTGGGGCTGTACCCGGGTGTGCTCCTCAGGCTTTGCGAGCATGTATTACCGTGAGCGATGGGAACCAAGCGAAATACCGCGGGCCGCCAGGCGTCAGCTAACGGTACCTTCCGGTTTGTAAATAGAACGATCGCTGACTATAATTCGCGCCCCTGTTGCGGGGTGGAGCAGTCTGGCAGCTCGTCGGGCTCATAACCCGAAGGTCGCAGGTTCAAATCCTGCCCCCGCTACCATCGCTTACATGCAGGCCGATCCGAGCAACGGGTCGGCCTGCTTCGTTCAGGCCGACCGGGACCTGGCCGAGCATCTCGCGCAGCGCGTCCCGGACCTCGCCCGTCCTCGATCCGGTGGCCCCGCTCAGGTCCGCCACCATCGACCGGTATCTGGTCAGGCTGGCGGTCACGGCCTTGTCCTGTGCCTCCGTGGGCGCACGTGGGCCGGCCGCCATGCCGGCCAGTTCGTCCTCGGCCGCCCTGAGCCTCGCACCGACCGCCCCGTCGGCCGGAAGGTGGCCGGCCGCGATCCCTTCCACCAGGCGTCGGACCTGCGCCTCGAGGTCGCGCTTGCGTCTCGCGTCCGCGTGCCTCTGGCCGTTCGTCCGCTTCCGGCACTCGGTCACGGCGCTGCGCAGCGCCCGCCGGTACTCGGCGATCGCCTCGTCGCTCAGCAGGTCGCGGCGCACACCCCGGAGGACCCGCTCCTCGATCCGCTCGCGGGCGACCCGCAGCCGGTTCGGGCACGCGCTCTCGCCGCCGTTCAGCCACCCGCTACAGGCGTAGCTCGCTCCCCTCGCACCCGCGATGACAAGGCGAGAGCCGCAGTCCTTGCAGACGAGCAGCGTGGACAGCAGGTACTTGGGCGCGCGACCCTTGCCGACCGCGAGGGCTCGCTGCTTTGAGAGACCTCCCTTCACGGCGTCCCCCACCTCGCGGGTGCGGCGGGCGATGCGCGCCTGGACCGCAGCCCACAGTTCATCACCAATGATGCGAAGCGATGCATCCTTGGAAATGATCCACTCCTCACGCGGGCGAGGTGTGAAGCCGCGTTTCCCGCTGCGCACCTTCTTGCGGGACCGCCTCCGGTTCCAGACCACCTCGCCGACGTAGATCGGATTGCGCAGCATGGTATAGACAGCCGACTGCATCCAGCGTCCGTCAGTCCGGCGTTGCGTTCGCCTCCAAGTCGAGCCGGGTGAGGGGACCGCGTCGCGGTTCAATTCGCCCGCGATTGCGCGGGTAGAGCCTCCGTCGAGGAACCTTTCGAATATCCTGACGACGACGCGGGCCTGCTCGTCTATGACGAAGCGTACGCCGTCCTTGCTGCCATAGCCGTAGCACTTGCCACCACCGCTTCTGCCAGCCAGTACGCGACCCTTCAATCCGCGGTGCGTGCGGTCAGCTGCCTGCTGCAACTCCGCTCGCGCCATCGCACTCTTGACCGACAGCAGGATTCCCATGGAAGCCTGTCGCGTATCAATGCCGTCCGTCGCGGTCACGATGTGGATGCCCAGCCACTCCAGCTCCTCGCGTAGGGAGTGGGTCTCGGCCTCGTTGCGGCTCAGCCGCGACAGCTCGTGCGCGACGATCACGCCGAACCCCTTGTCACGGGCGGCGGCGAGCATCCGCTGGTAGCCGGGGCGGTTGCTCTCGTTGCCTGACATGGCCGCGTCGTGGAACTCCTCGACGACGGAGAACCCCTGACGCTTGGCGAAGTCGCGGCACTCGCGTAGCTGGTCGTCGATCGACGCCTCCCGCTGCCCGGTCGTCGAGTAGCGGGCGTAGAGGGCGGCCTTCATCGTAGCCTCCTGACTTGGCAATCCGGAGAGCAATACCTGCGTGGTCCGTGCTTCATCACCCATCTGGTGTCGTAGAACTTCTTGCGGCACGACTTCCGCTCGCACGTCCTCAACCTGTAGCGCCGCCACTTTTCGACCGGGACTTCGAGCGCCACCAGCCACATCGCGTAGCGCACGCAGAACTCGGGGGAGGCGTCTACGGGTCCGACGACCTCCAGTCGCGGGTCGCCGGCGGCCGGTATCACGGCCCTGACGACGAACGCGCGTTCGAGACGAGGCAGGCCGTCGCGCTGGTCACGGGTTCGCACGCGAGCGACGGCCCCGCGAAGGATCTTGTTTCGTCGCTGCGAATCGTCTTCTCCTTCGGCGATGCTCGCGGCATTCCTCAGGAACCCACAGACATGGACGCGGATCGTCCAGAAGTCGTCGTAGTCCTCGTCCTGGTATCGAGGCTTCAGGTTCACCCTCTCCCCGGTCACATGGGCGCACATCAGTTCGAGCGCGACGACTGCCTTCGAGTCCTTCACGGACTCGAGGTCGCCGATCTGCTCCAGCCATCGCAATAGCGCGGGCCTCTTGTTCATGCCCAAATCCTACAGCTAGCGACAGCTCAGATGACACCAATACCGCAGGAGTCCGTCTACTAACACACGGAATTCACGTAGTTAGTAACTCACGAGGCCCTATATGGTCCCTGCCGTCAGAGACAGCGACGACAGGAGACAGGCGGCCATGCACCCCAGCGGATTCGATTTCTACGCGATGAGCGACGCGGCGATTGCGCTCGCCATCCCCCGCTCGAACCTTCGGTACTTCATCGACACGGGAAAGGTGCCCGCCCATCGCGCTAGCGATGGCTCCCGCCTGATGAGTCACGACGACATCGCGGCGGCACGCGCCCTGATAAGCGAGCACGAAGCGAAGAAGGCGCGGGCCAAGACCGCGGCAAAGAGGGCTCGCGACGAGGCGCTGAAGAAGATCTCAGCGCAAAGAACGAAATCAAAGCAGCGCCGCGCCTGACACGGCGATGCACCCGGCGCTCACACGCCTGATCCGCGTCCTCGCGGAGTGCGAGGCCGAGCGACTGTGCGCGACGACCGACGATAACAACGACCCGACGACAGAGGAGCACGAAAATGAGACCGACGATCAAGATCAGGTTCTCGACAGAGCGGGAGTTCGAGTCACGGAGCGAGTCATATCGCATCGTGGCAGACGTACTTGATGAACTCGGCGGGCGCAACGGCTTGGTGGAACGCCGAGAGCTCGTCACCGCCGTCAAGGCAAGGGTCGCCGAACTCGGCAAACGGATGAAAGTCGACGCCACGGTCAGCTCGCTGTGCGCACTGCCCGGTATCGAGGCCGTGTTCTGCCACGCGGACGGTCGGACGGAACCGTTCACGTCGAGACGACTTGAGACCACCAGAAAAAAGGCGGGCCCGGTCCAGATGGCCGAGCCCGAAGACAAAGAAGCAAATGAGCAGGTCGGATAGTACCGTGAAGGACGCACTCGGGACGCTCCACGTCCTGATCGCGGCCGACAAGCGGAAGCGCACTGGTAAGACGATTCGTGAGGTCGACGGCAAGGCCGTCGCGACGGACGCGGGGCACTCGTTCAAGTTCCGATGGGAGCTGGTCGAGGTCGACCGCGAGGGCGAGTGGCTCGAAGTCCTGCGCGGTCAGAGCGATCGCTTCCCGATCATCGGCAGCCCGGCGGCCGACTGGGCAAGCGGCTCGAAGAAGCGTCGCCTGAAGCGATCGAAAGGGGACTCGCCGGCCTCGATCCGCGACACGCCTTGCATCATGTTGCCGATCGACGTTGACCGTCTGGCCATCGAGATCGAGTGCGACATTCGCGACGGGCCCAACGTCGCGCGCCAGGTGATGCAGCACCTCGGCATCGACCTCAAGACACAGGGGTTCTGGCATTTCACCAGCAGCCACGCGTTGCCCGGAAAGGGAGTCCGCATACGGCTGTGGATCGTGCTCGCGCAGGCACTGACGGCGAGGGAGATGAAGGCGCTGGCGAAACGGCTGTGGGACGGCAAGGTCGACTCCTCGATCTATTCGGCCAACGCCGAGATCTTCACAGCCGACCCGATCTTCAGGGATGGCGTTAAGGACCCGATGAAGGGTCGCGATCGAAGCGGGGCGCTCGAAGGCGCAACTCCGTGGTCGGTCCCCGTCACGACCGGGGATGCGGAGCCTAAGCGCCGGCCTGGACGACCTCGCAAGAACCCATACGATCGGATCAGGGAGACGCTGATCGCGGCCGGGGTGTACATCGCCGATGCGGGCGGCGGCACGCACCACATCCTGTGTCAGTTCGAGGACGATCACTCGGGGGAACCCAAGGAAGGCGACACCCTGTACCTCGAGGCCGGTACCGATGGCTTCGCCAAGCCACGACTGTTCTGTCATCACGACCACTGCAAGGAGAGGAAGGACTACCACGACGAGTTCATGAGGCATCTCGGGCTCGATCGCGACCTGTCGGTCGATGACTTCCGATTCGTGACCACGACGGGGACGTTCATCCTGCTGCCGATCCGAGCGTCGATCGTCGAGAGCGGCGTCAACGCGATGTTGCCGGCCATACGTGTCGGGGACGGGGAGTTTATCTCTCCGGCGGCGCATATCAGACGGAAGCTGTACGTCACCACCCTGACCTGGGCTCCGGGCAGGGACGTGATCCTTGCGGGCGAGGCGTGGACCGACAGCGGCCCGATCTACGGCGAAGAACTATCGAGTCTTAACACCTACCTGCCTCCGCAACGCGACGCGCCGCAGGGTGGTTTCGACAGAATCAGAAAGAGTGCAGCACCGTACGTCTGGCACGTTCGGCGGGTGTTCTCGGAAGACTGGTCGTACGTCCTCGACGCGCTGGCGTTCAAGGTCCAGAACCCCGGCGTGAAGATCAACCACGCGCTCGTCTTCGAGGGCGTTCCCGGCATCGGCAAGGACACGATCCTGGTGCCGGTCAAACACGCCGTCGGGATGCACAACACGGAGAGCGTCGGACCGCGTGAACTGGTCGACCGATTCAACAAGTTCGAGCGCAGCGTGCTGTGCGTCATCAACGAGACGAGCGACGCGGGCGACATGAACAAGTACAAGTTCTACGAGCACACGAAGGCGATGTTCGCCGCACCACCTGAGAACCGGCGCATCGACGAGAAGAACCTCGGGGCCTACTACGTACCGAATGTCACGTTTTGCGTGATCACGACGAATTCGGCCAAGGAGAGCCTATACATCCCGGCCGACGATCGCCGGCTATACATCGCTTCGAGCCGCATCTCTCGCAAGGAGGACATCGACCAGGACGGCTACTTCGATGACCTCTACGACTGGCTCGATCGTAAGGGTGGCAAGGATGCGGCGGCAGATTTCCTGATGACGCTCGACGTGTCGCACTTCAATCCGACACGGCCTCCGCCACGGACGCAGGCCTGGTGGAACGTCGTTGAGGCCGGGAACTCGGAGGACGACGTTGACTTGCGCAACACGCTCGAAGGCTTGAGATGGCCCAGGGCGCTCAGGTTCGACGAACTCGTCAAGCGCGTACCTATGCTCGGCCACGGCCTGACCGACAGGAAGATCCTGGGGTACAAACTCGGCCGACTCGATAGGGCGTACGTCGTCTGTGCGAACCCCGACGCCCAAGACGGCGTGTGGAAGGTTGGCAAGGAGAAGAAGCGCGTCACCTACTACGCACTGAGGGAGCTGACCGTCAGAGAACGGATCGCGGCGGTCAGGGAGCGGATCGTGGCATCCAAGTCGCACATGAAGGGCGGTGACGATGACCTGCTGTGATCTACGTCCGGGGTCACGAGGGTCACGGGGCAACCCCCACAGAATTATTAATGCATCTATGCCCCCGCAGATCCCTTTAGAGCGCATTTCTCTAAGGTTACGGAGTTTTGATGGGGAGGTACGCGCGCGGGAGACGGGGATGGTGTTTGCATTATTAATTCCACCGGGGTTGCCCCGTGACCCTCGTGACCCTAGGAACTCGTCGTGACCCGGCGTAACCCACCCCTGCCGGTGCGCGACCGCCGTCAGTCGATGGCCGTCGATCACGTCCGCAAGTTCGTCGAGGACGAGCTAGTCATCGAGCCCAAGGCGTTCCTGAGGCTCGGCGCGTTGGGCCGGATCTACTACGACTGGTGCGAGATGCACGACGTCATGAACCGTCGTGTCAGTTCGAGCGAACTGCTGCTCAGGCTCGAACGCGACTACGGATTGACGGCCGGCACGGTCTACATCAACGCTGGCCGGGAGGACGAGGCGACGCTCTATGGGTTGCGAGGCGCAAGGCTGCGTGACCCCGCGCTCAACGCCAAGCGACCGCGCGTCGGTTTCCGGCCTCGGCTAGGGAAGGCGTGGGCGCCGATCGTCGAGGGCATCGCCCCTGACGTCGCGGAGAGGATCTTGGACCGTGCGGAATCGATCGACAACGATGACCAGGAGGACCCATGAGGAAGCTGACGGGCAAGCAGTCCGAGCTGGAGGACGAACTGAGCACCCTGCGCCGGAGAATCGTTGTCGTCGACAGCTACACCGACGGATGGGACATCGTCGTCGGCCGGGTCATGGACCGCGTTCGCTCGCTTGAGCATAGGGTCGACGACCTGGAATACCGCCTGAACGAAAAGGAGATTCTGTGATCGCTACAAGGTTACAGAGTTACGTGCAGCCGGTAGGGGTGCTGCGAAAGCGAAGTGCGCTTCTTCTCTGCATCCCGCCTTTCCCCGCTTCTCTGCGGCGGCCTTTGCAGTCGAAAACGAGGTGCAACACATGAGCCGGATCTTACCGCGACGGAAATCTCCGCAGAACTGGACGCCGGAGCGGCGCGCACGACAGTCGGCCATCGCTAGGAGAAGATGGGCGGAGAAGCCGCATGGGCTTCGCGGTCGTCGATCGCGGCTCGCGGACGACCTTGATGAAGAAAAATTCACCGCTGCAATGGCCGACATCGCGTCCGAGTTCTTCTTTCGCCGGTTCGACGTACTCCTAAACATGCAGAAGCCGGCGTTCGTCGAACTGGCCGAGGCGGCGGGCGTCGACCCCGACATCGTCGAGGCCGTGCGCGCGAGGCTGCTGCGCGATTTCAAAGAGGGGGACGACGATGAGTGAACTGGAGAAGGACATCGCCGCGATCATGACGGCGTTCTTCGCAGCCAATGTGCACAACCTGCTGGCCGCCCCGTCTCGGCTGGAGACCATCGCCTACCTGGCAGGGGTTCCGCCCGAGAGAGTGCCGGCCGTGCGCGAGGCGTTGACGAAGGCGAACGCGGTAGGGCTGTCGTCGTGATGGTGGCGTGTACCTCCGAGCCACGCCCGCAGTAGATTCGGATCACGCGACCGCCCGTCTGGCCGCGCCGTGGGATGCGGCGCCGGACTCGACGACGCGACACCCGCGAGGTCCGCGAGGACCGACTTCGAAGAGCCTGCGGGAAGCAGCGACCGAGAAGTGGACACGAACCACTCACACTTTTCGGAGCACACAGCAATGGACGAGAACGAACGCAAGGCCCTCGTCGAGGGCATCCGCACCGCCATAGGCGAGAAGCTGAAGGCGGCGGGAATCACCGACAACGAGTTCCTGACCAAGATGGCAGGGCGTCTCAACGACCTCGAGCAGCGATTCGCCGAGAACGGGACCGGCGCGCCATCGATCAAGGGGCTCGGCATCGAGAACCCGTTCGCGTCGCAGGCATTCGCGGACCGCGTCAACCAGGTGAAGCAGGGTCAGCCGACGAGCGGGCTCATCCACCTGCCGAACGTCGGCATCAAGAAGGTGAAGGCCCTCGTCAACCTGCCCGAGGGCGGCAGCACGATCGCGGCGTTCCCGACGCAGAACCAGCGCGGCCCGACGATGGGCCCACCGGTCGCGCCGCTCACCCTCGTCGACCTCCTGCCGTCGACGCCCGTCAGCTCGGACAACTTCGACTTCGTCCAGCTCGACCGCACGAGCGAGGCCGGCGTGCAGGCGAACGAAGGCGACCAGAAGCCGGAGACCGAGTTCACCGCGCAGCTGGTGACGGCGAAGATCGCCACGATCGCGCACTACACGATGGCGTCGCGGCAGGTCTTGGCCGACAATTCACAGCTTTCCGCTCTGCTCGCGGGCGTCCTGTCGATCGACGTGGTGGCGAAGTACGAGGCCCTGCTGCTCAACGGCAACGGCACCACGGACAAGATCAGCGGGCTCGTCACGCAGGCACCCGCGTTCCCGCACACCGTGTCGCCCAAGGCGGACCGCATCGCCGAGGCGATCGCTGACATGTGGGAGTCGGGGTTCGTGGCGAGCGCCATCGTCCTCAACCCGCAGGACTGGCGCGAGTTCGAGACGGAGCGGGCGGTCGGCGGAGACGAGCAGTACGTGGCCGGAGGCTGGGCGAACCCGGCGCAGCCGTCGATGTGGCGCGTCCCGGTCGCGCGGGCGGCGTCGCTCGCCGTGGGCTCGGCCCTCGTGATCGACACGCGCTTCACCACCATGCTGGACCGCCAGCAGGTGAGCGCGGCCGTGAGCACCGAGGACCGCGACAACTTCATCAAGAACCTCGTGACCATGCTGGCCGAGATGCGGGGAGGCCTTGCCGTGTACAACGTCAGCGCGCTGCGCCTCGTCGACCTGGCGAGCACCTGACCGGACGATCGCCGCCCTGAGTGATGACGGGGCGGCGACCCAGCGACGGACCGGGTCCATTCCTCCCCGGTCGACGAGCGCTCGCCCCCGGCGCGTCGCGAGAGGGGGCGCTTTCTCGACGCAAAAAAAGGCCCGGCGCTGAGGCCGGGCCCGGTACGAGCGGAGTCCGTCAGACGCGCGCGACCTCGACGACCGCGTCGGCGACCTCCGAGACCCGCATCCCGTTGGCGTGCCACGCCGCGACCTCGTCCTCGTTGTCGCGCAGGTAGCGGAGCGCCTCGCCCAGCGTCCTGCTGTCGATCACGCCCACCCGCTCCATCGCGACCAGCTCGCGCCTGACCGCCTCGACCACGGTCCCGCTCATGCGGACTCCTTCGCGATCGCGTTGACGTAGCCGAGTGTGGGCGTGCCGCCGCACGACTTGCGGACCCGGGCGACGATCTGCTCAGGCGGCAGCTTCTTGGCCAGCAGGTCACGGATCAGCGCGGCCTGAGACTTCTTCGACTTGGCTTTCATGGGGTTCCTCCGTAACCGGCCGACCTGGCCGGCATGAACCCCACTGCACCGTGAGTCGGCAGATTCGTACACCAGTTCTTGTAAATCTGTAGACCCGTTCGGCCAGCAAGATGCCGGCCGCTTAGATTCTGGTCGTTCTCGGCAGATTTTCATGAAGCGGAACGAGGAGCAGGCGCACATGATCTGCGAATGGAGCGAATGGAAATCCGGGTCGTAAGAGTCGCAGGAGGTACAGCCCGCGTTCTGGTGACTAGCATCCGCCGAATCGGGGATAAGCCTGAACTGGCGATGATCCTGAAGGTATGGTCAACGTCGCGGCTCTCGCGCCATGGGGCGATGGACATCGCACTGAGATATCTCGACCCGGAGTGAACGACGCGCTACGATTCGCGCGAATTTCACGCTTCAGGGGGTCCGGCGTTGAATCAACTCTTTTATGGCGACAACCTTGACGTGCTGCGCGATCACGTCAGGGACGAAACGGTAGACCTAATTTATTTGGACCCGCCGTTCAATTCCGACACCAACTACAATGTACTCTTTAAGTCGCCAACAGGTGAAGAGGCGAAGGCCCAGATCGAAGCGTTCGAGGACACTTGGCACTGGAACGAATCGGCGGAGCGGGCATTCGACGAGGTTATTAACGGCCCGCATTCGGATGCTTCGATTATGTTGAGGGCGATGCGCGGGGCGCTCGGCGACAACGACATGATGGCCTACCTCGCCATGATGGCAGTGAGGTTGATCGAGCTTCATCGCGTCTTAAAGCCGACCGGCGCGCTCTACCTTCACTGTGATCCGACCGCTAGCCACTACCTCAAGATCCTCCTAGATGCAATCTTTGGTGCGGAGTATTTCCAGAACGAGATTGTCTGGCACTACTCGGGCTGGAACGCGAAATTGAACACGAAGTTCAACAGCCGACACGATGTGATCTTCTACTACTCGAAGGGGAAAGAGCCTCGGTTCAATTCGTACACGATTCCGTGGGAGTCAGAGGCGGAGTACGTCCGCGTGCGAAAGCAGAAGGTCAATACGGAAAAGTCGGGGAAGAAGTTCGTGCTTTCGGATGCCGGCGGAGGACGGCGGGTCAAGAGGTATCTGCACGAGGCGATGGCGTACGGAAAGCCGGTCGACGACGTGTGGGACATCGACAAGATCAATAACTCGTCTAAGGAGTCGCTTGGATACCAGACACAGAAGCCGGTCGCCCTGTTGCAGCGGATCGTTGCTGCCTCATCAAACGAAGGGGACCTGGTGTTGGACCCGTTCTGCGGGTGCGGCACCACGATTCACGCTTCAGAAAAGATGAAGCGTCAGTGGATCGGTATCGACGTGACGCACCTCGCCATAGCTCTGGTCGAGAGACGCCTGAAGGAGGCGTTCTCTGGCATCGTCTACGAGGTCCACGGCGTACCAAAGGATCATGCCAGCGCGCGCGACCTCGCCGTCCGGGACAAACACGAGTTTCAGAAGTGGATCACTGCAACGATAGGTGCCCAACCGTATCGCGGTGGTCGCAAGGGAATGGACCGCGGGATCGACGGCTACATGCACTTCCGGGACGCCGATCGCAAGGCTCAGTTCGCTGTCGTTTCAGTGAAAGGCGGGAGCATCACGCCGAGCATGGTTCGCGACCTCAAAGGCACGATGGAACGAGAAGGAGCGGCCCTCGGTTTGTTTCTGACGTTGAATGATCCCACGCGAGAGATGATCAAGGAGGCCGCGTCCGCAGGCATTTATGAGACGGGCGGACAAAAGATTTCGCGAGTGCAGATCTTGACCGCCGCCGAGATCCTGGAAGGGCGCAGGCCGCAAGTGCCCTTCGGGTTCTCAGAAGGATTCGCGAAGGCCACCAGAGAAGAAGACGACGATGCCCAAGGAAGCCTCCTCTGACCCCGCGCCCCTCCGCCAAGGGGTCAGTCTAGGGAGACATCCCGGGTAAGCGACCTGATCGACCCCCCGCTACCACAATCCGTGAAAACCCCGGCCTCGAGCCGGGGTTTTCGTTTGCATGCAGAATAGGGGCTCTCAACTGACTAGGTAAGGCGATTGCTGTCATTCAAGGTGAGGGCGAGCCTTGCATTTGCAGCGCTTGGGGTGCTCGCAAGCAGCGCGACCATTGGTGCTCTTCTAGCGTGGGCGGATGACGCAAAGTCACTTGAGTGGATAGGAATCTACTCATGGTGGCAAGTGTGCCTCTTAATATTCACGGCAGGCACCGCTGGCTACTTCCTTGGTGGAAGAGCGTTTGATTCCGCATCGCTGAGACCAATCAGTGGCGCTGCTCGTGGCGCTGGAGTGGCTGCTCTGGGTTTCCTCGCGACCACGATCGCATTTGGTCTCTTACTCTTGCCAAAGCTGCCATTTAGTACTGCGGCCTTAATGACTCTTGCAGCCGCAGGTTTTGGCGGGCTCTTCTTCGCATTACCCGCTATTGTAGTTGGCGCAATTCTGGGAGCGGTCCTCATCCGTCGTGCTTGATAGTCAACTAACTGACTGACTATTTTGGGCGACAGTCGAGAAACGTACCGACAATGGCGACTACCCAGATTGGGCGGATATGGATTGGACACAGCCTGCCCTCGCTGCGAGGGAGACCCGCAGTCCTATCGGGGAAACATGGTCGGTTAACAGACCCACGCTACCAACCTTGACCGAGAACCCCGGCCTCGCGCCGGGGTTTTCATTTTTTGGATCGGCAATCCAGGCGCGAGGAGCCGTGAGCGGCTCCTGCGCGACGCACGTGCCTCCGAAAATCGGCCGCGTTCACCGGTTCACTTCCAAGTGTGCGTGAACTTCCGCCGGAGTCCAGCGCCGCTGCGATGCCGTCGCCGTAGCAATCTGCGGCGGCGGTGTCCTACACGCGGGTGCCGCCGGAAGCCGTGACGAATCGGGACCATGCAACCGCATCTTGAGGTTGTGACTGCAATCGCCTCGGACTGTGAACCTGAATTATGTTGCGTCTAGCAGCCTGTCGGACTTAGCGCAGGATACGCGATAATCATTTCGGTCCTCCACGCGACGGTGGTGCGATGAGCAACTTTAGACCGATCAACCGCGACACGGGATTTTTGCTGCCGCCGTC
>Ga0187892_10009116_pt1 | contig 13209 bp, 13 predicted proteins | sample MA1701073metaG_FD_139345 | JGI IMG/M metagenome (GOLD analysis project Ga0187892, IMG submission 139345) | Bio-ooze microbial communities from a basaltic lava cave in the Kipuka Kanohina Cave System on the Island of Hawaii, USA - MA170107-3 metaG ...
GACGATGCCGTCGGTCGGGACCCGGCCGTAGGTGGGCTTGAAGCCCACCGTGCCGCTCAGGGCGGCCGGCACCCGGATGGAGGCGCGCGTATCCGTCCCGAGCGACCCGAGCGCCATGCCGGTGCCCACCGAGATGGCCGAGCCGCCACTGGAGCCGCCGGGGATCCGCTCGGTGTCCCACGGGTTGCGGCTCTGCGGGCTGGTCACCCCGAGCGCGAACTCATGGGTGCTGACCTTGCCGATGATCACGGCGCCCGCCGCTCGCAGCCGGCGCACGCCCGTGCCGTCCTTCTCCCCGGTCGCCACGTAGGCGTCGGAGCCGGCCCGGGTCGGGAGGCCGGCGACGTGGATCACGTCCTTGATCGATACGGGTATGCCGTGCAGCAGCCCGCGGCAGTGGCCCGAGCGCAACTCGGCGTCGCGCTCGGCGGCGACGTCCATGGCGTCGGGGGCCAGGGCAACCACGGCGCGCAACGGGCCGTCGCGGGCCTCGATGCGGTCGAGGGCGTCGGCGACCAGGTCGGCGCTCGTCGTCTTCCCGGCGGCCAGGGCCGACGCGGCGGCCAGGAGCGGCCCGCGCTCGCCGGGTGGGCCGGCACGCGTGGGTGACCCGGCCCGGCCCGCGTGCGGAGGGTGGTAGTCGAGCGGTGGCCGGCCCCCGCCACGGGCCGGCCGGGCGGCGGCCAGGATGGCGGCTGCCTCGGCGAACGCGGCCCGGGCGATGCTCCCCGCCGGACGGCCGCTCACGCGTCCACGGCGGCGAGCAGCGCCTTGGACGAGGCCACCGCGCCGAAGACGCCGCCCTGCATGGTCACCATCTTCAGGGCGGCCTCGTAGTTCCCGGCATCGGTGGCCCCGGTGCAGTCGCTCAGGAGCAGGCACTCGTAGCCCCGGTCGTTGGCGTCGCGCATGGTGGTGTGCACGCACACGTCGGTAGTGATGCCGGTGAAGACGATGTGGGTGATCCCGGCGCGGCGGAGGAGGAGGTCGAGGTCGGTCGAGTAGAAGGCGCCCTTGCCGGGCTTGTCGACGATCAACTCGCCGTCGATCGGTGCCACCTCGGGCACGATCTCCCAGCCGGGCTCACCGCGGACGAGGATGCGACCGCACGGGCCCGAGTCGCCGATGCCGGCGCCGATGCGCTTCGAGCGCCAGAGCTTGTTGGGGGGGCAGTCGCGCAGGTCGGGACGGTGCCCTTCGCGGGTGTGCACCACCAGCCAGCCGGCGGCGCGGGCGGCGGCCAGCACCTCGGCGGTCGGCCCGAGGCCGGCTCTGGTCAGATCGAGGTCGTAGCCCATGGCGTCGACGTAGCCGCCCGGGCCGCAGAAGTCGACCTGCCAGTCGATGAGGAGCAGCGCGGTGCGCGCCGGGTCGATGACATCGTCGTAGGGCCAGGGGTAGGGCTCGGCGTCAACGGGACCGAGGTTCATTTCGCCTCCATGGGGACGGGGGAACTGGCATGGGACAGCGCCTCGACGAGGGCCGCCGACGGGCCGATCGCGCCGAAGATGCCGCCGGACATCGTGATGCTGGCGAGGGCATGGCGGCCGAGCTGCGGGGAGAAGAAGGCGACGGCGTCGGTGACGGTCAGGCACTCGTAGCCGCGGTCGTTGGCCGATCGGAGGGTGCTGTCGACGCAGGCCTCGGCGCCGAAACCGGTGAGGACCAGGTGGTCGATCCCTCGGGTCCGAAGCTCGTCGTCGAGCGGTCCGCCGTGGAACCCGTCGACCCCTGCCGAGCGCACGACGAGGTCGCCGGCAGATTGGGCGACCCCGGGCTCGGCCGGGCGCGTGCCGTGCTCGGGCGGGAAGGGCGTCGGGCGCGAGCCCGCCGGCCGGCTGTGGTGGACCAGCACGACCAGGGCGCCCGCCTCCCGCACGGCCCGGCTGACGGCGGCGATGCGCGCCGCGACGCCGGCGTGGTCGGGCGACGCCTCGATCCAACCCGTCTGGGCGCCGGCCACGATGAGCGCCAGGCGGCCCGGGTCCAGGCACCCGTCGTACGGCCACGGATAGGGCAGCGTTTGGTCGAGGGTGGTCATCGAGATCGGACAGCCGACCGAGGGGGCGCCGCGGACCGGCGCCCCCGCGGGACCGGTCAGTTCTTGGGCAGCTCGCCGACGACGCCCTTGACGAACACCGTCATGGTCGCCTCGATGGTGGCGTAGTCGGGAACGGTGCCTTCGGCCACCAGGGTCGTGCCGTCCTGGGCGATGACGGGGCCGGCGAAGGGCGAGCCGGTCGTGGAGATCCGCGCCTTGGCCTCGTCGAGCAGCGACTTCACGTCCGCGCCCACACTCGGCCCGAGCTTCGACTCCACGAAGGGGTTCTGGCCGTCCTTCAAGCCCTCACGGAAGTTGGCGTTGTACTTGCTCCCCGTGAAGTTGCCGGCCCGCGCCGTCTTGACGATGTCGGAGTAGAGCGCCTCCCATGACCACTCCGAGCCGGCGATCCAGCCGTTGGGGGCCAGCGAGGAGGCATCGGCGTGGTACCCGACGACCATCTTGCCCGCCGCCTCGGCCGCCTTGGTGATGGTGCCCGTGCAGTCCTGGTGCTGGGTGATCACGTCGACGCCCTGGTCCAGGAGGCTCTTGGCCGCCGCGGCCTGCTTGGCCGGGTCGCACCAGGCCGAGGTGTTGACCACGAAGGTCTGGGCCGCCGGGTTCACCGACTGGGCACCGAGCTCGAAGGCGTTGATGTTGGAGATCGTCTGGGGGATCGGGAAGGCGTACACGTAGCCGAGCTTGTTGGACTTGGTCTGCTTGCCGGCCACGATGCCGGCCAGGTAGACGGGCTCGTACACGGTGCCGAAGTAGGTGCCGGCGTTGGCCGGGACCTCGCCCTTGATCAGGTTGCCCTGCTGGATGACGGCAACGTCGGGGTTGGCGGCGGCCACCTTCAGGGCCGCGTCGAGATGGCCGTAGCTGGTGGCGAAGATGATCTTCGCCCCCTTGTCGATCATCCCTTCCATCACCCGGACGGCGTCATCGGTTTCGGGCACGTTCTCGGCGGTCAGGACCTCGAGATCGGGGAACGCCTGCTTCACCGCTTCCGAGCCCTGGAAGGCGGCCTGGTTGTATCCGAAGTCGTCCTTCGGGCCCACGAAGATGAAGCCCACCGCCGCGCTGTCCTTGCCTGGCGCGGCGGCCGCGGCGGTGTCGGCACCGGGGGTCGGCGACGCCGCGGTGGTTGTGTCGGTGGTGTTGCTCCCGCAGGCGGCGGTGACGAGCGCAAGGGCCGCGGCGACGGCTACTGCGGAGACGGCTCTGGTTGGGGATCTCACGGGTCTGGCTTCCTTTCGGGTCGGGCGATGACGCAGCTCAGGTGCTCGGGGAGACCTCGAAGACCTTCTTCAGGCCTTCGGGCGCCTCGGCCGCCCGCCGCCGACCGAGCACCACGAGGACGGCGACGATCGTCACGTAGGGGATGGCGTCGAGGGCGAACTGGTTGATGCCGTAGCCCCGAGCCTGCAGGGCCGGGGACAGGGCCAGGGCGGCGCCGAACAGGTAGGAGCCGGCCGCCACCTTGAACGGTTGGCGGGCGGCGAAGATGACCACGGCCACGGCGACGAAGCCACGGCCCTGCACCATGTTCTCGAACCAGGCGTTGGCATAGGCGATGGCGAGCTGGGCGCCGCCGAGCCCGGCCAGCATCCCGCCGGACACCACCGCGAGGTACTGGATGCGGCGGACCGAGTGGCCGTAGGACGACAGCACTTCGGTGCGCTCGCCGGACGCCCGCAGAAGGAGCCCCCAGCGCGACCGGCTGAGCAGCCACCACGAGGCGGGGACGAGCACGAAGCTGAGGTACGTGAGCGGGTCGTGGTTGAAGAAGACGTCGCCCACGCCCGGCAGGGAGCCGAGGCCCGGGACCCGCCACGCGGTGAACGAGCGCGCCGGCCTGCTCACGTAGGACGCGCCGAACAGCGACGTCAGGCCGAGGCCGAGGAACAGGACGACGAGCCCGTTGGCCAGCTGGTTGGCCCGGCGGTGCAGGACAAAGAACGCGTGCACGAGAGCCAGAACGCCACCGGCGACCAGTCCGGCCGCGGCTCCCGCCCACGGGTTGCCGGTCTCGGCGGCCACCGCATACGCGGCCAGCGCGCCGACGAGCATGCTGCCCTCCGTGCCGAGGTTCACCACGCCCGCGCTCTCGGAGAACGACTCGCCCACGCCGGCGTACATGATCGAGGTGCCGCCCCTGACGGCGCCCGTCAACACCTCCGTAACCAGGCTCACGCCACGGCCTTCGGACGGTGGGCCCAGCCGAAGACGGCCAGCAGGACCAGGGCCATGAACACGTTGACGGTGGCCGCGGGCAGGCCGGAGTCGAGCTGGAGGCTGTCACCGGAGACGGCGATGGCGGCCAGCAGCACGGCGGCGGTGGCGACGCGCACGGGGTGGTGGCGGGCCAGCCAGCTGGCGAGGAAGGCGATGTAGCCGTAGCTCACCAGGAACCCCGGTCGCAGCTTGAACTCGGTCCCCGCCAGCTGGGCGACGCCGCCCAGGCCGGCCAGCGCCCCGCCCACGGCCATGGCGCTCACCAGCAGGATCCCCACCTTGAGCCCGGCCCGGCGCGCCGCCTCGGGGTTGCCGCCCACGACCCTGAGCTGGAAGCCCCAGCGGGTGGAGCGAAGGGACCACCACACCAGGGCGGTGGCGGCCACGGCCAGGAGGATGCCGGCGTGCACGCCCGTGCTCCCCAGGAGCGGCAGCCGCTCGGCCACGGCCAGCGGGGCCGTCACCGGCTGCCCGCTGCCGTTGGCGTCCTTCCACTTGTCGTAGATCAGGTACAGCATCAGGTCGAGGGCGATGTAGTTGAGGAGAAGGGTGGTGACGGCCTCGTTGATGCCGACCTTCAGTCGCAGCACGCCGGCCAGGCCCGACCAGGCCGCCCCACCCAGCGCGCCGGCGATGCAGAGCAGCACCAGGGTGACCCCGCCGGGCAGCCGCCCTTCGAGCGCCAGCGAGGTCCCGTAGGCACAGATGCCGCCGAGGAGCAGCTGGCCCTCGCCGCCCACGTTGACGAGCCCCGCCCTGGCGGGCACGGCGACCGCCAGGGCGGCGAGGATGAGCGGTGACGCCTGCAGCGCGATGCCCCTGAGCGACGTCTGGGTGCCGAGGGCCGTCGCCATGCTGGTGAAGGCCTCGAACGGGTTCGCCCCTCTGGCCAGCACGAAGGCACCGAAGATGACCGCCGCGCCGACCAGTGCGACGGCCCAGCGCAGGCCATCGCCGAGAGCTCTCGGCCCGGCCCGTCGGGACCCCAGGACCACCGTGACGTCAGCCATGGGCCGCACCCTCCAGCATCAGCCGTCCGATCTCGTAGCGGTCGGTCTCCGCCGGGACGACGACTCCGGCGACCCGGCCGGCGTGGAGGACCGCGATGCGGTCCGACAGCGCCAGCAGCTCGTCGAGATCCTCGGAGATCAGCAGCACCGCCGCCCCGCCCGCCCGCTGGTCGAGCAGCAGTTCGTGGGTCCGCCGGGTGGCGGCGACGTCGAGGCCGCGGACCGGATAGGCGGCCACGACCAGTGCAGCCTGCTCGCCCAGGGCCCGCACCAGCATGACCCGCTGGATGTTGCCCCCGGACAAGGTGGCGACCACCCTGTCGTGGGCGGCCAGGTGGAGTGCGGTGCGCTCGTCGCGCTCGGCCAGGACCGACGCCACCTTGGGCCAGTCGATCCCGACGCCCCTGCGGTAGGTGGCCAGACCGGCCAGGGCCACGTGCTCACGGACCGACAGGCCCGGAACGACCTCGTCGGCCACCGGGTCCTCGGACACGCCGACGGCGCCGGCACCGATGGCGGCTGCGGGGCCGCCGGTCAGCGCCGAACCGGCGATGCGCACGGTTCCCGAGGTGGGCGGCTGCAGGCCGAGCGCCACCTCGAACAGCTCCCGCTGCCCGTTCCCCGCCACCCCGGCCACCCCCACCAGCTCGCCGGCATGGACGGTGAGGGTGACGTCGGCCAGGGCCGAGGCCGACCGGTCCCTCACGACGGTGACCCCGTGCAGCTCGAGACCGGGCGGCTCCGCCTGGCGGATCGGGGGTCGCTCGGCGGCCAGCGGCGGCACCGAACGGCCGACCATGGCCTCGATCAGCTCGCCGTCGGTGAGCGTGGTCGGGTCGGCGTCGCGCAGGATCACCCGACCGCCCCGGAGGACCGTGACCTTGTCGGCGATGGCCCGAGCCTCACCCAGCTTGTGGGTGATGATGACCACCGACAGGCCCTGGGCCCGCAACTCGGTGAGGCCGCGAAAGAGGGCGTCCACCTCCTGGGGAGCCAGCACGCTGGTGGGCTCGTCGAGGATCACCAGACGCGCTCCCGCCATCAAGACCTTCAGGATCTCCACCCGCTGGCGCTCGCCGATCGACAGGCGTCGCACCTTGACCTCGGGATCGGCGGCCAGTCCGAACCGGGTGGCCGCGTCCCGGATCTCGCGCCCGAGCCTGGCTCGGTTGAGGCGCAGGCCCCGCATCGGCAGCGCCAGGGCGATGTTCTCGGCGACGGTGAGCGCGGGGATGAGGCGAAGGTCCTGGAAGACCATGCCGATGCCGTTGGCCCGGGCCACCGCGGGCGAGGTGATGTCGACCGTCTCGCCGTCGACCCGGATGGTGCCCATGTCCGGTTGATAGGCCCCGTAGACCATCTTCATGAGGGTGCTCTTGCCGGCCCCGTTCTCGCCCAGCACGGCGTGGACCTCTCCCACGCCTACCGAGAAGTCGACCCCGTCGTTGGCGACGACCTCGCCGAAGCGCTTCGAGAGGGAGCGCACTTCGAGCCGGGGCGATGCGACCTGCGCCGGAGTGGAGGGCGCAACGACGGTGGTCATGTCGGACCCCCGTCCGTCATCGGGCCGGCCTGCGGTGCGACCGCCATGCGCACGACCGCCGCGCTCACCCGCTGCTCGACCACCGCCACCGAGCGGTCCAGGTGGCTCTCGAAGCGGGCCTCGGCCTCGGCGATGTCACCCTCGAGCACCGCCTCGACGATGCCGAGGTGCTCCCGGACGGTGGTCTCGATGCGCTCCACGTCGAGGAAGTCCTGCATGCGCACGATGCGGATCCGCTCGTTGACCTGACGGAGCAGGTCCACCAGGGAGGGATTGCCGGCCGCCTCGGCCAGCCGGACGTGGAAGGACTCGTCCAGCAGGACGAACGAGGCGCTCGCTTCATGGGTCTCCTCCGCCGCCGCCTGCCACTCCTCCCGGAGCTCGAGAAGGGGCCGTCGCTCGTGCCGGGCACCGTTGCGAGCGGGGCGCTGGAGGGCCTGCAGCTCCAGGCCCCGGCGGACCTCGTAGAGGTGGCGGGCCGCGATGACGTCGGGAGCGACGGCGCAGTAGCCGCCATCGGCCGCCCGGCGGACCAGCCCCTCGCCCAGCAGGCGCAGGAGCGCCTCGCGCACCGGCGTCCTGGAGACGGCCAGGAGGTCGGCGATGCGCTGCTCGCCGATGCGGACGTTGAGCGGGAACTCGCCCCCGAGGAGCCGGTGCTTCAGTTCGGCGTGCACCCGATCGCTGTGGGTGGTGCCCCTCGTCGCATGCGACGCTGTATACACGCTGGTCAAGGTAGGAATCGCCCGTTGCGATCGAGTGCCCAGGGTGTGATGAACGTGGGTCCAGTGCCTGTACGGCAGATGACCTCGACCTGATCAGGCCCGGCCGCCCTCCCAGGACACGTGCGCGCTGACGACCCGCCAGCCGCCGCCGAGCTTCACCCAGGTCTGTGACTGGCGGCCGACGACGTCGGAGCCGTCCGGGACGAACTCGGCCGAGACGGTGGCCACGTCTGACCCGAAGGTGGCGATCGTCACGGCGCGCAACCGCCGGGGGCTGGTCTGGCGCTCGCGGCTGCGCCGGTCGGCGGCGATGGCCCGATGGCCGACCAGCGTCTCGCCGAAGCCGAAGCGGACCGTCCGCTCGTCGTCCCAGAAGAACTCGTCGAGGGCGACCAGGTCGTTGGCCACGAGCGCGCGCTCGTACCGCCGAAACAGCTCGGCCACCTCGGCGACCACATCTGGTCGGTCGATCTCCACCATCTCAGCGTTGTGTGCGTTCATCGAGGAGGGCGGAGAGGATCTCGACCTCGATCCTGTCCTTGGCCCGGCCTGCGGCGATCTTCATGCGGATGAGATCGTCGAGCGTCGTGACGAGGACCGAGGTGTCCCCCAGGTCGACGAGCTCGGCTGCACGCGCGAGCTCCTCGTAGCCCGCCACGCCGGCCGGCGAGGCCAGGAGATCCAGATCGCCGACATCGGTGACGAAGGTGAAGTTGGCACCGGCCAGCAGCGTCGGTGCATCGAGCACGAACGGCACCTCCTCGTCGACGCCGCGGAGGGAGGCGTGAAGGGCACCGAGTACGCCGGCCAGTCGCTCGAGGTTGCCGCGATCTCTCGAATAGCAGATGTCGAGGTCGCGGGTGAGGGAGGGAGAGCCGTGCAGCCTGGCCGCTACTCCGCCGATGACCACGAAGTCGACGCCTCCGGAGCGAAGTGCGCGCAGCGCGGCGAGCGGATCGAACGGCGGCGGTGTGCTCAACGGGCCGCTTCGAGGCGGCGTAGCCCGGCCACATCGGCGCAGAGGAGGTCGAGGCGCCGCCGGGGCGAAAGACTGAGGAGTTCGCGCATCTGCGAGCGATCGACCCCGGCGCCGGGTCGAACCGCGGCGAGGAGCGACTCGCCACAGGCCATCAGCAGCCGTTCGAGTGTCTCCACGCGGGGGTCCGCCGCGCCGGCCTCGATCCGGGCGATCGTCGGCTGGGCGATGCCGGCTCGCTGTGCCAGCTGGCGTTGGGTCAGGCCGGCTCGGGCCCGAGCCCTCCGTAACAGCACCTGTCCGGTCATCGAGCCGATGATAGCGAAGACGCTATCGGGCACGCTCGGCCCTCCGGCTGGTCAGCAGGACGGCGACCGACCCGGCGCTGCCGGTGACGGCCATCGCGGCGGGGAGGCCGGCCCACTCGGCGAAGGCGCCGAACGCCACGGGCAGTGGAAGCAGGACGAAGAGCGTCGTCACGGCGTTGACGGCGCCCGCCTTGCCGGGGATGGAGGCCAGCGACCGGGACTTGGCGATGGGCCAGAACAGCGCACCGGCGAACGACAGGGGCACGCCGAGGAGCAACCGCGCCGAGACGCCGGGCGCCAGGGCCCACGCCGGGAAGAGCACAAGGCTCGCGGTCGCCGCCCGGGCCATCAGGCCGTCGACCGTTCCTCGATCGAGGCGCCGGTCCAGCCACGCCAGCGCCGCCAACCCGACGGCCTGTTCGGCGACGCCGTACAGCGCGGCCTGACCCTGCGAGAGCCCCACCTCCTCGACGAGGAAGACGTACTTGAGGATCAGGGCGGTCTCGAGGAGATCGAGGGCCAGCAGGGCGTACAGCCACGGCCGCGCTCGGCGATCGCGCGCCACGAGCTTCACGTTGGCCCACAGGTCGGCCAGCAGCCGGCCGTCGCCGTGGTGTGGGGGTGGGGGGAAGGGCGTGGCCGCCAGCGCGGACGCATAGGCCAGGGTGCCGGCGCCGAGCACCACCAGCAGGGCCCGCCAGTCGACCTGCAGCCACGCGGTGGCGGCGACCAGCGCCGGAGCGAGCAGCGCGCCCACGGTGTCCAGCGCGGTGGCGCGGGCGAAGGCACGCTCGGGATCGTCGGGGTAGGCCTCGACGTTGACCACGTCTGCGGTTTGGGTGAGCGGGCCCGCGCCCAACCCGTAGACGGCGAACGCGGCGAGCAGCGCCGCGTACGACGGCGCCAGTCCCATGAGCAGCGTCGAGATGCCGACGCAGGCGGCCCCGACGGTGAGCAGTACCCGCCGCGAGCGGGCGTCGATGAGCAGCGAGGCCGGCGGTTCGACGGCGAGCGCGACCCAGCCCAGCACCTGGTCGAGCAACCCGACCTGCACGAGCGAGAGGCCGAAATGCCGACGAAAGGTCGGCGTCAGCGCCTGCCAGGCGCCGGAGAGGAGCTCGTCGACGAAACGGCCGCTGAAGCTGAGGCCAAGGGCGCGATCCGAGACAGCCGGGCTGCGGCCGGCGCGCGGCAGCCTGACGAGTTGATGGAACGACGGCATGAGCGAAGGTCTCCTTGCAGGGGGCGAACGGGCCGATGGCGCGTTGCGGCCTGGCCGGAGGGCCTCGGGCTCAGGGTCAGTAGTAGGTGCCGGGCATGGCGGGAACGCTACCGCCCCGGGTCAGCCGGCCGGCGGTCGGTCGGGGCCGGGACCGCCGGCGTCCCGACCGCCGGGGCCCTTGTCGAGCTTGCGGGCCGCGTCGTCGATCTTCTCGAGCTTTTGATGGTGCTTGCCCTTGGTCTTCCTGTCGACGATGTCGGTCGCCTTGTTGACGCCGGCGGCGATCTTGTCGCCGTTCTTGTCGACGAGGTCCTTGGCCATCCTGGCCAGCCGGTTGAGATTCACGTTCGTGCCTCCTGGAGGGTCCGTCCACCCTTCCACACCGGTCGCCCCACCGGCGCGCCAATCGACGGCGGGCCCCCGCGGCACGAATACGCTCGCCCTCGATGAAGGATCTGTTGAAGATCGTCGGCTACTCCTGGAGCCTCAAGCGCTACTACCTGGCCACGGCGTTCTTCGTCATCGTCGTGTCGCTGCTCAACCAGGCCAGCCCCTTCCTGCTGAAGTTCCTCATCGACGCCGTCGTCGAGCGCGGCTCGGGCGAGGTGGTTGCCACCTCGCGGTTCGCGGTCCTGCTTGGCCTGCTCTTCGCGGCGGGCGTCCTGGTCTCGGTGGCCAGCAACGTGCAGGGCTACATCGGCGACATCCTCGGGGCCCGGCTGCACACGCTGCTGAGCCAGCGCTACTACGACCATCTGCTGGAGCTGCCGCTCTCGTACTACGACAACGAGGTCACCGGCCGCATCACCAGCCGCCTGGAGCGGAGCATCTCGGGCATCTCCGAGCTGACCAAGGCGATGGCCAACAACTTCATCAACTTCTTCCTCACCAGCGCGTTCACCCTCGTCATCCTGGCCCGGTACTCGCCCCTGGTCGCCGTGCTCCTCGGTGCGCTCTTCCCGATCTACATCTGGCTGACCACCCGCACCAGCCGGAGCTGGCAGATCAAGCAGGAGGCCATCAACCAGGACAACGACTACGGCAACGGCCGCTTCATGGAGGCCATCGGCAACATCCGCGTCGTCAAGTCGTTCGTCCAGGAGCCGGCCGAGCGCGAGTCCTTCGCGGGGACCCGCCGCTCGATCGAGGCCCGCACCAAGGTCCAGTCCCGCCAGTGGCACAAGTGGGACCTGACCCGCGGGCTGAGCCTCAACCTCATCTTCTTCGCCATCTACGCCATCATCATCCTGCAGGCCCTGGACGGGACCTTCGGGCCCATCAGCGAGTCGATCGGCACCGTCGTGCTGATGCTCCAGCTGTCGCTCCAGGCGCAGTTCCCGCTCTTCGCCTCCTCGTTCATCGTGGACCAGATCCAGCGGGCGGCGGCCGACAGCAAGGACTTCTTCGAGGTGATGGAGCTGGTGCCGTCGATCCAGGATCGGCCGGGGGCCGGTGAGCTGGCCGTGGCCGACGGCCGCGTCGAGTACCGGGACGTGTCGTTCGCCTACCAGGGCGGCGCCACCGTGCTGGACGGCGTGAGCTTCACCATCGAGCCGGGCACCAAGCTGGCCCTGGTCGGCGAGAGCGGCGAGGGCAAGTCCACCCTGGCCAACCTGCTGCTCCGCTTCTACGAGGCGTCCGCCGGCGGGATCACCGTCGACGGCGTGCCCATCGGCGAGGTGACCCAGGCATCGCTCCGTCGCAGCGTGGGGGTGGTCTTCCAGGAGCCGGCGCTCTTCTCGGGCACCGTGGCCGAGAACATCACCTACGGGCAGGCGCACTTCACCGCCGAGGCGGTGGAGGCGGCCGCCCGGGCGGCCAATGCCCACGACTTCGTCCAGCGCCTGCCCCAGGGCTACGACACCCAGATCGGCGAACGCGGGGTGAAGCTGTCGGGTGGCCAGAAGCAGCGGATCGCCATCGCCCGCGCCCTCATGAAGGACCCGCCCATCCTCGTCCTGGACGAGGCCACCAGCTCTCTGGACAGCAAGGCCGAGCGTGAGGTGCAGCAGGCGCTGGACCGCCTGATGCAGGGCCGGACGACGATGATCATCGCCCACCGGCTGTCGACCATCCAGAACGTCGACACCATCGTGGGCCTGCGCGAGGGCCGGGTCATCGAGATGGGTTCACCAGCCGAGTTGGCCACCGGCAACGGCATCTACGCCGAGCTGCTCGCCCTGCAGGCACCGACGAAGGCCAACACGGCCAAGCTGAAGGAGTACGACCTCTCGCGAGCGTGACGCCCGCGTTGTCACAGGCACCTATTGGTGCCACAATTCCGGCGGGACCGGCCGATCGGTGGCCGGCCCGCCGGGGGGCGAGGGTGAGCACAGACACAGAAGCCGTGGCGCGGAGCGCGGCCGCTCCCACGACGGCCGACGCGGCACGCTTCCTGGCCCAGGCCACATTCGGCGCAACGCCCGAGCAGGTGGCCTACGTCCAGCAGGTCGGCTTCGAGATCTTCCTGAACGAGCAGTTCCACGCCGAGCCCTCGGGCTATCCCGAGCTGCCGCTGTGGCCGGCCACCGTGCCGGCCGACTGCACGGGGACCTGCGTCCGCGACAACTACAGCGTGTACCCGCTCCAGCAGGTGTTCTTCCGCAACGCGGTTACCGGGGGTGACCAGCTCCGCCAGCGGGTCGTGTTCGCCCTCAACCAGCTGTTCGTCACCTCGGCGGTGGACGCCAACCTCCGCCTGCCCAGCCGGATGACGCCGTACCTGCGGACCCTCGGCCAGCACGCCTTCGGCAGCTTCCGCGACCTGCTGTACCACGTGACCCTGAACCCGGCCATGGGCCGGTACCTGGACATGGCCGGGAACAACCGCACCAACCCCAACGAGAACTATGCGCGGGAGCTGCTCCAGCTGTTCTCCATCGGGCTGCACGAGCTGAACGACGACGGCACCCCGATCGTCGACGGGCGCGGGGCACCTTTCCCGACCTACGACCAGGAGACGGTCGTCGCGCTGTCGCGGGTCCTCACGGGATGGAACTTCGCCGCCGCCCCCGCGCCTGGCGTCACCAACTACTCGGCGCCGATGGCCCTGACGCAGGGAAACCACGACGTCGGCGCCAAGCGGCTCCTGAACGGCCTGGTCCTCGGGCCCAACCGCAACGGCCGCGACGACCTGAACGCCGCCA
>Ga0187892_10009117_pt1 | contig 13207 bp, 20 predicted proteins | sample MA1701073metaG_FD_139345 | JGI IMG/M metagenome (GOLD analysis project Ga0187892, IMG submission 139345) | Bio-ooze microbial communities from a basaltic lava cave in the Kipuka Kanohina Cave System on the Island of Hawaii, USA - MA170107-3 metaG ...
ACTACGTAGTTTATACACATAAAAAAAGGGGCTAGGTTTATCACCTAACCCCCTCTTTTATTTCTTTCTCTACTACTCTACTACTGCTTCACTCACTTCCAATGGAGTCGCACGGAATAACCACAAATTACCTGCGGTATCCCTACGTGTTCTATACCGCATATTTTGCGTTTTTGCCCTGCGGCTCAACGCAGGTGCGCCCTTATACGTATATAGTACACTCTTTCCATTCACTCCGTTGATTTCACGCTGTATCCGCAAACTCGCTGGCACCTTGAATCCCTGACCGATTTTGAGTTTCAGCGCGTGCTCAATCAGCGTCGCTGTAGCAGGGTCCATCGCTCTCCCGCCACCTCGACCAGACGGCATAAATTCGATTGTGTCGATGTCCACAATCTGATACCCAGACGACACCACTGACTTTTTCACTACTGCCTTTGCTACTGCCATATAAACCCCCTCATTTCTGAGTCCTACCGGACTCGGTTATAAAAAAAATGGAAAACTCCCTACACTGTCAACATGATTCTACATCTCACCTCATATGGTGTCAAGGTATTTTTTGCCTCTTTGGTAGGGGGTATTCCTTTTTCTAAGCCCTTGATTTTCAACCCCTTTTTTACACCTCTTTCACTCAACTTTTCTATACCCTACTTTCTACCCTTTCACTCCCCTTTCCCCTTTCCCTATCCTCGCACATAATCCGCACACTTTCACGCAATCACCTCTCTTTTCTTTCTTACATCTTTCACATGTATATACATGTGCCATTATACACCTCTACTCCTCCGTGTCAAATACGAGATTGCTAGCGTTAGTATACCCCATGTGGATTGCGTAGACCAAACCCATATGTGGATCGTCATATTTCATTATTGTTTCCAAACTCTCCCGCTGGATTTCAATATACCCAGACACTTTCACTTTCACTTTTTTTTCACTCATATTAACTCCCTTTCCTTCTATCCCTGACAACCATTGTACTAGCTTGTTACAGTGTAACATACCTCTGTTACTAGAGTACAGTGTTTCTTCACATTTTACACACTGCCAAAGATACACTAGTTTTTTCATTACAACCCTACAACCCTTCCTCTATTTTTCAACCAATCATTATTAGTAATTCCTCTGCGCCATACACTGTTTTTTCATCGCATGAATCACACGTATATTTTCTAGCATCCGGTTCCACTCCGTTAGTTTCCTCACCACATGCTACACAAAATCCTATACAATCATCTTCTGAAACTGCTTCTATTACTCTTTCCACTGTTATGCTTTCATGGATTTTCATATTTTCCTCCCTCTCCCTCTTGTTAAATCCGTACTAGGCAAAAGTACCTAGCACACTACAGCCTACCATTATAAGGGGCTATATACAACCCTACGAAAGAGGGGTAGTTTTTCTATCTAATAATACACGTTTCAAATACGCTGTAAACTCAGCTGATTTCACATATGATTTACCTTTATGTTGTAAACAACCTGTTTTCAATAAATTACTTATACACTCATTTCCTAAATCTCTATTTACTCCTAAATGTACTGCTATATCATTCGGATCAATATAATTATTTATCAACAAACACCTTAATAATTCATGTCTTTGTAATTTCCATGAATTAAAATATGTTTCAATTTCTCTCAATTTTTCAGGTGTAGCAATTTCCATTTCCGATTTTCTCATTTTCGAGTATTGATAATATCCACTTGGTTCTTTTCTATACATAACATCAAAAAATATCCATGCACATTCCACATGTACTATATCAATTTTTAATACTTTTCCATTTTGCATGTTACTATAAAATCGTGCGGCAAATGCAATTGCAATTTTCGCTATTTTAAATCTCACATTTTCTACTTGTATCAATGGAATCGAAAAATCATATATCTTTGCTAATCTCAAACTCAATTCATATGTTGCTTTTATTGCTTCTGGTGTAAAATATACTTCATCTAATTTTCTACTCCAACACCATAAAATTAAATCCTGTTCTAATTCTTGACTAAATGGTAATGACTCACTTTCACGTTGCTTATTAATTTTATCTCCACTAACTTCATTATGTGCTACTACTAATATGTAATCAAACCTCGCTATATCTTCCGGTGCTTTTACCATTTCCTCTACTGATTGAATCCCATATGAATAATTCGATACTATTTTATTTAACGGATTGCATAAAAATAATAATCTTGTACGCGCATTAGATATTTCTGTATGTATTTTTGTAATTTCTGCTACTCCCTCACTTCTAATTCTACTTAATTTCCCCCACATATCTATTGGTGCTCCTGACGTTTCATCTACTATCAATAAACCCATATCATTCATGGGTATTTTTCCCCATGTAATCACCCATTGCCGATTAAATTGCTGCAATCCACCTATCAATCCTGGTATACTTAAATTTTCTCCACTTACTACTTCACCTAATCCAAAATACTGAGAAAGTTTTTCTGCTACATATCCTTTCCCACATCTTGTATCACCTATTATCATCGCGTCCAACCATCCTTTATGGACACGCTCATTGTCAAATTTAAATGAAACAACACTACGAAATAACATATCTACTGCTAAATGTAAATCCGGTCTTTCATATATTTTCGTTACACATAATGAATACTTATAATATAACTTCATTAATTTATCATACATTGCCTCTGAACTTATTTTTCCTATACAAAATTCATTTAATGCACTATGTTTTTTCAATGACAAATTAAACGATTCAACATCATTATGTACTTTTACTGCTTCTGTAAATACATGTGTTGCTTGTTGTGTTGTCGGATCATTTGTTGTATATCCTACTAAATCATACAAACTATTTGTTTCTACTGATGTACCTATTACATATGCTGTTACACTCCCCCCACCTTTACGTGTTCTTTCTCTCCCTGTTGGTCTTGCAATAAAAATTCTTTCAATCATCTGTACATCTTTTACATCCACATATAATTTCTTACAGCTTACTTTCAATACAGATTTTACTGTTTTCATTATATCCGATGTTTTTGCATCTATAAACTCCAATATTCTTTCATCTGTTGCATCTATTTCTAATTTTACTAATTCCTGCAATTTACACCCTTCACAATTACTATCAATGCATCGTACATGTATTGTATTTGGTATATGGTATGGTGCTAATATCTTACCTGTTACAATACATTTCACACGTATCTTTGCATTATGATATTCAGGCAAAGCAATATCATCGAATGTATTGTACATGCCTACTCCATTACAATAGGAGAACTAGATAAGTTATACCTACCTAGTTCTCCCATGTATTAATTACAAAGCCAATTTCTTATCTCTTTGCCACAATTTTCTTTACTGATTGCACTTGTGGCTTTGCTACTGGCTTTGCAACAGGCTTTGCTACAGGCTTTGCCACTGGCTTTGCTACTGACTTTGCCTGTGTTGTAATCTTTCTCGTAGGCATTTGTACTTGCTGTTCTTCAACTACTTCTTCTACTTGCTGTTCTTCTGCTGCTTGTTCTCCTTCTGGTTGTTCTTCTCCCTCTACTGCCATTGCCATATCACTTATTCCATTTACATATGTATTGGAATACGTTTTTCCATCTTTTGCTGATACTGATGATTTTACTGTAATATCAAACAAATCATTGCAGTTCTGCACAAATTCATTTGCAAATTCTTGCAATGATTCCAATTCATCCGGTAATTCAAATCCAATGATTGCACAGTATCCTTTAAAATACCCCATGCTTGTTTCATTATCCAATCCATCAAATCGAATTGTTGTTTTTCCCTCATATTCACCGTCAACAATTTCAAATGATGATGCCATTTGAAATCTTCCACTACCTTTTGAATCCCCCAAAGCCATTTCTTTTAATGCTGCTACATAATCCCCATCCGGTATATTTTGATATGTTGGTGTAATTGGTTCTGTTCTCTTCCACATTTTAGACAATTCTGATAACTTTGCATTCACTGTCATGTTCACAACTCCTTTCATATGTTCATCCGATAATTGATAAATAACTTGCAATTGCTTTGCATATTCGACAAAATTATCAAAATATGCATCAAGCAATCCTTTTACCCTCAACCTACCCCAAAATGTTTTATCAATAAATACCTCCTTTCATTATCTATTTGGTTTACATACTCTCTTATATTCTTTTCCTTCTTTCACATCTGGTAAATCTACTTTATTTGCATGTTTTTCTTGATATTTTAATACCCTTTCTTTTACTAACTTCACTCCTTCCAATTGTCTCCTATCTACATTATATCTCACACATAACTCTGCATAAAAATCTAATACTTCCGGCAACAATTTATCTTCTGCTAAAAATATCATTGCATCTTTTTCACTATGTTTCCTACCAGAACTTATACTTACTGCTTCAAACCGATACTTTCTATCAATGATTTCCATTTATTTTTCCCTCCTTTATTAATTGATATGCCTCACATACTGCTACTACCTGATTCTTTGTATCTTCTAATGCATCATGTCCTCCTTTCGCTTTATATTTATAATTAGCCACATCAAACAATGTTCTTGTATCTCTTACTTTACTATATTTCCACCACGCTTTTTCACCCATTGCTTTATATGCATTCTCTAATAATACAATATCAAAACTACTTCCATGTGACCACATATATATTAATGAATAATCCTTTACTTCTTGTCTTATCAAATTTTTAATTGACCATAATATCTCATTTAATGGATTTTTTGGTAAAAGCATTAAATTTTTTCTATTTTTCTCAGATTCATTTCTCCAAAAATTAATTGTTTCTTGATCTATTACTAATCCATGCATCAATGAATCTTCTAAATCTATTCCATAATTAAATAATTCCTTATTTTTTCCTTCCAAATTAAACAATACTCCTGCAATTGATCGAAATACTGCATTACTAGATACTCCATATGTTTCCATATCAATCATTAAATGACACATATCTTTTTCATTCATTTTTTCACTCTTACCCCATCATAATATTCCTTAAATACTCGAAAATTCACCTCTGGATCTTTTACCAATATCAGTTCACTCGGTAAAATTCCATCTCTATCTTTTGCTTCAATATAATCTGTTCCTTCAAATTGAATTACTCGTTTTCTTCTCAATAATATTTTTCCTGGTTGTGCTGGATTTTCTTCTTTTATTGTTTTGTAATCCATACATCCAATAACATTCACTAATGGAAAAATTACACTACATGCTCTATCAGGTAATGTTGTTATTGTTTTTGTTATTTGCCCACCTGGTTGTATTATATTTCTTTGTGTCACATGTGATACCATTAATATTCCATAATCCGATGCAATCAACTGAGTCAACCATCCTCTCATAAAACTATCTAATGTATGTGCTCCTTTTCCATATTGTGCATCTGTATAATGTTGTATTCCATACTTCTTATTTACTGCTGCAATAGCATATGTCCATATTATATCTAAAAAATCAATTGCAATAAATTTATATTGAGCATATTTCGTATTTCTTTTTTGTATCAAACTATCTGTTACCCTTTCCAATTTTTCCCACGACTCAATTAACAAATTTGGTACTGATACTACTTGCAATTCTTTTTTCGATGTTACTAAAAATAATACATCTTCAAATCCACTAAACAATGTCGTTTTCCCCACACCTGGGGGACCAAATATAATCCATGTTGTATGGTATATATCAGGTTTTCCCTCACTTACTTCTATTTCAAAATCATCAACATCAACCTTAGGTTTCATCACTACTGGTTTTTTCACTACTATCTTCTTTTGTAATAGCATTATCCCTCCGTTAATACATTCTCTTTACTTACATGATATGATTTACGTATTTGATACAATACCATATTCTCCTTTGTCTCTCCACCTTTATGACACAATTCATAATACGGACATACATCACCATAATAACTTGAACAATTATCCCAATTTTCATAATAATCTTCTTTTTGTTTGCTTGCTAACATTTCCTTAGATATTTTATCTATCAAATTAACTACACTTTCTTCTGAAATCAATAATTCATGTTCTTTAATTCGCTCAACATGAAATACCGACATTTCATCACTTGGTTGATTATACCATTCTTCTAACCTTTTTAAATATCCTTGATAACTTTCATTCTTCTTTTGCCGAATACTTGGTTTCCTAATCACATCAAACATAATTTCATTTATCGGACTCTTCTCAAAAATCAAATTATATATACGAAAATATATCGTTGTTTGTCTATTTGTTTGTATCATTCTTATATAATCAGGTGTGATATATTTACTTGTTTTCAATTCATGCATTACTTTCTTTAATTTTATTCTTATTAAGTTATCTAACTTAATAACAAATATCACATTATCATTTATCTGTAATGCTCCTTCCACTTCACTTGCAATTAACTTAGCATCCCTAATTATTGCTCCATATTTTTTTCTATATGCTTCTAACATTCCACTTGTTACATATTCTTGTTCATTCAATTGTTCTTCTTCTTTTTGAGTCAATGTAAATGTTTTTCTAATTTGTGCTTTCTCTTTCCTAAAATACTCTATCATTCTTTTTATTGGTTCCTGTTTCTTTTCTAATAACAAATTCATTCCAACATGTACTACTCTCCCCACTAAAAATGGTACATTAAATACTCTTCGTTCATATCTTTTAATTCTTTTCCAAAAATACAATCGCCTACATTTCATAAAATCATCTAAACTTGATACACTTATATGTAATGGCATATTATCTCTCCTTATATTTTTCATTCACTGCATTAACTATTGCTTCTGCTTCTTCCTTACTAGGACCATATACTCCCATATCAGTTTCAATAATTTTCATACCATCACAATTTTGAATACAATCTACATACTCTTCACCATTATCTTTTCCATATATCACTTCCCAAGGTAATCTTAAACTTAGAAAATTACTCATATCATCCTCCGAATTTTAACCCATTTTTGTTAAAAATTCTTGTTTCAATTCATCTATCAAATTTTTCTTTTTACGTAAACATTCATATACTTTTCTTTCCATTGTTCCTTTTGTAATTAAATCAATATACAATATACTATTATGTATCTCACTTCCTTTTCGTCTAATACGTGCTTCACTATTCAATCGCAAATCATTCGACCACATATTTGAATAATATATTGCATATTTCGATGCTGTTAATGTCACACTCTCTGCTGCTTTTTTCTGTGTACACAACAATATATTACAATTAGATGTTTTTTGAAACATCTGTACTACTTTATTTGCATTACTTGTCGCTCCTGTCAATGTTAATACATGTGTATCTCCCTCAAATACTCTTTTCAAAATCTTCTCTACTTTAAATAAAGATGGAAGAAATGCACACCATATCACTACCTTGTTCTTTTGTATATTTATTTCATCTAAAATTTCTACTAATGCTTCATCCTTATTTGTCTCTATATATTCAATATTCTCTGAAATTATCTTCTTTGTCTTAGGATCTTTTTCTATCTTTCTAATAAATCCATCACATATCTCTAAAGATTTTTCCAATAATGCAAAAATATATTGTGTATCTATTTTTACACTTCCATATTCTAATCTAAAAGTATTCTCCAAACTTAACAACAATTCTTTTTGTTGTGTTGTTGGTTCAATATCAATTGACTTATACCGTTTTGGGGGTAACTTTAATGACTCATTTGTAATTCTTATACAAAATGGTGCAATTGCATCCAATATTTCCTTTATTGATTTCTTCTTAATAACTATTTTCGGTCCTTGTCTTACAAAATACTTATTTAAAAAACTATAATATGAATTTCCAAATGTTTTCCCATGATCTAAAAATTTAATTTGACTATACAATTCAAACAATGCTTCTGTTACCGGAAATCCAGTCATTAAATATCTATTACTTGCAGACATTCCCACTTCTTGCAATGCCTTTGTTCTTTCTGTATTAAATGTTTTTATCTTTGTTGATTCATCTGCTACTATCACATCAAAATGTACTTGCATCAACTCCCGATAAATACTTTTCACTCCTTCATAATTAATCAAAAACAACATTGGACGCACTACTCCACTATTATTATGATATTCATATCTATCTGGATAATACACTCTCTGCAATGCATATGTCAACATATTTATCTTTTGTTTTGCTGTACCCTGCAATATACAAAATCTAAAATTCGTATGCTTTCTAATTTCATCACACCACGTTGTATCAATAGATAATACTGTCGAAACAATTAATGCTGTTTTATATTTCTTTAACTCTGTCAACATCAATGCACACAAAGTTTTCCCTGTACCATAATCAGAGAATATCCCTGCATATGACTTCGATTCACAAAACCTTACTATCTTACTTTGATGCTCTAACGGTTTTGTCCGTATCATAAATCACTTTCTATCTCTTCTATACCAGTATGTATACCATGTAATTCATTTACTACTTCATTTACTGCTTGTTGCATTTCTTCTCTTTTCTTATTCCAATGCAATGGTACTAACAATCGAATACTATATATGTATTTTCTATCATCTTGTTTTTCTCTCACAAACCTACTCAACAAAGATATATGTACACGATATATCTTATACATTTCCTTTTGCTTTTCATTAAATCCTTCTCGTACTATCACATCAAATATCATTTCCTTCCTCCTTATAATTCAACCCTAAAATAGAACACAAACTCTTATATGCTTCTTCCTTACTCAAATGATTCCAAATTGTCCAATCTTCTTTAAATGATTCACTCTCATTTTCTGAACTATGTGTATCCTTATTTACCTCACTTATAGGTCTTATTACTCGAATTACATATACATCAAACTTATCTCTCAACTTAATCGCCCATTCATATTCACTATAAAACCTTAAATCATCTATTACAAAACCATGACAATATACATGACTATCACCAAAAACATTTAATTCTCTTTCCAAATCTTTTACCCATATATCTTTACCTATTAAATTTCTCCCCCACTCCGTCCCCAATGTTTGCATAGCATATCTAGCTGATTTCCCACATAATACTTCACATGGTTCTTCTTTTTTATCACCATATACATTATCAAATGAAACACCCAATGTACATAACATTGTTTTTAATCTATCTGCAAAGCTCATTCTTTGAAATTCATACTTATCACGTAAATATAATGCTAATGTCGATTTACCAGCCCCTTTTAATCCACACAATACTACTAATTTTTTCTTTTCCATTATTCACCTCATTTTCTTTAAATTCTCTGCTTGTGTTTCATCTGGTATAATATCCTCAAACAAAATTGGAACACAATGCTGTAATTCTTCTAACAATGGATGTATCACTTCTTTCATTTGTGGATGTGCTTCTCTTGTACTCCTCATTAATAAAAAATGACGCCAATTTCTCAAATTACATGTCATTGCAATTCTACTTCCTAATGCATTCGGAAATACTGAACGTGCTAATTGTGGTGCCCATCCCTTTCCTACTAACCTTTGATATGATTCCTCACATTGTTGTATTGCTTTTATCCAATCTTCATCAAATATAATACCTGTCTCTAGATACCCTTCCATTTTCGGATATATAAAACTCGGTTTCATACCTTTTGTATAATTTACAAATCTCGTTGAATTATGTACAATAAAACCATTTGCCACATAGTTATGATGAACACTCATTTCTAAATCATATGTTTGTTCTATACCTACATACTTAATAGAAATTATTTCATCTTCAACAGGGATAATACCAATTTTCCATTTACTATGTAATCTATCATGACACCCACTACAAATTTTAATACGATTTTCATCCACATCATTTTTTGGATTCTCATCAATATGATGCACTTCTAGCCTTTGACTAAACCCACATAATTCACACTCTTTAATATCTTGTTTTGATTGTCTAGCATTACCTCTACTTATAATTCTTGTTCCTCCCTTCCAATTTGAATTTAATTCTTTAAACCCATTATTATGATGATTATTTCTTAAAGCCTCTGCTTGTATCTTTACACTATCGTTATCTTTTTCTGTTAATCCTTTATTCCATACTTTCCTACCATTTCTATACCCTTCTTTAACTGCTTCTATCATTTTTTCACGCGACTCACTTGTATGATTCTTATTATATTTTTCCTTATTTTTATCATTCCTATAATCACGAAATAAGCCTAACCTTCGTAATCTTCTTGTAACAGAACTATAAGGAACATTCTCAATTTCAGCTATTTCTGCCGGATTGTATCCTTGCTTAAAATATAATGACTTTAATTTCTCATCATCTATTTTCAATAAACACATTCTACCGTTCACCATCACCTTATCACCTACATTTAAATACTCAAGTCTTGTAAACTCCCCTGACTTAATTTGAAATTCATGTGCTTTCGTTACCTTTATCTTATATCCACCATATGTAATAACCTCATACACAACTTGTAAACCTTTATCATAAATATGACTAATTTTATTTTTTACAATCTCCTCTCCATTTGAACTACGAATAAACTTATTTATCATCTGATTATCATAGGCTTCTTTAATTGTCAAATTTCCTAATATCCTTGTATCGCCTGATACACATTCCTGTGTGTATGATGCTAACCGATGCCGTACTATTTCATGTGTAATACCTCTATCCACATAAAATATTACAGTTAAATTAGCATGTTCTACTACTGACCAATCCCCTTTACTTAATACAACACTTCTTAAAAACTTATCATATGATATTGCAGTTTGTCTCTCCTCTGATCTATGTGATATTCTTGCCATGTATTCTATCTTACGCAATAATCTTAACCCTTCATTCATACTAAATGGTTTATCTTCATCAAAATCATTATATATTTGATGTGACGATTTAACTATATTCATTTGAAAATCCTCTACATCTGACTGTTCATACATCATAAATCTTTTTCTCCTTTTTGGTAATCCTGCTAATTCCCTATACCCGTCTCTAAACTCTGGCCTAATATGTATATCTATCCACTCCTCTATATCGTCACGATTTTCCTTCATTTATATACCTACACTACTGGTTTCAATTCAGGTTGATTAGGAATACTAATATTCTTTATCTCAAACACTACATGAATTATATTTACTATTAAAAATCCATGCATTGCTGTATGATCTTTCTTTTCTATTTCTATCCAATCACCATCTCTATATGCATCCCATTCATCTAATTCAAACCTATATGTAGTTCCATCAACACAATATACTGTTAATGTATTAAATAATTTCTTCTTTGTTTCACTTATTGGTCTTACCAACCTCAATTTTCTTCTCATTACACTCTCCCGTACAAGTAAAAATGACCAATACCTATTGCATCTGCCACATTACTATCCATTTTCGCCAAATTCACATCTATTTTCAAATAATGATCCTTCAATCTATTTACCATCACCTCCTTACTTAATTGTCCTTTCCATGCTCTCGGAGTCACTAACGTATATTCTTCTACATCATTCTTTATTGAATACAACATTCCACATACAAACATGAGCTTTGTCATACTCCCTGTCTCTCTCGCTTGAAATCCTGCTACCGCCCATTGCTCCGGTATTTCTAAAATGATTTTATTTATGCCATATGACAATCTCCATTGTTTTATTTGATCGAGCATTGACAATGATTTATCAAATTCATTTTCTCTCAAACCACTGTCAGGATGCAATAACTTATACATTAACAACTTTTTTGATTGCACCTCCCATATTGCTAATCCTAAGTTATTAATACTCGGATCAATCGACATAAGCCGATCTCTTTTTTTCACTAACACAGCCATTACTCCTCTCCCCTACTCATTTTAGACAACTTCTCCAATATTACTCTCCCCATTTCCATTATTTTGTCTTGCGTCATTTCAGACTCAATATTCTTCCGTTGTATCTTATCCGCTGTATCTGCATCCCTTATTAATACTACTGCTTCACTTCCATCACAATCTTCAGTTTGCTTTACACCCATTACTATATACTTCCTACCACCATAATACAATGCACCACCAATCTTTAATTCATACTTTATTTCTTCCATATGTTTTCCTTTCATTTTATACACCATTCATTATCAAATTGATCCTGTTGTATTATTCTTTCATGTACTAATTCTTGCCACACATTTTCAATTAAATTTGTATTATACTCTCTAAATACATCTTGTAATGTAGCAACTGTTACTATAAACCTATTATTTCCCGTACACAACCTCTTATATGACTTCACGTAATCAAAAATCTCCATTTTTGCTTTCTTATACTTTCTTGTTTCTAACCATACCCATATCAAATATACTAATATTCCTAAAACAATCAAACCTCCTATAATGAATAAAACTTCCATATTTATGCTCCTTAATTTGTCTGCATTGGATTCCCTTCAGGTGGTATCACTAATGATTTCTCTACCAAATGTTTCTTTTTTATTGTTTCCATCATATTCAACAACACTACTACTATCTTATTTGTTTCTTCCATATTAAACACATGTTCTATATCTGCATCAAATTCATCTCCCCACTTTCTCCTATAATGATGCACAAATATAGCTTCTTCTGTTTCTTCATCCAACTCCATTTCAAATGCCCTATCTTCATCCACTTCCTCTAAACGTGGATCAACATACGACGCACCTTGATTCTCCCTTCTTTTTATTTTCTTAGCCATCCATTTTACCTCCTTTCATTCCAATATCAATATAATGAAATGGAACTACAAACATTTTATATCTATTTCCTAACTCTGGTATTGTATATTCAAAACCTATTATCTTCTTCTCCTTTATCAATTCATCACATAAATCAAACATATCCAACCCCAATCTATTAAATGCATGTAAATATTCTCTTTGAACTTTCGTTACTAACTCTACTACCTTAATACCCTGATATTCCCTTATTACAGATACCAAATGATCCTTTACATCATCTTTTGTCAATCCCCTTTTTTCCAATATATCACTCATAAAATACCTCCTTTAATCATGTACTACTTTATCTTCTAACCGTTGAAAAAAATGCTCAGGTGTTTCGCGTGTTATATGTAATAATTCATCTGAAATTTTATCTAACAACCAATCAGCATACTCTCGTATTTTAATAATATCACAACCATGACATACTACCATCAATGCTTGTGTTAAATGATGTACATAATGTACTGAACAAAATTCTAACTCTTTTTCCAATACATC
>Ga0187892_10009118_pt1 | contig 13207 bp, 8 predicted proteins | sample MA1701073metaG_FD_139345 | JGI IMG/M metagenome (GOLD analysis project Ga0187892, IMG submission 139345) | Bio-ooze microbial communities from a basaltic lava cave in the Kipuka Kanohina Cave System on the Island of Hawaii, USA - MA170107-3 metaG ...
GAAATGGCGGCCGGCCTCCTGCCGGATGATGTCCGCTGCAGCCTCATGGGGTTGGGCCTTCTTGTATCGTCGCCGGCTGGTCATTGCGTCGTAGGCATCGACCAGGGCCACGATTCGCGCGGCTAGGGGGATCTTCGGCCCCTTGAGCCGCTGCGGATAGCCCGTTCCGTCATACCGCTCGTGGTGGCAATGGGCGATTTCAATGCACATTTCGAGCAGCGGCACCGGGCACTGGGGGTCCACCGCCTGAGAGAGGACGCGGCGGCCGATGTCCGCGTGCGTCTTCATGATCTGGTATTCTTCGTCGGTGAGTTTGCCAGGCTTGGTCAAGATCTCATCGGCGATGCCGACTTTCCCGATGTCGTGCAACGGCGCCGCCAGGACGAGCGAGTCGACGTAATCCCCCGTAATTAGGCTCGTGTAGGGACCGGCCACCCGAAGCTGCTCGGCGAGCACCTTGGCCATCTTGGCGACCCGCTCAAGGTGCAGTGTGGTCTCCTCGTCGCGGTATTCGGCCAAGTGGCCGACCGTTTTCAACAGGACGCGGACGGAGTGCTGGAGTCGGACCCGGCGCGTGACGTTGTCGAGAGCGATGGCCGCTGCATCCGTAATGGATCGGATGCATTCAATCTCCTCTTCGGAAAACGGTGAGTCATCGGCCTTGTTCGTGACGTTGAGTACGCCGATGCTGCCGTCCTGAGTCTCCAGCGAGGTTGAAACCAGCGGCGTGCTCAGGAAGGCGTCACGGTTGTAGCCGCGATCGCGATCGTCGTTGGCGCTGTAGGCCCTGGCCGCAACGGTCTTGCCGCTTCGGAAGACGCGGCCGGTGATGCCGCTGAGCGTTTCGACCGGAATCGGCTGGAGGACCGAGGGATCCACGCCGATCGCGCGCTCGCAAACGAGGCTGCGGCCGGCGGCGTCCGTCAGGAAAAGAGTGATGCGTTCCGCCCCGGTCGTCTCGCGTACGAAGTTGACCACAAGATCGAGGATGCGATCGCGGGTGTTGGCTTGATTGAGGCTGCGCATAAAGTCATAGAGCATTCGCAGTCGCCTGGTCTTCACGTCGACCTCGACCTCGAGCCGCGCGTTGAGGCGGTCCAAATCTCTGTGAGCGACGGCCAGCCGGTGAACAGTGCGAACCCGCGCCAGCAGCTCGGTGAGCGCAAAGGGTTTGGTGAGATACTCTTGGGCCCCGGCCTCCATGCCTCGGATGACATCCTCCGGTCGCGATAGAGCGGTGAGCATGACGACCGGGATGCCCGCCGTCTTGGGATTGGACGTTAGCGCCCGCGTGGCCGCGATGCCGTCCATGTCCGGCATGGTGACGTCCATGATGATGAGATCGGGAAGGCGGCTTGAGGCGATTTCGACGGCGCTGACTCCGTTGGCGGCCTCAAGAACCTCGAAGCCGGCGGCGCGAAGATGCGCGACGAGGATGAATCGCAGTTGCTCGTCGTCATCCGCAACGAGAAGCGTGCCCGTCGACAGTTCGGTCGCCATGGATGTTCTTCGCTATCGGACGTCGCGGCGAAAGCGTGGCAGTGGGCCTTGCTTCATCGGCAGGTTCGAGCGGCTACGGTACTAGCACTTGGCGAGCCGATTGGGCTTGTGCATGCCGGCGCGACGGTGGCCGGTGCGCCTGCGGGAATGGATGGAATTTCTGGGACGCGGCGGCCGGGGGGCGTCAGGTGGTCCTTATCGGGTGGAACGCGTCGGCTATAGCCCTCAGAGCGATCTGCCGGCGCCGTAGATCATCCGCAGCGCGGCGACGAGGAGAAAGACGAAGAAGGTCGCCCGTACCGCTCTTAGGGGGAGTCGATGGGTCAGGCGGCCGCCGAGGAGGCCGCCTAGCATGGCCGACGGAATCAGGATGGCGGCGAGCATGAGGGCTTGGAACGACCTGTGTTCGGCATAGTAGGCGTAGTTCTTGATGGCCGCGCCCAGGGGGGTCGTGGCGATGATCAGAACGGCGGAGTTGGCGATGGCGCTGCGAAGAGGGACCCTAAGTAGCCGCTGCTGCAACGGTACGGCGAGCGTTCCGCCGCCGACGCCGAGGAGTCCGGCCACCAGCCCCGTCGGCAAAGCAACCGCGGCCAACAGCGGCCAAGTTCTTCCAGGCCTGACATAGCCCGGAAGCGCGACACGTTCCCCCATGACGGGGGGCGCGGTCGGCTCATGCGACGGAGGAAGGCCGCTCCCTTGCCCTTGACGCCCAGCGTCGTCAAGGGGAGCCGGTCGCGGTTCGGAGGTGGACATACGTTGCGGGCGGAGCCTCCGCAACAAGTCAAATCCGCACAGGGCAAGAAGGCAGAGGCCAAAGAGTCCGCGCAGGTAGGCCTCGCCGTCGCCGGCGAAAACGCCAAGTTCGCTGATGCCGACGCCGACGGCGATTCCGACCAACGCCAAAGGGATCAAGGCGATAACCAGACTGCCGTCAATCGCTTTGGCTTTGCCATGTTCCCACACCGCGGGGATGGTCACGAAGAAACTCACGATCATGGCCGCGGCTTGGTACAAATGCTGATCGGGTCCCAGGAATTCCGTGAGCGCCGGGATAAGGACGGTGCTGCCGCCGATGCCGAGCATTCCGCCGGCCAAGCCGGCGAAGAATCCAATGACCGCGAAGGCGATTGACTCAAAGCCCAACGGCAGCCTCCTACTGCACGAACATGGCGTCGCCGTAACTGTAAAAGCGATATCGGTGGTTAATGGCGTGCGCGTATGCGGTGCGCACCTGATCCACACCGGCCAAAGCCATCACCAGCGCCAAGAGCGTGCTTTTCGGAAGATGGAAGTTGGTGAGTAATGCATCGACAACCCGGAATTCATAGGGGGGATAGATGAAGATCGCCGTCGTGCCGCGGCCGGGGGATACGACGCCGCCGGGCAACGAGGCCGCTGACTCAAGTGCCCGGACGGAAGTCGTGCCGACGGCCACCACTCGTCCGCCGCGCCGACGGCAATCGTTGACGGCCTCGGCGGCCTCGTCGGTGAGTTCGAAATATTCTTCGTGCATGGCATGTTGCGACAAGTCTTCCACAGTAATGGGCTTGAATGTGCCGAGGCCGACGTGAAGCGTTAGAAATGTGATGCGAATTCCACGGCGGCGAATGCGGCCCAACAGATCTTTCGTGAAATGCAAACCGGCGGTGGGGGCGGCGACGGCGCCGGGTATCTTCGCGTAGACCGTCTGATAGCGATCATGATCGATTGCATCGACAGTCGGATTGTCGCGCTTGCGTGCAATGTACGGTGGCAGTGGGGCTCGGCCGAGTCGTTGAAGAATCTGGGCTGCGGGCTCATCGGCATCCACCTCGCCATGCCATTGCCCCCGGCCGGCAGACGCCCGCAACGTGAGCGTCACAACCTCGCCACCCGATCCAGTGAGGGCCAGGGACTGGCCGACGCGAAGCCGTTGTGAGCCCCGAAGCAGCACGTTCCAGCAGCCGCGTGAGTATTCGGAGAGGAAAAGACCTTCGGTTTTCCCTCCGCCGGCTCTAATCGCGGTGAACTTTGCGGGGAGTACCCTCGTATTATTTAGTACGAGAAGGTCGCCGGGCTGAAGCGCCTCCGGGATTTCCGTGATTCGAGAATTGCGCAGCCCGCTCGTCCGCCGATCGAGTATGAGCATGCGTGCGTCTTCGCGATTCGGCGGCGGCGCCTGGGCGATCAACTCGTCCGGCAGAGCGTAATCGAGGTCGGCCACGCTGAAGCAATCCGCGATCCTCACGGCCATGAAGATAGTTGAAATGGCCGGCTTCGACCCGTATATTCTATAGGGCCGTAGTCGCTCCGATGTAGCGCTTTCGGCTTAAAAAACGGCAGTTTCACTGTGATAACAGAAGATAGGAAAAACAAGGCGAGAAGGCTAGATCTCCGGCGCGGTCGTCCCAAGCCGTGGTACCCGGCCCATCCATTCGTTCGTAGGAAAGCGGAGGCTAAGGAGGCGGCGAAAATTGCGGCGTGGATTGCCAGCGAGCAGCGGCCGGAGCAAAAGCCAGATGAGCACGAGCTGTTTGTGGCCCTGCACGCATGCGCTTATCGCATCGCGCAAGAGGGGACGCCGGAGGCGGAGCGTACCGAATGGGTGGGGCGGCGGCAGAGAATTCGCTCGCATATCGTCGAACAGAATCTGGGGCTGGTCTATTCAACCGCGACCCGGTTTCGATCGCCACATGTCGACTACGATGATCTTCGCGGTGAAGGGTTGATGGCACTGGTTCGGGCCGTGGACTGGTATGATCCCTGGCGCGGGGCGCGGTTCAGCACCTATGCCTGCCATGCGATCATCCGGGCGATGATTCGGCACGCCAAGCAAGCGCGCAAGCATCTGGCGTACCATGCCTTGCAGGATGACGCCGTCACCGAAACCACCGCGCCGGCGGAATCGTGGACTGATTCGTATGTCGCGCGGCTGCGGCGTGCGCTTGCGGACAACTTGGGTGAGCTCACGCCGCGGGAATCCGACATCCTCGGCCAACGGTTTCCTGGCGATGAGAGGGCGAAGCGCACCTTGGAGGAAGTGGGGGATCGGTGCGGCCTGAGCAAGGAGCGGGTGCGGCAGATTCAGAAGCGGGCGCTGCGCAAGTTGCGGGACGTACTTGAAGTTGATCCGATGCTGCAATAGGCGGCGGGTTCCGTCAAGAGATCCGTGCCATTTTGGGCCTCTGCTCGGAGACCTAGCGGCGCTCATTGTGACAGTGGGTTGCGAGCTGTGTGCTTATGGGAGATCGGTCGCTTCGCATCCATATCACCAGCGATCCGCTTTACGGCGAAAACGGCTATACCCTTTACTTGCGCGAAGGGGGGCCGGCCTGGATTATTGATCCGGGCCTGCCGCCTCAAGCCGAGCAGATCGTTAAGCTGGTTGGCGACAAATCGCTGACGCCGGCGGCCATCGTTCTTACGCACGGACACGCCGATCACATCGCCGGAATCGACGACGTGCGCGATGCCCTCGGCCCTCTGCCTGTGTACTTGGCCAAGGAGGAGTGGGGGGCCTTGGGCAATCCCATGAAAAACCTATCGGGCATGGCAGGGCCTGGTTTTGCGACGGCCGTGAAGGATCCGCGCGACCTGCCGGCAGGGGGAACGCTGGACCTGGACGCAAGCACGTGGCAGATCTTCGATACGTCGGGGCACTCGCCTGGCGGACGATCCTTGTATTGCAAGGAGCTGGGGATCGCCATCGTGGGAGATGCGTTGTTCGCTGGGAGCGTGGGGCGCGTCGATTTTCCCGGCAGCGACGGCGCGCGGCTACTGGACAACATTCGCAAACATCTGATGACGCTCCCCGACGCGACGCGGGTCCTGAGCGGCCACGGGCCGGAGACGACGATCGGTCGGGAGCGAACGACGAATCCGTACGTGGTGCATGGGTTTTGATTAGGTCGTGCGAGCGTCGTCGGCGGCGGCGCCGACGATTATGCATTAGTGACATACGGTGACATCGGCGTTCAGGAGTGTCAAGGGCTAAAGCGATAGGGCCACCCTGTCCACCCAGGGCTAGCCGGCGTTATCCCCATCACTTTGGATGGGGCGGCCTACTGAGCCGTGTTGGCTATTCGGTTGAAGACGGCGAGCAGTTCCTGCGCGCGATACGCACGATCGAAGCGGCCGACGCTCGACCAAGCGTCGGCAACTTTGGGTCGAGGATGCGCGGCGAGCTGGCTGATGGCCCCGGCAAGCGCGGAAGGGTCGTCCGGCGGGCAGATGTACGCTTCCGCGCGGGCTTGCCGCAGGATGGTCACGGCGGGATTGTCGGGCGCAAGCGAGGCGATGATGGGTCGGCGGACGGCAAGGTATTCGAACAGCTTTCCGGGGACCTGGAGCTGGCTTCCCATTCCGTTCGATCCGGCAAGGATGAGGGCGTCGCTGCCGGCCATGTGGGCCAGCGTTTCCCTACGGCTCTTTCGACCCAACACGGTCACGCAGTCGGCGAGGCCGATCTCATCGGCCAACCTGGCCAGGCGTCTGCCGCCGTAGGCGTCCGGACCAATCAAAAGAAGGTGAATCCGACGGGGCACGGTGCTACGCCGACATAGCAAAGCAACGGCAGTGAGCCACGGAGACGGGCTTCGCGGGCCGTAGAATTCGCCGCAATGGGTGAGCACGAATTCTTCGGGTGGGAACAATCGAATCGGGCGAATATCGCGGAATTCATCGGCGTCGAATCCGTTCATTATCGTCGTGCTCTTTGAGGTCAGACACGGTAATCGGGCGGCGGCCTGGGCGTGCATTGTGGGAGTGTTGAACACGATGTGCGTGGCCGTGCGAAGGACGAGCCGTTCGAGCCAGGCGTCGAGGAGATCGAGGCTGCGATAGCCGAGACTCCGAAATGGGTTGCCTCGCCAGGGATCGCGAAAGTCCGCGACCCATGGGATGGCTGTGAGCCGGTTCAAAATCAGTGCGATCAGATGTGCGCTCATATAAGGTGAAGTTGAGTAGATGACATCGGGGCGGCGCTTGTGGATCGTGATCAGGCCGCCACGGACGGCGGCGGGGATCCACCCGATGCGCGAGTCGGGCGTCATCAACAACTGCGACAACCAGTCGATGAGACGGGGGCGGCGAAGGCCGCTCCCTTGCCCTTGACTCTTCGTGTAAGAGTGGCCCGGTCGCGGTTCGGATTTGGCGCTGGCCGAGGTCGGATATACCACCTTACGGATCACCGTTGCCCGACGCTGCCCGTTGGGGCTGGGCTTCCCGCCGGGACTGGACTTGCGTACGAAGCGACTCAGTCGGTCGACCAGGTTGATCCATGGAACGCGAACTACAGTGGTTGAAGACGGGACCTGGTTCGTCAGCGACGCATCGGTTGGTTCGGCGGCGTCCCCTTGCACGGTGAGAACGTCGGCATCCCAACCGAGCGTGTCCAGGAGTCGTACGAAACCAAGCGTTCGCTGCGTTCCGCTTCGATTGATCGGCGGGAAGGCATAAGCGACGCAGAGCCAATGACGTCGCGGAGGCGCTAATAGGTTCGAGTTGTTCATTTGGCCAGATACGCCTTCATCTGCTGTTGATAGGCTCGTTGGTTTCGCCAACGTTGGAAGCTTCCGACTACGTATCCGGCCGTGTTCGAGAAAAGCACCACGCACAGGATGAACACGCAGAGCGGATAGGCTCGCCAGGATTGCGTGCGGCGGGCGATGCGCGCAGCCTTTGGATGGAATGTCCAGACATAGAAATATCCAGCCAGAAGAATCAAGGAGGCGACCGCCCAGGGTATCGCAATGGAAAGGCCGATCAGCGCGGCGACTAGGAGCATGTTGCGCAGGTTATAGGCGAAGTCTGCGGCGCCGATCTGGGTATGGCCGCGGCCCGTGCCGTATCCGTAGAACTGGCGAGCGACGGATCGGAGAGTGCTTCGCGGTCGCCAGTGCACGATGGCGTCGCCGGCGAACCGCCAGCCCACCCGCATGGCACGGACCTTGTGGTCGAACAGGGTGTCCTCGGAGTAACAGAGCCACTGCGGCAGGCCGCCGACTCGATGCCAGAGAGCCTTGGTGTAGGCCATAGAGCGGGCGGACGGATTGAACGTTTCGGGATTCACGGGGTCCAGTTGTCCGCGCATGGTGGCTAGGCCTACAGCGTGTTCGAACAGCGTTTGCGGGTCGATCCGGTAGAATCCGGCGACGAACTCGGCCTCCGCGTCTTGCTCCAAGGGGCGGACGAGGGCCGCAAGCCAGTCAGATTCAGCGCGACAACCGGCGTCGGTCGTGGCGATGATGTCGCTACGAGCTGCCTGGATGCCGGTGTTGCGGCCGCAGGCAATATTGGCGCCGGGTGCTTCGATCAACCGTAGTTGCGGGCAGAGGGAGCGGAAGCGCCGCACCGTGGCGGCCGTGTCGTCGTCTGCGCCTCCGTCAACCACAATGATTTCGTCGGCCGGGCGCGTCTGAGCAGCCAGGGAACGCAGCGTGACCTCGCAGCCGACGGGGTCATTCTTGACGGTGATGACCACTGCCACGGTCTTGCGGGACGTGGGCGCGGAGGCGGACATCAATCCGCCGCCCAGCGACGGGCCTCGTGTTCGCAAGGCGTAAGAAGGGGCCACAGCGACCTGGCTGCGGCGCGTACGAACTTGAGCGGTCTACGGAGGACGCGCCATAGATGAGCGCAGAACTGCCATCCAGGGTGTCTCCATGGATACATTTCTGCTAAGTGATCGCATCCCGGAAGAAGGTGGGCCAGCAGGTAGCCCGCAGGGAATCGTATGCCGTGCGTGCTGATGAGGTTGACGACCACGTGGGCAAGCGGGGAGCCGGCGTCGCGAGGCGCTTCCCAAAGCGTCAACCGGTCGCGCCAGCCGACCGGGAGTCGCGCAAGCTGCCGGGTCACATCGATCGGGCAGGCGGGTCCGAGCGCAGCCTGCGTTGCAGTCATGGCTCGGAGCAGCGGAAAGCTCAGGTGCCATTGTCGTGCGCGGGCGACGATTTCGGCCCAGTCCAGGGCGCTGCCGTGGGCGTCGACGAGCCGCTTGATGTCGAGGAGCCATAGCAACCGTGAGCAGCCGTGGAAGGCCGCATGCCCTGCCAGATGAAGAAGCATCAGCTCGGGTTTTGGAATCAGGGCTGTTGCGTCTCCGGTGAGGACGCGTCGCGCTCCGTGCCACAAAGCGTCATCGGGCATGGTCTGTGCAAGGCGAAGCGGACGAAACGGCCGTACATGCAGATCGATTCGAATTGGCCGCCGGCCGCCAGTCAGGAACTCGGACTCGTAATAGTATTTGGGGAAGAAATCGTCGCGGATGTGGCCGCGCCCTTTACGGCAGCCGATTCGTTCCAGCACTTCCAGGGCGACACCGACCTGTTGAGGCCGAATGAGCAGGTCCAGGTCGTCCATCGGCCTAAGCTCGGGGCTGTCGTAGAGCGAGAGGTTTAGTGCCGCGCCCTTTAGCAACATGAGCGGCACACCGGCTTGATGAAAGGCCCGCGCCAACCGGCGCATTTCCGCGAGCAGGTTGAGGTTGGTGGCGGCAACGGTCATCGCGGCAGCACGAAGTTGCTCGGTTGCGGATCGTGGAACGTCGCGGCGGCAGGCGGCCGTGTTTTTGAGGACGATACCAGCGAGACCGGAACGACACGCGCCTTCCGCAAGGTCCTCCCACGTCACCGGCGTAGCGGGGAATTCGGGCGGCGACGGACCGGCGGACCTCACCCAGGGGATCAGCAAGGTTTCGTGTGCGGGTAGTTTTGGAGCCATTCTGCCCCGAGGTCTATCGGACTCTGGCAGGTCCGGGTGAATTTGCGACTGGGGCCGGAAAAAATTGTGCGGCCCCGAGGCGTCGACAAACAGGCTGGGCTCCTATAAACTAGCCGAACGCTGCCTGGGAAATTTCCCTTGTGGGCAAGATGTTTTTGCCATGCTTGAGAGACACCCCTATCTGGCATAACATTCCCTGCAGTGGCATTGCCTAGTGGGGGGAAGATCGCGGAGTTTGCAGTAGGCGCGAGGTGGAAGCGATAGGTAGGGGAGGAGGTCTGCATGTCAGGCGTATTGGTTCCTAAGGGTCGTTGGGGACGGCGGTTCGGGGGAATTGCGGCGGGACTTGGGTGCGCTGCGTTCTTAAGTTGGCTCGGTGCGCACGACTCGCTTCGATATGCGGCGAAGGCCCAAACGATTGAGGTTGGACCACTGCCTTCCGAGACGATGCCCCTTCCGGCAGCGCCATTATCGGACGCTGACACTGAAGCACCGCCGGTGACGGCGGGGGCGGCCGCCGCGGGTCGGTATTTGCTGGTCAGCAGTTTCCAATGCAACGTCTCGCAACCGAACTGTCAGAACATCAACGCGGTACTTCGGTACAATGCCAACCCCGGCCCCCTTTACGGCCGGTTTGACGGCGTCCACATCAGCAACATTCCCGGACCCTACGGGATGGCAATTCATCCGGTTCGCAACACCCTCCTGGTGGTTAGCCGCCACACACATTCGGTTCGGGAGTACAACCGCAACACCGGCGCGTACCTCCGTGACTTCGTAACCGCCGGCGATGAGGGACTCCACCTTCCCCAGTACATCGTCTTTAAGGCTGACGGCAATCTACTGGTGACCAGTGCGCCGGATCAGCTGGCGGCTGAAAAGTTCAACGGCGTTTTGCAGTTTAGTGGAACGACGGGGGAGTATATCGGTCCGTTTGTCGACGGTGGATATATCTTGGAAGATACGTGCCCCGAACCGGACTTCCCCGACTGCCTTCGTGGTGCGGCAGGGATGGTGATGGGGGCCAACGGCAACTTGTACGTTGCCAGTTCGCTTAATCACAGGGTCATCGAATACAACGGGGTGACCGGCGCCTATATCAATAAGTTTGATGCTACCAAGCTGGAGAGCCCCAACGGCTTGGCGGTCCGGCCGCCTGGGACGATTCGGGAGGGTGGCTTGCTGATTACAAGCACCTGGCAAGATCCGGCCAACCCCAGCGACACGACCGACAAGGTCGTGGAGTTTTCCCTGTCGACGCACGAGTTGTGGACCAGCGCCACCGACATGGACGGCATCTTTACGAGCGGCTTGAAGGACCCCGGTCCCATCCTTTTTGACAAGTACGACGTCAACGACAACATTCAGAACGTACTCTTGAGCGACCGGTTGTTCTGGTATATTCCTCCACCGACGGGCAACTATAGCGATCGGATTCGGATTCACAATGGGTCGACGGGCGCGTTCTTGGGTTATTTTATCCAGCCGACGTCCGACTCCCACCTGCATTACAACACGGGGATGATATGGGTGGAGATCGGTTGCCAGAACGCAGCCGAGTGCGACGATGGCAACCCTTGCACGGACGATTCTTGCAGCGCCATGAACTGCACGAGCGTTGCGGACAATACGAACAACCCCAACGACGGACTCTATTGCAACGGGACAGAGAGCGCCTGCGTCAACGGAGTTGTCATGTACTCTCAGTTTGCGCCTAACTGCAATGACGGCCTGACGTGCACCGAGGATGATTGCAATGAAGGCCTCGATGCATGTCAGAATACCTTGGGCGACGATAAGTGCCTGATCAATGGGGTCTGCAGTAATTTCGGCGGTGCGAATCCACAGAACGGCTGCCTGGAGTGCAACCCGGTCTTGAATCAGTTTGGTTGGTCGCCGAGGCCGGAGAGGACCGCGTGCGGCGATCAGTCAAATACGGAGTGCAACAACCCCAATACCTGCGATGCGGCAGGGGTTTGCCAGAACAATCTGGAGGCCGCGGGAACGGCGTGCGGAAGCCGGACGGACGACGCGTGTACGAATCCGGACACGTGCAACAGCGCGGGTACTTGCGTGGTCAATCACGCCCCGAATGGCACGATGTGCAGCGATGGTTTGTTCTGCACATCAACCGATCGGTGCACGAACGGAGTGTGCGGCGGCACGGGGAATCCATGTGCTAATGATCCGAATTTTCCCTTCTGCTTCGAGGATGAGTTCGGGTCGGCGTGCGTGGAGTGCCTGGCGAATGAGGATTGCGATGATGACGGGCTGTTCTGCACGCGAGCAACGTGCGTGCCCGATACGCACGAGTGCGTTCACCAGCCGGATGACAGCAGGTGCGACAACGGGGCTTTCTGCGATGGGCCGGAAAGGTGCAATGGTGCAACGGGTCAGTGCCTTGCGGGCGCCGATCCCTGTCCCGGCTTGGCGGGTTGCGATGAGGCTAACGACCGGTGCACGCCGGCGGTCTGCACGTCGAATCCGCAATGCAGCGACAACATTTTCTGCAACGGAGTAGAGATTTGCCAGGCGGGCACGTGCGTACCCGGGGCGCCGGTCAACTGCGCAGGGATGAACACGGCTTGCAGGGTCGGCGTATGCAACGAGGCAGCCGACATGTGCACAACGCTTCCGGGCAACGAGGGCGGCGTGTGCAACGACAACAACATGTGCACGGGCAATGACCGGTGCGCAAGCGGGACCTGCGTCGGCCAGGGTCCGCCGCCCAATTGTGACGACGGAAATGCCTGTACAACTGACAGCTGCGCCCCGGCGTCGGGCTGCCAACACGTCAACAACACGGGCGCCTGCAGTGACGGGAACCCTTGCACGACCAACGACACCTGTTCCGGCGGCGCGTGCGTGGGCGGGCCGCCGATTGACTGCGGCGACGGCAATCTGTGCACGACCGACAGTTGCCATCCGGTCCTGGGCTGCCGTCATGTGAACAACTCCGTACCTTGCAATGACAACAGCGTTTGCACGACGAACGATCAGTGTTCCGGCGGCCAGTGCGGCGGGACAGCGGTGAACTGCAACGACGGGAACCCATGCACGACCGACACATGCGATGCCGTCATGGGCTGCCGGAGTCAGAACAACACATTGACATGTAACGACGGGGACGCCTGTACGGTCGATGATAGGTGTTCCAGCGGTAGCTGCGCCGGCGTGCCGATTCAGTGCGCTACCGGTCTGGAGTGTGATCCGGCGGACGGTGCGTGCCGAAACTGCCGGCCCAATTTCGACTGCGGCGACGGCAATCCATGCACGGATGACAGTTGCCTGACAGGATTTGGGTGCGTGCATCTAAGTAACAATGCTCCGTGCAACGACAGCAAGGCTTGCACGACGGGCGATATCTGCGATCGGGGTGTGTGCGCAGGCGCGCCGCCGTCGCACTGCGTGGATGGGGACGAGTGCACCTTGGACAGTTGTAACGACCAGACCGGTCAGTGTGTGAATGAGCAACTCTGTATGTTATACGGCGATGTTCGGCCGCCGGCCGGAAACTGCCTCGTCGATGTGGACGACTTGATTTGCGTGCTGGATGGGTTCGCGCACCACAGCCTTTGCCCCCAGGCCGATATCTTCCCGTGCGAAGGTAATGGCGACATCGACCTGGACGACATATTGTCCATTCTGGAGACCTTGGAGGGTCGACCGACGTGCGCGGATGGTTGCAGTCCGTAATCGCGCCGTGCTCGACGCACCGCAACGCAGGCGGGTGCGGCCCCTGGCAAGTCGCGACCGATTGCGGCCGGTGACGATCGGCGCTCTTGCGCGGCGCCGTGGCCAACACCTCGACTCCGCGCCGGGGCGAGTGATGCCGCACCGATTTTCATTCCTCCATCCCCGCCGCCCCGGCCATCCCATCGCGGGTGCATCCCAATAGTAGTGGCGCGGTCTAATAAATACAGTTAACCTTCTTGTGGGCTAGGGTAGCATGTGGCTGCCGGCGATGTGAATTGCAAGGAGGTTGTGATGAAAGTCGAGATCA
>Ga0187892_10009121_pt1 | contig 13205 bp, 16 predicted proteins | sample MA1701073metaG_FD_139345 | JGI IMG/M metagenome (GOLD analysis project Ga0187892, IMG submission 139345) | Bio-ooze microbial communities from a basaltic lava cave in the Kipuka Kanohina Cave System on the Island of Hawaii, USA - MA170107-3 metaG ...
ATGGGCGCCTCCGCTCACCGGAGGGATGAGTGCCACCTCCTCGCCGCCGCGCAGCGGGTGAGACGGCTGGACGTACTCGGCATCCACAGCAAAAAGTAACCGCCCCCGGTAGTCGCTTAGCCTGGGGAAGCGGACACAGAGGGCAGCGAATAGATCGGCCACAGTGAGCCCTTCTCCTATCTCCACTTCGGCCTCACGCGTATCCGCCAGCTCCGATAAGCGGGCGAAGAAGCGCACCCTGGCTTTCATGGCAGGCTTAGTTTAATTGATGGCTCACCGAGGCAGCAAGGAGAGGTCAAATTTAAGCGTCTTGTCGGGTTGAGCGACCGCGGGTTACTATCGCCTCGATGAAAGCCATCACCGCCCTCTCGCGTCTCTCCTCTCGTGCTATCGACCTACTGTTTCCGCCCCGCTGCCTAAACTGCGGCGCCTTCGGCTCTTACATTTGTGATGCTTGCCGTCAGGCTATGCCTCGGGCCTTGCCGCCCCGTTGTCAGATATGCTGGATGCCAGAACGCCAAACGGGCAGCTGTCCCCGCTGTCGTCTGCAAAAGCCGGCCTTTGAGGCTGCCCGTGCTGCCTTTATCCACACAGGGGCTGCCCGCGAGGCCGTGCACGCCCTTAAATATCAGGGCCTGTCCGCTATAGTTCCCCTCATGGCTGAGCTAATGGCCGATTTCCTGGAAAATCACCCCTTGGAGGCCGACCTTCTAGTGGCCGTACCTCTTCACCGGCGCCGCCAGCGGCAACGAGGTTACAACCAGGCGGCTTTGCTGGCGCGGGAACTCTCGCGACGGCTGGATATGACAACAGCTCCTGGCGCAGTCCGCCGGCTGCGGTCGGCGCCGCCCCAAGCGCGTCTGAGCGACCACGACTCTCGGTTGGCCAACGTCGCTGGCGCTTTTGCCGCCGATCCGGCTCAAGTTCAGGGAATGCGCATCCTTTTGATAGACGACGTTATGACTAGCGGTGCCACATTGAACGCCTGCGCCAGTGCTCTAAGGGAAGCCGGCGCTGCCTCCGTTTCCGCCTTAACTTTCTCGCGCGAAGACTAATTACGGACGGTTGAAGGGCGGCTAGAGTCATCCTACAATAGGTTCGCTATCGGGCAGAAGGAGAGAGTGGCATGGATGTTATTTTCCACGGCAAGCACCTTCCCCTTAACCAGGCTACTCAGGATTACGCCACTCAAAAGGTACAGCGGCTCTCTCGCTACCTTCCTATGGTCTCTCAGGCCACCCTCGACCTTAAGCGGGAGGGCAAAGGTAGCGAAAGGTTCGTAGTACAAGTGACCGTCAACGCAAACGGGACTTTCCTGCGGGCCGAGGAGCGGGCCAGCCAGCTCTCTGCGGCAATAGATGCTGCTGTCGATGCCCTTGTCCATCAAGCCCAGCGTTTCAAGGGTCGGCTTTACCGCAGCGAACGTCGTGCTCGTGCCACCGTTCGCGAGAGCCCACCCAGACGGACGGTCGAGGCCAAGCCTGCCGGCGAAACCGAGGTGCTGTTAGGCCACCTGGTTAAAATAAAGCGGTTCGCCCTTAAGCCAATGACCGAAGAGGAAGCTATAGAGCAGATGGAGCTCTTGGGCCACGATTTCTTTCTGTTTCAGGATGTGAGTCGCGGCGGATATGCCCTCCTGTACCGTCGCCACGATGGCGATTACGGTTTAATCCTCACTGAGCCAGCGTGATAGCCCATGGCAGCATTCCTCTGAGCACCTAGATTAGCTATCTGGGCTGAAAAGGGACACCAGCATTTGGCGAACGATATAACGTTGGTCGTATTCCTGGGCGGCACGGGGAGCAGCCCCGTGGAGGAAATGGTGGGCGCTGCCTGTCGTGCGGCCGCCCTTGATAGTTGCGAGCGGGCCTTAGCCAGCGGCGCCTTTCGTGGCGCTATCCTGGTCGCCAGCGATGCTAACGGCCTCGATCAGCTGCCAGCAGGCGTCCACCTTGACGTCGATGATGGCTCCTTTCACTTCGGCCGTCGCCTAGCTGGCATTGTCGATCGCTACAGGCTGGAGGCCGTCGTCTATTTAGGCGGCGGCGCTCTTCCCCTCCTGTCGCGCGATGATTATGTCGGCTTAGCCCGTGGCCTGGCTTTAGGAGAGAACGTCGCGATCACCAATAACTACTACTCGGCCGACCTAGTGGCGTTCCGTCCTGCCAGTGCTATCGGTCGCATCCAACCCCCTGACGCCGATAATCAGCTCGCTCGCGTTTTGGCCGAAGAGGTAGGTTTCACAGTGCATCCCATTCCCCGCTCTCTATCCACAACCTTCGACATTGACTCTCCCACCGACCTAGCCATCCTCGCCCTGAGCGGCCGCACCGATAGGACGGGACGTTTAGGTAAGCTTCTCGATTCCCTGTCCCTAAACGTCTCCCGTTTCCAAGCTGCTCTCCCTTTCTTCACCAACCCGCGTTCGCAAGTTCTAATTGCCGGCCGCGTGGGCAGCCATGTCTGGCAGTACCTGGAGCGGGAGACCGCCTGTCGCGTTCGTCTGTTCGTCGAGGAGCGGGGGATGCAGGCGGACGGCCGCCTGGAGGCGGGCGAGGTCCGTTCTCTCTTGGCCATGTACCTATCGGAGGTGGGTGAGGAGCGCTTCTTCGCGGCCTTGGTTGAGCTGGGCGATGCTGCCTTCATAGATACGCGCGTCCTTTTGGCTCACCTGGGCATCGAGGCCAGCCGCCGCGATCGCTTCCTGTCCGATCTCGGCCAGCCAGAGAAGATCGAGGAGCCTTTCCTGCGCCGCTTCACGGAGGCGGCCTTGGCGGCGTCCATACCCGTGCTCCTGGGCGGCCACTCCTTGGTCTCCGGCGGCCTGATGGCCCTCATAGAGTTCGCCTGGCAGGAGCACGACCGGAAGGCTGGGGCTTAAATCTGATTGACCCTTTCTTAACGTCCGCGCTACACTGGGGCTGATCGAAGAGAAGGCGAGCGGCTGCAATCATTCGCAGGACGAATTGAGGACGAGGTAGGGGCTAGTCCATCAGGCGCTTCTGCCTCGTCTTCTCTTGGGGGTGAGAGTATGGGCGTGCTACAGCAGTGGGACCCTGAAGTAGCGGCGATCATCGGCCGCGAGGAGGAGCGACAGCGTTATGGCCTGGAGATGATGGCCTCCGAGAACTATACCAGCGCCGCTATTTTAGAGGCCGTCGGCTCTGTGCTCACCAATAAATACGCCGAAGGCTACCCCGGTAAGCGCTACTACGGGGGCTGCCAGTACGTGGACGAAGTGGAGGAGCTGGCCATCGCCAGGGCCAAGGAATTGTTCGGGGCCGAGCACGCCAACGTCCAACCTCACAGTGGCGCCGAGGCCAACATGGCCGCCTATTTCGCCCTCATGCAGCTGGGAGACCCAGCCTTAGCCATGAGCCTCGACCAGGGCGGCCATCTCACCCATGGTCATAAGGTTAACTCCTCGTCGTGGCTGTACAAGTTCGTCCACTATGGTGTCGACCGCAAGACGGAGCTTATCGATTACGATCAAATGCGGGCCCTGGCCCGCGAGCACAGGCCAAAAGTCATCGTCGTCGGCGCTACCGCCTATCCCCGCGTTATCGACTTCGCTCTCGCCCGGGAGATCGCCGACGAAGTGGGCGCCTATCTCATGGCTGATATGGCCCATATCGCCGGTTTAGTGGCTGCCGGCATCCACCCGTCGCCGCTGCCTTACGCCCATTTAGTCACCTCCACCACCCACAAGACCCTGCGCGGCCCTCGCAGCGCCTTCATCCTTTGCCAAGAGGGGCTAGCCCAGCAGGTGGACCGCGCCGTCTTCCCAGGCACTCAGGGCGGACCCCACATGCACGTCATCGCTGCTAAGGCCATTTGCTTCGGTGAGGCCCTGAGGCCGGAGTTCCCGGACTACCAACGGCGTGTGGTAGAGAACGCCCGCGTCCTGGCCGCTGAGCTCCAAGCCCAAGGCCTGCGTATTGTCTCGGGTGGCACCGACAACCATCTCATCCTCGTCGACGTTGGTATCAAGGGCCTCACCGGTCGCCAAGTGGAAAAGACCCTGGACTCGGTGGGCATCTTTTGCAATAAGAACACCATCCCCTACGACGAGCGGCCACCGGCTGTCGGCAGCGGCATCCGCCTGGGCACGCCGGCCCTGACTACCCGCGGCTTCGGCTCCCAGGAAATGAAAGGGATAGCCGGCCTCATCTCTCAGGTGCTAGACAGCCCGGACGACGAAAAGGTGCTGGCCCAGGTGCGCCGCCAAGTGCAGGAAATGGCCGGGGCTTTCCCCGTTCCGGGCCTCCCGGCATGAACTCTTTTCACTTACTTGAGCCTTATTCATAATTCCGCGCCGATGTATGACTTGACGCTATGCAACAAGTGATGCAAAATCAACACCCAGGAGGAGGAACGTTCAGGCCCCACCCTATACCGCCCAACAAGTTGTCGGCTAGCGTCCTTGTAATACTGCCCCACGATCGCTGTTGCTTGTCTGATAAGCCATCACGTAACGTCCTTTTTGCATTTAACGTCTGAAGTATTGAGCCAGACATGGGTTATTGAGGTGTAGCATGCCTAAACTGCCATACGAGGGGAGGGAAGTCGAAGCCGTAGATGTCGACTTTAAGGTCATTCGTGAAGATTGGAATGAATACCAACTTTCCGATGGAACCGAATTGCGTATGCGCTTGGTAGTGTCTAACGTGTTTCTTCTTCCTGAAGAGTACGATCCCGAAGGCAACCCTGTTTATGTAGTGAAATCGGGGAACATACTGGTAGTTCGATCTCCTGATCATTTAAAGAAACCTTAGACGCATCAACCATAGGAGGAATGACTGTCATGGCTATCAATGCACCAACTCCATTAGCAATATCCTCCTCTGCTCAAAAGGAGTCTTTGACTCCTGCCGCACCAACTGATAGTTCCAATTCTCAAGACGCAGGATGGATGGCTAAGATCAGGCAGGAGGTTTACAAAAATCCAAAAGTTGAAGAAGTTTATGCCACAATAGGCGACGATTTGCTAGTAGATTACTGGATTATCATTGCACGGCGTGATGTTGGTCTTATCCGTGAACTTATCAAGGATCAACAGGAGAATGTGCTCGATCTATTCTCTAGCACAGAAAATCCACCCTTTCAGATAGATTTCCACATCTACTATCGAGAGGGAAGGGATGCTCGTGACTTGGTACCAGATAAGGCAATTAAGATTCCTAACTTTTAAGGCAGGTCGCCCCAATGCCTGCTACGCAGGAACACCAGCAGAAAGCCGGACATAACAATACCTTCTGGTCGGGCCTTGATCTCCAAAATACACCATACTTAGATTGGGCTGTCACTGTCATGTTCTATGAGGCAGTCCACTGGATTGAGGCTTTCTTAGCAAGAAAAAATCTACATTCCAGTGGGCATCCTGATAGAGAGAGAAGCATGTCGAAGATGAGTGAACTCCGTTCAGATTCTTACCTTATAACTGACTACAAACTGCTGCGAACAGAAAGCGAAAATGCCAGATATCTCTGTTATTCCCATACAGCTGAACAAGTGACTGATGATCTCGTCCCTGCCATAACTCGAGTTCGCGAGACGGTTCAACGGCTCTTGTCCTAAAGATACTTGCTAAGTCAAGTTGTTATTGCCCTTTTCAGACTCAATCTAGGGGATGCGCCGCACGCAATGCCGTGCCTGGTCAGGAAACGCCAACGCACGAGCTTGGAGTACGATGACTGAGAGCAAGGCATGAACCCTTACCTTAAAACCGTCCTCACCTTCCTTGTTGCATCTTTAGTCGCGTGCTATAATGCCGCTGCCCATGGGCCTGACGCCAGGGCGAGCTATTTTCTTTGGAATTAGAGGCGACAAAGAGAAACTGTAGTGCGCGATTACGAATTAGTGATGGTCATCAGCCCCGACACCGCGGACGTTGAGACCCAAGTCAATCGCTATCAGCAGTTCATCCTGGATCGAGGTGGCGAGGTCCGCCAAGTAGACCGCTGGGGCCGCCGCAAGCTCGCCTACCCAATCCACCGCCATATGGAAGGCGAATACGTCGTGGCCCAGTTTCGCCTCGATCCCGACCGGATACGGGAGTTAGAAAACTCTCTACGGCTGTCAGAAGATGTTATCCGTCATCTGGTAGTGAAGCTGAGCGAGTAGCTAGCTCCGAAAGGAGGCCTAGATGGCGGGCCTAAACAAAGTAATGGTCATTGGTAACGTAGGGGCTGATCCTGAAATGCGCTACACCGCGGATGGCAAGGCGGTGACCACCTTTCGGGTGGCCACAAACTTCACTTTCACCGGGCCCGACGGGGACCGTCGGGAGGAGACGGAATGGTTCCAAATCGTCACCTGGCAGCGATTGGCTGAGCAGTGCAGCCAGTATCTTCAGAAGGGGCGGCGGGTGTACGTGGAGGGACGTCTGCGTACCCGATCCTGGGATACCCCCGAGGGCCAACGTCGCTACCGCACCGAAGTCATCGCCAACCGGGTCCTTTTCTTAGACCGAGTGTCCGGTGTACCCTTGCCCGAGGAGCACGAGGTGGTGGCGGGGGAGACGCCGCCAGTTGAGGCGGAAGAGTTACCCTTCGAATAAGCCAGAGTTAGATGGAATATCGGGAAGAACGAGGAGCGAGCGCGGAGGTCGATGCCCCTGATTCGGGCAGGCCGAGAAGGCGCCATTTCGGGCGCCGTCGGGCTTGTCCTATGTGCGTCGACGGTATGAAAGTCGTTGATTATAAGGACGCCAACTTCTTGCGCCGCTTTGTCAACGACCGCGGTCGCATTGAACCGAGGCGCAAATCGGGCGCCTGCGCCAAGCATCAACGGGCTCTAGCCCCGGCCATCAAGCGCGCTCGCCATCTCGCTTTGCTTCCTTATTCGCCGGAACATATCCGTAAGACTGGGGTGCTGGCTGGCCGCTAGCGAAATTTGGGCGCGGCACCGACTTCAAGTCCGCTAAGATGTCCCCGTATGTCATTATCCAGGTCTGAGCAGCCATGCCTAAGCGCAAGCGGCCCGCAAAGATACCTACGCCTGCTTGGCAGCCTTCCTATACTGGCCTAAGAGGCCTTTCCCGCAGCCTGGGCGGCAAGGCCCTTCTTGCCGGCGCTATCGTTGGACTTGTCGTCCTTGCTGCCGTTGTTATTATCTTCGCCTTTTTGAGGGATTACCTCGAAGAGCGAGGGCGGCCAGGCTCTGCGGCTGTCACTGTTGGCGAGACCACGTTCGATCTCGATTATTTCGCCCGTCGCTTGCGCTTATTCGTCCTCCAAAGCGGCGGTCCGGGAAGCCAGCTCGCCCAGCCCAGCGTGGCCACTCAGTTCGTGTCGGCTTCTTTAGTGTCGGAGGAGATAGCACGTACTTTTGCCCTTGAACTAGAAGTTTCGGCGTCAGAGACAGAGGTAGAGGACGAGCTGGCGGCTCGTTTGGGCCTGGCGAAGGAAGACCCCAATTTCCAAACGGCTTACGAGCAAGAGCTCCAGCGGACAGACTTCAGCGATGAGGAGTACCGTCAGATGGTGGGGGCCCAATTATTGGCCGACAGAGTGAGAGAAAAGCTGGGTGCGGACGTCGCCGCTGAACTGGAACAGGTCCATTATCGCCAGATTCAAGTCAGCAGCCAACAAGAAGCCGATGCTATCGTCGCCCGCCTAAATGCCGGTGAGGATTTCGCAACCTTGGCCAGTGAGCTTTCCCTGGACGATTCTACCAAGGCCAACGGCGGCGACGCTGGTTGGCTGGCCAGGGGTCAAGGGGGACAAGAATTGGAGGACACGCTGTTTGCCTTAGAGCCTGGCGGCCCCAGCGGCAGTTTCCTTTTGGGCGACCGATTTTTGGTCTTGCAAGTGATAGAAAAACAGGTCCGAACCTTGGATGATACGCAGAGGGAGCAGATAATCGACCAGAATTATAGCAAATGGGTAGCCGAGAAAGAAGAACAATCGAAGGTCGTCAACCACGTGCTAGACGACCCAGATAAGCTTGGTTGGGCTCTGGACGAGGCGTACGGCAGCTAGCTACGGTCATGAAAGCTCGCTCCCAAATAAACGTCGCTCTTCTTGGCCTGGGCGTGGTCGGCAGCGGCGTAGCCCGTGCCCTCCTCGAAGGGGCAGATCGCTATTCGCAACATCTCGGCCTTTCCCTTGTACTTCGGCGTGTCCTCGTCCGCGATCTCGATAAGCCCCGAGCCTTAGAGCTGAACTCCGCCCTCTTGACGACCGACCCGGAGGCCGTCTTGGGCGACGATTCAGTAGATATCTTCGTCGAAGTAATGGGCGGCGAACGGCCCGCTTACGACTATATCGTGCGGGCCCTCTCCCGCGGGCGCTATGTGGTCACAGCGAACAAGATGGTTATGGCCAATCATGGCCCGCAGCTCCTGTCCCTGGCTCAAGAACGGGGCGCTGACATCCTTTACGAGGCAAGCGTCGGGGGCGGCATCCCCATAATCTCGACCCTCAAGCGAGACCTTTCAGCCAATCGGATCAGCAGTGTTGTCGCGATAATTAATGGCACGACCAATTACATCCTAAGCCGCATGAGCCATGATGATATCGATTTCGCCACCGCTCTTCGCCAAGCCCAGGATCTGGGCTACGCCGAACCGGACCCAACCATGGACGTAGAAGGTCACGACGCCGCCTACAAGCTGGCCATCCTGACCAGTTTGGCCTTTCATGCCCGCGTACCCCCCCAAGATATTCCACGGGAGGGGATTACCCGCCTGTCCGCTCGTGATTTCCGCTACGCTCATGAGCTGGGCTATGCTATCAAGCTTTTGGCTGTGGCCCGCCTTGACCAAGACAGCATCCAGGTCCGCGTGCATCCGGCCCTCCTGTCGGAAGAGGAGCAGCTAGCTAAAGTTGACGGCGCCCTCAACGCCATTCAAGTGGAAGGGGACCTCCTTGGTCCTATACTTTTACAAGGGGCCGGCGCCGGTTCCTTGCCTACTGCCAGCGCTATCGTCGCTGATATTATGGAGGCGGCCCGCCGCATCGCAGGAGGGACACATCCCTCGCCCGGGCAGTATACTGCGGACGTGCCTATAAAACCTTTGGCCGATCTCGTGACGCGATATTACATCCGAATGGAAGTGGCCGATCGTCCTGGCGCGCTGGCCCAGATCGCCGGCTGCTTTGGCGATAACAATGTCAGTATGGCTTCGGTCATACAGAAAGAGACGAACGAGGCCGCCCAGACCGCGGAAATCGTCATCATGACCCACCGCGCCCGCGAGGCTGACGTCCAGGCCGCAATCCAGCAGGTGCAGTCCTTGGACGTAGTATCGGAGTTTGGCAATTTCTTGCGCGTACAGGATAGAACTTGAGCTCGGAAAAGAAAGTTCCCAGCGCCGAGGAGGGCACCGTTCAGTGGCTAGAAGGCCAGCTCCAGCAAGCCAGGCTCCAGGTCCAGCGTCTGGAGTACCGTCTGGAGGAAGCCGTTAACCAACTCCAAACTCTTATCGCGGGCTCGCGCAAGCTTGAGGAAAGCCTGAACGCGGCGAATTCCCAGGTCGATCTCCTGCCAACCCTGCAAGAGGAGGTGCGGCGGGCCAAGGATCAACTGGGCCGTCTTCAGGACCGCTTGACTGCCGGACAAAACCGGGCCGAAGAGTTCGTTCGCCAGCGCCAGTCCGAACTAGAACGCGAACGTCAAGAACGCACCACGCTGGCTAAGCGAGTTGATGCCGTCGAGAAAGTCATCGGCCGCTACGAGAACCGAATGCAGGCCATTGACGATGCTCTCCGCCATAGCGAAGAGGAAGCAGCCTCTCTTCGCCAAGCCCAGCAGCATTTGAGCCATCCCTTAGATGAGCTTGCCACTAAGGCCAACCGTAGCGTGGATGCTTTGGTCCGTATTGAGCAACAGTTGAACCGCCTGGCCAACGAAGTCCAGAACCTGGGCCAATCAAGCGCGGCTTTGGCCGATCAGGTGAACCTAGCCCACGAAATCGTCCGTCGCGCCGAGCAGCGCGTGGATCGTGTGGAGCAGCAGTTCCCGACCGTCGAGGTTTTACAAGAGCAGTACAAGTCCATCCGATCCGACAGGGAGACTATGTCCGAACGCGCTGCCAATTTGGAGCGGGGCTTGGAAGAGGCGAAGGAACTGGCCGGCCAGATGAATCATCTTTTGGAGATAGTCCGCCAGCGGACGGAACAACAGGGCGTGCAGCTGCTCTCCCTGACTGAGGAGCTCAGAAGTCAGCATCAGCAAGTTACGGAGAACCTGAGGCGGGCTTTGGTAGTCTTGGAGCGACAAAAGAGGCGACAAGTCGAGGCTTTGGGGCAGGAGATCAAGGAGCTGAAGAAGAGTGACCTTACTCTCGGCCAGCAGTAAGCCGGGCGTCCTCCAGCGTTATCGTCAATATCTACCATTGAGCGAGGCGACCCCCCTCATCACCTTAGGTGAGGGCGATACCCCCCTTGTGCTCTCACACCGTCTAGGCGAACGAGTAGATTGTCCGCGCCTATACTTCAAACTAGAGAGCTGTAACCCTACCGGGTCATTCAAGGATCGGGGCATGGTGGTAGCAGTGGCTAAGGCCATCGAGGCCGAGCAACAAGCTGTTCTTTGTGCCTCCACCGGCAACACCAGCGCCGCCGCTGCTGCTTATGCAGCCCATTGTGGCTTGCAGTCCTACGTGCTCGTGCCTAAAGGTAACGTAGCCCAGGGTAAGCTAGCTCAGGCAATGGCTTACGGCGCCCGCATCATCGCCCTGCAAGGTAGCTTTGATCAGGCCCTCTCTTTGGCCCGAACTGTAACCGCTGAGCACCCCATCGCCCTCGTAAACTCCTTGAACCCCCATCGCATAGAGGGGCAAAAGACCGCCGCCTTCGAGATCGTCGATGCTCTGGGCGATGCTCCCGATTTTCTCTTCATACCGGTGGGCAACGCAGGCAACATCTGCGCCTACTGGAAGGGGTTCCAAGAGTACTACCAGCTAAGACGGGCCCGCAGCAAGCCGCGACTTATGGGCTTCCAAGCTGCCGGTGCAGCCCCGATCGTAAGCGGCCAGCCGGTTGAAGACCCCCAGACCATAGCTACCGCTATTCGCATCGGCAACCCGGCCAGTTGGAAAGATGCCCTGGCCGCCCGCAACCAGTCCGGCGGCATCATCGATTCCGTAACCGATGAAGAGATCATGGAGGCTTACAGGCTCCTGGCCCAAGAGGAAGGCATCTTCGCCGAGCCCGCCTCAGCCGCTGGCGTGGCTGGCCTTCTAAAGGCGGTCAGACAAGGCTTAAGCCTGCGCGATAAAGTTGTAGTCTGCATTATTACCGGTCACGGCCTCAAAGACCCTGAGGCTGCCATGGCAGCAAAGGCGGAGATCGTGGAGATTGCCCCTGAGCTGTCCGCAGTAGAACAGGCCCTCGGTCTACGCTGAGCGAATACTCCTCCCTGGTCTCTCTTGTCCCTATAAACCGCCCGCTGTTAGAATTAACCTCGATTGCCGCCCTAAACAGAGAGGCCATGAAGGAGACTATCACCAGCCCCATCGACCAGGAGCAAATCCGGCAAGCCGTCCGCCGCATCCTGGAGGCCATCGGGGAGAACCCCGAGCGAGCCGGCCTAAGCGATACGCCCGCCCGCATCGCCAGGATGTATGCCGATCTGTTTGCCGGCCTTCAGCAAGACCCCAAAGACCTTCTCAGTGCTCAACTCGAGGAAGAGCACAAAGAGATGGTCATCCTCAAGAATATCCCCTTCTACTCATTGTGCGAACACCACTTCCTTCCCTTTCACGGCGTCGCCCACGTTGGCTACGTGCCCGAGGGCCGCATCGTAGGCATAAGCAAGATCGCCCGTGTCGTCGATCTCTTCGCTAAGCGGCCTCAAATACAAGAGCGACTTACAAGCCAGATCGCTGATGCTATCAGCGAAGCCCTCCAACCCGATGGCGTCGCTGTCGTTGTCGAGGCCGAACACTTGTGCATGACCATGCGGGGTGTCCAGAAACCCGGCACCCTCGTCGTCACTTCAGCTATTCGGGGCAGTTTCCGCCGTCGCGCCGTTACCCGTTCCGAGTTCTTGGCCCTGGTACGGGGAAAGTAAGCGTGAGCTATTCTGTCAGTCGAGAGGAGTTGGCCCGCCTAGAGCCCGAATGGCGGGCGCTCATCCCTAAAAGCTTCGTCCGCAACGCTTTTCTCACCCCTGTCTGGTTGCGTATCTGGTGGGAAGAGTTTGCCGACGGCCACGAGCTGATGCTCTTGGCCGTTCGTAATGGACGGGAACTAGTGGCGGTAGCCCCCTTGATGCGTGACGGTGATCGCCTATGCTTCGCAGGGGATAGCCAAATTTGTGACTATATGGACCTAACGTTGGCCAAAGGGACGGAGGACAAAGTTGCTGCCGCTCTTTTCCGCGCCCTGAGCGAGGAACCCTGGCGCGAGCTAGTCCTTTGGGCCATCCCCGAATACTCGCCTAGCTTGCAAGTACTCTCGACCGCTGCCCAAGATGCTGGCCTCAAGGTCGATATCCAGGTGGAGGATGTCTGCCCCGGGGTCTCCTTGCCCGCCACTTGGGAAGATTACTTGTCCAGCCTCAGCGGCAAAGACCGCCATGAGCTTCGGCGCAAGATGCGCCGCCTGACCAAGGGGGCTAGCGTGGAGCTGGAAGAGCTAACAGAGGCCGCTTCTATTTCAGCAGCCTTGGAGGACTTTCTGCGTCTACACGCTGCCAGCCGTTTTGAGAAAGCACGCTTCATGACCGACCGGATGAAGCGCTTCTTCCGACGTGTCATCTCTGCCTTAGCCGAGGAAGGGGTTGTCCGCCTTTACTTCCTGGCCTTGAACGGCGTGCGCGGCGCCGCCGTCCTTTGCTTCGCGGGCGAACGAGAGCTTCTCCTTTACAATAGCGGCTACGACCCTTCCTTTGCTCCCCTTTCCGTAGGCGTAATCTCCAAGGCCATGGCTTTAAAACGGGCTATCGAGGACGGCAAGCAGCGCTTCGACTTTCTCCGAGGGGCCGAAGCTTATAAGTATGACTTAGGAGCTAGGGACCTAAACGTTTACCGAATGGTGATCCGCCGCACTTGACAGATACGATTATCATGATAAGGCATGTGTAATATCGCCGTTATCTCCGTCCATACCTCACCCTTAGCCCGTCCCGGCACTCGCGATAGTGGGGGAATGAACGTTTACATCTGCGAGCTCAGCCGCGAACTGGGCCGCCGATATCATCGTATGGACATCTACACCCGCCGTACCGATGAAAAGACTCCTGAGGTAGTGAACATC
>Ga0187892_10009122_pt1 | contig 13202 bp, 14 predicted proteins | sample MA1701073metaG_FD_139345 | JGI IMG/M metagenome (GOLD analysis project Ga0187892, IMG submission 139345) | Bio-ooze microbial communities from a basaltic lava cave in the Kipuka Kanohina Cave System on the Island of Hawaii, USA - MA170107-3 metaG ...
GGAGCAGTAGTTGCAGTCCGTGGGAAAGTCGCGGTTGCAGCGCATGCAGCGTTTGACTTTGTGAACGGGCTGTAGCAGCTTGGGGCCTGACAGAAAGCGGATTCCGTACAGTCGTTCGGCGTGGTCCACGCGGCGGACTTCGCAGTCGTAGCGGATGCTCTGGCCGTCGACCACGAGGACGAGGTCGATCGGGTCGCCGGTGACCAGGCCGGCAGCGTCGCCGAAAACCTGGACGCCGCCATCGGACACGTCGCGGACCACGCCTTCCAGGACCGTGCCGTCCCGGCAATGGACCAGCGTGGTCACGCCGACCATGGGCTCGCGATCGAATTGACGCTTCTCGTCCATCGTGGGCCAGCCTTAGCCTGCGACCCTTCGATTATCGGCATGGGAACGGAAGGCAATAAGGCAACAAGGCAACGAGCAGGCAATAAGGCAGAAGCCTCGTGCCAGCACGATAGAATGGCCGTGAATGGGCTACGACGGCGACGAATGGGTGATCGTCTATCGTGCAGGAAGCGAAGACGATTGTCGTCGACAGGCGCTAGTATTGCAGGCAGTAGGAGTGGCGCACGAAGTTCGCTGGGAAGCGGACGAGTTCGTCCTTGCCGTGGCGGCCAGGGACGCGGAGCGAAGCCGCGCGGAACTCGCCGCCTACGCGATGGAAAACCGCGCTTGGCCCAGCGATCGTCCGGCGATTCGTCAGCGAGCCGATGGGTGGAACGGCGTCCTGGGGTTCGTCGCCGTGTTGTCACTCATGGCCGTCGTGCAGCAACGACGTGCGTTCGGCGTGGATTGGTTCACGGTCGGCAAAACACACGCGGGCCTGATCCGCCAAGGCGAGTGGTGGCGGGCGGTGACGGCATTGACTCTGCACGCCAATTTGGAGCACCTGCTCGCCAATCTGCTCATCGGCGGCTTGGTGGGCTTGTTTGCCGGGCAGTCATTGGGTTCGGGTCTGGCGTGGTGCGGCATCGTTATCGCCGGTGGGTTGGGTAATCTCTGCAATGCCTGGGTCCACTCGCCAGACCACACATCCGTCGGCTCTTCCACCGCGGTCTTCGCGGCTTTGGGTCTCCAGGGCGCGTATGGCTGGTGGCAACGACGCACACGCCGTGCCTCCGGCCTGGAACGGTGGGCGCCGCTTGTCGGGGCCGTCCTCCTGCTCAGCTTCCTTGGCACGGGCGGCGGACGAACGGACGTCACCGCCCATGTGTTCGGTTTCCTTTGCGCGGTCCCGTTCGGCGCACTCTGCGGAAAGCTCGGCGTGGGCGCGGTGGCTACGCCGCGAGCGCAATTCGCGTTTGGGCTGGCTGCACTGATTATTCTTGCCGTCGCTTGGGGGCTGGCGCTGGCGTCGCACGCGGCGTGGTGGTAATCCCGCCGAGATCCTTATGGCCGCGGGCCTTTGCCTCCAGTTCCGCCCAGCGGGCGTAGAGCGCTTCGACGTGATTCTTGGCCGCCTCCAGTGTCTCCCAGCGGCTTTGCGCTTCGACGTGGTCCCCCGCGACCTGCGGATCTTCCATCGCTCGCCCGCATTGTTCCACGCGTTCATCCGCGTCCTGGATGGCCGCCTCCATCTCTTGGAGTTCCTTTCTTTCGCTGGCGGTCAGGCCGTCCCCATCGGTCCTTATCCTCGTTTTTTTCGCTTTGGTTCTTGGAAGGTCCTCGTCTTTTCCCTGAACACGGCGGGTTTGAGCCGCTTGCCACTGAGCACAATCCCCGTACCGCCCGACTCGCCCATCCCCGTCGAGTCCCAGCATTTCCGTGCAAATACGATCCAGCATGAACCGATCGTGCGTCACCAAGACGACCGCGCCGGGGAATTCGCTGAGACTCTCCTCGAGAACGTCCAGGGAAGCGATGTCCAGATCGTTCGTCGGCTCGTCCAGAATCAGCAGATCGGCCGGGCGGAGCATCAGTCGGGCAATCAAGACCCGGGCCTGCTCACCTCCCGACAGTTCGCCCACCGGCATGTCGAGTTGGTCCACGCGGAAGAGAAACCGCTTGGCCCACGAAGTGATGTGGATATTCTGCCCGCGGAAGTCCACGCTATTATTCCTGCCCGCCAAGGCCTGCCGCAGGGGCGCGTCCTGAGGAAGTTCTTTGCGCATCTGGTCGAACACGACGACCCGCAGATTGTCGGCTACATCGACGCTGCCTTCGTCCGGGGGCAGATCGCCGGTGAGCACGCGGATCAACGTCGTCTTGCCGCTGCCGTTGGCGCCGAGCAGCCCCAGCCGCGTCCCGGGCGCCAGCAGCAACGAGACATCCTTGAAGAGCAGCCTGTTGCCGAGTGTCTTGGCGAGCCCTTTGGCCTCCAATATCTTTTTCGACCTCCGGCCGGTGCCGCCGAAATCAATGCCCACCGCCGTTGTTTGAGCGTTTCGGTGCTTCAGGTCACGAAGCTCGTCGTGAAGTCGATAGGCCTCCTCGATCCGTGATTTCGATTTGGTCCGCTGAGCCTTGGAGTTGGATTTCAGGAACGCAGCCTCACGCCGCACGATGTTGGTCAAGGTCACCTGTTGGGCCTGCTGGGCATCGAGGAAGTCGGCCCGCTTCTCCAGAAACATGCCGTAGTTGCCGCTCACGCTGAAATACCCGTCGGGGTAGATCGGATTCAACTCCACGACGCGGTTGGTCACGCGCTCCAAAAAGTACCGATCGTGGCTGACGGCCAGGAAGGCAAAGGGCACGCCGGGCAGCATGTCCTCGAGCCATTGAATGCCGGCAAGGTCCAGATGATTCGTGGGCTCGTCCATGAGCAGCAGGTCCGGTCCCTGGATGACTTCGCGGGCCAATGCCAACCGTTTCCGCCAACCGCCGGATAGCTCTTCCACCGGGCGACGGGGATCGTCGAACCCGAATTTGCTGAGCATGATGTTGACTTGCGTGGCGCTCTCCTGCGGCTCCAAGGGTCGATCGGCGATCACATCGGCCAGGGCCGTTGCCACGGTGGCCCCGTCGGCGAACCGGTCCTCCTGTGGCAGGAACCCGATTCGCGCCGATCGCCGTCTGTTGACTTCGCCGCTGTCCGCTCCAACCAGACCAGCCAGGATCTTGAGGAAGGTAGTCTTTCCCGCCCCATTGGGGCCCAGGAACCCCACGTGCTCGTCATCCGCTAAGCTGATCGACAGACCGTTGAATAGCTCTCTCCTTCCAAAGTGCTTCGATATTGCATGGCAGGTCAGGAGCGTGGCCATCGCGTCAGCGAGCTGTCTTCAGTCCGTCGAGCCACTTGGTCACGATGCGATTGAATTCATCCGGTTTTTCGTAGGCGACCAGATGCCCCGCTTGTGGAATCACGGCCAACTGTGCGCCGGGAATCGCCTTGGCGAGCTTCTCCGATTCGGCCGGAGGAATGACGGTGTCGTCCGCACCGGTGATGACCAAGGTCGGGCAGGTGATGCCGGCCAGCATTGCTGTCGAGTCGGGCCGCTCCGCCATGCCGAGCAGCGCGGCGATTACGCCCTGCGGCTTCGACGGGGCCATGAGAGCCCGGACTTGCTCGACCAATCTTGCATCGGCATTGCTCGTCGCGAGCATCTTGGGAGTCATCGCATCGACGACGACCTTCGATCCTTCGGTCTTCACCTTGTCGGCGGTCGCCCGCCGACCGGCGGCACCCTCGGGCGTGTCATTGCCCGCCTTGGTGGCGACTAGCGCCAGGCCGCGAAGCATCTTCGGGAATTGCCGTGCGAAGGCGAGGGCGACATACCCGCCCATCGAGTGGCCGATCAGCACCACCGGTTCCCGACTGATTTGCTGGAGCAGCCCATGAATATCCTCGGCGAATTGCGCCATCGTGGCCGGGCCGCTGCCGGAATCACTTTCTCCGAGGCCCCGCAGATCGGGCGCGATGACGCGATACGAGGATCGAAGCGCGGCGATCTGCTTTTGCCAGGCGCCGCGCTGCAGCGGGAACCCGTGTACGAAGACCACCGGCAGACCCTTCCCTTCGTCGGTGTACGCCAACCCGAGGCCGTTAACGGTTGCTCTCATGTTTCTCTCCTGTCGTGTGGGCGAGATGGTTCTCACCCGTGAACTCTCGTCGGATACCCAAGACCTTGAAGGATGGTCGCCACGCGATGGCAGTGGTCGCCCTGGATCTCAATGTCCGCCCGCGTCATCGTACCCCCGGCCGCACACGCCGCCTTCAGTTGACGCAGTATACCGCCAACGTCCGACGCCGCAGGGTCGAAGCCGGTGACCACGGTCACTGCCTTGCCCTTTCGGCGTTGTTCGCGGCTGATGCGGAGCGGCTGATCCTTAGGAAGCAAGACCTCGCCGTGGGCGCCCCGGGGGCACGCGCACCGATCCCGCGGCTCCTCGCAAACCTCGCACCTAACCGGTCGTTCCAGCGGCGTTCCTGCAAACAATCCCGACATCCGGTGTATCGTACGCGGTTTTCGTGAACCGCTCGAAGCCCTTTGCGGGCCGCTGCCGAACGCCTATCGTCTGCGCGTCTGAGGGCGTGGAGCGCCTCCTTGGATGCGAACATGACCGAGCAGCCGCCCGACGAATACCGCCGCTTTGTCCTCGACGACGTTCGCTCGTCGGACGAGATGTTGACGCTGGTCTACGGCGGGCACGTGTTCGGCGGGGTGGTGCGCTGTCTGCTCGACCCCAACGGCGTGGAAGACGCTCTGCGGCCGGGCGCCGAGATCTTCGTTCGCTACCACACCGAGGAGACCGGCAACCCCGGCCAAATCGCGCAGATCATCATCCGCCACCCGTCAGCCGAAGGCTGGGCCGAGGTTTACGCCGACGGTGTATAGATGGTTACGAAAGCTCGCCATTCTTCGATACAAGCGGTCTTGGGAAGCCCCAACTGGCGGCCAGGGCGTCGGCGGCGGCTTCCGGGTCGGTTACCTCGCCCCATCCCCCGTTTCGCAGATAGGCGTGGGCCAGTTCGTGAGCGATCACGTAGTGCGCGAACTCCTCCAGGCAATCGGCGAGCCGTGGCTTCAGCACCACGCACCGGCTTCCGCTTCCGCCGGGCGTAGGACAGGCCATCCACACCGTGCGCCCCTCACCGGGCACGAAATCATCAAGGGTCATCCGGAAGCGCGGATCCTCCAGTAGATCACGCGCAACCGCTGTCGGTAATGCGCGAAGCACCGCCAGCACGCGTTCCCGCAACGGGGCCAACTCGGCGAACGGTCCCAGATAGGCCGCAAACACTCGACGTGGCTCCATTGTATCTCGTGAGGACGCCCGCTTGCCGCGCGGGACCGCTATTCGGCTTCCGCCCACACTCTGCTTTCGCCGTTCTCTTCGATCTCGACGTGAATGACGTTGGCACGACAGCAGACCGGACAGTCCTCCACGTATTCCTGCGTCGTGCCGGCCGAGCAGTCGATGGGGATTACGATCTCCTCGCCGCACGAACTACAGGTGTAGTTGGCTTCACTGATCATTCCAGCCACCCTCGCCGCAGACGACGCGTTACGTGACACTTGTACCACGTTCTCTCCCGGCTCGCGGCTCGCCGGGATCCGGCCACGATGTTTGGAGGACGGTGACCGTGCGGGGGGCGCCCGTCGGTCAACGGGGCAGAGGTACAAGCTAGGCGCGCTAGGGCTTGGAGTTCGAATCGGGTAGGTTCTTGGGGTGCAACCTGCGGGTACGGCGATTGCGGAGGAGATTTTTTGTCAGGCCTGCGGGTACAACCTGCGGGGGCTGACGGGGGAGGTTTGCCCGGAATGCGGCGGGTCGCTGGCGGGGGTGCGCTCGGAGGTCTGCGCGATCCCGTGGGTGCACCGCAAAGAGCTAGGCTGGTGGCGAGCGTACCGGAAGACGATCGCCTTGGTGATGTTCCGGCAGCGGCGGTTCGCGGAGGAGATGGCCCGGCCGGTCTCGTACCGCGATTCGCAGTTGTTTCGGTGGATCACGGTGGCCATCACGTGCATCCCCATGCTGGCGTCGGGCCTGGCCGTCTTGATCATCAAAGCGCCGGTTCCGGCCGGGGACGAACTGGTGCGCGTCTTTTGGTCGAACGGCGGGTTCGGGGCGCTCTGGCACGCGTGCTTTGTCCTTTATGTGGCCGCGGCGACCGGTCTGCCCAGCTACTTCTTTCACCCGCGTGATGTTCCGGTGACGCAGCAGAACCGGGCGATCGCGCTGAGCTACTATGCCTGCGGCCCGCTTGCTTTCCTGGCAATCCCGATCGTCCTATGCGCGGCCGCCATTCTCACGAGTAATGCGCGAGATTCCGCGATACCCATGCTGCTTATGGTCTTCGCCATGACGCTCCCCATCGGCGCTATCGCCCCGTGGTGGCTGGATCTGATTCACTTGTCTCGGAGGCTCGTGCCGCAGAACCCGCGGCGAGCGCTGGCGGTCGCCCTAGTCGTGCCGCTCTTATGGTTCTTGCTCGCGCTTCTGATCCTTCTCGCCGTGCCCTTCACCATCCTCGGCATCGTCGGGGTCTTTCTGAGTCTCGACTGAGGCGTTCGCGGGCGGTTCACCGTCCTCCTCCTTGCTCGGAGGGCTTCCGTCGAGAAAGAACGGGAAGTCCAGCTTGTATCCGGACGCGTAACCGCCGCGCTGTACGAATCGCCCGCCGTCATCCACGCCGTCTGTACCGATACTGTAAACCATCGAAGGATCGGCTTCGGGAAGGTATGCGATTGAGCGCCCATCCGCCACGAACGGATCGTTTGGAACATGCTGCAAGTAGTGAGGCACAAGCTCGCTTAATGTCGCCGGCCGATGACCGTGGTCCGCACAGAACAGGCGAATGGCCAAGCCCACCGCCGCTAGACGCCGCCAGGCCAGATAACGGAAGTACAGCCTCTCGAAATGGTCCTGAGAACCGCGGAGAATGGAACTGTAGGGCCGAAGCGCCGATTCGAAGACGCCGCCGACGTCCGCCTGTTGCGTTGACGGCACGTAGACCGACCGTTGCAGGGTTTCGAGACGCTGGTGGGTTTGCCGCGACAACCTTACCATGTCGAGCTTGAACACCGGACGATAGACGGCTTCCCAGAGCAAGTCCGGCCGTGCAGCAATTGGTCCGAAGGTCGTACTGATCGATGCCGCACCTCGGTCCATGCCGGCGACAGAATCAATATGGGACATGCGTTCGGCCAACCATGTCTGACGCATTCCCTCAGCGAAGCCGGCATCATCGGACAACGCGGACAGCAGGGCACGGATCTGCACGCCGGTGGCCGGATGCAAGCCGTCTGCGGCGCCGCCGCGCGGCACCAACACCAGCTCCTCAACTCCCCGGATCGCTCCGCTGTCGATGCCCCATGCTGTGATTTGGGCCATTAGCGTCGGCTGCTGTTGCAAACATCGACTGAGCGCCAGCGTGTCGAGAAGCGCGTCAACAGCTTCGTTCTCGTTGCCCGCGTCCGCGTGATGAACAGCCGCGCAGTAGAGAAGCTTCCCAAGCTGGCGCTCCCCTGTGTACGTGCCGAAGGTCGCCCTATTGATGACCGGCGAGCGATAGCGCAAGCCCCAGTCCGCGCGCGGAAAATGTCGAGCGCGCCTGGCGAGCTCCAGGGCTTGCGGATTACCCTCGACGATGCTCCGCACTAGGCCGGGATGTCTGCGAACAGTTGCCGCATCGGAACGCATCTCGCCCATCGCGCTGATCTGTTCCGGAGTCAAAATGAGGGCGTCCTGTGCGGCCTGATACAGCTTGGCCGCGTTTTGGTCGTCGGGGACCTTCTCCTTCGGGTCGAAGTCTTCGGGGTAGATGGGCTCACCAGCGGCGATGATGCGGTCGATCTCGGCCTGGAGGCGGCGGTCGGCCTCCCAGCCCCACCACAGGCGAAGGGCGACGAGCAGGACGACGAACACCGCGGAGGCGAGAAGGATACGCTTGAGCCACCAATAGCGCGGGGGAATGGGTTCAACATCAATCGGCTGGCTGGTTGGCGGCAGCATGACAGCATGATATCCGCCCAATGCGGAATGGTGAATTCGGAATGCGGAATTGCACCGCGCGGAAGGACGAGGCGACCGAGGAGGGAGCCTTGTCGTGTTGGCGGCCGGTAGCGCGCCTCGCCCTATAATTGGAGGGGAACCCGCGTTGGACGAGAGCCTTCGTTCACGTTAAACTTCTTCTACGGACATGCGATGCAAGCCGGTGTAGCGCCACCCCTTGTGGGTGGCGCGTCGGCGGATCGGCCCGTCGCCGGGGACAAGCCCCGGCGCTACACTTGGACCGTGGAAACGCAAGCACAAATCGGCGAGCAGCGCTCCATCCGCCACCACTGCGGCTTGTTCGGCATCTGGGGGCATGAGGACGCGGTTGCGCTAACGCACCTGGGCCTATACGCCTTACAGCACCGAGGTCAGGAATCGGCGGGGATCGTCTCGGTCCAGGAGGGGCGGCTGGCGCGCGAGGCGGGATTGGGGCTGGTCGGTCAGGTCTTCGACGAACGGAACCTGGAGCGAATCCGGGGACGGTCGGCCATCGGGCATTGCCGGTATTCGACGACCGGGTCGTCCACGGAGAGCAACACGCAGCCGCTGCTGTTTTCCTTCGCCGGGGGGCAGGTCGCCGTCGCCCACAACGGCAACCTGATCAACGCGGCGCTCTTGCGCCGTAACTACGAAGAAGTCGGGCACATCTTTCAGACCACGAGCGACACGGAGGTCATCATCCATCTGCTGGCGAAGCCGGCGCATCAAACGAAGGAGAACCCCCTGCCGCACGTGCTGAACCACTTGCAGGGCGCGTATTCGCTGCTGCTGCTCTTCCCCGATCGACTGATCGCCGTGCGCGACCCGCTGGGATTTCGCCCGCTGGTGATTGGGGCCATGAAGAACGGGGCGGTCGTGGTGGCGTCGGAGACGAAAGCCCTGGACATGGTCGGCGCGGAGTATGAGCGCGAGGTCGAGCCGGGGGAGCTGGTCACGATCAGCGACGAAGGGGTGTCCAGTCGCCGCTTCGGCGGAGACATGGGCGGGCGAGGGGCGGCGTGCATCTTCGAGCACGTGTATTTTGCCGACCCATCGAGCTCGGTGTTCGGCGACAACGTGCACATGGTCCGGGTGGCCATGGGGCGGCAGTTGGCAAGGGAAGCGCCGGCCGACGCCGATTTGGTAGTGCCGATCCCTCACGCGGGCCAGTGCGCGGCGACGGGCTATGCGCAGGAAAGCCGCATTCCTTACGGGCGCGCGTTCACCACCAGCCATTACAGCGGGCGATCGTTCATCATGCCTACGCAGGAGGGGCGAGACCTGGCTGTGCGGATGAAGCTCAACGTCATCAAGGAAGCCGTCGCCGGGCAGCGGTTGGTCGTCGTGGAAGACTCCGTCGTCCGCGGCACGACGACGCGCGGCAAAATCGGCGCCCTTCGCGAGGCCGGGGCAAAGGAAATCCACCTTCGCGTGGCCAGCCCGCCGATTCGCAATCCCTGCTATTTCGGGATCGACTTCCCTAGTCAGAAGGAGTTGATTGCAAACAATCGCTCGGTGGAGCAAATCCGCCAGTTCCTTGGCGTCGATTCACTGCACTATCTATCCCTCGAAGGGATGCTCTCGTGTGTGAGCATGGCCTCGCAGAAATACTGCACGGCATGTTTCTCCGGCGACTATCCCATGAACGTCGACGAGCCGGTCGAAAAATTCGCCATGGAGCGCATGCAGCTCAAGATGTTCACATGAAGGTTGCCGGCTAGTAGAATAGGAAACATGATCCGCGGCCCAATTACGCATATCGAAGCAACGCCCGGCGTCTGCGGCGGCAAGCCACGGATCGCGGGCCATCGGATCCGCGTTCAGGATGTGGCCATTTGGCACGAGTCCTGGGGCATGACTCCAGACGAGATCGTATCCCAACATCCTGGGATCACGCTCGCCGATGTTTTCGCGGCGCTGGCCTATTTTCACGATCATCGCACCGAGATCGAAAGCGACATGCAGGCCGACGAAGCCCTGGTCGCTCGGATGCGGCAGACGAGTCCCTCCAAACTTGCCCAAAAACTGATCGGCCCAGATGGCCAAGATTCGGTTTCACCTTGACGAGCACGTCTCGCTCGCCGTGGCAGACGGTCTACGCCGGCGAGGTTTCGACGTCACGACGACCCTTGACGCTGATCTTTGCGCGGCCACCGATGACCTCCAACTTGCTTATGCCCATCACCAATGACGCCGATTTCCTGCGGCTGCATGCTGCTGGCACCATCTATAGTGGAATCACGTTCTATCAATCCGGTCCTAGTCGTCCGAGTTTATTGGGCGCTCTGCTCATCATGGCGGGCAGGCTCTCTGCCGAGGAAATGCAAAACCACGTGGAGTATTTGTGAACGGTCCACCGCTGCAGCCCACGCTGCTTACCCACCGCTCCCGTATCGACTCTGTCGATCTTCTCCGCGGCATCGTCATGGTGGTGATGGCACTCGATCATGCGCGGGACTTTTTCTCCGACACCGTATTCAAGTTCGATCCGACGGACCTGTCGCAGACCACGCCGGCGCTCTTTGTCACTCGATGGGTGACGCACTTCTGCGCTCCGGTGTTCGTGTTTCTGGCGGGGACGTCGGCGTATCTGTGGCAAACGCGCGGGCGCACGAAGGGCGAACTCTCCCGATTCCTGCTGACACGCGGCCTGTTCCTCGTCCTCCTTGATCTCACGGTCATCCGCTTCACTTGGTTTTGGGAGACGAATTGGCGGTTTGCGTTCGTGCAGGTGATTTGGGTAACGGGATGGTCGATGATCATCCTCGCCGCACTGATTCACTTGCCCCGATGGTTCATTGCTGCGCTCGCCATAGGCGTGAGTGCCGGTCACAACCTTCTGGACACGGTCTTGACGTCAAAGGACACGACTTGGGGCATTGTCTGGCGTTTTCTGCACATGCGGGACTTCGTTGAGCCCATTCACGGCTTTCACGTTCTTATCATGTATCCACTGGTCCCGTGGTTCGCAGTCTTGGCGGCTGGTTATGCGTTCGGACTGATCGTGACGTTGGATGCCCACTGCAGGCGTCGTTGGTTCCTGACGCTTGGACTTGCCATGATTGCGGCGTTCATCGTTCTGCGGGGCCTGAACGTCTACGGGGACCCTCGGCCGTGGACGCCCCAGAACGATGCGTTGTTCACGCTCTTTTCGTTCCTGAACTGCGAGAAGTACCCCCCGTCACTGCTCTTTCTATTGATGACGATCGGTCCGGCGATCACGGCCCTGGCAATCTTCGATCGTCCGCCGGGACCCGTGGGCCGCTGGTTTGTGGTCTTCGGGCGCGTGCCCATGTTCTTCTACCTCATTCACGCTCCCTTGCTTCGACTGCTGGCCTGTCTCGCCATGCTCCCCCGATATGGAGCGGGCGTCTTCACTCTCGATCTCATGCGGCCTCCATCCGATTTCGGGTTCAGCCTGCCTGTCGTCTACGCGGCATGGATCGGCGCGGTCGTGACCTTGTACTTCCCTTGCCGCTGGTATGCGGGAGTGAAGCAGCGCCGGCGTGATTGGTGGTTGAGTTACTTGTGAAGCTTGCCTACAGCAGCAATGCCTATCGTCGATGGTCGCTCGAGGAGGCGATCTCGCGGATTGCGCGCATCGGGTATCGCGGGATGGAGCTGATGGCGGACGTTCCGCACGCCTGGCCGGCGGACCTTGGCGACGCTCAAATCGATGAGATCCGGCGATGTCTCGATGGCAACGGCTTGGCACTCTCGAACATCAACGCCTTCATGATGACCGCGGTGAAGGATTTCTGGCATCCTTCGTGGATCGAACCGGACAAGGAGTTTCGACGCCTGCGTGTGCGGCACACGATCGAGGCGTTGCGGTTGGCCCGACGCCTGGGGGCGGCGTGCATCACCACCGAGCCGGGCGGGCCGCTGCCGGCGAAGATGTTCCGCGAGGAGGCCATGGGCGTTTTCGTCGAGGGGCTGGAGGAAGCATTGCGCATCGCCGAGGACGTCGGAGTTATGCTGCTCGTAGAGCCGGAGCCGGAGCTGCTCGTCGAGAACGTGGATCAGTTCCTCGATCTCGCTCGGCGGGTGGACTCGCCGATGTTCGGTCTGAACTTCGACGTCGGGCATTTCTTTTGCGTGAACGAGGACCTGCCCGCGGCGATCGACCGTTTGCAGACCTATACCTACCATTATCACTTCGAGGACATCGCCGCGACGCGGGTCCACGAGCACATGATTCCCGGTCACGGGGCGATCGACTTCAAGGCCGTCCTAGCGGCGATTCGGAAGACGGATTATGACGGATGGCTTACGGTGGAGCTCTATCCGTACCTCGCGGACCCGGATGCGGCGGGGCGGGAAGCATTGGAATACCTTCGGCGGCTCATTCCTGCGTGAACGCGAAGCTGCGGGCCTATCTTGAGCTTGTCCGGCTGCCGAATCTCTTCACGGCCGCCGCGGATTCCCTCGGCGGGTTTGCGTGCAACGGCGGAGGACCGGCGCAGTGGCACGTTGGCGTGGCGCTCGCGGCGGCTTCCATGTGCTTGTATGCCGGGGGCGTAGCCCTCAATGACGTGTGCGACGCGGATCGAGACCGCGCGGAGCGGCCGGGGCCGCCCATCCCGGCGGGTCGGATCTCGCGCCGCGCAGGCCTACTGGCGGCGGTTGGGTTCCTCATCGCAGGCGTGGCCTTGGCCGCGCTAGCGTCGGCGACGTCAGCGCTCATAGCCGTCGGGATTACGACTGCCATTGTGCTCTACGACGCCGTGCTGAAGGGAACGCCCGCGGGGCCTCTTACGATGGGGGCGTGTCGGGCGCTTAACCTGGCGATGGGCATTGCGGGGGCGAGCAGCACCGTCGCCATGTTCGCGATCCCGCCGATCGTGCTCATGGGACTCTACGTTGCCTCGGTGACTCTCTTCGCTCGTGACGAAGCCGGGCGGAGTTCGCCGTGGCGGCTGGCACTCGGTGCCTGCGGTGTTGGGGTCGCGATCGCCGGACTGCTCCCCCTGACCCTGCTGTCGCCGCAACGCGACCCCAGCGGCGCGGTGCTTTGCACGTGGGCCCTCATTTTCATCCTGTCACCTGCCCGGCGGGCGATGCGTCGGCCAACGCCGCAATCGGTGCAAGCCGCGGTGAAGAGGTTTGTGCTCGGAATCGTCCTGTTCGACGCGGTCGTTGCGTGGTTGGGCGCGGGCTGGGGCGGCGCCCTCTGCGTGGGGGCCTTGCTGATACCGGCGGTGGGATTTGCGCGGATGTTCCGTGTGACGTGAGCAGCGCGGTCAACGCAGCGCCAACTCAAAGAACAGCGCGCCGCAGAC
>Ga0187892_10009123_pt1 | contig 13201 bp, 11 predicted proteins | sample MA1701073metaG_FD_139345 | JGI IMG/M metagenome (GOLD analysis project Ga0187892, IMG submission 139345) | Bio-ooze microbial communities from a basaltic lava cave in the Kipuka Kanohina Cave System on the Island of Hawaii, USA - MA170107-3 metaG ...
ACGTCGCGGTCGGCCGCGACCGCGATTGGGTGGGGGGTGAAACGAAAGAAGAAATCGAACCACGGAGACACAGAGGACAACGAGAAGGAATGATCTTCTCTGCGATCTCTGTGTCTCTGTGGTGACAATCGTCCTCTCCCCCGCACCTCGCGATCGGCCGCGGCCGACCGGGAGGTGCGGGCGAGCGATCTGCTCATTGCGGAACTACCATGTCGGATCCTCCCCTTTCGTCGGCGCGGGCGCCGGATTTTGCCCGCATGCGCCGCCGCGATAGGATCGTAACGGTCGGTGGGGGCGCCGGCGAAGCCAGCCGGATGGGGGCCGCTGCGATGATCAAGGTTGGATCGGTGCCAATCTCTGCGGCGCGGCCGGCGCCGGCCGCTCTTGCCGCGCTGCTGCTCGCGTCCTGCGTGCAGTCCGGCAGCCAGCCCGACGCTCGGTCGAACCTTCCCAACTGGCCGGTCGTCGGCGCCTTCGAGCATTTCAACGAGCGGATCGAAGGCACGGTCTGGCTCGACGAGGCGCGCAACGAGCTGCGTTTCGAGCTGAAAGGCGTCGAGACAAGGCTCAAATGCATCGGCCCCGGCGAGATCGAATCGTCGATCGTTCAGCCGAACCAGTGTCGCGAGATCGAGGGCGAGTTTAGCCTGCATTGCGGCGTGCACCGCGAGCTGTTCGGCTCGTTCGAATACAGCAGCTGCGGTTTCGGGTTTGCGGCCGGAGTCGATTCGTTTACCGGTTCGACGGTGGCCTTGCATTTCGGCCTGTCACCCGAACGTTTCGAAGCGCGGTCGAAGTCCCTCGCGACAAATGCCGCCGCACAACCTGAACTGATCGATCCCGACGACCTTCCCGAGACCTCGGATTTCGACCCCGAGGTTTACAGTTTCGGAACTGGTTTCGCCATCACCGGGGACGGTTTCATCCTGACGGCGGCGCATGTCGTCGACGACGAATACGGCATCGAGGTGCGCTCCGGAAACCGCGTCGCCGATGCCGAGATCGTTGCGGTCGATCGCCGGAACGACCTCGCGCTGCTGAAGACGGAACTGACATTCGATCCGCTGGTGCTTATGGAACTGGCGCCCGACGCAAGTTCGGGATTCGGCGCCAAGGCGATCGGCTACCGATTTGCATTCGACGGCACCCGGACCCAGCAGGCCGAGACGACGATCGTGGCGCCGGGCGAGCGATCGGGTTACTACCTCTTCGAAGCGGATGTCATCCCGGGTTACTCGGGAGGACCGCTGCTTGCCGTGCCAGAGTACAAGGTTGCAGGCGTGCTGAACGCGATCAGCGCACGCTACTTCATGTACGGCTGGAACGACTACGAAATCGTCAAGATGACTTACGCGACCGACTACGATGCCATGATGGATTTCCTCGGGGAGTCGCTCGACGCCGAAACGATGGCGGCTATTGTCGCCCGCAGCCGGGCCGCGCCGAAACAGGCGCCCGTTGACTCTTCCGAAGCTATCGTGCTCGTCCTGGTTTATTGAGTTGCCACTCTCGGACTCCCGACATTCGGGCACAGGGATATTCGCTATGATCGACAGTAACAGTATTCCCGGCAGGATTGTCCGCGACGATCGGGTTCCCGCCGGTGAGCCCTGGGACGGCATCGTGAAGAAGGGTCAGATCCTGCGCATCGTCGACCTCGAGGGTCGGCAGGGCGTCGATTTTCTCTGCTACAGCGCCGCCGATCCGCAGGAGCGCTATCACATGCCCAATACCCTGAAGGCCGCGCGCACGCTGAAACTCGGTCAGGGGCATGTGCTCTACTCCGACGTGGCGCGGCCGCTTTTCACCATCGTCGGCGACAGCGTGGGCGGCCACGACACGATCGGGGGCTGCTGCTCGGCGCCGTCGAACCGGATGCTCTACGGCGTCAGCGACTGTCCCGGCTGCCGCGAAAACTTCCTCACCGCGCTCGGCCGGCACGGGCTCGGCCGCAGGGACATCGTCGCCAACATCAACTTCTTCTGCGACGTGCCGGTCGGCGAAGACCGCAGGCTGGCCGACACCGTTTTCGTGCCGAGCCGGTCGCGCGCCGGCGACTATGTCGATTTGCGCGCCGAGATGGATGCGCTGGCGATCATCTCGAACTGCCCGCAGGTCAACAATCCCTGCAACGAGGGGAAACCGACGCCGATCCGGATCGCGATCTGGGAGCGTTGAGCCGATGCCGGCGCATTACGACGCGGCGGCGACGCACCGCCTGCTCGACTATCCGGGGCTGGTCGATGCGCTGGCGGCGATGTATCGCGCCGGCGTCGACGAGGTTGCGCGGCTCGGCCTGAAACAGCCCCTGTCCGACGGGCACCAGAACGACTGGCTGATTCTGCCTGCCTGGCAGTACGGCGCGCGCTTCGGCGTCAAGCTGGTCAGCGTCTTTCCCGGCAACGCAGAAAAGGGGCTGGCCTCGATTCTCGGTCTTTATGCCTTGTTCGACGGCGCAACCGGCGAACCGCTCGCGACGATCGACGGCGCCGCGCTCACCCTGCGCAAGACCGCCGCCAACTCCGCGCTCGCCGCGCGGCACCTCGCGCGCGACGATGTCGAAACGCTGACGATGCTCGGCGCCGGCGAACTCGCACCGCATCTCGCGATGGCGCATGCGACCGTGCGTCCGTCGCTGCGGCGGATCCTGATCTGGAATCGCAGCCGCCCCGCCGCCGATTCGATGGCGACGCGGCTCGCCGACGAGCCGGTGACGCGCGGTCGCGAGATTGCCGCGACCGACGATCTCGAAGCTGCGATCCGCCAGGCCGATCTTGTTTCGGCCGCCACCATGACCAGGACGCGGCTGATCCGCGGCGAATGGCTGCGGCAAGGCGCGCATGTCGATCTGGTCGGCGGGTTCCGACCCGACATGCGTGAGGCCGACGATGCCGCCCTGCTCCGTTCGCGGCTCTTCTGCGATGCGCGTTTCACGGCGGTCGCGGAATGCGGCGATCTTTGCGATCCGATCGCGCGCGGCGTCATCGACGAAGCGGCGATCACCGACCTGTTCCAGCTAGCGCGCGGCGAGCGGCCCGGTCGTCAAACCAGCGACCAGATCACGCTCTTCAAGTCGGGCGGCGGTGGTCACGAGGACCTTGCGACGGCCGGCTACCTGGTCGCCCGCGCCGCTCAGGGCTGAAGATTGGCCGCCGCGGCTTCGGCCGCCGCCGCCGCGCGCAAGCGGGCCGCGACGCGGATGCGCCAGATCGCGACCGCGATGAACAGCAGGCACATCGCGACCACCACCGGCACGATGCCGTTGGAGCCGAACCGGTCCATCGCGGCGCCGATCGCGACCGGGCCGGTGATCGCGCCCATCTCGTAGACCATGACGAAACCGGCGTTCGCGGCGGCGATCTGCCGGCCCCGGAAGCGCCGGCCGAGCAGGACGACGCCGATCGTGTAGATGCCGAGCACGACGCCGCCCCAGACGAAGGTCACGATCCAGAACAGCGCGCCGCCGCCCCAGAGATAGGGCAGCGCCACCATGCCCGCAAGCACCAGCAGCGCGATGCCGACCAGCATCTTGCGCGCATCCAGCCGGTCGACCAGCCAGCCGAGCGGCGGCTGCAGCACGATCGTGCCGGCGATCCAGACCGTCAGCCAAGTCGCCGTCATCTCGCGATCGAAGCCGCTGTCGACGGCATAGACCGGCAGCAGCAGATAGAGGCCGGAATCGATCGCACCCGCGGCGACCGCCGCCGCCAGCACGGTCGGCGTTGCCAGCAACGTGCGCAGCGCACCGCCATCGGGATGCTCGGAAAGCATCGGCGCCAGCCCGCGCGCCACGAATAGGGGCGCTGCAGCCAGCACCAGGCAGGCGCCGATCGCCAGGAAAGGCAGCCAGCCGTCGAACCCGACGATCCGCAGCAGCACCGGGCCGCCGGCGAAGCCGATGCCGAGTGCGGCGGCATAGAATCCCATGACGCGCCCACGGCTGGCGTCGCCGGCCATGGTGTTGATCCAGGCCTCGGTTGCGATCCAATGCACGGCGCCGGTCAGGCCCATGACGAAGCGCGCGACGAACCAGAGCGCGATCGCCTCGGTTGCCGGAAACACCATCAGCATCGCGACACCGATCACGAGCACGATCGCCATCATGCGCATGGTGCCGAAGCGGCCGAGCAGCTTCGGCACGAAGGGTGCGACGAGCAGCACCGCGGCCGGAAACATCGCGCCGTTGAGGCCGATGACGAACGGGCTGTAGCCGCGCGCCTCCATCAGCAGAGTGATCAACGGGATCGCCGCGCCGAACGCGATGCCGACGCCGAGCACGCCGCTGATGGCGGCGGCCAGGCTCAGGAAACGTTCGCGCGGCGTCAGGACATTTTCGTCGGTATCGGTCATGGCGGCGCAATCTAGTCTCCGCCTGTTGCCTTTGCCAGCACCGTGGGCGACAAGAAGGCCCGCCCCAAAGACCCTGCCCCCGCAAGGATACCGACCGATGTCGCGCGAGATCGCCCTGATGCCCGCCATCGAATTGCTGCGGCGCTATCGCGACCGCAGCCTGTCGCCGGTCGATGCGACGAAGGCGGCGCTGGCGCGCATCGAGGCGCTGAACGGCACACTCAACGCCTATTGCCTGGTCGATGCCGACCGCGCGCTGGCTGCCGCCTGCGAATCGGAAGCGCGCTGGCAGAAGGGCGCACCCGTCGGACCGCTCGACGGCGTAACGGCATCGATCAAGGACCTGATCCTCACGACCGGCTGGCCGACGCGGCGCGGGTCGCATGCGATCGACCCGAAAGGTCCGTGGCACGAGGACGCGCCGGTCGCCGCACGGTTGCGTGCCGCCGGCGCCGTCCTGCTCGGCAAGACCACGACACCCGAGTTCGGCTGGAAGGGCGTGACTGACTCTCCGCTGACCGGCATCACGCGCAACCCGTGGAACAAGGCGACGACGCCCGGCGGCTCGTCAGGCGGTGCTGCGGTTGCCGCCGCGACCGGCATGGGCGCGCTGCATGTCGGCACCGACGGCGGCGGCTCGATCCGGATTCCGGCCGGCTTCACCGGCATCGTCGGCTTCAAGCAGAATTTCGCGCGCGTGCCCGCGCATCCGCTCTCGCCCTTCGGCACGGTCTCGCATGCCGGGCCGATGACACGCACGGTTGCCGATGCGGCGTTGATGTTCTCAATCGTCTGCGCGCCGGACGATCGCGACTGGTATGCCGTCACGCGCCGGGCCGAGGACTGGACGGAAGGACTCGATGGCGGCATCAAGGGCCGGCGCATCGCCTGGAGCGCGACCATGGGCGGGCACACGGTCGATCCCGAGATCGCCGCGCTCTGCGAGCAGGCCGCTCGCCGCTTCGCCGAGCTCGGCGCGCAAGTCGAGGCCGTCGATCCGCCGGTCGGCGATTGCCGGCAGACCTTCCGGCGCCACTGGTACACGGGCGCCGCCAACCTGCTGCGCGCCTATTCGGCCGAGCAACAGGCCCGCATGGATCCGGGCCTGGTCGAGATCGCCCGCGAGGGCGCGCGGCTCGCGCTGCTCGACTATTTCACCGCCGTGCGCGAGCGCGAGCAGCTCGGCGTCGCGATGAACCGGTTCCATGCCGATTACGACCTGCTGCTGACGCCGACCCTGCCTTTGCCGGCCTTCGAGGCGGGCATCGAGTTCCCGCGCCGTGGCGATGCGTCGCGCTGGACGGATTGGACGCCGTTCTCGTATCCGTTCAACCTGACCCAGCAGCCGGCGATCAGCGTGCCGTGCGGGCTCACCAGAGCGGGCCTGCCGGCGGGTCTGCAGATCGTCGGACGCAACTGGGACGATGCGCTGGTGCTGCGGGCGGCTTACGCCTTTGAACAAATGCAGCCGTTCCGGATGCCCGAACCCTGAGGGAGCTTCCCCTGCTATGACCGTTCCCGCCGTCGAGCCGGGCGCGCCGCGGATCGGATTCATCGAGGCATTCAAGCGCGGGCTGCGTCGCTGCTGCCCGGCCTGCGGCGGCGGCCGCCTGTTCGCCGGCTACCTGACGATGGGCCAGAGCTGCAACAAATGCGGCATCGATTTCGAACCCTGCCGCGCCGACGACGCGCCGGCCTATTTCACGATCTTCCTGGTCGGACACATCGTGGTGCCGGGCATCCTCATCGCCGAGCAATGGTTCAAACCCGACACGACGGTACAGCTCGCGATCTGGCTGCCGGTCACCTTGATCGCCACGCTGGCGCTGCTGCCGATCGTCAAGGGCGCAACGATCGCGGCAGTCTGGGCGACGAAGCGCTTCTGACAAATTCTTCCTCCTGGTGAGCCTCGCCCTGAGCTTGTCGAAGGGCGAACCATGAGGACCTCATCCTTCGACAGGCCCAGGATGAGGAGATTTAGACCGGCTTGCGGGCGCGATAGCGGCCCGGGCGGTGTTCGCCCTTGTCCAGTACCACGACCATCGCGCGCCAGTTCTCGACGAAGTGCGTCGCCTTCTCCGGGCCGAGCATCTCGACCATCTTCGGCAGCATCGGCCCGCTCATCTGCTCGTATTCGCGTTTGGCGAGGCGCCGGTACTGGTCCCAGCCGTCGATCAGCTCGATCGCGGTAAAGCCGACTTTGCGCAGGATCTCGCCGTGGCGTTCGAGCGTCTCCATCGCATAGGTCAGCCCTTCCATCTCGTAGAAGTACTTCATGTCGTCGCTGATCGGGCCGGACGATTTCATCCAGTCGTAGACCAGGAACCAGCCGCCGGGCTTCAGCACGCGGAAGACTTCGCGGAACGCGCCCTCTTTGTCGGCGATCTGGGTGAAGGCGCCGCTCGAATAAACGGCATCGAACCGCGCGTCGTCGAACGGCAGCGGTCCCGGCACGGTCAGGCGGAAGTCAACATGGTCCTGCAGCCCGTGGCGCGCGATCAGCTTGCGGGCGCGCTCGAGCAGCGGCGCCTCGATATCGAGCCCGACCACGCGCGCCCCGAACTCGCGCGCCAGCACCATGTCCTGCCCGCCGATGCCGCAGCCGATATCGAGCACGTCGAGCCCGCTGAGATCGTGGCTGCCGACGGTTTCGCGCACGTACTCGGGGCCGCCGGGCGTCATGTAACCCTCGCCCCAGATCAGTTCGAGCATGGCAATCATCTCGTCGTCGTATTCGTTGCGATGGACTTCGCCGCTCATTCGTCGTTTTCCCGGATTGACTTGAGATGGGCCGCCGCGCCGATCAGACCCGGCGACGGGTGCGCGATTATCGCGGTCGGGATCGCGCGGAGATAGTCCCCGAAGCGACCCTTCGATTCGAAACGCAGACGAAAGGGGCCGGCTCCGATCATGTCGGCGATGGCCGGCACGATCCCGCCACCGATAAAGACGCCGCCGCGCGCACCGAAGATCAGCGCCAGGTCGCCGGCATAGGCGCCGAGCAAGGCGCCAAACGTCGCCATCGCCTCGCGCGCGCAAGCGTCACGCGCTGCCGCCTTGGCAATGGCAGCCGCATCGGCCCCGCTCGGTTTTCTTGTGTCGATGCGTTCGCTCTCCCGATGCATGGCCTCGATGCCCGGCCCGGACAGCACGCGTTCCCATGACACATGGCCATGGCGCGCAGCGAGCGCCTGGTAGACGCCGCGCTCGAATTCGGTCTCCGGTGTCATCGTCGCGTGACCGCCCTCGCCGGCGATCGCCCGCACGCGCCCGGCGACCGTTACCAGCGCGGATACGCCGAGCCCGCTGCCCGGTGCGATCAGCACGCGCGTCCCATTGGGGACGGCGGCCGGATTGTCGCGCCCGACCGGTCGGAGATCAGCCGCCGCGAGATGCGGTAGCGCGAGCGCCTGCGCCTCGGCATCGTTGAGGCATAGAATGCGGTCAAATCGGAGCGCTTCGCGCATGGATGCGGTCGACCAGCGCCAGCCGGTGTTCGTAATCTCGATGCGGTCGCCGAGCACCGGACCTGCGACCGCCAAAGCGCCAAGGCGCGGTTTGCGCGGCGCGACAGACGCGAGATAGGCCGCCAGAGCCTGTTCCAGGCCGGCATGGTCGGCAACCGCGAAGCGCCGCTCGGCGGACAGGCGGATGCCGACCGCGCCGGGTTCGGCCAGGGCGAATCGCAGGTTGGTGGCGCCGATATCGCCGACCAGCCAGGGCAACGCGGCCGCCGGGCCGCCACGGGAGACGGTCATGAAGCCTTGTCCGCCGCGGGCCCGCTCCCGGTCAAGCAAGTGCCACCATCTCGTGCGGTTACCCGGGGGTTCCCGGCCATGGCCCCGCTCGCCTAGTCTCGGCACTGGCAGGGGCGCGCGCCGGTGCGGGCCCAGGTACGGGGACTCGCGATGTCGGAGCTGACGCGCTCACCCGAGTGGCAGGCGTTGGTTCAGCACGCCAAGGGCCTGGCGCGCATCCCGCTGGCCGCCCTGTTCGAGCAGGATGCCGGCCGGGCCGACCGGTTCTTCGCCGCCACCGCCGGCGTCAGCCTCGATTATTCCCGCAACCGGCTGACCAACCGGACGCGCGACCTGCTGCTGGGCCTCGCCCGCGCCAGCCAGCTCGAAAGCTGGATCGAGCGCCTGTTCGCCGGCGAGCCGGTCAACGTCACGGAACGCCGCGCGGCGCTCCACACCGCGCTGCGCGCGGGCGAACGCGACAGCGGCGCGCCGGGCCTCGCCGAGATCGGACCCACGGTCGCCGATGCGCTCGAGCTGATGCGGCAGTTCAGCGATGCGCTGCGCCAGGGGAACTGGCCGGGCCATAGCGGCCGGCCCGTCACCGACGTGGTCGCGCTCGGCATCGGCGGCTCGCATCTCGGCCCGCTTCTCGTCTGCAACGCGCTCGAGCATCTCGCCGCGGCGACTCCGCGCATCCGCTTCCTCGCCAACGCCGACGGGCGTTCGCTCGACCGGATGCTGGCGCGGCTCGACCCGGCGACAACCCTCTTCCTCGTCGTGTCGAAGAGCTTCTCGACGTCCGAGACGATGCTCAACGCGCAGGCCGCGCGCGAATGGTACCTGGCGGGCGGCGGCACCGCGGCCGATCTTTCGCGCCATTTCATCGCCATCACCGCGGCGCCGGAGGCCGTGCGTTCCGCCGGCTTCGACATGCGCGCGATGCTGCCGATGTGGGACTGGGTCGGCGGCCGCTATTCGCTCTGGTCGGGCGTCGGCCTGCCGATCGCGATCGCGATCGGCTTCGAGCGGTTCGGCGAGCTGCTCGCCGGCGCCAATGCGATGGACGAGCATTTCCGCTCGGCGCCCGACGCGGTCAACCTGCCGATCATGCTGGCGCTGACCGAGGTCTGGAACGTCAACTTCCAGGCGCATGCGAGCCGCGCCGTCATCCCCTATGCCGATGCGCTCGCCGACCTGCCCGCCTACCTGCAGCAGCTCGAGACCGAAAGCAACGGCAAGTCAGTCGACCGCGACGGCAACCCGGTCGACTATGCGACCGCACCCGTCGTGTGGGGCGCCGTCGGCACGCAAGCGCAGCATGCGGTGTTCCAGGCGCTGCACCAGGGCACGCAACCGGTGCCGGTCGATTTCATCGGTATCAGGCAGCACGACACGAGGCACGCCGCGCACAGCCGCATGCTGCACGCGAACATGCTGGCGCAGGCCTCCGCGCTCATGCTCGGCCGATCGGCCGCTTCGCGCGAACGGGAGCTGCGCCGTACCGGCTATGCCGAAGACGAAGCCGCGCGGCTCGCACCGCACCAGGCGCATCCGGGCGACCGTCCGTCGAACACGATCTTTCTCGACGATCTCTCGCCGCGCGCGCTCGGCGCGCTGATCGCGCTCTACGAGCACAAGGTGTTCGTCGAAGCGGTCATCTGGCGCATCAACCCGTTCGACCAGTGGGGTGTCGAATGGGGCAAGCGGCTGGCCGGCGAAATCGACGCCCGGCTTTCGGGCGCGGCCGCGCCGAACGGCGACGCCGCGCCCGCCGACCCGGCGACCGAAGCCGCCGTCGCGCGCCTGAAACGCTGATCGGCGCCGCGCTCGGTTGCGAGGCCGGGCGGGGTCGGGCGGGGCTGGAGCGGATCACGATCGGGTTGAAGCGTTCGCACCTGCACCTGATCGTGTGAATCCGCTCTATTCGTCAATGTTTAGAGCAAATTGCGTTCCTGCGGAATCGCCGGCGATTCCGCAGGAACGCGATTTGCTCTAGGCTCGCCCGCGGCACATTCCGGGGAGACGAAAATGGCCGAACTCAAGGGCGAACCGAAAGATGTCGACCACGCCTTCACCGCGAAGGACGATTACGGCATCCGCTTCGAGCAGGCTTATTCCGGCGCGCTCAGCTTCCTGCGGCGGCGTTACACCAAGGACCTGACGGACATCGATGTCGCGGTGACCGGCATCCCGCTCGATACCGCCACCACCAACCGGCCCGGCACGCGCTTCGGCCCGCGCGCGATCCGCGAGGCGTCGACCCAGATCGCCTGGGCGCGCCCCTATGGGTGGGATTTCGATCCGCTCGACAGGCTCCGCGTCGTCGACTACGGCGACTGCACCTGGGATTTCGGATTTCCGCAGCAGATGCCGCCCGCCGTCGAGCGGCATGCGGCGACCATCATCGCCAACGGCACGACCATGGTCGCGCTCGGCGGCGATCATTTCATCACCTATCCGCTGCTCAAGGCGCATACGAAGAAGTACGGTCCGCTTTCGCTGGTGCATTTCGATGCGCATTGCGACACCTGGGAGGACGAAGCCGGCAACAACCGCGTGCATCACGGCACCATGTTCCTGCACGCCGCGAAGGACGGGCTGGTCGTGCCGGAGCGCTCGGTGCAGATCGGCCTGCGCACGCACAACCAGGACAGGCTCGGCTTCAACTGGCTCGATGCGCCGTTCGTGCATCGCAACGGCGTCGATGCCGTCATCGCGGAAACGAAGCGCATCGTCGGCGGCAACCGCGCCTACCTGACCTTCGACATCGACTGCATCGATCCGGCTTTCGCGCCCGGCACCGGCACGCCGGTCTGCGGCGGTCTTTCGACGGCGACGGCGCTGGCGATCCTGCACGGGCTTGGCGGCATCGACTTCGTCGGCTTCGACATCGTCGAGGTGGCGCCCGCCTACGATGTCGGGCAGATCACGTCGCTGGCCGGCGCGACCATCGCGCACGAGTTCCTCGCCCTGCGCGCGACGCGGCCCTGACCGCGGTCGCGGGAACCGGCGCGAAGCCGCCGGATTCCGGATGTTTCGGAGCGATGGCGCGCTGCTAAGATCGGCCGCGTTTCGGGGGGAGGCTCAAACGATGCAACCGGTCTGGATTACCGGCGGCCAGGTCTATGACAGCGCCCGGCGGAAATTCCGTTCCGCCGACGTCCGCATCGAGAACGGCCGCATCGCGCAAATCGCGAAGCGCGCCGCACCGAAGCGCGGCGAGAGCCGGATCGACGCCGGCGGCCTCTATCTGGTGCCCGGCCTGATCGACTGCCACGTGCATCTCGCGCTGCCGCCGGAGGTCGCCGACCCGATGGCGCCGGCGCGTCGCAGCGATGCCGAGGTCGCGCTCCATTACGCCTGGGCGGCAGAGAAGACACTGATGGGCGGCGTCACGACTGCGCGCGATGTCGGCGGCTGGAACCATGTCGAGTTCGCCGTGCGCAAAGCGATCGACGAAGGCAAGGCCAAGGGCCCGCGCATGTTCCTCGCCGGCAAGCTGTTGTCGATCACGACCGGCGCCGTCGGCTACTACCCCGGCATGTACGATGTCGCCGACAGTCCCGATCAGGTGCGCGCGGCGGCACGGCGCCAGATCGCGGCCGGCGCCGACCTCATCAAGGTGATGGCGACCGGCGCCATCCTGTCGAGCGAGAGCGAGGATGCGCGCGCCCCGCAATTCACCAAGGCCGAGCTCGCCGCCGCGGTCGAGGTCGCGCGCGACAATTTCAAGCACGTCGCGGCGCACGGCCACGCGTTGCGCGGCATTCGCAACGCGGTCGAGTGCGGCTGCCACTCGATCGAGCACGGCACCTATGCCGACAAAGCCGTTCTTCAGCTGATGGCGAAGCAGGGCACGTTCCTGGTGCCCACGCAGTGCCCGTTCGCGGTGATCGCCGACGATCCCGCCATCCGCGATACGATGCCGGTACATCTGCGCGCGCGTCTGGAAGCGGCGCGCGAGACGCATAGCAAGACGATGGCGATGGCCTACAAGATAGGCGTGCCAATCGCGATGGGTACCGATGCCGGCACGCCGGCCAACCTGCATGGGCGCAACGCGCAGGAATGCGTGCTGATGGCCGAGGAAATCGGCATGAAACCGGCGGATGTAATACATTCGACCACGGTCAACGCCGCGCGGTTGATCCGACAGGAGGAAAATCTCGGCTCGCTCGAGGAAGGCAAGTTCGCCGACCTCGTCGCCTGCCGCGATAACCCCTTAAAGGACATCGCCGCGCTTACCCGCCTCGCCCTGGTCGTGAAGGGCGGCACCGTCTGTCGCAACGAGATCTGAGCGGACGCACGCGCCGCCAAACCAGCAGGAGTTCCCGCATGAAGGTCGTCGGCCAGTTTCCGCGCCGGGTTCGCGAAATCGAGAACGAGTGGATCGCGCTCAGGGACGGCACGAAGCTCGCCGCGCGCATCTGGCTGCCGGCCGATGCCGAGCAGAAGCCGGTACCGGCGATCCTCGAATATCTGCCCTATCGCAAGCGCGACGGCACGACCGAGCGCGACGAGCTGACCCATCCCTACTTCGCCGGCCACGGCTATGCCTGCGTGCGCGTCGACATGCGCGGCTCGGGCGAGAGCGACGGGCTGCTGCTCGACGAGTACGTCAAGCAGGAGCAGGACGATTGCCTCGAGGTCATGGACTGGCTCGAGAAGCAGACATGGTGCACCGGCAAGGTCGGGATGATCGGCATTTCCTGGGGCGGCTTCAACGGGCTGCAGGTCGCCGCGCGCCTGCCGAAACAGTTGAAGGCCGTGATCAGCCTCTGCTCGACCGACGACCGTTACGCCGACGACATCCATTTCATGGGTGGCGCGATGCTGATGGATAATCTCGGCTGGGGCTCGGTCATGTTCGGCATCATGTCGCGCACGCCCGACAAGGCGATCGTCGGCGAGCGCTGGCGCGAGATGTGGCTCAATCGCCTCGAGCATCATCCGCTGTTCGTCGCCGACTGGGCGGAGCACCAAAGGCGCGACGCGCTCTGGAAGCACGGCTCGATCTGCGAAGACTGGAACTCGATCGAGGCCGCGGTCTATCTCGTCGGCGGCTGGGCGGACGGTTATTCCAACACCATCCCGCGCATGCTCTCGCACCT
>Ga0187892_10009124_pt1 | contig 13201 bp, 11 predicted proteins | sample MA1701073metaG_FD_139345 | JGI IMG/M metagenome (GOLD analysis project Ga0187892, IMG submission 139345) | Bio-ooze microbial communities from a basaltic lava cave in the Kipuka Kanohina Cave System on the Island of Hawaii, USA - MA170107-3 metaG ...
CGCTACCAAAGTTTCATCTCGTTATCTGCTTGTTGTCGTTTAACAAGCAGGGAGGCTTCGTGGATCGTCCTTGGTTTTTGGACAAATGGAACGATCCACGAAGTCACACGAACTAAACACGAACTCACCGAAATCGACTTTTGAGGCAAAGCTCGGGTGAATTACCACTTTTAGGATTAACACCACAAGCGCTTCAGGTGTGACAGCTCTTTGCGCAGACCCCGGCGAAAAGGACTATTTACGGAGGGCTGATTTGGTGAGTTGCCCGAACGAAGCGTGGAGTTTCACGATCGCTGAGAGAATCAGCTTTGCCTCAAAAGTCACCGCTCAGCTTGGATTCGGCTATGCCGTCTGATGTGAGGCGGTGGCTTCGCCCCGCCGTTGCGTCCCTTTTGATTTTCGGGGGCTATGCCCCTTTTCATTCTGGCTCAGTAAAAATCGAGGCGGGAAGTGTTGGGGCGTAGCCCCGGGTCACCAACCTGGCGCAACCGGCGGGGCAAAGCCACCGCCTCACATCAGACGGCACAGCCGAGGCGACGCATAATTTTGACTTTTGAGGCAAAGCTGAAAGAATCTCAAAAGAGTATTCGGGCGCTCACAATCCTGGGCACGTTCGGTGCCGTCTCATTCATGCGACAGGTCAGAAACCACTACATGCCGGTCGAAGCGGTCTAGTTTCCCCTCCGGCCAGTTGTTGAATGCGAATCAAAACGAATTCGGCGGGCTTGAGGGGCGCGAAACCTACTATGATGTTGAGCACTCCCGAGTCGATGTCATCCTGAGTGGTAGTTGTTTCGTCGCACCTGATAAAGAAAGCGTCGTCCGGTTTCGTTCCCTGGAACGCTCCCTGACGAAACAAACTAGTCATAAAGGCACCGAAGCTCGAACGGATCTGTGCCCAAAGCAGATCATCGTTGGGCTCGAAAACCGCCCACTTCGATCCCCGATAAAGACTCTCTTCGAGATAAAGCGCCATGCGCCGCACCGGGACGTATTTCCACTCACTTGCCTCCCGATCCGAACCCGCGAGCGTGCGCGCGCCCCATGCGACATTTCCGATCTGCGGAAAAGTCCGTAGTGCGTTTATGCCAAGCTTATCCAGCTCACCGTTCTCACGATTAGCTAGTTGGACCGGTATGTTTGCTCCGCGCAAGTCTGCCTGCGCTCCGGCGGACGCTTTCCACACGCCATGCGTTTGATCTGTTCGCGCATAGACTCCGGCGAGCGTACCGCTGGCGCCGACGTTTCGAGGCTGGTTTCCATTAAGAGGATCCTGAATTTCGAGTCTGGGGAAATAGATTGCTGCGTTGCGATGCCGCAAGCCGTCGTTAGTTTGCATCCAGCAAACCATCTCGTCCTTCGTTTTGATTGCGGAGGGAGGGTCAATGATCAGAAATGCGCGTTTGTCGGAGCAGTATTTGTTGGCAGCGGAGATGACGGTAGCAAAACCCTTCTGGTCGAGGTTGGCGGCCGCTGGAATGCACAAAATGTTGAAGATGTCCGGAGCGATTCCGTCAAGCGCATACATACCGGTTTTGGCCCTGGGATCTCCTGTGAGTTTCTCGGGTCGCGGATCGTCTACTCGAACCACCCACGCGACGCGCCCGCCATTTAGGTAATATTGTCGGATGGCGTAGCTGGCTTCGCTGCGCGGGTGCAACTCACCGAACACGCGCTCGAAGTCGGCGAAGCAGTCTATCTTCACGGCCTTACCAATGGGTCCTTGCTCGAAAATGTCGATAAAGGCCGCAGTGGAAGTAGGTACTCCTTCGATTGTGTGACTCTTGAATGGAACTTCCTCGATGTATACGCCTGGAGCTAAATATTCAGTCATGGGCTGTGAGTCCCTTCTGGGAGGTTTTGACAGATTACGCGCAGTTGAGGATGTTAGCCAGTAGGCAGTTTGTGTTCGAAGCACAAAAGTCAGCCGCGGATTTGCGCGAATAAACGCGGATCTGAACAATAACGGAAGGGAGCCACAGATAAGCACGGATTCCGAAAAGCTGTCGGCTAGCCGGTCTTGTATTCTGGTCTGGTCTTTGTTTCTGCTCTGATCTGTACCAATCCGTGATTATCTGTGGCCGCTTTCAGTTTCTGTTCAGATCCGCGTCTATCCGCGAAAATCCGCGGCTTATTCTTTGCCCCTTTCCGAAAAGCTGTCGGCTTGCCGGTCTTGTATTCTGGTCTGGTCTTTGTTCTGTTCTTGTCTTTGTTCTCGTTCTGATCTGTACCAATCCGTGATTATCTGTGGCCGCTTCAGTTTCTTGTTCAGATCCGCGTCTATCCGCGAAAATCCGCGGCTGATTTTCTTCCCCTCTTGGCGAATGCTCAACTCGACAGTAACGTCACGGAAACAACCACGATCAGCACCAGAGCGAAGGCGCCGGCGAGCGCGCGTCCCCAATGTTGCGAGTCCTGGTTTTTGTCTTTCTCATGGTCTAACGCGGCTGGCTCGTGAAGCCAGACCATATGCGTGTAGGCCTGCATCTCGTCAAGTCGCGAATGTACTGGAACGTGGAATCGATTGTGAAAGGGATTGTGATAAGGGTCGTCGATTTGTCTTGTCGGCTTCATGGTCTGCTACTCCTCGCTAACGTGCGCTGGAGGACCCAGCGCCGCGTTGCAGTCGTAAGGAGCAACGACCGTGCCGGATCGTGACCTAACAGAATTCTCCTGAGGTTTTTGGGGGGTGAGCGTGAATAAAGAGAAGCGAAGTGCCCATTTACGGCGACCAGTACACCAACTCGGGCAGCTGCGCGAGGTCTAACGCTGATAACGTTAATTGGAGGAAAAACCTATGGCTGATGGTCACAGCAACACGTTACCGAAACCGGCGAAGCGCAGCAGGCGCTGGACCTCTTTTGTAGGGGCTCCTGCGGCAGGGCGAGTCGTTCGAAGTCTTCAAGAAGAAAACAATCCCACTCATCGTCTGCGGGCTGAACACAACCAACACACGCTGCTCATTCACGTTTCGAATGAAGATGGAGATGGGTGGACAACAATCGCGTTGGACCGAGCCACAAGGGAGTGGTCAATCGCCCAACGCCGACGTCAGCTTGATGCGGCAATGGCGGCCTGTGAGCTACTCTATATTTAAAATGCATCCTGAGTTGCTCTGGAACATGATTGAAATAAAACGATCCATAAAACCACACCAACTGTTTAGGAACCTCTGATCAACTCGCATAACGGAAAGGTCTAGCGCGTTGGAGTCAGTACCACCTCGCGGTAGCGGGTGGGTCGCTTCGCCAGAAATCAGGCCTCGATAGCGTAAGAACCCACCCGCTACCGCGAGGTGGTACTGACTCCATTATGCGAGACTTATTCGCTATGCAAACTTAATCAGAGCTTCCTTTAGTGATATTTCGTGTGGGTTCGTGGATCGTTTTTGTTTTTTCGCCTCGACACGAACAGGTTGTTCATAAAAGATCTTAAAGGGTGACTGTACGATAGTGGGCGAAGAGCCGAGCATGGAACATTTCGACGTCATGATCGTGGGCGCTGGTCTCTCGGGGGTTGGAGCCGCCTGCCACCTACGGCAGCGACACCCGCGGAAGAGTTTCGCCATCCTTGAAGGGCGAAACGCGATGGGCGGCACATGGGACTTGTTCCGCTATCCCGGCGTCCGGTCAGACTCTGACATGTACACGCTCGGGTACAGATTCCGTCCCTGGCGCGACGCCAAGGCCATCGCCGACGCACCGGCCATTCTCAACTACATTCGCGAGACGGCCGCTGAGTTCGGCGTAGACAAAGAAATCCGCTATGGCCACCGCGTGAGGCACGCTTCGTGGTCGACCGCAGACGCGCTCTGGACCGTGGAAGCCGAGACCGGTCCCGAGAAATCCGTCGTCCGTTTCACCTGCCGTTTCCTCTACCTCTGCACGGGCTACTACGACTACGAGGCTGGCTACACTCCGGAGTGGGACGGCGTCGAGCGGTTCGGCGGGCAGATTGTGCACCCGCAGAAGTGGCCGGAAGATCTCGACTACGTAGGCAAGCGTGTGGTCGTAATCGGCAGCGGCGCTACCGCCGTCACGCTTGTTCCTGCGATGGCCGAACGAGCGGCGCATGTCACCATGCTCCAGCGTTCTCCGACGTACGTTGTCTCGCGGCCCGCCGAGGACAAGCTAGCCAACCGGTTGCGGAGCATACTGCCCGCGCGCGCGGCCTATGTGATCACGCGTTGGAAGAACGTGCTGCTGCAGATGTTCTTCTATAACCTGGCCCGGTCGCGGCCCGATCTCTTTAAGTGGATGCTGGCGAGAGGGGTGCGACACCGGCTCGGCGAGCAATACGACCTCAAGCACTTCACGCCAAAATATAACCCATGGGATCAGCGTCTGTGCCTGGTCCCTAATTCGGACCTCTTCAACGCGATCCGCGACGGCCGGGCAACGGTGGTCACCGACGAGATTGATAACTTCACCGAGACGGGACCGCAGCTCAAGTCAGGCGAGCACCTCGAAGCTGACATTATCGTGACGGCCACCGGCCTGGTGCTAAGACTAATGAGCGGGCTGCAACTCGTAGTGGACGATGCACCCGTGGACCTGTCGAAGACGATGGCCTACAAGGGAATGATGTTCAGCGACGTCCCGAACCTCGCCTCCGCCTTCGGTTACACAAACGCGTCCTGGACGCTGAAGTGCGACCTCACTGCAGAGTATGTCTGCCGGCTCCTGAAGCACATGGACCAGCACGGTTACGCGCAGTGCACTCCGCGCGTGAACGATCCCGAGCTCACGAAGGAGCCTGTACTCGACTTCACCTCCGGCTACGTGCTGAGGGCGCTCCACACCCTGCCGCGACAAGGCTCAAAAACGCCGTGGCGCTTACACCAAAACTACGTCAAGGACCTCTCCATGCTTCGCTTCGGCCGCGTGGACGACGATGCGATGGAATTCAAGGCGACGCAGTCGCGCTGAACAGAAACATGAACGACAGCGAGCAAACCAAAGATCTGCAGGTCAAATATGGGCAAGGTTTCTATTCATGTACCCGGCGGCAGAAAAACGTTGACAGCTCCCTCGAGGGTAGGGCGCACCTAGGAGGAAAGCCTCAAGTGATGAAGTTGTTTCAGAGTGATAGACCCAAACCTATCGAACAGTTGGATATTGACGGAGCGAGAACCTACATCCCAGCTCTTCCATGTGGCGGAAATGCCTTTATTACGGTGATGTCCCAGAAGGAGCTGAACCAGTTTACTTACCGACCTTCGATCATCTACGACAGAAGGGTCCAGAAGTTAGGCATCATCGAGTTTGACGAGTTACTTCAGACTCTATTTGAAATACAACGACCAGTGGCAGGTGCAAAGGCTAGGAATATTAGACCCTATGCCGAATACCAAGTTGGCCTCGCACGCGGAGAGCACTGGGGGATCATTCCCCCTCGTATCCTATGGACGAAAGAGGAGATTCCTTTTGTTCGGCTTAGCGGGCAAATGATGGCTGCTATTCCGGCAGGAATCAAAGCCTATATCTTGGATGGCGAAACTGGAAAAGCCGCCGCCGACGAGGCGCGACAGACTGAAAATAAGGTTGAAGACATCGACGTACCCATCATATGGTGTTACGGCTTACCTAGGGACTTCGCCTCTCAGGCTCACCATGATTTGAATCTTTTGGGAACACGTCCGACGATTCCTGTCGCGCTTAACTTAGACAGGCGTGACCCTATAACCGACGTCGCCAAAAGAATCGCTCTTACTGGAGCATTGACGGATCGCGTAATTATGAACAAGCGACAGGTATCCGTCGCTGACGCAGCGGCAGGGAAGGTAATGACATTGGCCTCTCTTCGAGGATTCGTCTTAGGCATAGCACTCGGAAAATCAGCTATTGGACGCGCTACTGCCCCTGTCAAGCCTCGTGAGGCTCACGACATCGACCGCATTCACAAAATAGCAGATTTGTACGCAAAGAAGATCGTTCAACACAAGACCTTAGGGAAGGAGCTAACCGACGGGGGCTCGATGCTTTCCGTGGGCGCTGTTCAGGTCGTCGTTGGATCTCTGGCACATGAACTTGCGACTGATGAGACGGTAGTCGAGAGCGGTTTTAGTGACCTTTTAGACAAGCAGGTCGCAGAACTCTCACGTGTTAAGTGGGGACGAGGACAGCGATGGAGCGGCATCGGAGGCAAGCTGAACCCCACAAGCGGAAACTTTTCGGTCGGAGGATCTAAGGAATATGGATATGCAATCTATCGAGCTCTCACCGATGTCAAGGATCCTACGTATATGCAGGTTAGGGCACAAACGGGCTGAGACGGCGCAAGGTGCTAACACCAACATAAAGGATTTTCAAGATGCAAAATTGTCAATCGTGCAGTAACCAGGTTTCGGAGCGCGCAGTTTTCTGTGGTTCTTGCTCTAAGCAAGTTCGGTGCAAGGCCTGCAACGATTTCCTGGAATTTAACGCGCAAGCATGCGTGAGCTGCGGCACGTTGATTGGTCAGGGTGACCCAACAATTCGCCAGCATGTTCCCGTCACAATGAACACGTTCTTACTGAACGAAAACCAAAAAAACCGATCAGTGGAACTTTGTTTCTCCGATACGGCAGTTGTTAACCTCGGTGACATCCTCACTTACATCGGCGCCAATCGGATTGGAAAACGAGGCCCAGCCCCTCAAAGCGCGAGAACCGCTGATTCACAACTCTTGCTCCCCACGGGTTTGGGTGAATCAGAGGAACATCAAAGCACGCCCGAAGCGGAGCCCATTCCCCACGCAACCATCAAACTAGCGGGAGGGGACAAGGAGAGTCTGCGTGAAGTATTCGCACAAGACGGCGAGCGTCTAGTCTTAGACAATCTCAAGCTGAAGGCTACCAGTCAGTTGGATGCCGCACGGCGAATTGTCTATCTTTTTCTGTATGCGCATGAGCTTGAGGGTCACCAACAAGTTTCGCGAGAAGCCATAAACGCCGCACTTAAGGATGTTGCTTTATATGATCCTAACATCGCTAATTGGATCAGTACGTCTTCGGATCTGAGAGAATCAATCGAGGATGGGCAGCCACTGTTCAGGCTCCGTAAAACTGGACGCGACGAGGCAAGGAAAATCCTTGCCGAAGTGCTAAATCCAGAAGTGTCTGATGCATGGTCGCTGGTCGACAGATCTCGCTCACGGGGCAAGGGCTCTGGGGAGCCTGGTTCCGTTGAGAAGCACAGGACATCGAGAGGGACCAAGAAGGCTACCGAAGTAGATGATTGGGCCACAAAGTGGACGTCCTCTAGTTCGGGTATTGATGGGCATTCAATCGTAGAAGCGGCGGCAAGTCTCACTAAGGCTGTTTTCGGTCTGTGGGCAATTCGCCGCGCGACTGATGACAAAGTTACGATCGTATCGAAAAGAAGGCTTTCCGCGTTCATTCATAAGGCTTTCGTTGTGAAAGTCGCGCCTTCAACGCTTCAGCACGCATTGGAGTCCAAGACTGCCAAAGGAAAAGTCATAAGAGTAAGAGGAGGCTATGAAATCACTCCAACGGGCATGAAAGAAGCCGCGGCTCTTGCTGGCTTAGAGAAAAGCACCGCCGCGTCAGCTGGGAAGGGATAGGCAATAAATGACGTTCCTAACAGCCCCCCAGCTGGTCCTTGAGCTGTCCCTAATCCTTGAATCATCGCTGGCAAAAGCTGCAGTTGAAAGTTACATCGAAATGCAGCGGCGGTTTATCGCTGGTGATTGGAAGCCAGCTGAACTGGACGGCGGCCGTTTATGCGAAGCTGTCGCACGCTGCGTCCACCAGTTGGACACTGGCGTAGTCACGCTGAGCAAGCTGCCGGGTAAGATCTGTCAGCGTCTGGAGGATGAGAACCCAGCTCTTTGCCATAGGCTTATGCTGAAAGACCGGCATCACATTGCTAAGGCAATAGGAGTGGTTTACAAATTTCGATCAGATAGAGGACCAGTGCATATCTCCCCAATTTACACAGCCAATGAGATGGACTCTATGCTAGTCCTTCACATGGGGAAATGGATTTTTGCAGAGTTGTTGAGGCTGGCGTGGAATAAGGACCGTCAGGTCATTGCGGAGACAATCTCCCGTATAGTTCAGTTGGAGTACTCCCTGATACACGAGCTGGATGGCAAGCCACTGGTCTTGGCAAGAGGGATATCGGCGAAAGAGGAAGTACTTCTTCTTTTGAACCACGCGTCTGGCAATCGTTTATCTCGAACGATGCTCCGAGATCAAGCTGCCGGTCAAAAAGACTCAAACGTAATGGTCGCGGTATCGAGGCTGATAAAGGGGAAGGAAATTAGACCCGTGGGAACCGATGAGGTGGCGCTAACTCCGTTGGGCCAGGTTAAAATCATTCAAGAGATTATTCCGAAGTGGAATCCTTACAAATCTCCTTAATGGAAACGCTCGTTGAACATAGTCATCAGTCTCAGTCTGAATAGATCGTAGGAGCCCACGGTTTCTCCAAAAGGAGATCAACTAAGGAATTGACACTGAATCATGGTCTCTATTACGTCGTTGAAATGACGACTTCAGCTAAAAGACCTATCTTAGGCTTCAATCCGAGAAGGAATTCTAGCTCTTCGTAGCAAATCTCCGATATGGCTCGTGATTCCAACCTCGCCCGCAACAATGATTCCTTCGTCTCGATCAAGATGCTGCATCAGTTCACGTAGCGCATTAATTCCGAGCTTCACTTCAAATCTAGCAAACTTTGTGGCCTCACCCGGAAAAATTATTTTGCCCAAACTGGCTGTTGCGCCTTTGTGAAGCTGGACCACCCAACTCCTTTTATGATCATTAACCCATTCAAACCTAACCGGTCCTAGCACACCTTTTGCTGCTTCATAGAGTTCAAGCACGGAACTCTTAACCCGGTCGGGTATTACTCCAACTGATCGACCAAGCATAAAATCATCGCCGTATCCAGAAACTCCCTCGACAGTTGTCCGTCCATCGTTTTCCACAATTAACGAACCGGAGTATTCAGCGTGAACGCCTCGCTGTGCAAGCACGGACGCTATCTTGGTCCCATCAGGGTCTTCCCGTGCTAGTAGTAAAAAGGGATCCAGCCAACCTCGACGAGTCGTGTATCTTCCCGGATCCTGCTCTACGGGGCATGTCCTAATCCACGTCTCGCTGGAGCCAGTTATTTCACCAAAACTGAATGGTGGCAGTGAGCGGCTGATGACCGTGGTGGCCGGAACTGGAAGGCCAATGACGTCTGCAACCAACAAACCGAACGCTTTGTCCCCAATGAAACGACTAAATCGATTAGGCCAGGAAATGTCTCCAGTGCTTACTATGCTTCCTACATGCTCTTTTTCCCAGACGATCGTATGTTCGTGCCGAATACCTCTACGCAAAGGATGGATACTGAACTCGACGCGCTCGCTAACATCATGGGAATCCAGATCCGGTCTGAAACTATATACGCGCTCGAGCAATCGCAGTGCTAACTCCCGCGGTAGCGACGCGGTTCCCGGCTTTTCCACGCAGCGCGGCGTATCTCCCGGCGCAAATTCGATTAGGTTGCCTAATGCGACTCCTGAAATGCCACCGTCACTTACATCGATGGTCTCGTTAACGATCGTGTAGAGTCCGAGTGAAGCAAGTCGACTGACTTGTGCGGTAACGTCATCTGAACTGCCAAGGCCATAAATGAACTCCCTGCTCTTCGAAGTGTTTGAGTCAAAGCTTCTGACGTTTACTGAGGGGGCTGAGTTCAATAGCCTGGCGGCACTCGCCCACACCGATTCGAATTGATGATCTGCCGCCAGTCCTCGAATGCGCGCACGCCTCTGTCTCAGACTCGGATCAAAGCTGACGAACTGTGCCACATTCGCCGTGGCGGCCAAACGTGCTAATACATCGTCCTTTAGCTGTCGCGCTTCAGGGGTTGTGGTCATGTGAGGATCTCCTATTGCTTCGCGTATTCTTCTGCCGGCGCAGCCTTGATAGCCAGTTCTTCTGCCACTTGCTCTAAGAACGCTACCGACAGATTTGAGCTTTTTAACTCTCTAATAGCTTTATGAATGAGGGCTATTCCTGCTTCGAGTGTAAGCGGTTTGAGCGATTCACTCACAGTTGTCGGAGACTTACCTACTGACGATTGATAGCAGACTAGAAACTCGTAACAACATCCGTTGCTATATTGCCACCCGTCGATAAAAACCACTGTTTCGATGTATTGCTGAATCACTCGTCCCCACAGGTACCTGTAATCATCCTGCGTCCAGCCATCGATGTCTTCTAGCCGTGTAGGATCAACTAGAGCTTTTGGAACCGTCTCCCGCAGTTTTGCGACAATTGCTTTGGCATGTTCGCAGTTCGGTTCAAGCACTTCGCGCAAGAACTCTTGGTAAGTTTCCGGATGTGAGAGATCCGGTTCCATGTTGCGCAGCCGTACCCAATTGGCAAGCCGTTTACCAGAGGTGATAGGGGCACTTACGTAAACCGCGGAGCCGTCCGGGATCACACTTCCGAGAATGTTTAGCAAGGCGTGAACTTCTCCTTCCCGAGAAGTTCGCGGCGGAAATGTGTTTCCCATAATCATCTCTCTATTCCGTTGCGTCTATTTGTGTTCGCGTTGCCTGCTGTATCACGAGCGGTTTTTTGTTCTTGACCAGATCAGCTACTTGTACGCCAAAGCAAAAGGCTGTTATGAACAGCATGGCTGCGAATACCCGAACAAGAAACCTTACACGGCGAAATTGCTTAAAAGCCTTAGCGATCCCATTACCTCTTGCCTTGTTTTCGAAAAAAAATCAAAAGAATGAGCGCCAATAACAATACCACACCGACTGCTAAGAAGAGTCTATTCAAAGGCACCACTTGCAGCTGCGGTATCTCTAAGAAGATGCCGACGGCGATTAGAAGCGATAGTACAAGGAGCAGAAGACCGACTGCCCACTTGATAGCGGTTCCTGTGTTTGAGGTTCGAGCTTCTCTTGAGGCAAACTTTTGAAAGTGATTGAGGCCTTTGCCCGCCTCTCCCCTAAGACCGTAAGGCGTCACGCCTAGTGCATTCAACGCATTCTCACTGTCGACAAGGTCGCTTTGAACCTCATCCCCGTACCTGTTTAGCGGCTCGAATGTTGCGGCCCACCAAAACAAGAGCGGTAGACATGCAAGAAACGCAGTGAGCGGCATCACAAAACGGCTCCCTGCAAACGTTAGTATCCCTCCCGAGAACAACGCCATGTAAGAAAAGTTCGTCCAAGCCGAATTATAGAGATCGTTATACCGCCGCGCACAGACTTCATACTCCATCTTTAAAAGGTCTATGGTCTTTTCGTTGCTGGAGGGCTTTTCGCTTTCGGCAGAAACAATTTTGTACTGTTCCAAGTCTTCGTCGGATATTTGAAATACCTCTATTTTATTCTCATTGCGTCTCTTGATTATGACCATGAGGACTCTCCTAACAAGCTGAGGGTGATGGGACTCTGCCAATTGTAATTGCGACTTGGCTTACAAGCAACAACCTTGAGTTTGGAAAGATTTCGTAACCGTTTGCGCGGACATGGAAACGTCAGCCCGTGATTTCGCCCTCATCGGTATGAATCATGCTGCACAAAGGTGTCTGGGGAAAACAGCTGATAGTAAGTTTGAGGTGGGTAGAACAACCGACGAAGCCATCACAATCTCTAACCCCGAGTTACGTATTGCTGTGGTGGTTATACGAAAGCCAGCCGGCTTCGGTGCGGAAGGTTATCTCGACACCAAACCTTTAGTCTTTCCGGAACAGGAGGTGGTCATAGTCAGAATGCAGGCGAACCCTGTGGAGGATGCCACGTCTTACGGAAGAGAAGCGTTGCCGATCTTTGCCAAATGATTCTGCGGTGAACCCGAAGGATCAGAGTGCGGCGGAAGCGCGGCTGTCTTCCAAATCAAAATGGATGAGTCTTTGCACGCTGAAGGCGTGCCAGTTGTCCGACACACTTTAGTTTGTCGACGGTCGGGCAAGGTGCAACGTACGACAAACTAACGTGTGTCGAACATTCATCGTTTCGTTGCAAGTTAGTATTACGGTTTGGCGGATGTGGTAACCGACGCAGCAGGCGCGTCGAAATCAAAACGAGTGGACGCGCCGTAATCGAAAAGTTACCTTACCTCCAAACAGGATTGCAGGCTTTTTGTCGGCTCCTGTTTGTCCTCCGCTGTGGGAAGTAATCACTATCCGCCGCGGAGTTAAGAATCCGCGCTATCAGCATAGTCCAGGTCAAACCTAAAGGACTAGAGGCTGGCTTAACGAAGGAAGTCGGAGTGTCAGTTCCCTTTCTTCCCCTGAAGTGCCCCGTCTCAGGGTAATCTCTGGATAAATCTCGAAGAGCCTGATGCGAATGTTAGACTCGGAATTTCTCATCCTTTTATCCCTTCATCGCTGTCACTTCATTCGGTTGTACTTCCGCATCGCAGCGACGACGCGATCGCCGGGCAGGCCGAAGACGCGGATGCCGTCCGCGCCGGTCATCGTTTGTGCCGCCAACATCGCGTTGACGACGGCTTCTTCCGTCGCATCGATTGTCGCGCCAAAAAGAGGATCAATCCGGTCGTTGGGCAGCATGACCAGCGACGGTGTGCCGTCAGGCTTCGCGGCACCGGCGTTGGCCGTCGAAAACGCGAGAAACAGATCACCGGATGAATTGCCGGCGAAACTGCCTAACCGTCCCATTCCAAGACTGACGCGACGGGCGATGCGTTCCAGTTGATGTGGCAATAGCGGCGCGTCGGTAGCAACGATGACGATGATCGATCCGCGGCCTTCGTGATCGTCGAGCCGACCGTTGCTACGGGCGCCACCTGCGGTTGCCGGGCATGGTGGAATGCCGACGGTCCATGACCTGCTCAACGGTCCCTGTAGGGTTGTGCAGGTTCGAAGGTCGGTGATCTCAGGACGAATCGGAACCCCGAGAATTCGCAGGTCGCCGCCATAGTTGCATTGGACCAACACGCCGACGGTGTACCCACCCTGCGAGGCGGTCACCACTCGCGACGAGGTACCAATGCCGCCTTTGAATCCGTTGCATCCCATTCCCGTACCGCCGCCTACCGCACCTTCTTCGACACGCCCGGGCCTGGCACGATCCAGCGCGTCAAATGCGTGTGCCGCTTTAACGTGCTCACCATTCGCATCATTCATGAAATCAAACGTCTCAGCGACGATGGGATAGGTGAAAACAAACTCGCGACCATTCTTTATTTGCCATTGAATTGCGGCGTCGCGCACTGTCC
>Ga0187892_10009125_pt1 | contig 13199 bp, 11 predicted proteins | sample MA1701073metaG_FD_139345 | JGI IMG/M metagenome (GOLD analysis project Ga0187892, IMG submission 139345) | Bio-ooze microbial communities from a basaltic lava cave in the Kipuka Kanohina Cave System on the Island of Hawaii, USA - MA170107-3 metaG ...
AAGAAGTGCCGGAAACCGCGAACGCGGGGTTTTTCTCCTCACACCCGTCGTCTGTCGAGCGCTTCGTGACCTTGCAACGCGAAGCTGAAGAGCTGAGTTCGCACCATGCTGTGCGTCGTACGGAGAGTATCGTTCCTGGTCCTAAACCGGTGGAATTAAAACGGGACGAAAAAGCCTGTCGGCAAGCACGTCCGATTTTCTTGCAAGCAAAAGAGACGAGCAATCGCGATCGCAAGATCGCTCTGTACCAGCGTGGTTTGCGGATGTGTCCGCAGAGTCCACGGGCTCATGCTGAGTTGGCTCAGACCTATGAGGATGTAGGGGAGTGGCGTGAAGCCACTGAAGAATACCGCGAAGCACTTCGCTATGACCCAAACTATCCTGGGGTCCGGGACCGTTTGGCCGAATTAGAAGGAAACTCGTGACGGGAAGATGGTCTCCGCGTCTTTGCGTCTCTGTGTGAGGTTGCTGTCCCTTAAACTGTGCACGCGGAGCCGCAGAGGCGCAGAGAAGAAGTCTGTTCGAGTATCCTCTCCGCGTCTTTGTGTCCCTACGACTCTTTAGGGGCACGCTTCGCAAGGATCCCTTCGACCATGGCTGAGAGCGAAGCGATGGGACGTGGCTCAGGTTCGGTCGGCGGCTGAACGATGGTACGAAAAAGGCTGGATTCGCGCTGAAAGAAGCCTTCGGTATGGTACGACTCACGCAGGTGAAAGTAGGTGTAGTCGAGGTGGTGACACACCTCATGTAACAAGGTGCGGAGAAACGTGCGAAAGGCGACGACCTGCCCACGTTTTGCCGTGCGCATCCAGACCTGGATAGAGTCGGTGGCGCTTCCCCCAGCATATTGCGTGTAGAGCCCGTGTAGTTCTCCGCGTCGATTTGACGGACGAACACCGTGCACCTGCACGCGAACAGGACGGACACTGAGATGAGCGCAAATATGGTTCACGATGGCCTGAGAGAGAGATTGCACTCGTGAAAGGTCTTCCGTCGGCAGCGCTTCGGCTAGTGCGTTTGTGACATCGAACAGTTGCGGTGTAGGAGTGAGAGGGACTGCCGCAATGGCTGTACTGCGATCATAAATCCGCTGTTGAAAAGGGGTAAGCCGAGCCCGCCAATTTCGCATCGTCTACCTCAAAGATATTCTCGGCATTGTGACGTGAAAATGGCAGTGCGGCAAGCCTTGGTAGTAGGTCAGTTTGACTTTCGACGTCCTTAGAAACTGTAGGGGTCCGATTCATCGGCCACCTATAAAAACACTCGCTACGTATTTCGTGCGCTGTATACTAAGTTTTTCTACTGACTACTGATAACTGACGACTTTTTTCCGTTCCACGTTCCACGCTCTACGCTTCACGCTTTACGTTTTACGCTTCCCAGCTTGACAATCCTTTCTCTCCTCCATATAGGTGCGTCACTTCGGTTGGGTCCCGCGCGAGCGGGCGAAGAGGGAAGGGGGTGCAAATCCCCCGCTGCCCCGCAACTGTGAGGGGGGACGAATGCCGCAGAGGCCACTGGTGACGAACCGGGAAGGCGCGGCTAGTAGGATGATCCCCAAGCCAGGAGACCTGCCCTACCGGCTATAGCCAGATTACCTTCCGCGGGGAAGGACTGAGCGCTAGTGGGAGAGTGCTCCCGTGCTCCGGTTTTTTTCCGCGAAGGCCGGAGGTTTTATGTGGACGCTCTTCACTCTTAGTGTTCTTAGCATACTATGGTTGCCAGGTATTGGACTGGCGGACCAAGACCCGCAAACAACTACGCACACTGCCTCACAAACGACTTCTCCGGTACCGCAAGAGCAGGCAACTCGACTTAGTCCGGTTGTCGTGACGGCAACACGGACCGAAACGAAAGTTGCGGAAACGACGGAGTCGGTGACTGTCGTCTCCGCAGAGGAAATTGAACAGCAGCAAGCGACAACGGTGGCGGAGGTCCTCCGGTTTGTCCCTGGTCTCGATATCGCCCAGAATGGTTCGCGAGGAACAAGCACGGGTGTTTTCATCCGTGGTGCCGAGTCCGATCAAACTTTAGTGTTGATTGATGGGGTGGAAGTCAACAGTGTCACTCTTGGGAGTTTCGATTTTAGCAACTTTACAGTTGAGAACATTGAGCGGATCGAGGTGCTTCGTGGTAGTGGAGGAACCCTTTATGGTTCACAAGCTATTGGTGGGGTAATCAACAGCATCACTAAAAAGGGTGAGGGAACCCCGACGGCGAGTATTTCGTCGGAAGGGGGGAATGGCTCGACTCATCGCGAGGTGCTCAGCTTCTCCGGAGAAAAGGGTATTGTAGCATTCTCTGGTGCAGTGGCGTCCACCGACACCGACGGGTTCCACTCTTTTAATGATGGATACCGGAACTTTTCTACCAACCTGCGTGTTGACGTGACCCCGATTCCAACAGGTTCCGCGCGTGCCTTCGTTCGCTATACGGATGCAAAGATCGGGCTGTTTAATTATAAGAACTATCTTGGTGTTCCGGATCCCAATGCCCGACAACTGGATAATTTTCTGCTCGTCAAAGGGGAATGGGAACAGACACTGGGAGAAGCGTTCAACTATCGTGTGGCTGGCGCGTATGTCAAAGACAATCAACGCTTCTTCGACGAACCTGATCGCTTCGACGAATTCGGGTCGGAGATCTCACGCATTCCGATGGATATGGTGACTGGTGAGATGCAGGCCAATTATTACTGGCATGATCTGAGCATACTAACTTTTGGTTTTGAGTTTGAAGAGAAGTCGGCCTCGGTTGAGTCGAACTTCGGTGGCTTTCACACGCGGTATGACAAGAGTCGCAACAATTTCTCCTACTATTTCCAAGAGCAGTTGCGATTGTTGAATGACCGGTTGTTTATGGTCGGCGGGTTTCGCATTGATGATAACCAGGACTTTGGTACCCATTTCACCCCAGCGGTATCGCTTGCGTATATCATCCCGCGGCTCGGCACCAAACTCAAAGGTGGGATTCATGACGGCTTTCGCGCGCCGAATTTCAATGAGTTATTTTACCCGAACTTTGGTAACCCCAATCTAGACGCTGAACTGAGCAGTGAGTGGGATATTGGCTTCGAGCAAAGTGTGTGGGATCAATTCTTCTCGATTGAGGCGGTGTACTTTGATCGTCGTGTGAAAGGGCTGATCGAAGGAGTCGTTATTGATTCTGACAATTTTATTTTTCAGGCACAGAATAAAGGACGTGTCGATGTGCGCGGCGTTGAAGTCATCCCGGTAGTCCGTCCGTTACCAGATCTTACCCTGAGCGGCAGTTTTATGTTTCTCGACTTTACCACGAACGACGATGAACTCCTGCGTCGTCCGTCCGAGCGTGGTACTCTACAGGCCAATTACGTACGGCGAAATCTGTGGTGGAGTGATGATCGACTCGACCTTTATCTTGGTCTCAGAGTGGTTGGGGGACGGGATGATATTGACCCTGCGAGCGGCACCACACGGACGAATTCCATGTTTGCTATTACCAACATTGCCGCTTCGTATTCGTTCCCAGCAACGTTCGGTCCGTTGTCGCAGGTGACAATCTACGGAAAAATTAACAACCTCTTTGATCGGCATTACCAAGAAGTGCTGGGTTTCCAGTCCCCACCGCTGAATTATCTTATTGGGGTGAGGATGACATTTTGAGTGATATTTGACAATATTGTTAACGAAAAGAGGAGTGCAAAATGGCTGTCCACGACATAGCAATTGCTAAGGTGAGACAATTGCCGGAAACCCTAGCCCAGGAAGTGAACGATTTTGTCGATTTTCTTCTTGTTAAGCGGGATCGTGCCCGGTGGCAATTGTGGACCCAGTTCAATGAAGCGCTAGAAATCACAGAGTCTGACCTCTCCGATTATCTGACTAACCTAGAAGTGTACGAGGATCGCCTAGCCCGCGGGGAAATCCAATGGTAGCCGTTTCACGAGGGGATGTGGTTCTCTGCGACTTAAATCCGGTAGTTGGTACAGAACAAGCTGGGATACGACCGGCCGTCATTGTACAGATTGACCGTGCGAATGTGGTCAGCCCTCACACAGTGATTGTCCCTTTCACTACGAAGATTCGACGTGCTTTATTGTCATCTCACGCAGTTGTTCCTGCAGGGATTGGTGGCTTAGCTCAGGATTCGGTAGCGCTGTGTGAACAGATCCGAGTGATCGATAAACGCCGCATCACGCGCGTTCTCGGTCACTTGGAGGATCCTCATATGGAGGAAGTCTCTAAGGCGTTGCGAGCACTTCTAGGCTTGTAAGAACCGCTGCCGTATCCGGCCAAAGAAAAACTCTCTGTGAGCAAAAAACTTTTGCTTGTTGCTTGTGTTACTGTCTTCGTCAGCTTCCCTGTCTATAGTGAGGAAATGACGAGCCCTAGGCGCAAGCGAATTGTCTCGCTCGCTCCCTCAGTGACAGAAACCCTCTTTACGCTTGGCGCAGAAGAGCAGGTAGTTGGGATCTGCACGTTCTGCGACTTTCCTCGTGAGGTTGAACGTATCGACCGAATCGGTGCCTATATTACCCCGAATGTCGAAGCGATTGTTGCCAAACGACCGGATGTAGTGATTGGTGTTCCGCCGAATAATCCTGAAGCGATTGCTGCGCTGCAGCGGCTTGGAGTGCGAACTATCGTTGTGCGCGTCGAGACTATTGCGGAGATTAAGGCGGCTATTCGTACCATTGCGCAGGAAGCCGGACGCGAGGCCGAAGGAGAGAAACTTCTTGCCGATATGCAGCGGCGCATGGATGCCGTGCAGAAGCGTCTCGCAGGTGCACCACAACGCCGGGTGTTGATGGTCGTAGGGCAGACACCGCTCATTGCCGTCGGCAGCGGCATTTTTCTTGATGAGTTGATTCGCCAAGCGCAGGGAATCAACATTGCTGCAAGTGCCAAGCAGCCGTGGCCCCAATTGAGCCTTGAGGTGGTCGTCGCAAGTCAGCCGGAAGTGATTATTGATGGCTCGATGGGATCGGACGAAAAGCAGGACCCTGACCAACGACTCGGTATCTGGCGGAATTTCCCGACGTTACCCGCAGTTCGCGATCGTCGTCTTTCTGGCCGGCTCTCGTCTGCCATCTTGCGTCCAGAGCCACGCCTCCCTGAGGCATTTGAGGAGATCTCGCGGTTAATTCATCCTGAACGGTTTCAGTGAAACTGCTCCGCCCTTTTCGTCACGGAGGGACGGGTGACGGTAGCCGGGGGTTTCAACCCCTGGTACGAATGACCCCACCCCCTCTCCGCGTCGCTGCGCGACGCGATGGGTATAATGATGCCGCTCTCCCGGCCTTAAAAGGCCGGGCTACCTTCAGTCGCCGCTCTGCGGCGGAGCAGTTACGCGCTGCGCACTTAGTCCTCGTCCTCTTCTTCGTCGTCATCGTCACCACGGTTGTAGATGATCGAGCGCAGCCAGCCAGCTTGAAACTCCGTTACGATCACATGTTGATCATTCGGCCCCTGAGCCCGTGCCGTGGAGACCTGCTTGAAGCTCGGAGGAAAGTCGCCGGTCTGCACGCTGGCGTCCAAGGTGAGAACAGTTCCTTCTCCTATCCGATAGACCCGCACCTCGTTGCGGGCAGCCGTGGGGTCAGCCGGGTTGTTCAGGTTGGCGGTCACTGCGACCACACTATGATCGAAGGCCTCAAGGTCTGTGAGGAAGACCCCAGCGGGAGTGTCACCCCGCTGCTCGACCGTCCAACCAGGGCGCTCCGCAGACTGTTGCCGATACACTTTGGTAGCAGACGTGGCATCCGGTTCCTCGTTCGTATCCTCTGTGGTCACGCGCCTGACCACACGGAAGGTACGGATGACGTCCTCGAGCGGGCTAGGTGCGTCTAGGGCCACGAACAAGGTATGGCCACGCCAGGCGAGGGTTCGGGGCACCATGTTGTCCGTGGGGATATTGGTCCTCAGCTGGTTCAGTTCCCCTCGCCGGTTGAGCTCTAACAGGCTCACGCTCCGCTCGGTTTGGTTGGCTACGGCTACGAACCCACGCGAGGAGACCGAGACCACGTGAGGATCGATCACCCATGCTTTCATTGATCTGATGGAAGAGCGAGACAATCCGAAATGGAGGACCATCATTAAGAATGGGAAAGCCTATTACCGCGATGCGCCACTAGAGACCGGTGGAACAGCATGGAAGGGCGAGTATGCCGAGCGGGTGTTCAACGAAGCCGCCGCCATGTACGTCGGCGCGCGGGCCAAAGTCTGGTGGGAAGTTTTCGAGGCTCTTACCTATGCCGCCATAGGACAGGTCCCCGCTAAAGGTCTGGCGAAATGGCTCGATCTCGAGCGCGGACTTTACAACAAAGGCATGGCAGAACGCGTCTTTGGCTACGCCGAGATCGGGCTGGGTGACACGAAGCAAATTCTTACGACCAAGCCGATCAGCGACGAACTGAGACATTTTCTCGATCAGGAGCTGTTGGAAGGGAAGATTGCGGATGATTTCGATCAGGTGCCGGGCTTCCAGAGACTGATACTGGGGCTCAAACTGATGTATTCCGAGAGCTGAGGCTTTTAGTCTTTGAGAGGCAAATATGTTTCATCCTTCCATCAGAAGCACTGTATAGACTACCAAACCTCCCCCTGCTCCTATACTCTGCCTTTCTCCACGGTACGGTGTTGGTCACTGCAATAACCAAATATGTTATGACTCATGCCATGGTGCGAGGTCCAGAGAGATGGCGTTCCCCTGAGCGCAATTGGAGAGAGATGAGGCTTAGGTATGCTGTCGTGATCCACGCTGCAGTGTTCCTGCTCTTCGTTCCCTTGGGGGTACACGCAGAAGATGGGGAGACAATCATAGCGACACTCTATGATCCAGTGGCGGAGTGTCGCTTTTTGCGTCGATTGTGGCTGGAGTTACGTGAGTCGATTGCCACCGCCAAAAGTCTGACTCTCGATCCCGAGAGGGTAAAGCAGGATCTTCAATCAGGCAGAGGCTCGCTTCGAGTCGTGGAAATGATCCATCAAGAAGCGGAAAAGGAGTGGGCAAAAGTGGACGAAAAACAGCGCACCTTCTTTACCGCGGTGCAGACGTTGCAAATAAAACGAGGCAAGGCCGATCCTTGCCCGGGGATTACGCAAGACAGCTATCAAGAACCAGTCGAATCTCCTGCGCCAATCCCATAAGTTCCCTCGCGAGAAGCATAGCGGAAAACTCTTCAACTGCAAATTCGCGACAAAGCCCCCGCTGCTCACCCCCCCCGGGGCAACCTCAACACGTCGAACTCTGGCGGCGGTGGACAGTCAGGGTTCACCCACTGGATCACCGCCGCCCAGCCCGCGCTCTCGTCGTCGTTGGGGAGGTAGCCGCGGACGGCGGTCACCACGTCCCAGCCGTCGTGCAGATGCACGGTGAGCACGGGGTCTATGATCTCGCCACCCTTCACACGCGCAACGTACTCGTCAGGCGCGAGCCGACCCAGAAACCGGTGGTACCCCGGCAGGCGGCTTCCGCCGACCATGCGCCATAGGCGCTCCTCGCGCACGAGCCCGCGCGTCGCATTGGTGAGCTCACGGCCGAGGCCGTGGTGCTGGTGATCCGGATGGACGAAGAGGTCCGCGGTGTAAAGCGTGTGCCCGTCCGGCTCGTGATCAGTGAAGGACCCGCCCGCGGTGAGCGTGTCCCAGGAGTCGTCGATGTAGAAGTGAATGAGCTGGAGGCGGAGCGTGAAGTGAACGCCCGCGACGGCCCCCGTCGGATCGTGCTGCACGACGAACTGTCCTTCAGGAAACACCCGATGGTGTGCGGTGAGCTCCCCGGCTGTGTAGGGCCGCTCGGTCGGGTAGACCATCGTGCAGATCGTGGCGATCTCGGGATAGTCGCGATCGAGCATGAGACGGATCGAGTAGCCGTCGGGAAGATGCTTTGCGGTTTCTTGCATGGCTGTCCTCTTCTCGGATAGGCATTTCAATCGTACGAGCCTAGGTATCGAGACTTTGGTCGTGCGGGTCAAATCTCGTAGTTTGGGGGCAGCTTGATAACCCACGCACTTTGCGGAGGCGGTCCGAGCGGTCGATTAGTTCCAAAACACACGTGTTTTGAGGCGTCTTAGCACATAAATCTTGCATTGCAACCATTCGCAACTAAATCCTAAATACTTCACAGTCTGTTTATCGCCTTCCTGTTCACCGCGGGCGCGTGTAGAGAAAATCCTCCGTCTCGATGCCGTTGCACAGTCGCACCCGTACCCGTACGGTCTGACCGCGGGCTATTTTCTTGCCGCCCTTCTTGGCTATCAGCACGGTGGTCGGATTTTGCGGGTCCGGCTTGGTCTTCTTCTCCTGACCATCGACGAGTATGATCGGGCACTGGGCTCGCGACTCGATAGCGCTCGCTTCGATCGCGCGTGCTTGGCTTGTGGTTGATGCTGGAGTTCCGAAGAGGTTGGTACCGGTGACTGTTAGCTTCTTTCCTTGCTGGGTAACATTGGTGATTTCAGGCTCCTTCACTTCAGATTCCACCCTGGAGGAACCGAGCAATGAGGGAGTGATGTAGCCAATTATTGGATCATTAGGATAAGGCAGCAGAAGGTTTGCCTTGTTTTCGAGAATGCCCGATTGGTCAGCGCGAACTCGCAAACCGATGAAGCTGGTCTGACCGCCAGGCACGGAAAGCCGCCTTGCAATAATGGGCGACCTCCCGAATTCGGAGAGAATACGCCAATCAGAATTTTGGGATTCTTCAAAAGTTACACCAACTGGCAATACATCTGTGACAACGAGCGATAACTCATTATCTGTAAGATTATTTATCTCGAAGCTATAGGTGATTGTGTCTCCTTTCACTACTGGGACAGCAGGAGCCCGCTTGATGATCTCGGCATACTTCTTGTTCTCGTGTTGTGTGATAACGAAGTCGTCGTTGCCGGTAGTCGGGTTGAGGCCAGTGCCAGCGGTGATGATCGTGTCTTTATAGATCACCCCATCGAATGCCACGTTATTGGCGCCGGAAGCCGTATCGAGCGTGTACTTACCCTGTAGCCCAAAGTCTGAATCCAAAGCACCATCAGCATTCCACTTGACTATACCGAGGTCGAAATTCACCCCGTCGCCGGCCCATCCAACGCCAACGAAGGCTCCGTCCGGCTGATTGAACACATGAACAAGCAAGTCTCTGGTGCCACTAAAATCAACCGTCGCTTTACCTTGATTGAAGGGCGAGGATGTGGGCCTACCGATAAAGTCGACACTGAATAGCGCAAAATCTTCCGCTGTCGTGTTAGTTGCAAAGCCACCGACGAGTAAATGCGGTTCATTTACGGGCGCAATAGGCTGACGAATGGTTATGGCCTGCGCGCCGTCCTGCTTGCCAAAAAAATCTACGGTGAGTTTGCCATCGCCATCAAAAGCGAGATTCAAACTGCCGTCCGTGATGTTGAGTCGAACGATGCCGAAATCCGAATCGGTCTGGCTCTTGACGACGATTCCGGCGACGAAGATGTTATTTTGGTCAATGGCCAGATCAATCGCCCGGTCAGTGTTGCCCAAATCCACTGTGACGACGCCGTTGGTGCCGAAGGTATTGTCGAGCGACCCGTCGGGGTTGAGCCGAACGATGGTGAAATCCAGACTATTCTGCGGTCTGGAATCGCCAACTGCGACAATCTTGAGATCTGGCTGCAGGGCAACTTTGAACGCTTCTGAGGTCGCACCGAGATCCAAAACGACCTTGCCGCCCTGACCGAAGGTCGGGTCGAGTGAGCCGTCAGGGTTGAAACGGGCGAAAGCAAACTGTCTTTCGCTGCCGTTTGTGGCAAACCCTGAGAGGATGATCTTTTGATCATTGGGCTGAACGACCACGTCTCGTGCTCCATCGTTAGCGCCGAAGAAGTCAATCGTTACCTTGCCGCCAGTGCCAAAGGTCGAGTCGAGGATGCCATTCTCGTTATGACAGGCAAGTGCGAAGTCCGTGCCTTGACCGGGGATGGTGGCTGATCCTACGGCGATGATCTTGCCCAACCGAGTGGTAGTGACAGCCTGGGCTGAGTCATTACCTTCGGCAAAGTCTGTCATCACAACCCCGCCTGTGCCGAAGCTCGGAACGAGGTCACCGGGGGCAGCCAACGCACGAGCAGGGACAATCACAGGCGACAGAGGCAGAAGCAGCAAAAGGAACAGCCTCACCAGCAACACCCACACAATTAGGCGCTGAAGGCTTTGCGAAAGCTGACGGCTTATGGCTGAACGCTTACCTTTACCCTTCATAGGACTCTCCTTTCTGACCATCTTGAGCCTTGACAGGTAACAAAAGGTATAGGCAAAGTCGTCACGTTAGAGTAATTTTTCGGTAACGTTTCGGTCACGTGGTTGCAGTATGAGCGCAAAAGAGCAACGCACCCCACAATTGCGGGTTGTTGAATCCGTTCGCCTGGACCTGAACAATCAGTGCCTCTGGCGGGGGAACCGGCGCATTGCCCTGCGACCCAAGGACTACGCTGTCTTACGGTGTCTGGTGGAGCACTCCGAACAACTGATCACCAAAGATGCCCTGCTTGAGGCCGTCTGGCCTGGGATTGTGGTGACCGAGGCTGTGCTCAAAGCCTGCATCAATCGTCTGCGGCAAGCGTTGAGCGATAATGCCAAAGTCCCGCACTATATTGAGACCGTCCACCGGCTGGGGTATCGGCTCATCACCCCCATCTCCACCACCGCCCCTCCGGTTCTCAGTTCTCGGTTGTCAGTTGTCAGTAGAGAGGAAGAAAATCAAAAGGCAAAAGGCAAAAATCAAAAGTCAAAAGTTTCTGAGGTTCAGTCCTCAGTCCTCAGTCCTCAGTCCTGGTCTTCCCCAGCCCCTAACCCCCAACACCCAGCACCTACCCTGGTGGGCCGCGAGCGCGAACTGACACAGCTCCATAGTTGGTTGGAGAAAGCGTTAAACGGTGAGCGCCAAGTGGTCTTTATCACTGGTGAACCGGGAATCGGGAAGACCACGCTGGTTGAAGCCTTTTTGTTCGGAGTGCGGAGTCACGAAACGTTCGGAGTACAAAGTCCAAAACTCCGAACAACTCCGAACCCCGAACTCTCCCTAATCCGTGGGGTGCGGCTGGGTTGGGGGCAATGCATCAACCAGTACGGCACGGGCGAAGCCTATCTGCCGGTCTTGGAAGCGTTCGAGCGGTTGTGTCGTCCGGCTGGCGCTGACGGTCCTATCGCTGATGGTCCCGTCAATGTGCTGCGTCGGCACGCACCCGTGTGGCTGGCGCAGTTGCCGGCGCTGAGTGATCCTGCCGAACGTCTCGTGCTCCAACGCCAAACAGCAGGGGCAACGCGGGAGCGGATGATGCGCGAGTGCGCGCGCGCCCTCGAAGTCTTGACCGCGGAGAAAGGCTTGGTGCTGTGGATAGATGACCTGCAATGGAGCGATAGGTCTACGCTCAGTTTGCTGGATTTCTTGGCCCGCCGCCGAGAACCCGCCCGTCTGATGCTGTTAGGCACCTATCGCCCGGCCGATATTTTGGGGCGGGAGCATCCTTTGGCTGGACTCAAACATGAGTTGCAGTTGCATGACCTCTGTCACGAACTGCCAGTGACGCTGCTCACAGAGAACGCCGTGGCGGAATATGTCACGCGGCGGTTTAGCGACGGTGTTGTGACGATCCGCAACGAGCTGGCGCGGCTGGTGTATCAACGCACCGAGGGAAACCCGCTGTTTATGGTCAATGTCGTGAACGATCTGCTGACCACTGGAGTAATGGTGCAACGTCACGGACGGTGGGAATTACAAAAACAGCGAGAGACAGGGAAGACTCCGGCGAGTATCCGCCAGTTCATCGAGCAACAGGTAGAGTGGCTCGGCAGTCCAGAGCAGGAGATCTTAGCAGCGGCGAGTGTGGCGGGAATGGAGTTTTCGGCGGCAACCGTTGCCGCTGCGCTTTCCGTAGAAATCCAGGCCATCGAGCAGCGTTGCACAGCCTTAGTCCAGCGCGAGCTGTTTCTGCAGGCAAGCGGAGTAGAGGAATGGCCGGATGAGACGGTGGCCTCGCGGTATCGTTTCCGGCACGCGCTGCACCAGGAGATCGTCTACGCACGGCTTACTGCAGCCCGTCGCTCCCAGTGGCACCAACAGGTGGGCCTACGGAAAGAGCACGGCTACGGACCACAAGCCGGAGAGATTGCCGTAGAGTTGGCCGTGCATTTTGCCCAGGGGCGAGACTACAGACGGGCGGTTCAGTATCTGGAGGCAGCGGCACAGACGGCCTTGCGGCGGCGCGCCCCGCAGGAAGCGATCATGCACCTGACCCATGCGCTGGAATTACTCAAGCGGCTGCCTGACACCTCGGAGCGCGCTCAGCAAGAACTCTCTCTGCTCATTGCTTTGGGTGTGCCGCTCCTCATGACCAAAGGCTACGCTGCTGCGGAGGTGGGGAAAACTTACGCCCGTGCTCGAGCCTTGTGTCAGCAAATAGACGATACCCCGCAGCTCTTCTTGGCACTGACAGGACTGTGTTGGTATCATTTAGTGCGGGTAGAGCTACAGACGGCACGTGCAATTGGAGAACAATTACTCCTAATGGCCCAACGCCTCCAAGACCCGGTTCTGCTCCTCCAGGCTCATTTAGTGTTAGGTATCCCCTTGTTCCATCTCGGAGAGTTTGCGGCAAGCTCTGCCCATCTGCAGCAGGCAGTGGCTCTCTGCGACTCTCAACAGCCTAGCTCCCAGGCTTCCCTCTTCCCCGAGGGGTATGAGGCCGCTGACCCGGACGTCCACTGCCGACCCTATGCCGCCCTGGTGCTGTACTACCAGGGGTATGCGGAGCAGGCCCGCAAAAAGAGCCTGGAAGCGGTCGCGGTCGCCCAAGCGCTGGCCCTTCCCTTCCCCCTGGGCTCGGCGCTGGTGTTAGCGGCTGTGCTCTATCAATATTTGCAGGAAGGGCCCTTGGTCCGCGAGCGAGCCGAGGCGGCTATTACGCTGTCGAGTACGCATGGGTTTCCACACTGGTTACCGCAGGGAATGGTTCTGCGGGGCTGGGCGTTGGCCCGGCAGGGACAGAAGGAGGAAGGAGTGTCGCAGATGCGACAGGGACTCGCCGCCCATCAGGCCACGGGAACAGAGCTGGCACGGGCATATTACCTGACCTTGTTGGCCGAGGTACTGGGAACTGCCGGGCAGCCTGAAGAGGGGCTTGCCGTGCTGACCGAGGCGGAAAGCCATGTGTGCCGATCCGGAGAACGGTTTTGCGAAGCGGAGATGTATCG
>Ga0187892_10009126_pt1 | contig 13195 bp, 10 predicted proteins | sample MA1701073metaG_FD_139345 | JGI IMG/M metagenome (GOLD analysis project Ga0187892, IMG submission 139345) | Bio-ooze microbial communities from a basaltic lava cave in the Kipuka Kanohina Cave System on the Island of Hawaii, USA - MA170107-3 metaG ...
CCTCTGCGTGGCGTCGGGGGGCGGCGACCCCGTCCCCCACTACGCGCGGGCGGCGGCGGAGCTCGACGACGTCGTCGGCGCCGAGCCTCACGCGTCGACGCTCGTGGAGCGGGCGCAGGTGCTCCTCAACTGGGGGGCGCACGACCACCGCTGCGACCGCGATCCCGCGCCTCGCTATCGGCGCGCGATCGAGGACCTGGAGCGTGCGGTCCGCGGCCAGCCGGACTACCCCGACGCGTGGCGCCGGCTCGGCAACGCGCGCTCGAACCTCGGCGCCGCGAGCGGCGACCTGCGGCAGTACGTCGAGGCGATCAAGGCCTTCGACGAGGCGCTGCGCCGGCGGCCGCTCGACCCCCAGGCGTGGAAGCTGCGCGGCGACACGCGCCTCAACATCGCGCTCGTCCAGCGCGCGTTCGGCCAGGGGCGGGAGGAGCTGGACGCGGCCGTCGCCGACTACTCGGAGGCGCTGAAGCTCAACGCGGGGTGGGACGACGCCTGGGGCAGCCGCGCCTACGCGCGGAGCGTCCGGGCCCTGTTCGAGAAGGGTGCGTCCGCCCGTGCCGCGGGCCTCGAGGCGGCGCTCGCCGACTTCGCGCGGGCGCTCGAGATCAACGCCGCCTCCGCGGAGGCGCATCGGTATCGCGGATACGCGTACGACGAGCACGGGCGGCCGCGGGAGGCGCTCGCCGACTTCGAGCGCGCCGTCGCGCTCAACCCGTCGCTCAGGGGGGGCCTGGCGGAGGACATGGCGCGCTGCCGGGACGCGCTCAAGAGGGACCGTTAGACCGTTCGACCGCTCTGCCGTTCCACCGTTCGGCTGGCCGGGTCACGCTCGTACGGTCGTACGGTCGTACGGTCGAACGGCCGAACGGTTGCACGGTCGAATATACTCCCTTCGTGGACTTCGACCCCCGGTTCGGCAGGTACGTGTTCACGGAAAAGCTCGGCGCAGGGGGCATGGGCGAGGTCTGGAAGGCCTTCGACCCGGAGCTTTCGCGCTGGGTCGCCCTCAAGCTGCTCCACCACGAGGATCCGAACGAGCTCGCCCGCTTCCGGCGGGAGGCGCAGACGGCTGCGCAGCTCTCTCATCCGAACATCGCCGCCATCCACGAGGTCGGCGACATCGGGGGCCGCCACTACATCGCCATGCAGTACGTCGCGGGGCAGACGCTGGCGGCGGCGCCGGGCGACAGCGTACGCGGCGCCGTGGAGACGATGCGCGATGCCGCGCGCGCCGTCGAGCACGCACATCGGCTGGGGATCGTCCACCGCGACATCAAGCCGGCGAACATCATGGTCGAGATCATGATCAAGGCGCCGCCGCGGGTCTTCGTCATGGACTTCGGCCTGGCGAAGCGAGTGTCGCACGACCGGTCGCTCACGATCAGCGGGATGATGGTCGGAACGCCCGCGTACATGTCGCCCGAGCAGGCGCGCGGCGACGCCGCCGTGGGTCCGGCGAGCGACGTGTACGGGCTCGGGGCGACGCTGTACGAGCTGCTCTCCGGCCGGCCGCCGCACGAGGGGGAGGCACTGGTGGAGCTGCTGGTGAAGGTGGCGGAGGAGGAGCCGAGGCCGCCGTCGCGCGGAGACCGGGACTTGCACGCGATCGTCATGAAGTGCCTGGAGAAGGACCCGGCGCGGCGGTACGCGACGGCGGGCGGGCTGGCCGACGATCTCGACCGGTGGCTGGCGGGGGAACCCGTTCGCGCGCATCCGCCGTCGGCGCTCTACCGCCTGCGCAAGCGGCTGGCGAAGCGCAAGGCGCCCGCGATCGCGGCGGCGGCGGGACTGGCCGCCGTCGCCCTGGCGGTCGCGCTGCTGGTGCCTCCCTGGCTGCGCGCGGCGGCGGAGAACGAGGAGCTGGTGCTGTACCTGCCGCTGGAGCGGGAGCTCGACGTGCTGCGGATGAAGATGTACCAGAAGGACTACGGCCTCGCCGACGAGTTCGGAAAGTACGAGGCGCTGGTGGCGCGCGTGCGCGACCAGATGAAGCGGACGGGCGGGAGCGCACGGGGGTGGTGGCTGATCGGCCGGTGCCGGGAGGTGATCGCGGACCGCGAGGGCGCGGTCGAGGCGTACGCGGAGGCGCTGCGGCGCGAGCCCGGCCACGCGCGCAGCCTCATGGCGAAGGGGAGGATGACCATCGCGCAGGCGCTGATCATGTCGAGCGTCGACTGGCAGGTCCCCGCCCTGCAGGCCGGCCTCATCGCGGAGGCGCGAGCCGCGCTGCAGGCGATCCGCGCCGCGCCGGAGGCGCCGTCCGCGCAGGAGGCGATGGAACGCGACCTGAGCCAGGCGTACGTTCACGCGATCGAAGCGCGTGATGGCGCGCGAGCCCGCTTCCTGTCCGCGTCCATGATGAAGAAGTGGAAGGGCGAGCCGTTCGCGGAGGAGTTCATGCTCGTCGAGGCGATGGGCGTGCATGGCGCCGAGCGCGTGGACCTGCTCACGCGCGTGATCGACAGGATCCCCGGCATGGCCGCCGCATGGTGCTGGAGAGGAAACGAGCGGGGCAACACCGGGGACCTCGACGGCGCGCTCGCCGACCTCGACAGGGCGGTCGGCGTCAATCCGAGGCTCGCCCTGGCGTGGATCGCCCGGGCGAACGTCCACAAGGAAAGGCGCGACTTCTCCAGGGCGGTCTCCGACGCGACGCGCGCCATCGATCTGGAACCGCGCTGGGTCGCCGGATACATCTGCCGGGGCAACGCGCATGCCGGCGCCGGCGATCCTGCGGCGGCTCTCCGCGATTCCGCGAAGGCGGTCGAGATCGACGGCCGGTGCGCGATGGCCTGGTACAATCGCGGCGTGGCGCGGAACGCGCTCGGCGACGCCGCGGGCGCCCTGGCCGACTACGAGAAAGCGCTGGAGATCAGCCCGTACTACGCGCAGGCCCGCGTCAACCGCGGCATCGGGCGGCAGAGGGCGGGGGACCTCGCGGGTGCGCTCGAGGACTTCGAGCGCGCCATCAGCGACGCGCCGGAGCTGGCGATGGCCTACAGCGCGCGGGGGACCCTGCGGGCGACGCAGCGCGACTTCAGGGGCGCCTTCGAGGATTTCGGGCGCGCGCTGAGGATCGATCCCTCCCTGGCCGGCGCCTGGTACAACCGGGCAACCGCCCACCTGGAGACCGGCCGGCCGGCGGAAGCGCTCGCGGACGTCACGCGCGCCGTAGAGCTCGACCCGCGCTGTGCCGACGCCTGGTACCAGCGCGGCTCGATCCGGCAGCAGATGGGCGACGCGGCCCGCGCCATCGAGGACTACACGCGCGCGATCGAGTGCGATCCGCGCAAGGGGATGGCCTGGTCCAACCGCGGGTCGCTGCGCTACGCGCAGGGGGACCGGCCCTCGGCCCGCGCCGATTTCGAGAAGGCGGTCGAGGTCGCGCCCGACTTGATGGAGCCGCGGATGAATCTCGCGGTCATGCGCGCCGAGGACGGGGACCCCGCGGGGGCGATCGGGGACATGGCGCGCATCATCGAACGGCATGCGGGGTCTCCGGACGCCCACGCGACGCGCGCGCGGATGCGGTGGCACACGCGGGACATCGCCGGCGCGATTGCCGACTTCGAGAAGGCCCTCAGGCTCGCGCCGCCGGGCTGGCCCGATCGCGGCGGGATCGAGGCGACGATCGCGGAGCTGCGGCGGCAGCAGGACCGGTGACGGACGGTATAATTGAAGGCGATGGCCGAACCCCAGCGCAACCGCGACCTCGGCGAGCTCGCCGTCCAGCGCGGCCTCATCAGCCGCTCCCAGCTCGCAGAAGCCCTCACCGACCTGACCGCCCGTCTCGAGCAGAGCGAAAACCCCTCGAGCGACACGCTCACGCTCATCACCGTCCTCCTCTCCAAGGGCTGGCTCCAGCCCGACCAGGTCTCCGAGCTCCTCCGCCAGCAGCTGCCGCCCGACGAGCCCGCGCGCCCGGCCGGCGACCTCCCCGCCGAGGTCGAGCAGGCCATGCGCTTCCCCGACAGCCGCTTCGCCAAGTACACCATCGTCCGCCTCCTCGGCACCGGCGGCATGGGCGCCGTCTACATGGCGTGGGACAACGAGCTCCGCCGCTTCATCGCCCTCAAGTTCCTCACCGTCGGCACCGAGGAGAACATCCGCCGCTTCATCCGCGAGGCCCAGACGGCCGCGCGCCTCAACCACCCCAACATCGCGCAGGTCTACGACGCCGGTTCCCACGACAACCGCCACTTCATCGCGATGGAGTACGTCGACGGCCTCACGCTCGACACCCTCCCCGAGGGCGTCCGCCGGGGGGAGATCGACAAGATCGTCCGCATCATGCGCGACGTCGCCCAGGCGGTCGACTACGCCCACTCCAAGGGGATCATCCACCGCGACCTCAAGCCGCAGAACGTGATGATCGACGACCTCCTCAAGCCGCGCATCATGGACTTCGGCCTCGCGCGCGCCGTCACCACGGAGGAGCTGCGCACCCGGCAGGCGGACCCCGCCCGCAAGATCACCGTCAGCGGCACGATCGTCGGCACGCCCAACTTCGTCGCCCCGGAGCAGGCGCGCGGCGACAACGACCGCCTCGACCCGCGCACCGACGTCTACGCGCTCGGCGCGACGCTCTTCGCGCTCGTCACCGGCGTGCCCCCCTTCAACGCGAACACGCCGCTCGACACGATCATGGAGGTGCTCCAGCGCGAGCCGCCCCGCCCGTCCGCCTCCAACGCCGCCGTGTCGCGCGACCTCGAGACGGTCATCCTCAAGTGCCTCGAGAAGGAGCCGGTCTACCGCTACCAGAACGCCCGCGAGGTGGCCGACGAGCTGCAGCGCATCCTCTCCGGCGAGCCGGTGCAGGCCCGCTCCGCCAGCCTCGCGGAGATGATTCACCGCCTCGTGCGGCGCCGCCCGACGGCGACCTCCATCCTCGTCTCCGCCGTGCTCCTCGTCAGCATGGCGCTCTTCTTCGTGAGCCGCGAACTCCTGGAGAGGGTGGAGCGCGACGCGCTGGAGGCCACCCAAAGGGCCGAAGAGACCCGCCAGCGCCAGGAGCAGATCCGGCTGGAGCGCGCGCAGAACCTCGTCGAGGAGGCGCGCCCCCTCGTCGAGCGCGCCGACCGCATGCTGCACCTTCCGGGCTTCTCCCGCAGGGCGTTCGTCGACGCGGTCAACGAGGCGCTCGCCGCGCTCACGCGCGCCGTCGAGTCCCACGGCTCCTACGCGCCCGCGCTCCTGCTGCGCGCGAAGGTCCACGCCCTCGCCGGCGATCTCGGCCGCGCAATCGAGGACGCGGACCACGCGGCGGCCTGCGACGTCCCGACGGCGCGCCCCGTCCGCGGGCTGCTGCGCCTGAAGCGCGCCCTGCGCGACCGCCGCGCGCCGCGCATGCTCGCGCTCCTGGGGTCGCCCGCATCCTGGTCGGCCATCCGGCCGCTCCGCGAGACGCGCGCCGACTTCGACGGCGCCGCCGACGACTTCGCGGCCGTGCGCTCCGAGTTCGCGGACGGCGCGCGGGCTTTCGCCCGGGGGGACGCCGCCGCGGCCCTCGTGCATCTCGGCCGCGCCGTCGAGCGCGATCCGCAGGACGCGGACGTCCGTCTCATCGCAGCGGCCGCCCATCTGGCCCGCGGCGACGCTGCCGCGGCGGGTGCGGCGCTGGAGGCGGCGATCCGCGTCAGGCCGAACGACGCCGAGGCGCGCGCGTGGCACGCGCTCGTCCTGCGCCGGCTGGGCCGCGCGGACGACGCCGTCGCCGAGGCGCGCGCCGCGCTCGAGATCGCGCCCGACCATCCCGACCTGCTGGTGCTGGCGGGCGACCTCGACACGGCGGTCGCGCGCCGCCCGAAGGACGCGGTTCCGCTCGCGTGGCGCGGCATGGAGCGCCTGCGCGCGGTGCGGACGCACGAGGCGCTCACGGACTTCGAGTCAGGGGCGCGGCTGCTGCCGGAGGGCGTGGAGGTGCTTCACGCGCTGCGGTCGCGCGCGGCTCTGGCTCTCGGCCGCACCGACGTGGCGGAGCAGGCGGGGCTCGAGGCGGTCCGGTGCAACCCCGATTACGGGCCGGCGCACGCGGCGCTGGCGGCGGCGCGGTGGGCCCGCGGCGCGCGCGGCGCGGCGCGCGAGTCGCTCGACGTGGCGCTCAAGCTCGACGCGGCCGACGCCGATGTGCAGGAGCTGCTCGGCGCGATGGAGCACGCGGCGGGGCGCAAGCGCGAGGCGGTGGAGGCCTGGAACCGCGCGATCGAGCTCGACCCGCAGCGGAAGGGCCGGCTCCAGCCGCTTGTCGACCGGGCAGGGGATTGATCAGCGCGCGCGCCCCTGGTGCTTGGGCCACCGGTCGCTCGGCCGGCCGAGCTCGATCAGCCGCCGCTCCGCCTCGTCGCGCTCCTCGGGCGCGCTCGACCCCAGCTTCCTGACCAGCTCCGCATCCTGCAGCGCGACGACCGCCGCCAGAACGTGCGCCACCGTGCCTCCACGACGACTATAGCGCATAATGCCCGCGTGAACGCCCGGGACTTCGGTGTCACCGACGACCCCTACCAGGCCGCCGCGGAGGATGTCCGCCCCTACCGCGCCCTGACGCCGCGGGAGCGGTATGAGAGGTTCCTCGACCTGATGTCCTTCCTCGAGGAGATCTGGCGCTCCCTGCATCCGGAGCGGCGCCGGCTGTGCGAGCGCGCCGGGGACGCGCTCGACGACCCCGGACGCTGGTGGCAGACAGTCCCCTCCCGATGAGCCTGCAGCCGGAGCTCCACGCGGCCACGCGAACGGTCGTCGACATCCTTGAGATGATGGGCGTGGCACGCTAGCATGCCGCCATGCGGGCCGACGACCTCAAGAAGATCCTCGACCGTCGGCCCTTCAGACCGCTTCGGCTGCACATGAGCGACGGAAGCCACGTCGACATCCGTCATCCCGAGCCAGTCGTCGTGTCGCGCTCCTACGTGCTCGTGCCGGAAGTCGTATCGCCCGCCGGCGTCTTGGAGGAGTTCGAGTTCTACGGCCTGCTCCACATCGTCAGGGTCACGCGCGCCGGCCGCAACGGCGGGCGCGGCCGCTCCCGGCGCTGATCCACGGCGCTCCCCCAGCCCCATTCGTGATTCGCGGGGCTATCCGCCGTCGCCGACCCGCCATCCCCGACGGTCGCTGGAAAGGCTATGGCGGATGAGACCGCTTGATGCGACAAGCCGTCTCACTTCTTCTCCTCCTTCTTCTTGTCGTCCCGCCACTTCTTCTCGTTCGTGTGTGGGAACGAGGGCTGCATCGTGCACTCCGCGCGCGTCTTCTTCTTCGGGCACTCGTCGAACTGGCACGTGCCCTCCTTCTCCGCCGGCGCGGAGCATCCCTCGCACTGGAACCAGATCGCCGACTTGCTGACCTTCTCCTCCTTGTCCTTGCCGCAGCACTGCCCCTTGTCGTACGAGTCGTTCTCCGGGTGGCAGTCGGCGTGGTAGTACTTCTTCACGCACACCTTGCGCTTCACGATCGTGTGCGATCCCCCGCCCGCCTCCTTCTTGTGCCCGGCGACCTCCTTGTCCTCCATGATCTTCGAGCACTCGTTGCAGTACGGCGCCAGCTCGATCTTCTTCAGGTCGCACGCGTCCGCCGCCCTCGGCCCGAGCGGCTTCCCCTGGCTCCCCGTTCCGCCGTGCTTCTTGTCCTGCGCCGCCACAAGCAGCGCCGCGAACACAACCGCCCCAACGACCTTCGTCATCGCAAGCCCTCCGTTGATAAGACACCGTTTGTGTCCAACTCTGTCTGCGCGTGCGCGGCGTGAGCCGCCGCCGGCATTCTCTGACTGGGTTCCGGGTTCTGCGTTCTCATGGCGCGGGCTCCCCCCACTCGCTGAGAAGTCCCCTTACCTGGTCCCTCACCCACACATCCTTGCTCCCCAGCCCGTCCTTGATGAACGGCACCGCCGGCAGGCCCGCCGCCTTCAGCCGGTCGATCGCCTCCACCCGCGCCCCCGGATCCGCCGACGCGTCGCACAGCCTCCTATAGGCGGCGCGGATCTCCTTCTCGACCTCCGCCGCCGGCGCGTCGAACCTCCGCTTCAGCAGCTCCGCGATGAACGTCTCCGCGCCGACGAGCGCCAGCATCTTCTCGCGCCCGGTCCCCGGATCGCTCGACGCGCCCGCCACCCCGAGCGGCAGCAGCATCTCCTCGTCCTCCGGCCACGCCTCCACGCTCGACCCCTTCCGCGCGTGCCCGTTGTAGAACCGCACCGACTCGACCGCGTGCCGCCTCCCCGCCTCCGCGTCCGCCGCCGACCCCGCGAGCGACTCGTGGATCCGTGCGAGCTGCAGGTACGGACGCTGCCGCCGCGCCAGCAGCCCGTCGTACCGCTTCTTCGCCTCGTCGAGCATCCCGGCGAACTCGCACACCTCCGCGACGTGCGCGTCCCGCGCCGCCCGCCCGCGCTCCATCAGCCGCCGCACCGTCGCCCTCGCCCCCTCCAGGTCGCCCTGCAACAGCTGCATCCGCGCCTTGAAGAGGCCCAGCGACTCCTCCAGCGCCGCGTCCTTCCCCGCCTCGGCGAGCTTCACGCCGAGCGCCGCCGCCTCGAGCGCGTCCTCCGTCTTGCGCACGCGCAGGAAAATCCGCGCCGCGGCGAACTCCAGCCGCGGGTCCGACACCTTCGCCCGCGCGCCCTTCAGCACCTGCGCGCTCATCTCCTCCTGGTTGTAGACCCAGCCCAGCAGGATCGCCAGATCGCGGTATGCCTCCATCGACGGGCTCTTCCCGACGTGCGCCATCAGCCGCTTCTGCATCGCGTCCGCCGGATGCTTCGCCCGCACCGACTCGAGCAGCAACGCCGCCCGCTCGAAGATCGCCGGCCCGACCTGCCGGAACCAGTCGAGGAACGCCTCCGGATCGGCAACCAGCTCTTTCGCCCACAGCAGCGGCGGCGACGCCTTCTCGACGCCCGCCAACTCGGCCCCGTCGACGAATCCCTCGTTCACGTAGAGGTAGTCGTCGGCGGCCTTCTTCAGCACCTCGCGCCACCCCCGCGCCTCCGCCAGCCGCGCCGCGCCGATCACGAGCTGCGTCGTCGCGAAGTGCAGCACGCGGTCGCCGCGCTGCCGCCGGCAGTGGTCGAGCGACTTGCGGAACCACTCCTGCGCCGCCTTGTCGTCGCCCGCCTTGAAGTGCGCCAGCCCGACGACGTATTCCGCGCGCGCGTCGGCCTCGGGCACGGCGGCGATCTTCTCCAGCATCGGGATCATCCGCTTCGGCCGGGCCATCTCGACGGGTCCGGTCGGCGGAAGCGGCGCGTCTCGCGCCCCCACGGGGCCGAGGTTCGGGCGCTCCGGTCATCAGTCGGGCTTCGGGTTCTCCTTCGTCTCCAGGATGCGCAACGCCGTGCGGTACATGTAGTGCCGGAAGCCGAACACGCCCTTGAACTCGTCGACCGCCCCCTGCAGCAGTTCCACGTGCGCGTCCGGCCCCAGGATGCGGCTCAGGAGATCGCCCACGTTCGTCACGTACGTGAGGCGGCGCTTCCCCTCCGCGTCGCGCACGTCCGCGAGCGCGCGGAACTCGCGCAGCAGCTCCGACTCGAGCGTGAGCTTCAGCTCCCTGCCCCGCGCGACCTTGAGCGCCACCTCCTCGCCGATCTTCCGCTTCGTCGAGAGCGTCGTCAGGTCGGTCCACGCCGCGGGCGCCTTGCCGTCGAACTCCGTGATGACGTCCCCCTCGACGAGCCCCGCGCGGGCCGCCGGGCCGTCCGGCTCGACGCGCCCGACCTTGAATCCGTCGCCGGGCTCGAAGCCGAGACGGATGCGCTTGAGCAGCTGCGGCAGGTCGCCGAACCGCAGGTCCATGTCGCTGAACACGTGGTACGCGAAGTGGAACTGGTCGAGGTCGGCCTTCACCTCGCCGATGCGCCGCGCGAACGCGGCGACCGCCCCCCTGACGTCCCCCTTCCCCGCCAGCGCCCGCATGCGCTCGCGGCCGATCTCGTCGCCGAGGTAATCCTCGAGCACCGGCGCGCGGTCGAGCAGCTTGAGCGCCGCGTCGTACAGCTTCCGCTCGCTCAGCGCGCGCGCGAAGTACGACACCGCCTGCGGCTCCTTCCACGCCCCCGCCGCGAACTCGTCCGCCGTCGCGGCCGCGCCCGCCGCGTCGCCGAGCTGGATCTGCGCCCAGTGCAGGTTCATCATCGCCGTGCCGAGGTCGGGCCTCGCCTCGCGCAGCTTCTTCAGCGCCTCGACGCACTCCTTGAGCGGCTCGGTGCGGTCGAGCGACGGCCGCAGCGACAGGAGCAGCGCGCGGTGCATGAACCGCTGCATCCGCGCCCGTCCCCCGGCCTCCGCCGGGGCGTTCGCATCCGGCTCGGGCGCGTCCGCGGCGGAAAGCTCCGCCGCCAGCGGATCAGCGCCCTCCCATCCGATGACGCTGAATCCGTGAGTGGGTCAGGGAAACTCCCCCTCCTGGAACTCCATCTCGCGCCGGATGACCGCGGTGTGCCGATGCCCGCCGCCCGCCGTCGCGACCGCGTCGGTCATCTCGGTCTCCAGCGGCAGCTCCAGGGGCTTCGCGGCGCGGTTCCCGCGCATCGCGTGCCGCTTCTTCACCTCGATGCGCCACGACTCCTGCTTCGACCCGCCCACGTTCGCCGGCATCTGGCGCAGGATCTCGAAGTCCATGCCGGCCAGGAGCCACGTCTCGGGATCGATGTAGAAGCGCTTGCGCATCGTCGCGAGCGTCGACCACTCGTACGGCATCTTCGGCAGGAGCGCCCGCCCGTCGCGCCACGACGAGAGCACGACGCACTCGCGGCCCGCGAACTTCGCGCGGGCCTCCGCCTTCAGGTTGGGCTCGTGCCCGAACATGATGCGCGGCGCGAGCTGGAACTGGATGGCGGGCTCGTTGATCCAGAAGATCGTCTCGATGGTGGTCGGCATGAGCGTCGGCTCGACCTCGTCGTGGCCGGGCTCGCCGCGCTTCGACCGGAAGATCAGGAACGGGAACGACTCCTCCGGCTTCGGCGACTCGATCATGAGCATGATCGGCGCGATCGTCAGCGCCTCGGCGCCCCAGACGACGACGTAGTGGTTGGGGCCGGGCGCCTTGAGCTCCCCCGCGGCGTCGCCGCAGCTGAGGTTGGTCGACATCGTGCGGACGCCCTCGGCGCGGTGGAAGCGCCCGAGGAGCTCCAGCCCGAACGCCTGCGACAGGTGCCCGGCGTTGAACTTGCTGAAGACGCGCCAGCCGACCTGCTCGATCTGCGAGTCGTCCGCGCGCTTCTGCATCTCCGCGATGACGGCCTCCGGGCCGTCCTGCCCTCCGAAGCCTTGCCAGGCCGCGCCGCGGAAGGGCGACGGCGAAGGAGGGTCCTGCCCCTCCGCGCACGGCAGGAGGAGCAGGCACGCGACGAGCGCAAGCAGCCGCACGTTGCTATCCCACGTGATAGTCGACGAACCCCGCGTCGCCGCCGACGAAGAAGATCGTGACGTCGTCGATGTACGGCGTGGCCAGGACGCGCGCCACCGGGTCGAGGTAGCCGGTCCAGTTGAACTTCACGCGGAAGCGCAGGTCGGTCGGCGTGACGACCGGCCAGGGCGCGCCGCCCGGCGTCTGCACCGCGGAGAACCAGTCGTTCGAGTAGGTCGGCGTCCACACGCCGTCGATCAGCAGCGACACGTCCGTGCGCGGCTTGATCGTCTGCGGCACGCCGCCGGTGACGGCCCACGGGCCGGACTGCACCGTGCGGTAGTCGGTCAGCACCGGGTCGAGGTTCGGCGACGCCGCGTCGACGTCCTCGCCGAAGTACGTCCAGCCGATGCCGATGATGCGCAGGCTGGCCGCGCCGCCGCCGGGCCCCATGGGCGGAGGGGCCACCGCGGTGTACCCCGACGGCGCCGCCACGGACGACGGCGGAGGCAGCACGCGCACGCCGCCCGACACCGGCAGGTTGAACTTCGGCGACTCGTAGAGGCCCTCGGCCGCGTCGCGCGGGATGTGGTAGCGCCCCTGGTTGAACTGGTTGACCATCGCCGTCCGCTGCGCCTCCTGGGCGGAACCGGTCGAGTCGCCCGCCTTGGTGGTGCGGAGGAGGTAGTACTCGTCGATCGTCGAGTCCGGTGCGAAGTTGCGCGTCGCGGGCGGGATCCCCTGGCCGCCGCCGCCCTCGTACGGAGCGGGGACGCTCGGGCCCCACTGGTCGTTCTCGCCGATGCGGATGAGGTTGCGCTGGGACGAGTAGATCATGCCGGTCGCCAGGTCGTTCGTGACCTGGATCGAGTTCGGGCCGAACGAGCAGCCGCAGTCGCCCATCCCGCTGTGATGGAAGCTCCAGTCGAACAGCGGATGCGGGAACGAGCTGCTGTTCAGGTAGTTCGCGTTCGAGTAGACGCAGTCGTGCGTGGGCGTGGTCGGCCCGTACGCCACGCCGCCCGCGCTGTGGCCGACGCCGTTGATGAGGATGCGGCGGTACGGATTGCCGTTCGGCGTCGCGTAGTAGATGCCGCTCGTGTAGGCGGTGCCGTCCATCGTGAAGCCGCCGCGGTGGTACCAGATCCAGTGCATCCAGCGGCCGGCCGCCAGCGGGTTGCGCAGCAGGTAGTACGGCTGGTTCGCCATCGGGCTCGCCGTCGCCGTTGACGCGGTGCGGCGGCGCTTCGACATGGCGGCCATGCAACCGGGGTAGCCGATCGACGGGACGTCGGTGCCGCCCTGGTGCAGGTGGTGGTTGAGCGTCGGCGTGGCGCCGCAGTTGCTGACGCCCGCGAAGCAGCAGGACGGGCCCGGGTTGGGCGGCCGCGTGAGGAACGACTCCCAGTTCAGGAAGATCATCGAGGCCGGCCGCACGGGGTAGTAGCTCGCCATGAAGCCCGGCCACATCTTGTGGTTGGCGCTCGAGTACGGCCCCGTGAACTGCGTGAACGTGTAGTTCTCGACGTCCGGCCGCTGCGACGGGCAGTAGTAGTGCGTGAACGGCAGCGGATGGCTCGCCTCCGGCGCGTACGAGCCGGAGATGAACGGCACGCTCAGGATGTCGGCCCGCGGATCGAGCTTCGACCAGTTGAAGTACTCGCGGATGCGGCCCGACATCTCCGGGTAGAACTTCGGCTTGATCCAGTACGAGAAGAGCATCCGGTACTCCTGCGACTTCTCGACGAGCGCGGCGGTCGTGATCCAGTACGCGAGCGTCGAGTGCCGCTCGAGGAAGATGCCGTCGATGCGCTGGTCGATCGGCGCCGAGACGCCGAGCGAGAAGTTCGGCAGC
>Ga0187892_10009127_pt1 | contig 13195 bp, 12 predicted proteins | sample MA1701073metaG_FD_139345 | JGI IMG/M metagenome (GOLD analysis project Ga0187892, IMG submission 139345) | Bio-ooze microbial communities from a basaltic lava cave in the Kipuka Kanohina Cave System on the Island of Hawaii, USA - MA170107-3 metaG ...
CGCATCCGTCTGCGGCCCGGCGACTTCTTCGGCGAGATGAGCCTGATCGATGGCGGGCCCCGCTCCGCGACGGTGGTCGCCGAGACGCCGCTGCGGCTGCTCGTCATCCACCGGCGGCACTTCGAGACGCTGCTCGACAAGGTGCCGGGGATCACCCAGACCCTGCTGGTGACGCTCTGCGGACGCGTGCGGCACGCGGAACGCGGGCTCGACATGTCGCGCCGGATGACTACGAGGCACTGACCCCCGCCGCGCGCAGTCGGCTGGCGCTCAGGCGGACATCGACTCCGCGCGCACCAGCACGTACCACTGATGGAGCTCCGCGGCGAACAGCTCCTCGGTCCGGAGCACCAGCCGCTGGAACGCGAACTCGGGCGGCACCCCGCCCTTCGACCGCCCATCGATGATGTCCTGCAGCTTGGCCCGTAGGTGCTCGAGGGCGTGGGCCTGCTCGCGATACGCGAGGCTCAACCGGCGCCATTCATGCAGGGCCTTCAGGCTCTGGATGGCCAAGGCCACGGTCGGGAGCGTGATCGCGAAGACGGTGACCACCTGCTCGAACACGGTGAGCGCGCTTTTCGCCGTCGTGGGCGACGCCGGCGGAATCGGCGCCGGCGGCGTCGGGGTCGGTGCGTGCGGCAGCAGCCACACCAGGACGAGGTGAACGATGGCGCCGATGATCGAGAAGAGGAGCACGAGCCGCAGCCCATCTTCCAGGCGCTCTTCGGAGTGGCCGTATTCCCGCTGCCGCTGAGCGTAGTATCGGACCTGGTCACGCAAGCGTTGATCGCGGTATGTTTCCATGGCTTGGTTGAGATCGGTCCGGGGCATGACGGGCGCCGCGGCCGCACTGCTCAAGCGGCTATCTTCCAGCTGATCACGCCAGGCTTCACCGCTCGTGGCCAGAGGCAGCATCTCCAGGGGCTTCAACTGCTCGCTGGTCAACAGGTTCTTCCGGGTGTCGGCCTGCCGGGCGACGTCCGTGTTGAGGTATGGCCCGACGCGCGCACGGGCGAGGAACAGCTCGCGCCGGAGCAGCTCCGCGCGTAGACGCGCGAGGATCCAGCCCTTCGTCGGTCCGACGTGTTTGCCGACCGTGAACCAGATCCAGATCAGGCACGCCACCTCACCCGCGATCAACATCGTTGCGGTCAGGTGGGAAGGGTGCGTGGCGATCTGTACGGTCAGGAGCAAGACCGCCAACGGCGAGATCAGGGCGAGCCGGCGGCCCAGGCGCAGATAGTCGGTCTGCTCGCTGGCCGCATGCTCGCTCCAGCGTCGGCACGCTCGGTCCAGCTCGGCCAGCTCGGGCTCGATCGCCGGCTCATCGCCGTTCAGCGCGTTCTGTCCGAGGGCGCGGAAGCCCTCGACGATCCGTTCCGCGAGGCGCGGCAGAAAGACGATGGCGAGCACGATCGGGATCCACACGAGAGCCCAGAGATTCAGGAACACGAGCAGTTCGAGTGCGACGACCAGTCCGATGGTGATGGCGATCCACGGCCACGGTGAGCTCTTCAATCGTCTCGGCTGCATCGGCGCTTGTACATCGCCCGACATGCTGTTCGTGTTCATGGCTCCCCCTTCCCCGGAAGGCGCTCGACGAGGATACGGCCCTGCCCGGCGCCCAGTGAGGTGCCGACCGCGGTGCCCGGCACGCGGTTGCCGGCCCGCACGATGACCAGCGGCTTTCCTCGTGCCCGCGCCCAGGCTACGATCTCCCCCGTCCCTCCCCGCCCCTGCGGCCTCTGTCCGTCCCAGACCGCCACCAGCACATCGCAGTGCTGCACCACATATCGCCCCACCGCGCGGTAGGCTGCGTCGCGTGACCGGCGGCGGGGCAGCACGACCGTCTCCGTGGCGGCGCCCAGCAGCTTCACGAACTTCGCGCGCGAGGCCCGCGAGGGGAAGTCGTGCATGTATTCGTGGATCGGCAGCGGCAGGGTGGCGATCATGCGGCCGTGGGGGCGGGCCAGGATGCGCTCCGCGACCAGCCGATCCGCGCCCTCGGCCAGCGGGGAGAGTGCCACCGGCAGGTGCCCCGGCCACGCCTCCTGGATACGGTCCAGCGCGCGGTCGATCGCGTCCGTCAGGCGTTTGACATCCGTAAGGGAGCGGTGACCGGTAATGCCGATCCTCACGGTCCGTGGGGCGGCACGCTTCGCCGCCCGGGAGGTGCGACGCCGCCCCCCCGCTCTGGCGCCGGCCGCAGAGCGCCCGTGCTGAGCCATGTCAGGGAGGAAGGCGATCAGCGGTCGGCCGACGCGACGTCTGCCTGCGCCTCTTCAGCGCAGCAGCTCCTGCAACTCCGGGATGATCCACAGCGGCTTGTCGCCGGCCGTGACACGCTGAATATTGTCGAACGCGTTCCGGAACGCGCGACGCCAATTCTCCCAGGTGGGTCCGGCCATGTGAGGGGTGAAAGTCACGTTCGGCAGCGCCAGCAGTGAATGATCGGCCGGCGGCGGCTCCTCCACCATCACATCGAGGCCGGCGGCGAGGATCTGGCCCGAAGTGAGCGCGTGTTGGAGCGCCGCCTCGTCGACCACCGGGCCGCGGCAGGTGTTGATGAAGAGCGCGCTCGGCTTCATCATCGCGAACTGCTCGCGGCTCATCATCCCGCGCGTCCGATCGGTCAGCGGGACGTGCAGGCTCACGATGTCCGAGGTGCGCAGCAGCTCCGGCAGCAGGACGAATCGCACGCCCATCGCGTCCTCTTGATCCTGGCTGAGCCGCGCGATGTCGTGGTACTGCACCTGCATCTCGAAGCCGCGAACCAGCCGCGCCACCTTCTTGCCGATGTTGCCCAGACCCACGAGGCCGAGCGTCTTGCCGTGGAGCTCGTACAGACGCGTGGTGGAGAAATCCCCGGTCCGCCACTTGCCCGCGACGACGTCGTTGTGCTGCTTGACCAGCTTCTTCGCCACCGCGAGCATGAGCATCAGCGTGTGCTCGGCGACCGGGATGGCGTTGGCGCCCCCGTTGTTGCAGACCGGCACGCGGGCCTTGCGCGCGGCCTCGATGTCGACCCGGTCATAGCCGGCGCTGACGAGCTGGACCAGCTTCAGCCGCGGCGAGGCGCGATAGAAGTCGGAGCCCAGGCGGACGCGCGCGAAGCCCACCAGGAACTCGGCCTCTTCCATGGCATCGAGGAACTCGGGCACGCCCTGGTCGATCGCGTAGAGCTCGTACCCCGCGGGCAGGAGCGAGCGGGCGGTTTCGACGAGGGGGGCCGGCAGCTTGGGCGACAGCACGATCTTGATGCCCACGGGCGCTCCTTTGGTGTTGTGAAGGGTGGAGGCGACGCTCGACGCTCTGCGGAGAGGCTATCACGGCCGCGGCGATCGTGTCAGGACGTAGTAGGCCGCCTCGATCTCACGGTGCTGGATGAATCCGAGGCGCTCGAAGCCGAGCTTCTGGGCTCCCTCCAGGACGAGGGGGCGTATCTCCCTCTCCCCCCCGCCGAGGGGGAGAGGGCGGGGTGAGGGGAACGGTGGCAATTCCTTGACCGGCGTCCCTCCAGGGTCTAGCCTAACGCCGACATGCCCGAATGGTGCAGGCCGGGGCCCCGTCTCATGAAGGTGTGATGTATACCGCACATTTCGGCCTCACCGAGCCCCCCTTCTCGATGACCCCCGACCCGCGCTATGTCTACATGAGCGAGCGCCACCGTGAAGCGCTCGCGCATCTGATCTACGGCAGCGGCGAGGGCGGCGGGTTCGTGCAGCTCACCGGCGAGATCGGCACCGGCAAGACGACGCTGTGCCGCTGTCTGCTCGGGCAGCTGCCGCCGCGGGTCAACGTGGCGGTCGTGTTGAATCCGCGGCTCACCGACATCGAGCTCCTCGCCACGGTCTGCGACGAGCTGCGCATCCCGTATCCCCCCGGCACGACCAGTCGGAAGCTGCTGGTCGATGTGCTGTACCGGCATCTGCTCGACGCGCACGCCCAGGGCCAGCGCACGGTGCTCATCCTGGACGAGGCGCAGGATCTCGCTCCCGAGGTCCTGGAGCAGATCCGGCTCTTGACGAATCTCGAGACGCCGACCCGCAAGCTCCTGCAGATCATCCTCATCGGCCAGCCCGAGCTGATCCGCCTGCTCGAGCGCGAGGATCTGCGGCAACTCTCGCAGCGGGTCACCGCGCGCTATCACCTGCTGCCGTTCTTCGAAGAGGACACGCGCGGATACATCCGGCACCGTATGTCGGTAGCCGGCCAGAAGGGACCGGTTTTCACCGAGGCCGCCGTTCGCCAGGTGCATCAGGCGAGCCGCGGCGTGCCGCGGCTCATCAACGCGATCTGCGATCGCGCGCTGCTCGGCGCGTACACACAGGACGAGCACCGCGTGTCCTCCGGCACCGTGAGCCGCGCCACCGCCGAGGTGCTGGGGCACCCGCCGGCGGCGCGCCTGTCGCGCTCCTGGCAATGGGCCGGGGCGGCGATCGCGGCGGCCGCGCTCATCACGGGCGTCTGGGTGGTGCTCACGCACGGGCAGATCCGGCTGGACGCGCGGCACGCCCTCCAGGGCTGGTCCAGGCCCGCGGCGGTGACGAGCGGCTCGGCCGTGCCCGTTCCGGCCGCCACGTCGCCCGCGCCCCCGACCGCCGGCACGGCGGGCGACGGTCAGCAGGTACGCGCGCCGGCCTCACCGGTTCAGGAGACCGCGCCGACCAGGCTCGGCTTGCTCCTCGCGGATCCCATGCTGCCCGCCGACAAGAAGTCCGCGTTCAAGAGTCTCTACGCCCGCTGGCAGCTCGACTTCGATGGCGCCAGGAACAACCTGGGCTGCGAGCGGGGGCGCGCGGAAGGTCTCCAGTGCCTGTTCAAGACCGGCAGCTGGGGCAAGCTCCGACGCTTCAACCTGCCGGCGATCATCGAGCTGACGACGCCCAGCGGGGATCGGCGCTATGCGACGGTGGTCGCGCTCTCCGAGGCGGCCGCCACGCTCGACTTCGGCGGACGAACCTACGCGTTCCCGCTGAGCGAGATCGACCGCTACTGGGAGGGACCGTTCATCCTTCTTTCCAGATCGGCAACCTCGGGCTCGGCGCCGATCCTGCCCGGCACGCGCAGCAGGGACGTGGAATGGGTGAAGCAGCGACTCGCCGAGCTCGACGGCACTCCGGTGCCGGCCCGCAATCGTGACCTCTTCGACGACGAGCTGCGCTCACGGGTGCTCGCCTTCCAGCGCAGCCGGTCGCTCCTGGCGGACGGTATCGTCGGAGAGGAGACGCTGACTCATCTCAGCACCGGGCAGCACGACCCGCGCGTGCCCCGCCTGTGGGGCGCCGGGCCGTAGAGAGAACCACGCGATGTCTTACATTCTCGACGCACTCAAGAAAGCCGAGCAGGAAAGCCAGCAGGCGAAGGTCCCGACGCTGGCCACCGTGCACGGACGAGCCCGGCCGCCACGGCGGCAGACCTGGCCCTGGATCGCCGCCGCGGTGATCGTGCTGAACGCCGCCGTGTTGATCTGGCTGCTGCGCGCGAGCCCGAGCGCCGTGGTGGCACCGTCCGTCAGCTCGGTTCAGCCACCCGCGTCTTCTCAGGCGCCGACATCGCCCGTCACGCCATCCGCGCCGACCTCGGAAGCGGTCACGCCGCCGCGTCCCGTCCAGGTCGAGCCGCCCGTGGTTCCGCCGGGGAAAGCGGCCGCCGCCATTCCGGCGCCGGCCGCGCCCGCGCCCCTTCAGGTCCTGCCCTCGCGCCAGCCGGCGGTCGAGCGCAGACCGCCACCGGTTGCGCTGGTCCCGCCGGCGCCGGTCAGGTCGGAAATCCGTCCGCCCAGGCCCGCCGACGCTCCCACGCAAACGGTTCCACCACCGGCCGCGGAGCGATCACCAGTGACGCCGGGGACGCCGCCGCAGCCGATCGCGCCGACCACACCCCCGAGGTCCGCATCCGTTCCGGAGCGATCACCCGCCCCCGCCGTGACCTCGGCGCCGGTGAAGCCCCCGGATCCGCCAGCGGGGCCACCCACGACCGGTCAGGAACCGGGGCCGACGCCCGAGATCGTCTCCAGGGTGAATGTGCAGATGCTCGTGTACTCGGAGGTGCCGGCCGAGCGGCTGGTCTTCATCAACAACCAGAAGTATCTGGAGGGGCAGTCGCTCGAGGGCGGCCAGCTGGTGCTGGAGCGCATCACGCAGGAGGGCGCGGTGCTGACCTACCAAGGGAAGCGGTTCTTCGTCCGCGCCGACCAGGGGGGCGCGCGCTAATGAGTCTCGCAGAATTGCCTAGCGCCGCGGGAGGCGGTGGCAGGCCCGGACGCCCCGACGGGCTCGCCTGTACGCCCGAGCTCCGCTCGGGCCGATCGAGCTGGGACCCCCCATCCCCCAGAGGGGGTCGCGCGAGGGCAGCCCATCCCTGGCGGCGCGCTCGCTCCGCCGCTCCGCTTCGCGCGGCGACACGGCTCGCCCTCAGGGGCTCCCGGCCCTGCCACCACCTCCCGCCGCGCTAGACAATTCTGCGAGATTCATCAGGAGTCTGTCCGACCCTCCGCCTCACCCATCGCCGGCACCAGCCAGCACCGGCCTCAGACTTCAGGAATCAGCACGATCCGCTGGGGACCACGAAGGCGAACGCGCTGCCGGCGCGCCCGCGCGCTTGTGGCGATCGCAGCGCCCTGCTACCGTAGACACACCACGGGTCAGGTGAACCACGTGCGTTCACCTACGCATTCAGGAGAAACCCATGAGGAAGATCGCAAGCCATGTGCTCGTCACCGTGTCGTGTGCGGCAATGCTGACCGGATGTGCCGTTATCCCCCAAGGCCCCATCACGGCGCCGCTCATGCTCGACATGAAGGGGCCGGTCTCCACCGGTGCCGCGGCCGGCAGCGCCAAGGTGGGCCGGTCCGAGGCGTGGGGCATTCTGATATTCGCCACGGGCGATGCCAGCATCTCGGCCGCCATGCGCAACGGCGGCGTCACCAGGGTTCACCACGTCGACAACGAGACCATGAACATCCTGGGCATCTACGCCAAGTACACGACCATCGTTTACGGAGAATAAAGCGTCCTCGCTGGCGTCCGAGGCTGATCCGCGGTCAGCGTACGGCGTGAGCCGGTCCGCCCCGCCACAACCGGGGCGGACCGGCTCATCGTGTTACTGGAGCGGCGAGAACGCCGCCGGCATCATGATCTTGTTGGCCTGCGCCAGCAGCTCGTCCCCGCCGCCGGGCGGCGGCCACACACCGGCCGCACGGGCCTGCTCGCGGATGGCCAATCGCTGGTCCATGCTCTTGTACGCCCAGATGTGGATGAACCGGTTGGCCTGTCCGAAGTCCACACCACCGGCGAGCACGACCGGCGACAGCTTCGTGCGCTCGGCGATCTTGCTCTCCCAGCGCTTCATCACACCCGGGAGCGCGCCCGGCCGGACGCTGTAACAGCGCATCTCGAAGATCGGGCCCGGCGCGCCGGGCGTGATCTCCGGAATGAACGGGAACGGCGTCACGATTTCCACTTCCTGGTGAGTGATGAACTCGTGGACCTTCGGTGGCCAGTTGGGATCCTTGGCCGCCTCGGCGCGGATCCGGGCGCGCTCGCCGAGGTCGGCGTAGGGCCACACCTGCACGACCTCGTTGAGGGGACCCACCTCCGTGTGCCAGAAGGCGGCAAGGGGCGAGTACTTGCGCCGGTACTCGTACGCCTCGGTGTAGCGCTTCTCGACCTCACCCACGCTGCGCGGGTTCAACGTGTACGTGCGGATCTCGTAGATCATGAAGGGGCCTCCTTTCGGTGACGCCAGAGTACCGCACCGGGGTGATCCCGTCACGCCCTGCGTGCGCCACGCCCGGCATCGCTTGGCCCTTGCGCTCGGCGCCACCGAGAGTATCGTTGGAGCCCGATGATGGTGAGCCCCCTGATGGTCCCGATCGAAGTCAGAGCCTTCCGGCTGCTGGCGATCTGCCTGGTGCTGCTGGTGGTGGCGCTGCTCGTTCAGTTGTTTCCACGAAGAGCGCCGGGCGCCGACCGGCTCGTCTCGCTGGTCATCCTCGCCGTCGTACTGATCATGGCCGTCATGGTGTTGATGCTGACGACCTACTGACCGGCGCCTGGCCCGACGGCCAGCTCATGGCTTCGGTATCTTCACCGTCTTGCTGATCATCAAGCTCCCCGACAGGAAAAACAGCAGCGCCACCAGGTGCAGATGCACGCCCAGTCCTCGCACCGGCAACAACGTCCCGTGGTACTCGGCCAGCAGCAACAATCCCAGCGGAACGATGCTGGTCGGGATGGGCGTGCCCTCGAAGTAGCGGACCTTGCCGCTGTCGGCCGCCAAGCTCTCCGCGGTGATGTTGTACCGGGCCAGCCGGCTCACCCCGCAGCCGACGAAGTACATGAGGATGACCTGGTCGAGCACACTGTTCAGACCGACGGCGTAGGCGATGCCCGCCGGCGCCACGCCGAACGAGATCACATCGGCCAGCGAGTCCAGCTCGCGGCCCATCGGGGAGGCGCGATGCCGCCAGCGGGCAATCCGGCCGTCGAGGATGTCCAGGACCAGCGCGAGCGGTACGAGGAGCGCGGCCACATAGAGATGGCGGCGGTCTTGCGAGGTCAGATACTTCATGGCCTCGAACAGGGCCGCGACCCCACAGAACCCATTCGCGATCGTGAAGAAATCCGCGAGGTGAAAATCCCGGATCATCGAGAAGTGTCGCCGTCGCGCTGGCGGGCTCATGGTGGCTCTAATGCGGAGGGGTGGGGCGGGTTGCCGACGTCGGGGGTGTTTCCGGCTCGGGCCGCCAGGTCTTCACCAGCCCTTCGCCCCTGGCGATCTGCGCCGGGCTCAGCGCGCCCTTGATGGCGTCGCGGGCGCGGCCGGCGACCTCGGCTTCCGCGCCGGAGAGTCCCTGGGCCGCGATGCTGAACCAGACGTAGGCGAGCGCGGGGTCGCGGTCGACGCCCTGGCCGTTCGCGTACCGGACGCCCAGGTTGAACTGCGCGAAAGCCACCCCCTGCTCGGCGGCGCGGCGATACCACTTCACCGCCTCGGCGTAGTCCCTCGTGACGCCCTCACCGTTGGCGTAGCGCAGGCCGAGCTGATATTGGGCGGTCGCGAGCCCCTGCTCGGCGGCGCGCCGGAACCACTTGACCGCCTCCGCATAGTCCTTCCCCGCGCCTTGGCCCGTCGCGTACTGGCGGGCGAGCTGATACTGCGCAGAGGCCACTCCCTGTTCCGCGGCTTGACGAACGTGCTCGGAGTCGCGGCGCGACCGGCCCGGCGCGAGACCACGGCCCTCGGCGAGCATCTGATCGACCATGGACTGGGCCGCCTGGTTACCCTGCCGGGCGGCCCGCCCGTACCACTCCACCGCCTCGGCATCGTCCCGGTTGACGCCGCGTCCGTGGGCATAGAGGAATCCCAGACGGAACTGGGCATAGACGTCGTTCTGCTCGGCCGCGCGGCGATACCACATGACGGCCTGGGCGAGATCGCGTGGCACGCCCCTGCCCTGCTCGTACATGAGCCCGATCAGGAACTGGGCGGCCGCGCTTCCGCTGTCGGCCAGCGCGTACCACTCGCGATAGGCCGCGGGGTAGTCACCGCGCTCGTACGCGCGCTGTCCCTCCGAAAGGTCGGCGTACGGCGGACTGGCGGTCAGGAGGAGTAGCGCGGCGGCAGGCAGGAGCGAGCGTGACGGCCGGCGCATCGTCCATATTCTACGCCAGCGGCCCGAGCGTCTAGATCGGCTCCTCGTCGACGGTCAGGATCGTCGTGGAGGTCATGCCAGCGCTCCCTCGAGCACGACGAGGAACTCCTCGACGTCGACGGGCTTCGTCAGATACGCCCGGGCGCCCTGGGCGAGCAGCCGGGCCACCTGGCTGGGCGTCGCGTCGATGCTGAGCACCACGACCGGGATATCCCGTGTCAGTGGATCCGCCAGGAGGCGGGCCAGGACCTCGGTCCCGGAGAGGTCCGGCAGGTGCAGATCCATCACGATGAGCTCGGGCCGGTGATCACGCGCGAGATCGAGCCCCTGGCGGGCCTGCATCGCCGACATGAGCGTCACCCCGGGCCGAAGCAGCCCGAGGACGCGTTCGATGAGGCGGAGATTGGCCAGTTCGTCCTCGATGTAGAGCACCCTGCCGCCGGAGCCTGGCGCCTCCGGCTTCGCCGCACGCGCCGCGTGAGTGGACACGGGCACCGGCGCGCGCTGGCCTGCCGCGAGGTCCACCGCGCACCTCGTCCCCTCGCCCCGTTCGTTCCTGTCGCGGTTCGCGGCGGCCGCGGCCTCCTCCGCGCGCTGCACGCGCTGGCGCTCCTGGCGCTCCCTGTCGTGGACCGCGATCAATCGCGCGTAGAGCAAGCCGTTCTCGAGCAGCAACGCCAGGAGCACGAAGCTCGCCGCCAGCAGCCCGTAGATCCGCCCCGCATAGAAGCCGAGGTCGAAACGTCCGCCGTTGAGCACCGTGGCCAATGCGATGTCGAAGAGCCACGCGCACATCACGACCATCAGCCAGAGGTCCAGCACCGAGTGCGGCCGGCGCCGCCACAGGATGACCAGCGCGAGGAGACTCAAGAACCCGACGCTGGAGACTGCCAGGCTCATCGCGGGCGTGTAGTGCGTGCCGAGCATGATCGCGGGCAGGACGCCCCGGGTGGTGGCCACCAGCGTGAACCCGCCGGCGACGATGAGAACCGATACGATGCTGCCGGTGATCGCGATGCTCGGGTGGCGCCGATGAGGACTCGCTGCACGCGGTACGGAGGAGCGCAGCGCGTACACGACGAGGAGGAGCGGGAACCCGCCGTGCCAGAACATGTCCAGCCAGGCCGTCGTCTGAGGGCCGGCGCCGAGCAGCCCGGTCGGCGCGAACAGACCGGGGAAGCTGAGCGCGTGCACGACGCCCATGAACGCCGTGAACAGGTAGGCACTGGCCAGCACACACAACGCCCTCGATCGCAAGATGCTGAACTGCCCGAAGAGCAGGACCGCGGTGATCAGCTCGTTGATCACGAGCGCGGAGTGATACACGGGCATGAAGGCCCAGACCTGGACGAGCGGCCTCTTCGCGAACGGCATGGCCGCGAGGAAGATGACAGCGCACACCAGCACCACCGCGAGCGCCAACCGGCGCTGGCCGCGCCCGGCCTCCAGTGTCGAGAGGAATATCCCCCGCTCGTCCGTGGCGGGCGACGGCGGCTGCGGACCCGGCTCCCTGGCGGGCGAGCGGGCGAGCACCCCGCGGGCCCGTCCGTTCACGGTGGTGGACCTGTCGACGGCCTGGTTATCGTCAGGGCTTCCCGGGGCGATCTGCATCCCTTGTTCCGCCGCAAGTGACAGGCCACTACACGAGCGCAGCAAAATCAGCCGCTTGTGGTCGGTGCCGGATCCGCTGGTGTCGAGGACCGTCAGCTGAGGTGCTGAATCACGACACATCCGGGAGAGCTGGAGCGAGCTCGAGACGACCGGGTGCGGTTACTCGATCACCCCGACGGCGATGGCGCCGCGCGCGCCGTCGCCAGCATCTCGATCAGCACCGTTCGGCTTTGCGCGGTGCCGGTCACCTCGCGCGGGAACGCGATCCGCGTGCTCCACCGACGATCATTCTTCCGGAGGTGCAGCTTGAACCCGAGCCGGTCGACCGCGGTCATCCGGGCCTCGTCCGCGTCCTCCCCGGCGTAGAATCGCGCATACGTGACCAGCGCGTCGGCGTGATCCCGGTTCATGTGCTCCACGATCCCGACGGCTGCGTCGGCGAGCGGATCCGGACGCGCAGCCGCGTAGTCGGCGGCCTCCACCCAGCCCATCGCCGCGAATCCGCCGACGAAATAGACGTCCGTCACGCTGAGCCGCCAGAAGGAGAAGTCGCCGAAGCCCACCCAGTAGGCCGCGTTCGGGTGCACCCCGAGATAGGCCGCGCGCACTGGCTCCTCTTCCTCTTTCGGGACCTGGCGCCCGTCACCCATCAAGGTGACCCGGCCACCGGCGAGCGGATCCGCGGTGGCGCCCGGCTGGGTCACGAGGAGACTCGCCCGCGCATCATTCCCCAGATTTTGCGTGTGCATGGCCATGCTGCTGATCAGAAGGAGCGGCCGCCCGATCTCATCGTGCGCGTACGGCATCACCGACGCGAATGGATGGCCCGGATGCCGGCGGGACACGGTGGCCAGGCTGCCCGCGCGGGCCACGTGGACCAGCGTGCGGGCTCGCTCCGCGAAGCTCGGCTCGGCCACGGCAGGTGCGGTGTCTTCCCGCGACTCGGGCGGACCCAGGTGACTCCCCGTGCTCACTTGCTAAGGCCTGCTTCGCCCAACTACATGCCCTTGCTGCGGGTCCACGCCGGCGCACCACGCTTTCATAGGGCGTCAGACTTCAAATCGAGACACTACCAAAGGCCGAGTCCTTCAGCAGCATGAGCGAGTTTTACTTGTCTCGCCCCTTGCCATCTCCCTTGCCGTGTCCCTTGCCGTGTCCCTTGCCATCTCGCTTGCCGTGTCCCTTGCCGTTTCCCTTGCCGTCTCCCTTGCCGCGATCGTCTTGGGCCTTCCAGCCGCGCTTCTCCGACCACTCCCGTCCGCACTCGTTGCCCCATCGCGGGGGCTGGTGCTTGTTCCAACATAATGTCCCTATACAGTGCAAGCGCAGCAGCCGCTGCTGACGACACTGAGGTTCAGGTCGCCGTCCCCGTCGCGTCAGAAGATCCCACTGCCTGTCTCGATTCCGCTCTGGAATCCGGAAACTGTCATTGGCATCTGCGTGTGCGAATAGATGACCCGCCACCGCCTCATCCCAAGGCTTTCGCGAAGCCTCCGGCAGGGGCCGCTGTTAACCCTGATCTGACATTCGTGTTCGGCGTAAAGTGCAGGCGCAGTGAACCTGTGGCCGGTTTTGAAGTGTCCACCGAGGGCGGAGTGATGTGGCCGCGCCGGCAGGCCGTCAACTCACTCTGGTCACGGAGTGGCGTCCTTGATGCATCCGGCTAGCTCGAACTATCTGAAGGGGGCCGTGTTCGGCTTCGCCGCAGTATCGATCTGGGCGAGCTGGAGTGTTATCACGCGGCTCGCCGTTACGACCAGCCTGGACGCGTGGGACATCGCGGCGCTGCGCTTCGGCGTGGCGGTGTCCTGGTTCAGCGTGAACTGGAGTCCCGGTTATACCCGAATTGGATCGGTGGTTGCGAGACGGCGCGCCTCGTCGCGCCGCGCGGCGCGACGGACCCGAGCCGCCTCGAGCTTGCGATCC
>Ga0187892_10009129_pt1 | contig 13191 bp, 18 predicted proteins | sample MA1701073metaG_FD_139345 | JGI IMG/M metagenome (GOLD analysis project Ga0187892, IMG submission 139345) | Bio-ooze microbial communities from a basaltic lava cave in the Kipuka Kanohina Cave System on the Island of Hawaii, USA - MA170107-3 metaG ...
CCAAGCCTTCCTCAGGCAGACCCCGCCCCCAGGTACTCGGCCGTCTTGGGCTCGCCTTCGCGCCTTCGACCACCAACAGCAGGAGACCGGCTCCTCGAGGCATCCCTTGTGGCGAGAAGGCACGGCGGGTGTGATTACGAACTTGTAATGCTGGCGTCACCCAAGCGCCGCCGTGCCGGCGCGAGCATGGAGTAGTGCTCGCGACGGAGCGCATACAGTGGAGCGCATTACAGTCGAGAGGAACGGGCGCACGAAGCATGGTTCGATCTGTATCTACGGGAGCGGAATTGTGAAGCCTTGGATGATTTTCGTTCTTGCGGCAACGGTGGCAGGGACGGGTCCTGTGGCGCTCGCGGGACGCGACGAGGCCCAGTGGGTACTCCAGCAACAGCTCAATCGGGCGGCGAAGCAGAAACCTCAGGTCGAGGGTCCTGCAATGGACACACGCAAAGCCGCTCTCGAGCAATGCCGGCGCGGGCGGCCAAAGTCCTGGTGTTAGCGGATCACGGCAAAGGTGATGCACGTGGCCTCCATCTGATCCAGTTCCTCCACCCACTCTCAACCCGTTGCGAGACCAAGGAGACTCTCATGAACGCCAAACTGATCAGCTTCGCTGTTGCGGCCGCTCTGCTGGGCTCGTCCGGCGTCCTTGCCGGCCAGCCCTTCGGCCGCGATTCGGTCTACGCGGCGCATGGCAACACCGGTACGCGGTCGAAGGCAGCGACCGCCATCAACCGCGCCAGCCGAAGCAGTGTGTACGCGTACGACCTACCGGCGCCCACGCCGAAGGGCCGGGTCAAGATCACGGTGATTTTCAAACCCGGGCGCACGTAATGCTTCGCTATTCCGCGTGGCTGGCCGTGGGCTGCGCCAGCGCGTCGATCAGCGGGCAGACGACACGCCCGCGCCGTGCTCGGCAGCGCTCGATCAGCGTGGCGAGCGTGCGGGACATCGCCTGCAGATCCATCAGTTTCGCTTCGACCTCCGCGAGCTTGCGCTCGCCGATCGCGCGCGCCTGGACGCAACCCGTCCCGTCGTTGAGAAGCAGCAGCGCCCGTACCTCGTCGAGCGTGAAGCCGAGGTGCTGGGCGCGCTTGATGAAGCGGATGCGCTGCAGGCTGTCCTCGCCGTAACGGCGCACTCCGCCGCCAGCGCGCGCGGGACGCGCGAGCAGGCCGCGTCGCTGGTAGTAGCGAACGGTCTCGACGTTCACACCGGCCCGCGCGGCGAAGCGGCCCACGGTCATTCCCCTGTCTTGCATGGCGCTTGACTCCGTACCCAGGTACGGGGCTAGCTTAGCATGCATGAGAGCGGCGCAGTTCAAGCTGACCTGGAGCGGCGCAACGGTGGCCGGCGCGCTTTCCGCCGTGGGCGCCTCGCTGTGCTGCGCGGCGCCGCTGGTGCTGGTGGCGCTCGGGCTGGGCGGCGCCTGGCTGGGCCGCTTGACCGCCCTCGAGCCGCTGCGCCCGTTGTGGTTGGCTCTGACTGGATTGTTTTTCGCGGTGGCTGGCTACCGCCTGTATGTGCGGGCGGAGGACTGTCCACCGGAGCAGATTTGCGCGACACCAAGCGTGCGGCAGCGCCAGCGGATCGCGTTCTGGGCGGTTGGCGTGGTCGCGTCGGCCTTGGTCGCCTTCCCTTGGTATGCCGAGTATCTGTTCTGAGGTGCACGAATGCGGCGTACGTCGATCTGGCTTCTGCTGCTGCCCGGGAGCGCACTCGCCGCACCGCCTGCGGAGGTGACGCTGAACGTGCAGGGAATGACCTGCGGCGCGTGCCCGATCGCCGTCCGCAAGTCGCTCGAGCGCCTGCCGGGTGTGGAATGGGCGCGCGTCGATTACAAGCAGAAGACCGCCCGCGTGCGCTTCGATCCCGAGCGCGTGACTCCGGCGGCGCTGACCGAGGCTACCCGAGACGCGGGCTTTGCTTCCACGGTGCAGGCGCAGCGGCCATGAGCGGCATCGTCCCGCACTCGCTCCTCACCTGTCCGCGCTGCGGGCATGCCAGCCTGGAGATCATGCCGACGGACGCCTGCCGCTTCTACCACGACTGCGCCCGCTGCGGCGCCCTGCTGCGGCCGCTGCCCGGGCACTGTTGCGTGTTTTGCTCCTATGGCAGCGTGCCCTGTCCGCCGACGCAGGTCGAGCGCGGGTGCTGCGGCGATGCCGCGTCGGACCGTGCGGCGCGGTGAGCGCCCCGCCGGCCAGCCGCGCTACTGCCGGCGCCGCGAGGTCAGAAAGGCCCTCCTGCCCGCGCTGGCGCGCTCAAGCGCTCACCGCCGGGTCGGGGGGCAGGGTCAGCTCTTCCAGCCCGCCGCCCCGAACTTTGCGTACCAGGTCGTTCCATTGCGCCGGCGTGAGGCGCACCAGGTTTCCCTCCAGAGATAGGGCATGCAGAAACTGAACTGGCGCCACACGCACCACTATGTCCAGGGCGAATCCGTCGAGGTGGGAGACGTTCCACGCACTCGAGGACGGCGCAACGCTGTCGCTGTCCTACCAGGGCACGAGCACGACACCGGCGGGACAGACAGGCTCCGCAGCGGGCTCGCTCGCAAGGCCGCACGTGCCCACGCTTCCCCGAGAAGCCGGCCGAGATCCTATTTCTTCAGGTCCTCGAGCATCCCGACCAGGTCGTCGGCGTGCTCCTCCTCCATGGCGAGGATGCCCTCGAGCATCCTCTTGGTGGTGGTGTCCCGCTCGCCGATGTACTCGATCATCTCGCGGTAGCTGTCGATCGCGATGCGCTCGGCCACCAGGTCCTCCTTGATCATGTCGATCAGGTCCTCGCCCTCGACGTACTCGGCGTGCGCACGGCTGGCGAGGCCCTCGGGTGAGAAGTTCGGCTCCCCCTGCAGTTGCACGATGCGCTGCGCGATCTGGTCGGCGTGCTGCTGCTCCTCGTTGGCGTGCACCAGGAATTCGGCGGCCACGGCTTCCGCATTGATACCCACGGCCATGAAATGGTGCCGGCGGTAGCGCAGCACGCAGATGATCTCGGTGGCGAGCGCCTCGTTGAGCAACTTCACCACCGTCTCGCGGTCGGCGCGGTAGGTGTCGGTGATCGCGCCCTGCTCGATGTTGCGGCGCGCGCGCGCGCGGATCGTCTTGATGTCGCTGAGGAACGGCTTCTGGTTGCCCATCTCTGTTCTCCTATGGACCGCTGCTTCTCGTTTATTATGGACTACGATAGCGTACATCGACAATCGCCGACGCCGGTGTTCCGCTAGCGCGCACCGTGCATTCGGCGACGACGGGACAGGGCATGCAGAAACTGAGCTGGCGTCACACGCACCACTACGTCCAGGGCGAGTCCGTGGAGGCGGGCGACGTTCCCGGGCACGTCCTCGGCATCATCCGCGGCAGCGGACTCGCCTTCTTCGACGACGGCGCGGTCGCGACGCACAGCATCGTCATCGTGCACGACTTCACCGACGGGACCGGACCCCACAGCGGCTATGTCACCTACGCATTCGAGGACGGCTCGACGCTGTCGCTCTCCTACCAGGGCACGAGCAAGACACCGGCGGGACAGATGAGCACCCTGATCGAAGGCAAGTTCACCTTCGTTCGTGGCAGCGGGCGCTTCGCGGGCGTCGCGGGAAGCGGCGACTACCGGGGCAAGCGGCTGATCCCGGCGGCCGGCGGCGGCGAGGTGTATCTCGACTTCGTGGGAACTCGTTCACACTAGGAAAGCGCACTCCCTCTCCCCTCGCGGGAGAGGGCCGGGGTGAGGGGGACGCCGATACAGTGCGCTAGTCGTCGATGTAGGCGATCGCTTCGATCTCCACCTTGAGCCGCGGATCGACCAGCTTGGTGACCTCGACCAGCGTCGAGGCCGGGCGGTTGTCCCCGAAGTAGTCGATGCGCTGCGGATTGATCAGCGGGCGCTCGGAGATGTCGGTCATGAAGATCGTGACCTTGACCACGTGCCTGGGTTTTGCGCCGACCTGGCGCAGGCACGTGTCCACGCTCGCGAGCGCCACGCGAAACTGCTCCACGGTGGTCTCGGGGATCGAGCCGTCGGGCTTGATGCCCACCGACCCCGACACCCATACGTGGCGGTCGGCGCGCACGACGTGGCAATAGTGGCTGACGGGCGCCGGCTGCCCGGGAATCACGTGACGTTCGATCATTGCAGGCCTCCTTTGTTTGACTGGCGCATCAAGCCGATGTCCCCGAAGTAGCGCGCCACGCCCGGGTGCAGCAGGTTGGGCCGGTGGGCGGCGGCGAGCGTGTTCGCCGGCGTCGTGTCGCGTGCTTGCGCCAGACGCTGTCCGAGCGCAGGCTGGCCGAGGTGCAGCGCGCGCGCAAATCGATAAGCCGCCTCGTCGGGCAAGCCGGGCCTGGCAAGAATCAGGCTCCATGTGCCGACGGTGGTAATGGCCTGGTCCTGACCCGGGTAGGAGTGTGCGGCCACCGTCATCGTCTGCAGGAACGGGTGCTTGGCGCGGATGCGGGCGACGTCGTCCGGCTCGGGCCCGATGAATCGCGCCGCTTGCGGGCCGCGCGCCACCGCCGCGAATCCCGGCCAGCCGACGCCGGCGCCCCAGAGCGCGGCGGCCTCGCCGCGCAGCACCATCGGCGGGCCGTCGGCGACGCGCTCCAGCAGCACCGCGTCGAAATCCCTGCGCAGGTTCAGACCGAGGCCATCCAGGACGTAGCGCGCCAGCACCACCAGCCCGGAGGTCGCGGCGCCGAAGACGACGCGTTCGCCGCGCAAATCCCGGATCGTCCGGTACCTCGAATCCCCGCGGACCACGAACATGCCCGGGCTCGGATACATGGCGGCGATCAGGCGCAGGTCGGCGGGTGCGCGCCCGATGCCGGAAACAGCTTCATACGCGGTCGTGCCTTCGACCAGGGCGAGGTCCAGCTTCCCGGCTTCTAGCAGGGGGATGTTCTCGGTGCTGCCTCCGGTCGCCTGAAGGCTGATCTGCAGCGCGGGGTCGGTTTCACGCAGAGTGTCCGCGACGGCCTGTCCGTACACTGCAAAGCCCCCGCCCGCGGTAGCGGTTCCGAGAACCAGGGGAGCAGGCTCTGCTCCAACCGAAGCGGGGCCGAGGATCATGGTGCAGAGGAGAAGCAGCGCCGGGGGTTGGATTTGCACGGCGCCCATCTGTACGCCTGCGAGCAAGCGATGTCAATCGGCGCCTGGGTACCATGTCGTTTTCGCGACGGAAGCGCCGCACGGAACAGAATCGTCGAGCGATGGTCAAGGAACGAGATCCGATCGAATGGCGCGTGCCGGTGGGAACCGAGACCACCGTCGCGGTGTACGAACCCGCAGCCAGCGGCCGCGCGGCCCTCTTCGTTTGCGCGCACGGCGCCGGCGGCCACCGAAACGATGGCGGTATGCAGAAGCTCGCCGAGCAACTGCGGGGGCGCGGGATCGACATGGTCCGATTCAACTTCCTGTACCGCGAGAAGGGGGCGCGCGCTCCCGACCCGATGCCTCGTCTCATGGACTGCTTCGCGGCCGTCGCGTCGCACGCCCGCCGCGAGATACAAGCCGATCGATTCATCATCGGCGGACGTTCCCTGGGCGGAAGAACGGCGTCGATGCTCGCGGCGAACGGATTCCCGTGCGACGCGCTCCTGCTGCTCGCCTACCCCCTGCACCCCGCCGGCAAGCCCGAGCAACTGCGCGACGCTCACCTGGCGCGGATCGAGGTACCGGTGCTGTGCGTGAACGGCACGCGCGACAATCTATGCCGGCGCGACCTGATGGACGAGGTCGTGGCCGGCCTGCCCGGCCGGTGGACGATGCACTGGGTGGAGGCCGCCGACCATGGTTTCCACGTTCCCCGGACATCAGGAAGGTCGGACAGCGATGTCCTGAGCGAGATCGGAGAAGTCAGCGAGCGCTGGCTTCGAGAACCACGCTGATCGGGATCCGCAGGGAAATGTCGCGAGGCATGAGGCAGATCCGATCGGTGCATGCTTGGTAACGCAGGGTGCCCTTCAGCAACACCAGGGCTGGGCGCTGCGCCGGAGCAGCACGAACCGGGACCTCGATGAAGAAGAGGCCGTCGTAGACGACCAGGTCCTCCGAGCCGCCCGCGATGCGGAACAGCTTTCCCGGCGGATACACCGCTGGGCCCGGAAGCACTCCGCCGAGTGGCGCAAGCTCGACGGTGATCGGAACCAGGCTTGGGTTTCTTACCGGATTGGCCTGCACATGGTATCCCGGTCTTACTCTGACCCGGATGCGCGCGGCTCCGCTTTGACCCGCCGCGACTTCCACCGGGGTGTGAGGCGTCACGATGACCACGCTCGCCCCCTGGGCCAAGCTCGACGCTGCCGCCGAGCAAAGCATCGCCGCCAGGACCGGAAGAGCGGTGCGGCGGCGGCACGCTCGGACGACGGCATTCACTTGGTTCCCAGCAGCTCGTTCAGCCGTCCTTGCAGCTTGATCAGCTTGGCATCGAAATCGCCGGTATCGAGCAGCGAGAAGAACTGGATCTTTCCCTCGGGATCGATGATCAAGTTGGCTGCGATCATGACTTCATCGCGCTCCAGATCGGGCAGCACGTCCGGCGGCGATGCAAAGTCTTTGGCGACCGAGCCGTCGGTGTCGAGCAGCACGGGAAAGCTGAATCCGAACTTCTTCGCCATCTTCGCGACCTTGCTCTTGCCCTCCTTGACGTCGATGATGGCCACCGCCACGCCTTTGTCCCGGTAGTTTCGGTGCAACTTCTCGAGGTGAGGCGCCTCGGCCGCACAAAACGGGCACCAGGTCGCGGCGAAATGGAGCACCACGAACTTGCCGCGAAGATCGGCAAGGGCGACCGTCCGATCATCTATTCCCTTAAGCCGGAACTCGGGTGCGGCCGCCCCCGGTCGGAGTTGCGCCGCTCCCGTCGTCGAGAGGAGCGCGAGGGACATGAGCGCGACGGATACCAGCGTGGACAGCATCCGTAGGAAGGTACGCATGGGCCGATCTCCAGTAGTGTTCTAGGAATAAAGGTGGCCGCTCTCCGCGCGCGATTGCTCACGCTCGCGGTTCGCGTGGGAGGGGCCGTCGCCAAAGGCCAAGTTGACCTCATGCCTTCAACTCCTTCTTCAGCTCGTTCAGAAACCGCCAGTCTGTGCCCCGGGCGATCAACTTGTCAGGGTTGGTCTTAATCATCCCCACTTCATGCAACCGCAGCGCGTAGAAGCGCAAGCTGTGCTCCGGGTGTGCTTCGCGCCATCTGCGATAGGAGACCTGAGTCAATACCTCGTACGCAACCTGGTAGCGTGGCTCGTAACCCTTGTCCACGATGTAGCGCGCCGCCCGCACGGGCTCCTGAGCGCAGATATCAGCTGCTTTGAGGAAAGCCCGCAGCGCCCGCTTCGTCGCGATCGGGTTTTTTTCAGCAAAGTGCCGGTTCGCCCCAAGCATGCAGCAGAAGTACTGAGACCAGGGACGGTCTTGCGACGTGTCCAGAATGACGTGACCCACCTGCTTCGCCCGCAGCTCCTGCGGGTGCGGCGGAAAGCCGATAAATGCGTCAGTCTTCCCTTCAGCGAACAGGCGCATCGCGTCCTCCGCGCGTTCGCCGGCGACCCAATGAACGTCCTGGCTAGGATTCATCCCCACGTAGGCCAGCATGCTGGCAACGAGGAGATGGGCGCCTTGTCCCAACGCGTAGACAGCGACGGTCTTTCCCTTTAGGTCTCGGAGCGCGTGGATCGCGCCCCTGGCAAATAGCTCGAAGCAACCCGCGTGGATGCCCCCGATCAGCAAGATCGGCTTGCCCGCATCGAGAATGGGCAGGGCGCCGAAGGCGTCCCACATGGTCACGTCTGCTCGGCCCCCCGCCAAATCTTCGAGACTACTGACTTCGGTCTTTACGTACTCCACCTCCGAGAAGCCCTCCAGGCGCAGCAAGTCTTCAGCAACGTATTGGGGAGCGAGACAGATCGCTGGACTATGGATGAGCCGGATCTTGTTCGTCTCGGGCGGCGGCGGCTCACTCGCAGCTGTCCGCGGCAGGCCAAGAAGCGAAGCAGCACTCAGGGCGGACGTGCCAGCGAGGAAGTTGCGACGGCCGAATCCGCTACCAGTCTCGCCACTCGCTGTACTCATAGCTTACCTCGTTGTGTGACATCCAAGACTCTTTTGCCATCTTCGCGAGTTGCTTTCGCCTTCCTTGATGTCGATGATGGCCGCCGCGACACCTTGTCCCGGCTGAAGCGGCAGGGGCGGTTTACTATGGCTTGACGACGATATCGGCCTTGGTCTTGCCGACGATGTCGAACAGCTCCTGTTGCTCCCCGGCCGGGACGTTGAACTTGTCCAGCGACTTCTTGAACTCGCCTGCCATCACGCTCCATTCCTTTTCGCTGATATTGAGGTGAGCGTGTGCGTCCTTCATGCTTTTGCCGGCGTATTTGCACGGGCCGCCCGTGACTTCGCAGACGAGCTGCGAGACATGGAACTTGAGATAGGGCGGCGGCGAGCTGACGCGCCCCGCGTTGAGCGCTGGATTCCGGTTGAGGATGTCGTTGCCTACCAAGCGGTCGATGAAGTCGTCGACCACGACGGTAATGCCTCTCAAACCGCCGAGCCGGTCATAGAGCGGCTGGGCCGCGTCGGCAGCATGGACGGAAACGTTCGCAATCGCGAACAACACGATTGCGCCAGAAATCAACTTGCCGGTACGCATGGTCTGTCTCCTTTCGCTCAGATCATCTTGTCCGCACGCAACGAGATGCTCTTGACGCCGAACTTTTTCGTCGCACCCTGGGCGTTCTCGGACAGAAAGCGGTACTGGTGGTTCACTTGCTCGGCCACGATCTCCAGGCCGGCCGACTCGATCGCCTGCTTGTACTTCTGGTACTGCCAGGCGCCGCCGATGCACGCCGCCCACAGCGTGGCATTGCAGGAGATCGTCTCGGGCAACAGCACGTCGGTCACGATGTCGGCGAGCGCCAGTCGTCCCCTGGGGCGCAGCAGCCGCGCGATTTCCTTGAAGACCTTGGTCTTGTCGACCGCCAGATTGATGACACCGTTGCTGATCACGACATCGAAGCTGCCGTCCTCGAACGGCGTCTCGTCGATGTAGGCCTTCACGTAGGTGATGCCGGCGAAGCCATGGCGACTGCGCAGCGCTTCCGCCTTGGCACGCTGGGCATCGGTCATGTCGACCCCGACGACCGTGCCACTGGGCCCGGTTTTCAGGCTGGCGATGAAACTGTCCATGCCTGAGCCACTGCCAAGGTCGAGCACACGCATGCCCTCCACCTCATCGAGGAGACCGAAGAAATAGCCCACGCCGGCGAACGACTCGATCGCTTCGGCCGGGACGCGATCCAGGTCGGCGGGCGGATAGCCCAGCCGTTCGGCCATGGTCCGGCCCATCTCGAAATGGAACTCGCCATGCGGATTCTCGGCGACCTCGCGGTACATGGCCTTGACTTTGGTTTCGAGGTCGGCGCGGTTCACGTATGCCGACATTGGACTCTCCGATCGGTGCCAGAAAGGCGGTAGCCGCCCTAACGCAGAAGCCATACCAAGCCTTGGCGTCGCTGTTCCCGAAGCCGGATCAAGCGGTTGGTTTCACCAGGCTGCCCGTGGAGGAGCCGTCGGCATACTCGAATAGACATGGCGTGATGTCCGAGTGGATATGAGAAAACCCCGATACGCGTTGCGGGCATCGGGAGCCAAGCCATCATCACAGCGCCCGAGCGCGAACCAAGGTCTATACTGAAAGCAAGCCAGTGCGGAGAGTGCCTTGCTGACGACCACCACAGACGTCTCCCGGTCCGATCGCAAAGACTTCGATCGTGTCCTTGAGTTTGGCCCCGGCATGCGCGTGCAACGGCTCACGGAAGCGGCCTTCATGGTGGCCGCGATCTTCACGCAGGACCTGCGCTTCGCCTACGTGACCTTGTTCCTGACCGTCCTGCAGGCGCTGTCGCCCAGGTGGGTGCCGGTCGCGCGGCTGGTGGCACGAGTCGTGCAAATCCGTCCGGAGAAGCGCATCGGCGACCTGTACTTCGATCTCGATGGCGTACGCGGCGCAAGCGCCATTGCAGCACTCGTCCAGGCGCTCGGCATCGGGCTGGTGTGGGCCGGCTACACGATGTCCGGGTTCATCGTCCTGACGCTTCCGACCGCGTCGTTCCTGATGGCGCCGACGCTGGGCTTCTGCTGCGGATGCTGGTTCTACGTCTTGGGACGCGATTGGCTGACGGCGCACGGCTGGCTGAGGAGGGGATTCGATGATATCGGCGATGTCGCAATCGCCCGCGACGACGGGCCGGATCAACCAAAACTGCCTGCTTAGACGCAACGTCCGCACCCAGCCTTACGGTCGCTGCACCGTTTGCACGCTGCAGCTCAAGCAATGCCACGCCTGGCAGTCGAGCGGGATGAGCTTCGCGCTGGTCGTGCTGACCTTGTCTCTGCTGCTGGTGCCACCGGGGTGGCCGCAGACCATGTTGGTCGCAGCGCTGCTGGGAGTCTTGGTGTGGCAGGGCATGGTCAACCACAAGCGCACCGACGATCTGATCTACGGCCAGCACCGCTTGATGGAGCTGACCGCCGAGCTGCGCGTCAAGCAAGTCCTGGTCGAGAAGCAGAACAGCAACCTGTCCGCCCTGGTGGAAGCGCGCACGACCGAGCTGCGCGAGGCCAATGTGCGTCTGGCTGCAGCCAACCTGGAGCTGTTGGAGCTCGACAAGCTGCGAACGGCTCTGCTGTCGAACGTCTCTCATGAGTTGCGCACGCCGCTGACCGGCATCCTCGGCTCGGCGCAGAACCTGCGCGACGGACTGGCCGGCGCTCTGACGCACGAACAGCAGGACTACGTCGGCATGATCGAGAACGACAGCGGTCGGCTCATTCGCGTGGTCAACGAGCTGCTGGAATGGGGACGGACCGAGGCGGGCCGCATTCGTCTGCATCGCACACGTGTCTGCGTCCGGCCCCTTGTCGAAGATGTGTTCGCGCTCCTGCGCGCCGCGGCCGAACGCAAGGCGGTCACGCTCGAACTGCAAGGCGGCGACGTCGCCATATCCGCCGATGCCGACAAGCTCAAGCAAGTGTTGATCAATCTGCTGGACAACGCGATCAAATTCAGTTGGCCGCAGAGCCAGGTCCGGTTGCGGATCGCGAGCGGCGCCGACGGAGTGCACCTCGCCGTCGAGGATCAGGGACCGGGCATCGACGCCGCTGATGCTCCGCACCTGTTCGAGCGGTTCTACCGTGGCGGCTTGGCCGACGATACGGCCGGCAGCGGCCTGGGCTTGGCGATCGCGCGCAACCTGGCCCGGCTGCATGGGGGCGACATCACGCTCGATTCCGCGCCGCGTCGCGGCAGTACGTTCACATTCAGCCTTCCGGCCGCCGCTCTGGCGGATATGCAAGAGGCATGATGAGCAGAATTGTCATCGCCGACGACGATCCCGGCATCGGCCGCATCCTGCGCGACCGGCTGAGGGAACTTGGCCACGATGCCGAGCACGTGCTCGACGGCGTGGAGGCCTTGCGGCTCGCCGACAGCGCGGACCTGATGCTGCTGGATCTGGAAATGCCTCGCATGGACGGCTTCGCCGTGCTAGAGAGCCTGCAAAGTATGCCGAGTGCGCCGCTGGTGATCGTCATCACCGCCTATGGCGACATGACGAAAGCCGTGCGTGCAATGCGGGCGGGAGCTTACGATTTCATTGCCAAACCATTCGACGCCGCGACGATACAGCTGGTCGTCAAGCGCGCACTGGAGACACGCGGTCTGAAAACGCAAGTTCACAGCTTACGCAAAGAGCTGAGTCGCAAGCACCTGTGGGTACGAGGTGCAGATCCCGGCATGGCCCGCATCGCCGAAACCGTGGAGCGCATCGCACCGAGCACGGCCACCGTGCTGCTGTTGGGCGAAACCGGTACGGGCAAGGAGGTGATTGCCCGCGCCATCCACCTGCAAAGCCCGCGCCGCGAGCAGCCGTTCGTTGCCGTCAACTGCGCGGTGCTGAAAGGCGAGTTGCTCGAGAGCGAACTGTTCGGCCACGAGAAGGGCGCCTTCACCGGTGCCGACCGGGCAAGGCCGGGCCGGGTCGAAGCGGCCCGCGGTGGGACGATGTTTCTCGACGAGATAGGGGAGCTGCCGCCGAACCTGCAAGCCAAGCTTCTGCGCCTGCTGCAGGAGAGGGAGTACGAGCGCCTGGGCAGCGACCGCACGCAGCGCGCCGACATTCGCCTCGTCGCCGCCACCAATCGCGACCTTCCCGCGGCCATCCAGGCCGGCGCTTTCCGCGAAGACCTGTACTACCGGCTCAAGGTGATCAGCATCAAGATCCCGCCGCTGCGGGAGCGTCCGAACGATGTTCTGGCGCTGGCGGAATGGCTGCTCGGCCAGCATGCGGCCGAATCGGGACGCACTCCACCGCGCTTGTCCGAGGAGGTCAAACAAGCGTTGCTGCGGTACTCATGGCCCGGCAATGTGCGGGAGTTGTCGAACGTCATGGAGCGCTGCGTACTGCTGGCTTGCGATAGCGTCGGCCTGTGCGATCTTCCCGAGGAACTGATGGGCGGAGCCGCAGCGCCGGGCGCGGTGACGAAGGCCGAGGACCTGTTCGCCCTGGAGTACAACGCCGCCGTAACGGCCGCCCGGCGCTTGATTGTCGCCAAAGCCTTGGAGCAAGCCGGTGGCCACCAGACCCGCGCCGCCGAGCGGCTGGGCGTCACCCAGCCCTACCTGTCGCGTTTGGTCAAGCAGCTGGGGATCCGGCGCGACGACCAGCACTGACCGCCTTGGGGCGTCCGCGCGGCGGATGGCGACGCACGACGCCGGGAGTGACCGCGTATATCGATGCCGCCTGTTCCAGGCGCAAAGTGAACGGGCTGCGAACCGCAACGCTGCCGAAGACACCACCGTCCTGCAGATCCTCGGTCAACAGCAACGCGCACCCCTGCAGCTGCGCCGCGCCGACTACCAGGCTGTCCCACCAGCCGAGCCGATATCGAATCTCGATCTCCCGACCCCGCCGCAGCAGCGCGTCATCCACAGCCTGTGGATTCCAGGTCAGCAGCGCCTCGACGTCGTCCCACGCCTCTTCGGCCGGGAGGCCCGGGTTGAGTTTTCGAGTCACATTCACGTAGTACTCGGAGAGAACCTGCACGCTGGTGCGCCCGATCTGCTCGCGCCAGAGGTATTCGAGCCAGGCGGCGGCACGCGGCTGCTTTGCCGCCTCGGCGGCGTCGCGG